>Ga0265325_10002195_pt1 | contig 13262 bp, 15 predicted proteins | sample 41420metaG_FD_202090 | JGI IMG/M metagenome (GOLD analysis project Ga0265325, IMG submission 202090) | Rhizosphere microbial communities from Carex aquatilis grown in University of Washington, Seatle, WA, United States - 4-14-20 metaG | ecosystem: Host-associated > Plants > Roots > Rhizosphere...
AAGAACGAAGGTGACCGCATGGTCGGCGACGACATCGCCGAGGAAGGCATCCGTTATCTGCAGTCGATCAATTTCGGCGATGCCGTCAAGGGCAAGGCCCTGCTGGCCGCGGAGTAGACGAACTTCTGGCGTTTCGGAACGGGCGGCTCTATCACAGCCGCCCGTTTGTTTTTATGATCCCGCCATGTCCGTTACAGCCGCCGATGTCGCGCGCGGAGTCTCGCGCCTATTGATCCAGGAGGGATATAGCCCAATCCTGGAATTCACCCTGGCCAACGGCCGTAGGCTGGACGTGGCGGCGCTGGGCTCAGACGGCACCATGCTCGGCGTGGAGATCAAAGTCGCGCTGAACGATTTGAAGGGCGACCAGAAATGGCCCGAATATCTGGAGTTCTGCGAACTGTTCTATTTCGCCATCCCGACCGATTTTCCCGACGAGCATGTGCCGACGGGCACGGGACTGATCGTCGCCGACCGCTACGGCGGGGCGATTGTGCGCCCCTCGCCGCGCACCGTGTTGCACGCCAGCCGCCGCAAGGCCGTGACGCTTAACTTTGCCAAAGTCGCGGCGGAAAGGCTGGCGAGCATTCTGGAGGCGACCGATGGTCTCTAAGGAGCAGGTGAAGAAGATCGTGCTGTCGTTTCCCGGCGCGGTGGAGGGCACGTCGTACGGCTATCCGTCCTATAAGGTGGTGGGGAAATTTTTCACCCGTCTGCGCGATGAGGATAATTCGCTGGTGATGGGCGTGGATTCCATCGACGAGCGCGACATGCTGCTTGAGGCCAATCCGTTGGTCTTTCACATCACCGATCACTACAAGAATTATCCCTACGTGCTAGTGCGCATCGCCAAGATCGATGCGAAAACCTTGCGCGGGATGCTGGAGCGACGCTGGTTGGAAATTTGTCCAAAGAAGCTGTTGAAGAAAGAGTTTCGCGTCCGCCAAGCGAACGCGAAATCCAAACGATACGCTGCCCATCGCGGCAAGAAGCGCTAGCGCGGGCTGCGCTTGGCCAGGATGCGCTGCAACGTGCGCCGGTGCATGTTGAGCCGGCGCGCGGTTTCCGAAACATTGTGGCCGCAAAGCTCGTAGACGCGCTGGATATGCTCCCAGCGCACGCGGTCTGCCGACATCGGATTCTCCGGCGGTTTCGGCTTGGAGCCCGGAGGAGCGAGCAGCGCGGCCTGGATGTCATCGGCGTCGGCTGGCTTGGGCAGATAATCGATGGCGCCGTATTTCACGGCGGCCACGGCGGTGGCGATATTGCCGAATCCGGTCAGCACCACCACGCGGCTGTCGGGGCGTATGGTGTGCAACGTCTCCACCACGTCCAGCCCGTTGCCGTCTTCCAGCTTGAGATCGACGACGGCGTAGGCCGGCGGCGCCTCCTTGGCGCGGAGTTTGCCGTCGGTGACGCCCTCGGCGATCGTCACGGCAAAGCCGCGTGTTTCCATGGCCCGGGCCAGCCGTTCGCGCAGCGGCCGATCGTCTTCCACAATCAGGAGTGTTTTTTCTTCTGGCATTGTCATCTTTTGCGTCCTTGTCATGTGGCCCGTAGGCCTGGCGAAATGAAGGGTCAATCCTCTTGGGTTCTATCCGGCGGCGTCTCGCCGTCGATCTGTCCGCGCGACCACGACACGCTGACGCGTGCGCCGCCGCCCGCCGGGTTTACGGCCTTAACCGTACCGCCCGTTTGTTCCAGCAGGGTCTTGGCAATGAAGAAGCCGAGCCCCATGCCCTCGCGTTTGCCCATCGGGGCTGTGGGAGGGCCCATTTCGGTGTCGCCCAGGGCATGATCGCCAGGCCGTGATGTGATGTAAGGCTCGCCGATCCGCTCGAAGATATCGGGCGAAAAGCCGGGACCGTCGTCTTCCACGGTGACGGTCAGTGTCGTCGGCGACCAGCTCGCCTGCACGCGCACGCGCGAACGGGCAAAATCCGCCGCGTTCTCGATGATGTTGCCCAGTCCGTGGAGCAATTCGGGCGCGCGCCAGACTTGCGGCTGCGGTTCGTCGCGAACGGCGGGCGCGGCGGCGATGACGATCTCAAGATCTTCTCCGCGATAGGTGTCGGCAACGTCGTCGAGCAGCGCACACAAGGGAAGCCGCGCCGTCGCGCCGAGTACCGATTCCTCCGGACGCGCCAGACGCATCAGGATCATCCGGCAGCGTTCGGCTTGTCCGCGCAGCAGGCGCACGTCTTCCGCTTCCGGCGAACCCGCCGGCAATGCACGTTCGAGTTCATGGGCCACGATGGCGATGGTCCCGAGCGGCGAACCAAGCTCATGGGCGGCGGCGGTTGCCAGCGCACCCAGCGACGACAGGCGCTGTTCGCGGGCCAGCGCAAGTTGGGTTGCCGCCAAGCCGGCCGACATGCGGGCGCCTTCGCTGGCGATGCGCCAGGCATAGACCGACGTAAAGCCGATGCCGAGCACCAGCGATGCCCATAGGCCGGCCTGATAAAGCTGCGGCAGGATCAGATGTTCGGCGTGCGACCAAGGCAGCGGATCGTGTACCACCGAAATCACCGACGTTGCCGCAAGCGCGATGGCGCCGAGGATCAAGGTGTTGCCGAGGTTGAGCGTCGAAGCCGCGATGACAACGGGTGCAACGAACATCAGGGCAAACGGATTGGCGATGCCGCCCGTCAGATAAAGCAGCACCGCGAGCTGAAGCACGTCATAGGCGAGATAGACAGTCGCCTCCCGGTTGGTGAGGCGGTGGGTCGGCGGATAGCGCAAACCCAGCACCACATTAAGTCCGGCGCTGAACGCAATGCAGGCCATGCACTGGATGAACGGCAGCGAATAGCCAAAGCCGAAATAGACGACGATCACCGCGACGGCTTGTCCGCCCGTCGCCATCCAGCGAAGATTCGACAAGGTGCGCAGGCGGACCCGTCCGCGGACCGCGGAAGCGCGCGCGGCCGGCAGGACGCGCGTACGTTGGGTTGTGTCGGTGTTCGTTACCATGCGCTGACCGGATAAGTCTTTTTGCTTTGGACGGCGGTGCTTGTAGTGTTCTTGTCGCAGGCATCCAGCCCAATTTGTCGCACCGAGCGCAATACGTAATGATCCGCACTCCGTTGGCCCTTGTTCCTTATCTATTGGCGGTTGCGGCGCTCGCGGCGGGGCTTTTGTGGCACGCGGGCGACGCACTGCAACGCGCCGGACGCCTGGAAACCACAGGTGAAGCCGCGATCGGCGGATCTTTCACGCTGATCGACCAGGACGGAAAAACGCGCCGTTCGGGCGATTTTCGCGGCCACTTCATGCTGATTTATTTCGGGTACTCCTATTGCCCGGATATCTGCCCGACACGGTTGGCGGTGATGGCGGACGCGCTGGACAAGCTTGCCGACGCAAACCGCGTGGTGCCCGTCTTCATCACCATCGACCCGGCGCGCGACACGTCAGGCGTGCTGAAAGCCTACCTGAAAGCGTTCGGGCCGCGCTTCGTCGGGCTGACGGGCGACGCCAAAGCAATCGATTCGGCGGCGGGCGCTTATCGAGTCTTTTACAGGAAGCACCCGCTTGCGGGCGCGGGCTATGCGATGGATCATTCCAGCCAAATCTATTTTATGGGGCCGGACGGCAAATTCATCGCCGCCTACGACGAGGCCTTCGGTCCCGATCGGCTTGCGGCGGAACTGAAGAAGCGCCTTTAGAGATTCGGTGTGGGCAGGTTCGCCTGCGAGGCTGCCGCGATCAGCGTGTTGCGCATCAGACAGACGATGGTCATCGCACCGACGCCGCCGGGAACCGGCGTGATGAAGCCTGCTACCTTCGCCGCTTCGGCATAATCGACGTCGCCAACGAGCTTGGTTTTTCCTTCACCTGCATCCACCCGGTTGATGCCCACGTCGATCACTGTCGCGCCCGGCTTGATCCAGTCGCCTTTGACAAACTCCGGTTTGCCGATGGCGGCGACCAGGATGTCGGCGCGCCGCGCCTGGCCCGGCAGATCGCGCGTCTTGGAATGCGCCATGGTGACCGTTGCGTTCGCGGCCAGCAGAAGTTGTGCGGCAGGCTTGCCGAACAGCAGCGAGCGGCCGATCACCAGCACATCCCGGCCTGCAATATCGCCCAAGGTTTCCTTGAGCAGGATCATCACGCCCATCGGCGTGCAGGACACCAGCTTGGCGCGGCCGCTCAGCAGCAGCCCGGCATTGGTGGCCGTCAGGGCATCCACGTCCTTGGCGGGATCGAGTACGTCAAGCACCGCTTGTTCGCGAATCTGCTTGGGTAGCGGCAGCTGCACGAGAATTCCGTGCACCGACGTGTCGGCATTGAGCACCGCGACCAATGCCAGAACTTCCGCTTCGCTGGCATCTGCCGGCAGGTGCCGATGGACGGATTTGAAGCCCAGCGCCTCGGCCATCTTGTTCTTGTTGCGGACATAGACTTCGCTGGCCGGATCCGCGCCCACCAGAACGGTCGCCAAGCCGGGCACCAAGCCGTGTTCAGCCTTGAGATGTGCGGTTTCCTCGGCCAGTCGGACACGCAGGCGTGCCGCATGGACTTTGCCGTCGATGATGGAAGCAGTCATGACGCATCTCCCAACGCTTGAAGGCGGGCGGTCAGGATTTTGGCTTCGCCCGTCACTTCGATTCGTTTCAGCCTTGCAGTCTCTCCGCCTGCGATGCGGACGGCAGATTTGGGCACCGCCAGAGTCTCGGCCAGAAGGCCAATCAGCGCGGCGTTCGCCTTGCCGTTTTCCGGCACCGCACGCACCCGTGCTTTTAGATGCACGGCGCCGTCGGCACTTTTCGCCCAGCCTTCCACCGCATCGCGCCCGCCTTTGGGTGTCAAGCGCACGCAGAAGCGGACGGGAGGATGCGCACTTTCAGTCATAGCCCCTAGGTCACCATGCTCCGGATCAGCATGCCTGTGTAATCGTCGATCAGCCCGCCGCCGACTTGTAGGACGATGATCACGATCAGAGGCGAAAGGTCGAGCCCGGCGATCGGCGGAATGATGCGGCGGATTTGCCGGAAGACCGGCTCGGTGAGCGCATCAAGCATCGTGACCAGCGACCGCGCCAGATGGTTGTGGATGTTGAGCACGCCGAACGCGAGCAGCCAGCTCATAATCACCGCAGCGATCACGACAAAGACGTAGAGCTCGACCACGATGTCGAAAACGCGCAGCAAGGCGATAATCAGGGGGACGAGCATTGGCACGGGACCTTTTTTCCGGGTTCGGGACGGGATCGGTTCAGCCCCTTTTAACGATAGGCGTGCAGCTGCGGCAAGCAAATGGCCTCTGCCGTACGGCAAATTCGGTCAGGCTTGACACGGCAAAGCGGCACTTCCTACATACCGCCCCCACGCTCGGCGGAGCCTCAAAATGGCCCTGCCGGGCACCAAGCTTGGCTTGGGGCTGTAGCTCAGTTGGGAGAGCGCCTCGTTCGCAATGAGGAGGCCAGCGGTTCGATTCCGCTCAGCTCCACCACCCTTCGCTGCTGCGCAGCTTCGGGTGGCAGGCCCCGAATCTTGAATTCGGCGAAGGGTGTCCGCCGAAGCCTCAGCGTAAGCGGACTGCCGGGAATTTTCTCTCGCTTTCCCCGCAGCCGCCCCACCGCCGGTAACCTTCGCTTTACCATACTGGATTACATCCTGAGCAACCCGCAAAGGCCTTCTCGATGCGTCCATCCGCTTTACTCGCCTTAGTTGTTGCTCTTGCGCTTGCGGCGCCAGCCGTCGCCGCAAGCAGCGACAGCAAGAAGAGTGCGGTCCACAGAATTACCCAATCGGCGAGCTATCTGATGATCGATCCGATTTACACGACGATCATGGACGGCAACAAGCCGCAAGGGCTTTTGATGATCGGCATCGGACTGGATGTGCCCAATAGCGAACTGCGCGCGCAGACCGAACATGCCTTGCCGGTGCTGCGCGATGTCTATGTCCGCAACCTGATGGCGTTCACGGCCACATCGGTTCGGTCTTGGCGTCAGCCCGACGTCTCGGACATCGCCGATCGGCTGCAACGCGCCACCGACCGCGCCCTTGGAAAAAAAGGCGCACGCATCCTCCTCGCCCAGGTGGCGATGCGCCTGACACACTGACGCAAGGCCCGGCCTAAGCCGGGCCCTGTCAAATACACAATCTCACGCCGTCACGCTTGCCGTCGTACCAGCGGTGCTGGACGACGCGTTCTTCGCAAATACATCCAGCAACGCCAGGATCGGCGAGCTTGAGGCCGTGCCGGCCGCACTCTGCGCCTGACTGTCGGCGTCTTCGAACGCCTTGATCGCATCGCTAAACTGGTTGGCCGAGACACTGCCGCCGCTCTGCGTGTCCAAGGCCGTGAAATCGGAATCGGCTTCAGAGGTCGTACCGCCGAGGCTGGTGACGAAATTCTCGAACTCAGACTTGCTGACCGAGCCGTCGCTGTTTGTGTCCATGACCTGGACGAACTTGGAGACCACGGAGTCCGCCAAGTTGGTCGAATCCGTCGAGCTGGACGAGCTGTCCGACGGTGGCGGGCCGCCGGGACCGCCTGGAGGCGGACCGGCCTTTTGCAAATCGCTGGCCAATTGCGTCTCGGTCAAGCTGCCCGTGCCGCTTTGGTCAAGCGCGGAAAAGAGCGAATCGGCTTCATCGGCCGTGCCGCCCTTGCTGGTGATGTAGGACTCCATCTCGCTCTTGGTGATCGACCCGTCCCCGTTGGTATCGATAGCCGAAACCAAGTTGGTGAGCGGATCCGACGAGGTCGATGAAGAGGTCGACGTCGAACTTGTCGTCGACCCCGACGCGCTCGGATCGTTCTGCATCATCATGAGCAGGCCGAGAATCTGGGCGCTAAGATCGCCCTTGCCGCTTCCCGTCAGCGAATTGTCGGTGTTGGTGGCGGATGTGGTCGAATCGGTCGAGGACGACGTGCTGTTGGTTGAGGTCGCGTTGGTCGCGGACTGCGTGCTGTCGAGTTTGGATAGAAGGGCCGCGAGAAGCTGGCTGGGACTGCCCGCTCCGCACGACCCGATGCCGCTGATGGACATGGATTGTCTCCTGACAAATCGTACTCGGCGCGCTCCACCGCCCGTTTGTCGTAGCACGCGCCGTGCCCACCGCCCCGACCCGGCGCAGCGCAATAAATAGCGTTACGAATCCACTACTTCGACACACTTTGCGAAGAACCCGGCATTGTCTGCCGGGAGCGGCCCATCTTTGCCGAGCAATCTGCGCTGTCTGCTGTAAAGCCGCGCAACGACCAAGCGCTCAACCGCCGTCACATCGCCGAGATGCCGCCGTCCACTTTCAATTCGGCCCCGGTGACGAATTTGGCTTCGTCGCTGGCGAGATACAGTACGGCATAGGCGATGTCGTCGGGTTCGCCGATGCGGCCCAGCGGAATCTGCCGCGCCAGTTTGGCATAGGCTTCTTCTTTGCCGTAGCGCGCGACCAAGGGATCGAGAATGGGCGTCGCGATGAACACGGGATGCACCGAATTGGAGCGGATGTCGTAGCCCTTCTTGGCGCAGTAAAGCGCCACCGACTTCGACAGGTGGCGCACCGCCGCTTTCGCCGAGTTGTACGCCGCCATGTTGTGGCCCGCGACGATGCCGGAGATCGATGAGATATTGACGATGGAGCCGCCGAGGCCCGTGTCCTTCGCTGTCTTCGCCATCAAGGCGATGGCGTGCTTGCAGCCCAGGAACACGCCGTCGAGATCGATGGCATGTACGTGCCGCCATTCTTCCAGCGTGATCTGCTCCAGGTCCTTGGTCAGGCCGATGCCGGCATTGTTGACCAGCACATGGATCCCGCCGAAAGCACGTTCTGTGTCGGCGAGCACACGCACCCAGTCTTCTTCCTTGGTCACGTCATGCGGCAGAGCCAGCGCCGTGTCCGGCCGCTCGGCATCGATCGAAGCTGCAACTTTCGCTGCGCCCTCGACATTGATGTCCGTCACGGCGACGCGCGCGCCTTCGCGGGCCAGCATATGCGCAATGGCTTCGCCGAGTCCCTGGGCGGCGCCCGTAACGAGCGCGATCTTGCCGGCAACGCGGCCGGTCATGGTGTTTCCTGCGCCGTCTGCAGAAAGCGCACGACGCGCAGGATGAGGGCGCGCGGCGCAAACGCCACCGAGCGCGCCATGATGGTATTCCGCACGCCCGTGATCTGGACGCGCTTGCCCGCCTGGAAGGCGCGGTAGCCCAGACGAGCGACTTTTGCCGCCGACATCAGTCCGGTGCGGAACAGACGAATCTTGTCGGAGCCGGCGCGGCCGTGAAACGCGCTTTCGGTCGCGCCCGGACAAAGGCAGGAGACATGCACGCCGGTGCCGCGCGCCTCTTCCCATAACGCTTCGCTGAACGACAGGACGAATGCCTTGGACGCGTAATAGACCGCCATGAGCGGGCCGGGCTGGAAGGCGGCGGTGGACGCGACATTGAGCACGCCGCCGCGTCCGCTCTTCAGCATGGCAGGCCAATAGATGTGCGTGAGTTCGACCAGCGCACGAACGTTGAGATCGATCATCCCAAGCTGGCCGTCCCGGTCCGATTGGGCGAACGCGGTGGCCGCGCCGTATCCGGCATTGTTTACGAGAACGTCCACCGAGATCCGGCGCTCGTCGAGTGTTTTCGCCAACGTCGCGCCGGCGCCGATCCCGCCGAGATCGCAGGCAATGGGCACAGCCTTGACGTGGAATTGTTGCGACATTGTCCCGGCCGCGGCCTCAAGCGCCTCACCCGACCGCGCCACCAGCACGAGGTTGTAACCGTCTTTGGCAAAACGGCGGGCGAGTTCGAGCCCGATGCCGCCGCTTGCGCCGGTGATCAGCGCGGTTTGGCCTTCGCCTTTGCGTTTGCGCGCCATATGGTTGCCCCTTGCGCCTCGTTCCTGGAATTGTTGCAATTCCCGGCCGGCCTTGGAAGCCATTGGGGAGAAAACTAGATGACGGCGTTGCTTTGTGCGTTCGCCAGTGGCGCAGGCTTCTACTTCTCCACCGATTTGGGCACCTTTTGGCCGCTGGCCTGGTTGGCCCCCATTCCTGTCCTATGGTTAGCTTTCGGCCCGGCGCGCGGCTGGACCGCATTCCTCGCGGCCTGGGCAGCGGGCGTCATCGGCGGCCTCAATCTGTTGCCGGCCTATGCCGGGACGCTGCCTGCGTCCGTGCTCGTACTCGCGATCCTTGGACCTGGACTCTATTTCGCTGCATCGGTGATGGGTGCGCGGCTCGTGGCGCGGCGGCTTTCGCCGCTGGCCGGCATGGTCGCATTCGCGGCGCTGTGGACGATGTTCGATTATCTCGCAGCGCAGGGACCAAACGGTGCCGCGCTCTCGCCGGCCTACAGCCAAGTCGGCATGCCGTTCCTGATCCAAGGCGCCTCGGTGTTCGGTCTTTGGATTGTCACCTTCGCGATCGGCTTTTTCGCCGCCGGCGGGGCGATGGCTTTGGCAACCAAACGCAGCGTGCCGGCGATACTCGCCATCGCTCTGGTGTTGGCGAATGCGGGTTATGGCACGTGGCGGATCGTGACGGCGCCGAAAACGCCCGTCGTACATGTCGGCCTTGGCGCCGACGATGCGCTCGCAGACGCGAGCTTCAAGGCCGACGAAAAAACCGCGCTCGGCGCGGTGGCGGCTTATGCCGACGCGGCGCGCACGCTGGCCGCGCAAGGCGCCAGCCTGATCGTCTTTCCGGAAAAGGTCGCGATCCTCGAACCGGAGTGGCGTGAGGCCGCAAAGGCCGAGCTTGTGACCGTCGCGCATGTCACGCAAACGATGATTGTGATCGGCTTCGACGACCGCGGGACCGAACGCCAGAACAATGCCTTGATCTTTTTCGGCAACGGCACGTCGCCCCAGCTTTACACCAAGCGGCGCCTGGTTCCCGGGTTGGAGAGCGCCTTTGTGCCTGGACAGGCCTCCTACATGTTGTCGAGCCGCACCGCCGTGGCGATCTGCAAGGACATGGATTTTCCGGCCATGCTGCGCACCGACGCCCGTCTGCATCCAACCTTATTCGCCGTGCCGGCGTGGGATTTCGGCAAAGACCGCCGCTGGCATGCCAGGCTGGCGATCATGCGCGGGGTGGAAAACGGCTTCGCAGTCGCGCGCTCCGCCAAGGAGGGGTTGCTCACTTTGAGCGATGCCTATGGTCACGTCATCGCAGAGAAGTCGAGCGAATCCGGAGGGATGGTCACGCTGGTCGGCGATCTGCCGCGCGGGCTGGGCGCGACGCTGTATGCACGCGTCGGCGACGCCTTTGCGTGGATCTGTGCGGGGCTTTCGCTGCTCCTCCTGGGAGCGGCATTACTTGCACCAAGGCGGCCGTAGTGGAGTTGTGACGCCCTTTGTCCACAATAGCGCAATGTTATAACAAGGCGAGATGAGCGAAGCTTTGATCGCAGCCGAGGGGTTGAGCGTTCACGCGGGAGGAATGCAAATCCTCGATCGTGTGTCGCTGGCGGTTTTTCCGCGCGAGATCGTCACCCTGATCGGACCCAACGGCTCGGGCAAAACAACACTGCTCAAAGCATTGCTGGGGCTGGTACAGGCGCAAGGCGCGATCAAGCGCCGGCCCGGCGTCAAGATCGGTTATGTGCCCCAGAATTTTGTCCGCGATGTCAGCCTGCCGATGACGGTGGCCGGTTTCCTCACCCTGTTCGCGCCCGCCAAAAGTGCAGACGCCGCGCTTGCGCGCGTCGGCGTCGCACATGCCAGAGATCGCCAGCTGGCGGCCCTTTCGGGTGGAGAATTGGCTCGGGTGCTGCTTGCGCGCGCCATCGCAGGGCACCCGGACCTGCTGGTGCTCGACGAACCTCTGGCCGGGGTCGACGTGGCGGGCGAGGCCGCGCTGTATCACCTGATCGCCGAAATCCGCGACGAACTGGGCTGCGGCGTGCTTCTGGTCAGCCACGATCTGCATGTGGTGATGGCACAGGCCAATCGCGTGATCTGCCTGAACCGTCATATCTGCTGCGAAGGCGATGCCCATGCGGTGGTGCGGGACCCGGCTTTCCTCGAGCTGTTCGGCGCGCGGGCGGCCGGCGAACTGGCGCTTTACGCCCATCATCACGATCACGCCCATGCGCCGTCGGGCGAAGCGGTACGCAGCGATGGATGATTTTCTATGGCGCGCCATGCTGGGCGCGGGCCTGCTTGGAGCGGCCTGCGGGCCGATCGGCTGCTTCGTCCTGTGGCGGCGCATGGCGTATTTAGGCGAGTCCGTCGCCCATATGGGTCTGCTTGGCGCGGCGGTCGGGCTTTTGATGGGCGTCAACGCCCTGTTGGGTACGGCCGTGCTGGCCGTTATTGCCGCCCTGGTGATGGCGCGCGCGCCGGATCGCGCCATTCCCGCCGGGACCTTCGTCGGCATTGTCGGTCATATGGGCCTGGCGCTTGGTTTCATCCTGCTCGCGACTATGGAGACGGTCCGCACCGACCTGCTGGGCTATCTCTTCGGCGACGTGCTGGCCTTGTCTGCCGGCGACCTCTATGCCGTTGCGGGGGCCAGCCTCGGCGTCCTCGCCGTCACGGCGATCCTCTGGCGGCCGCTCCTAAAAGCGGCCGTCGGCGGCGACATTGCCGCGGCGGAAGAGCAAGGCGGGAAGTTAGCCCAAACGGCATTTCTGGTTTTGGTGGCGCTGCTGGTTGCTTTTGGCCTGAAAGTGGTCGGGGCGCTCCTGATCGTGGCGCTGCTGATCATTCCGCCGGCCGCCGCGCGGCCCTTCGCCCGCACGCCGGAGAGGATGGCGATCCTCGCAGCCCTGGCCGGCGCGCTTGCCGCCCCGCTCGGTTTGGTGAGTGCCTATGCCGCCGACGCCCCGGCCGGCCCCTGCATTGTCCTGGCGGCGGGTGCGATTTTCGCGTTTTCTGCCGCTTTGTCGCGGTTTTTAAAATTCGCTTAGACGGAATGCCGCAAAGCTTCTTCCGTTTTTCTCTGTGGCGCGTGATAAATTGACTATATCGGCGCCGATGCGCCGGATTGGAATCATCATGAGCCTTCGCGACAGGCCACTCGCCGTTTGGGCGTTTCCGCTCGTCATGCTTGCGGTCGCGCTGTTTGTGCTCGGCACGGACGCCGGCGGCGCGGCGACGTGGCTGCGCGGCATTCTATTTGACGCCTATCAGGTTTCCCATCCGCGGCCCTATGAGGACACCGACAGCCGTGCCGGTCACGCGGTGCGCGTTCTCGACATCGATCCCGCCAGCACCGCGCGTTTCGGCCCCTGGCCGTGGCCGCATGCCGTGATCGCGGAATTCGTGAACGCCCTGAAGACCCAGGGCGCCTCCGTCGTCGTTTTTGTGGACCCCATCGACAAAGCCGACCCTGCGTCGCCCAAGAATCTCACGGCGCTGGTGCCTCCCGGGCCCTCGTTCGACGCCGCCCGCGGCGCGCTCGAACATATGCCCTCGCCCGACAGCGCGCTCGCCGCCGCCCTCTCCGCCGTCAAGTCGGTGACGGGCTTCACGCTGGGCGACGCCATGCCTGCGCGTACCCTGACGCTGAAAGCCGTTGTCGAGTGGTCGGGCACCATGAGCCCGCTCCCGCGCGCGCGCGCCTTCGATCAAGCTTCGGCTTCGCTGAACGGGATCGAAGCGGCGAGCGCCGGAATCGGTGCGGTCAATCTGGATTTCGATTCCGACGGCAAAGTGCGACGCATGCCGCTGGTGTTCCGCTTGCGCGACAAGGCGGTGCCCTCGATCGACGCCGAAATGCTGCGTCTTGTCGAAGCCAAGAATGCGATCGTGATGAAGAGCGACGACGGCATCAGCGGGCTGTTTGGCGGCGCGCCGGGTGTGGCGTCGGTCGATACCGGACACGGCGACGTTCCGACGTCCCCAGACGGGTCTTTGTGGATCGCCTATTCCGGGCCGCACCCGGAGCGCGAGATCTCTGCTGCGGCGCTGGGTGACAAGACACTCGCGCCTGACGCGCTCAGGGGCGCCGTTGTTTATATCGGCGCGCCGGACGCGTTGGTGGAAACACCGATGGGACCGCGCCCTGTCGCCGAAGTTCATGCCGAAGCCGCGGAGAATCTTCTTCTCGGCATCGCCTTGCGCCGCCCTGCTTCAGCGGAACAAGCCGAACTTCTGAGTCTTGCGCTCTTCGGGCTCATCGGCGTCTTCCTTTTTGCGCGGCTCGGCGTTCGCTGGGCGGGCCTGTTCGTCGGCATCACCATCGCCTGTGTGAGCTACGCCTCCTGGCGACTGTATGTCGGCGAGCGCGTCCTGTTCGACGCGTTGGGATTGAACGTCGGGCTGGCTTCGGTGTGGCTCGCAGGTGCCGGCGCGCGCGGCTGGGAG
>Ga0265325_10002196_pt1 | contig 13261 bp, 13 predicted proteins | sample 41420metaG_FD_202090 | JGI IMG/M metagenome (GOLD analysis project Ga0265325, IMG submission 202090) | Rhizosphere microbial communities from Carex aquatilis grown in University of Washington, Seatle, WA, United States - 4-14-20 metaG | ecosystem: Host-associated > Plants > Roots > Rhizosphere...
CGCGCGCAGCGTCGTGCTTTTGCCCGCTCCATTGGCGCCGAGCAGGCCGACCGCCTCGCCTTCCCCGACATTGATGGTGACGTCGCCGATCGCCGGGACCGAGCCATAGCTGGCACTGACGCCGTTGAGCTCGATCATGACGAGGCTCCCGCCGGTGCATGAACGTAGCCGGAGCCGAGATAAGCGCGGATCACTTCCGGATTCTCGGTAATCTCCTTCGGACTGCCTTCGGCGATCTTCTGGCCGTGGTCGAGCACGACGATGTGCTTCGCCACCGCCATGATGGCGCGCATGACATGCTCGACGATCACGATGGTGAGGCCCCGCTTCGACAGCTTGCCGACCAGGGCGACTGCCTGGTCGATCTCGGCGGGATTGAGGCCGGCCATCACCTCGTCGAGCAGCAGAAGCTTCGGCGCCGTCGCCAGCGCGCGCGCCATTTCGAGCCGGCGCTGGTCGATCGTCGTCAGATCGCGCGCCGCCGTGCTCTCGCGCGCCGACAGTCCGACGAAGTCGATGGCTTCACGTGCCTTGCTGCGCGCCGCGTCGGGGCTCTTGTCGCGTAAGAATGCCCCGGTCATCACATTGGCCAGCACCGTCATGCCGCCAAACGGCTTGGCGACCTGGAAGGTGCGCGCCAATCCGAGCGCGCAGACGTCGTGCGGACGAAGCCCGGCGACCTCCCGGCCATAGGCGACGACCGAGCCGGTGTCGGCGCGGTGAAATCCCATGATCAGGTTGAACGTCGTGGTCTTGCCGGCGCCGTTCGGCCCGATCAGCGCCAGCGTCTCGTTTTCCCGCACCGTAAAGTTGACGTCCTGCACGGCGCGCAGCCCGCCAAAGCGCTTGCTCAGATTACGGATGACGAGCGCGTCGGCCATCGCTTAAGCCCGCGCCATCTTACGGCGTGCATAGGTTTCGCGGAGAAAACCCATGATGCCGGTCGGCCGCCACAGGATGACTGCCATCAGGATCAGCGCATAGACCGTGAGCTGCACGCCGCCGATCGAGTTGCCGAGCCGGCTTTGCAGAACCGCCGACGTCGTTTCAAGAAGCACCGTGCCGATCACCGGACCCCATAAGGTGCCGATGCCGCCGACGATCGAGACCAGCGCCGCCTCGATCGAAACGCTGAAGTTGAACGCCGTCTGCGGATCGATGAAGTAGATGTATTGCGTGTAGAACGTGCCGGCCAGCGCGGTGAGGAACGCCGAGATCATGTAGATGTCGCGCTTGACCCGCGGCGCGTTGACGCCGACCGCCTCGGCGGCGTCCTCGTCCTCGCCGATCGCGACACAGTAATAGCCGATCCGCGAGCGCTCGATCCACGCCGTGATCATTAGCGAAATCGCCAGCAGCCCGAGCACGATGTAGTAATACGGCGCCTTGGTCTCGAACTGCATCATCAGCGGCGCGTAGCCGAGATTGGGGATCGTGGTGCCCTCGGCGCCCCAGGCAAAATCTCGGAACTTGAGGAAGACCAGCATCAGCACCTGCGCGGTCGCGATGGTGGCGATGGTGAAGTACGGCCCGCGCAGCCGAAAGCACAGCCAGCCGACCGGCAGGCTGGCGAGCATGGCGACGACGCCACCGGCGATTATGCCGATCCACGGTGAAATGCCGAAATCGATCTGCAGCAGCGTCGACGTGTAGGCGCCAAGGCCGAAGAACGCCGAATGACCGAGCGAGAGCTGCCTGGCATAGCCACCCATCAGATTCCACGCGCTGCCGATAAAGGAAAACAGCAACACGCGGATCAGAATGTCGACCGCGAACGAGCTTGTCACCACCAGCGGCAATACCAGCATCACCGCGATCACGATGGCGAGCACGACGCCGCCCCAACCTCGAAGCCGCATCAGCGCGCCCTCCCGCCGGCAAGACCGCTCGGCCGCACCGCCAGCGTGATCAGCAGCAGCATGAAGACCAGGATCAGTCCGGAGTCGGCGCCGACGAACTGGATGCCCAGCGACTCGACGACTCCCATCAACAGGCTGGCGATCAGCGCGCCGATCACATTACCGAGTGTGCCCAGCACCACGGCAACGAAAGCCATCAGCACGAACACTTGCCCAACCAACGGATAGGCCGGGTAGAACGGCATCAGCAGCGAGCCGGCGGCGCCGGCCAAGGCGAGCGCGATGCCGAGCGCCACGGCGAAGACGCGATTGGGATTGATGCCCATCAACTGCGCAACGTCGCGGTTCTGCGACGCTGCGCGCATCGCCTTGCCGAGATCGGTGGTATGCAGGAACACCCACAGCGTGCCGCTCAGTACCATCGCCAGCACGAAGGCGATCAATTTTGCGACCGGGATGTAGAGCCCGCCAATGTGGAATGCCTCGTCCGAATACCAGGTGTGCACGGTGCGGTAGTTCGCGGTAAACAGCATCAGCGCGAGATTGACCATCAGCAGCGACAACGCGAAGGTCAGGAAGATCTGGGGCAAGTCGTTGAGCCCCAGAACCCGGCGGATCAGGAAGTGCTGGATCAGGACGCCGATCACGAACAGCACCGGCATCGACACGACCAAGGAGACGATCGGGTCGATGCCGAACTGGGTGGCCAGGAAGAAGCTGATGTACATGCCGATCATCACGAATTCGCCTTGGGCGAAATTGACGATCTTCACCACGCCGAAAATCAGCGTGACGCCGATGCTCACCAGCGCGTAAATCCCTCCGATCAGCAGGCCGTTGATGACGGCCTGGGCCACGATTTCCAGCATTGTCGCCGACGGGTCTTCAGGACTTCATCAGCGGAGCACGCGCGTCTTCCTTCGGGAATACGCTGGCCAGATCGCCGTTCTGCCACTGCACCCCGACCGGACGGCCGTAAATGTTCTTGCCGTCAGGACCGAACTTGACCTTGCCGCCCGGCGCCATGGCCGCATAACCCGTCGAAACGTCGATGGCCGACAAGGCATCCCGCACCTTCTGCGGATCGGTCGAGGCGGCCCGCTCCAGCGCGTCGGCCAGCATGAAGGTCTGCGCCACCAGGCCGCCGGCATATTCAAACAGGAATTCGCCGGTCCGCTTCTTGTACTCGGCGTTCACTTTCTGGGCATCGTCGCTCATGTCGTGGTTCCAGTGCGCGACGCCCTGCAGGCCTTCGGCGAGCTTGCCGACATTCTTGTAGAAGTCCGGAATGACGAAGCCGCCGGAGCCGCCATTGATCGCGATGTTGAGCCCGACCTGCTTGACGGTGCGCACGATCAAAATCAGGTCGTTCAGGTAGGACACCGAGAACAGCGCGTTGGCGCCGGACGCCTTGACCTTGTTGATGAGCGGAGACGCGTCGGTAAAGCCCGCCGAATAGGGCTCGAACATCACGATCTCGACGCCTTCGCCGGGCGCCAGTTCCTTGAGGCCATTCGAGGTCGATGTGCCGAATGCGGTGTTCTCGAAGATCACCGCGACCTTCGGCTTGTCACCGACCAGCTTCGACATCTGCAACTGCGCCTGCGCGAACTGCGAGGCACGCGCAAACGGCGTGAACGTATAATGGCGGCCCTTGTTGAGCTGATCGGAGCTCGAGCCGGTGATGATCGGCACCTTGGCGCGCTCCGCCACTTCGCTGGCGATCAGCGTCAGCGCGCTGGCGAAGCAGCCGTGAACCGCGGACAGCTTGTTGCCTGAGATCAAACGGTCGGTTTCGGTGCGGGTCACGGTGGTGTCGCTCTGCACGTCTGAGATGATGAGGTTGAGCTTGGCGCCGCCGAGCGACTTGATGCCGCCGGCGTCATTCACCATTTCGACCGCGAGCTTGGCTGCGGCAACGCAGCCGACACCGATCTGCGCCATGCTGCCGGTGGTCGGATAGAGCGCGCCGATATTCACGGTTTCCGCGGCGCCGGTGACGATCGGCGGCGAGGCAATCGCGACGGCGGCAAGGGCGCCGGTCTTGACGAGAAACTCTCTGCGGCTGTGCTTGCGTGACGCTCGGCGTCCGGACTGTTTCATTGTCATCCCTCCCTGGGATATTGAAGAGACTGCCCGCTGCGGGAGCCTCATTTTGATTCTTGCGCGTGCGACATGGGCCGGGTTTTCCCGTGCGTGGCCATGACGCTTGCTGCTTACTCTATACGGTATTGGTTTCGGGATGCAGCCGGTTTTCTCACGTTCAGAAGCCCGCCGCGCTGCGGCTACGCCCTCGCGCGAAGCTCGTGACACGCCAGCCTAAGATGCTGATTTAGTTGTCAGTTGAGCGGCCAAACAACGGGTTGCCGCGATTCAGCTAAGGGCGCCGGTTGGCGAGGAGCTGCTTGAGAATACCGCCGGCCTTCTCGACAAGGCCGTCGATACGGGCCTGCCCGAACTCCGCCGACGCCGAATGGGCGTCGCCAATCACGCCCATATCGGCGAGTCGGTTATCGGAACTGATCCATGGCCAGCTGACGCCGATGTCAAGGATCGTGCTACGAATCAGGTCGGCATCGCCTGGATTTTTCAGCTGCGCGATGAGATCGCGGCGCACCAGATGCGGCGCGACCGCCAGCATCATCGATGTTTCATTTTTTCCGCCGTGAATGTCCGGAATTGCCGCATTCGCATTGTCTTCCGCCAGCGCGCCGAGATGCAGAACACAGACGTTGAGGCCGAAATCGGCGCGCAGGTCATGCGCCAGCGCTTCCAATATCCCCCTGTTGCCGCCGTGGCCATTGATGATGGCGAGATTGCGCGCCGGCAAAGCGCGAGCGATGTCGCGCAGCAAGGCCGTCATGGTCTGGATCGACAGCGACATGGTGCCAGGCGCCCACTGATGTTCGCGCGCCAGGCTTACTGAAATTGTCGGAAGCTGCCAAAGATCGAACGCTTCACCCCATCGCGACATGATGTGCTGTGCGAACGCTTCGGCCAAAACGACATCGGTATTGATCGGCAAATGCGGACCGTGTTGTTCGATCGAGCCGATCGGCAGACAAAGGATCGAATTCTCGCCAAGAAGCTTCGAAATTTCCAGAAACGTCAGCTCGCCGATCAGTCGACCTCGGCCGGCGTTTGCCATGGTCACGGCGCCAGCGGCGCTTCGTCGCGTTCCGCGTCGGACGGCTTGAGCGGCGTCTGGAGATGATTGAGCCGATGCCCGGCCCGCGCCGCCTTCGCTGTCAAATAGCGGCGATTATCGGCATTGATCGGCGCTTCAAGCGACATGCGGCCCGTGACTTCGATTCCGGACTTGACGAGGCCGTCGAGCTTGGCGGGGTTGTTGGTGAGCAGCACGACGCTGTTGCAGTCGAGCATCTGCAACATCCGCGCGGCAATGCCGTAATCACGTTCGTCGTCGTCGAAGCCAAGCGTCGTGTTCGCATCGACCGTGTCGAGCCCGCCATCCTGCAATTGATATGTCCGGATCTTGTTGGCGAGACCTAGCCCGCGGCCTTCCTGCGCCAAATACAGCACGACGCCGCCGCCCACGTCTTCGAGCCGCCTGATCGCCAGATTGAGCTGGTCGCCGCAGTCGCAACGCCGCGAGCCGAACACGTCGCCGGTGAGGCAGGCCGAGTGAATCCGCACCAGAACCGGCTTGGAAAAATCCGGCTTGCCGACAATGATCGCCGTCGGACTGCCGCCCATGGCGTCGCGAAAAACAACAAAGCGGGCGCGCCTGCCGGAATCGAGCGGCACCCAAGCCTTGCTGGCGATGGTGAGCGAGCGGACCGCCTCGGCGCCGAAATGCGCGACGGCCGCTGCCTCGACGGCGATGACGTCGAGGCTGGATACAGCCACGCTGCCCGCGTCGACCTCGGCAACCAGGGCCGCCGGCAAGCCTTGCGATAATTTCACCAGTTCGATTGCGGCCGCGGCGGCAACACCGGCTGGCTCGGCGTCGATGACGCGATCGGTCGCGGCATCCGCATCCGAAACAAGGCTGAGAATTCCGGCCACTGCGACGTTCGCAGCGAGATGCAGGGACATCGGCGTCGACACCTCGAGACCGATTGCGTGGGCACGGCGCGCTGTGATGACGAGCCGCGGCATGACGGGTGCACAGAGCGCGGCAAACTCGGCGAGCCGTTGAGCGTCGAGGCCCTCAACCGGCAACGCCAAAAGCGTTTCGGCGTCGCTCCTGATCAGGACCGGCCTGCGGGCGTGAAATTCGGCGATCCCACGATTGACCCCGATCTGACCTGCCGAACCGAACAGCGCGGATCGCCCGCTCTTCATAAACGCATCCATTTAGCGACGACGTCCCAACGTTCTGTCGCATGGCGCCTTGCCATGCATTCCAATTGTAAACACCGTAAGCCCCGCAGGGATACCGGTCGTACGATCAATTATTTTATGTCAGCCTGCCAGAAAGCGGATCGTCCTTATAAGAAGCAAGGCCACGTGGCATCGGACAACACCCATAGGCCTCTCGCTGAGGCAGGCGCGGACCGGGCTGCTCCTTCCTGGGCCGAATTCAGACGGGCCTTTTGCGCGACTGCGCTGCCCCTGCCGCAGCCCTGGAATGAACTGTTCGGGCCACTGCGGCACGGCACGGTCGACCATCTGGTGGTTATCGGCCAGATCGGCCAATCGCTTGACGGCCGTATCGCAACCGCCTCGGGACATTCGAAATACATCAACGGACCGGCCGGCCTTGAACATCTGCATCGGCTGCGTTCGCTGGCCGACGCCGTCGTGGTCGGCGTCGGCACCGCGCTGGCGGACGATCCGCAACTCACCGTGCGGCGGGTCGAAGGCCCGCACCCGGCGCGCGTCGTGATCGATCCGGCCGGGCGGCTGCCATCAGGGGCTAGGATTTTGGCGGGCGATGGCGTGCGCCGCCTCGTCGTCACCGCGCAGGGGACGCAATGCGCTCTGCCCGCCGGCGTCGATATTGTCGCTTTGCCACCCTCCGGCCGACATATCGCGCCGCCGGACATCCTCGCCGCGCTGGCAGAGCGGGGCATGCAACGCATCCTCATCGAGGGCGGCGCCGACACCGTGTCACGCTTCCTCGCCGCCGGTTGCCTCGACCGCCTCCACGTGATGGTGGCGCCGATCATCCTTGGCAGCGGCCGTGCGAGCTTCGTCCTGCCGCCTGTCGCGCGCGCCGATCAGGCGCTGCGCGCGCCGATGCGCAGTTTTCGCCTCGGCGATGACGTTCTGTTCGATTGCGATCTGTCGGCTCACCGCGAGCCGGTCAACCGCGCAAAGAAATCGACATGACCGACCCGGACCGATGAGCGGCCAGCGGCAACCGCGTCACGGCGGAAGGTCAGCCATTCGACCGTGTCGGAAAGCGCCAGATCGCCGGTTTCGCGCGCCGCTCCCGCCCAGCCGGAAAAAATCTCCATTTGAAATTTGCGGTCACTGGCTCCAATCACCCAATCGGCCGCGCCCTGAACCACGGAACAGCCGAGCGCCTCAAATCGCGCGACCGCGGTGCGCGCCACCATCGGGCCGAGTGCCGGACCAAATCCCTTGTCGCGGCGCTGATGGGCGTTGACCGCTGTGATGATCTCCGCGTCGAACGGGTGAGACGGGCTGATATCGATCCGGCCATCATAACTCAGCGCTGCATAGATCGGGATCGACCGCGCCTGGGTTTCGACTGCCAGCCGCTCCAGCCAGTCTTCCGAGACCAGATCGAGCAACGCCGACGTGGTGACCAGGTCGATCGGCCCGTCGAGCGCCGCTTCGAGATCGTGATTGAGATCGATCGGGATTGCCGTAAGCGTGACGCCGGCCGGCCGCGCCATGGCGGATGCCCGCGCCAGCAGGCTGAGATCGTTGTCGGCGAGCCGCCAATTCTGCTCGGCCGGAAATCGCGGCGCCAGCGCGCGAACCGTCGAGCCGGTGCCGCAGGCAAGATCGACGATCCGGACCGACCTATTGCCTGCAAACGACGTGACAACGGCATTGAGCACGGCCGAATTGCGGGCGCGGGCATCGTGCGGTTCGCGCAAGGCCAGCCAGTCGGCCGAAAACCCGGTCATGCGACGGCCTCGAGCGCCAGCGCGAACAGTTTCGCGCAATCCTGCCAGGTGGGAAGGGCGAGCGCGGCCGCGCGTGCGGATGCCGCCATGCGGCTCCGTTCATCCTGATTGTCGATCACCCGGCGCAACGCCGCCGCCAGCGCGGCCGCATCACCGGGCGCAACGAGGAGGCCCGCTGCCGCCGGCACGGTATCCGGGATCGCGCCGGCGGTGCTGCCGACCACCGGCAGGCCGTGGGCAATGGCCTCGGAAAACGCCATGCCATAGCCCTCAAACCGCGATGCCAGCACAAAGACGTCTGCGCCGGCATAGAGTTCGGCCATGCGCTGCTGCGGCACCGCGCCGAGCACCGCGACCCGGTCGCCGAGTTTATGGCGCGCGATATCGACATCGAGCCGGCCGGCGGTGTCAGGATCCCGGCTGCGGTCGCCTGCAATCGCCAGACGCCACGGCAGGTCGGCAAGCAAAGCCAGTGCCTCGATCAGCACGTCAAAGCCCTTGCGTGGCACCACCGCGCCAACGGCTAGCAGCCGGACGATGCCATCACCGCTGCCGCGCGCCGGCGGCACCGGGTCATTTCCGGGACGCGCGACGACGATACGGTCGGCCGGCACATCGTAATCGGCGGCGAGCAGGCGCGCGGTCGCCGCACTGGTGACAACGACACCCCCGGCAGCCGCCAGCGCCGCGCGCTCGCTGGCGCGCAAGGCTCGCGCTTGTGCCGCGGAGAGCCCGGACTCCAAGGCGAGCGGGTGATGCACCAGCGCGATCAACGGATGCTGTGAGCAAAGCTGCAGGGCTGTTTCAGGAAGCGCGCCGAAAGCGAGTCCGTCGATCACGATCGGGCGGCCGCGCGGGGTCGCCAGCAGCCGCGCCTGCGCCGCTTCGCGCTCCGCCGGCGTCGGATGAGGAAAGCCATCGCCGAGATCGATGACGTCGATTTGCCAGCCGAGGAGCTTCAGCTCCGCGATGACACGCCGGTCATAGGCATAACCGCCGGTCGGGGTCTCGAGATCGCCCGGCACCGCGAAGACGACCCGCCTCACCACAAGGGCGCCTCGTACCAGGCGCGCGCGACGTGCGACTCCGACAATGTGACGCGGATCGCCTTGAGCTCGCGGCCATTGCGGCCAAGCTTGTCGGCCCGCGCCGCGTCCGCCAGCCGGTCGTGGATATGTTTGGTCAGGAATTCGGTGGTGGTGTTGACGCCTTTGAACCCCGGCACGTCGTCCAGATTGGAATAATTGAGCGGCGCCAACACGGCCTTGAGCGCTTCGTGCGCCCGCCCGATGTCGATGACGATGCCGTTGGCGTCAAGCGTCTCGGCCATGAAGGCCGCGTCGATGACAAAGGTCGCGCCATGGAGCGCCTGTGCCGGGCCAAACACGGCGCCGCGGAACGAATGAGCGATCATGATGTGATCGCGGACCTCGACAGCGAACACAGGACACCTCTCAGGCTCAGGCGGACCCGGCCGTAGGATAAGTCACGAGCTGGCAAAGTACGCCGCTCCGGGGCGCAAGGATATCGGGCAGCCGCGCCGGCAGGTCGTGAAAGTTGATCGCCGGCGCGAGCAGCGCTTCGAGCTTCGACTCGGCCAGCAGGTCAAGCGCCGCGGCGAGCCGGCGTGAATGCGTCCAGCGGGCGCGATGCGATGACGCGATACGGCCGACCTGGCTCGACGCCAGCCTGAGGCGGCGGCTATGGAACGCTCCGCCAAGCGGGACCGCGACCTCTTCCGCGCCATACCAGCTCAATTCCAGCACCGTCGCCTCCTCGCCGGCAAGCCCGAGCGCGGTCGCCAGGCCGGCGGCGCTGCCGCTGGCATGAACGACGAGATCGCAATCGCCGGGCGCGCCTTCGGGCGCGGCAAAGCTAACACCGAGCGAACGCGCCAAGTCCGCGCGTGACGGCTCGACATCGACCAGCGTCACTTTGGCGCCGGGAAGCTGGCCGCAGAGCCAAGCCACCAGCGCGCCGACCACGCCCGCCCCGACCACCGCGATACGATCTGCAGCCGCCGGTTTTGCGTCCCACACCGCATTGAGCGCGGTCTCCATGTTGGCGGCAAGCACGGCGCGGGCCGGCGGCACAGCTTCTGGTATCGGCACCACCGCTTCGGCGGGCACATTGAACACGCTCTGATGCGGGTGCAGCACGAACACCGGGCGGCCCTGCAATTCAGCCGGGCCGCGCTCGACTCGGCCGACCATGGCGTAGCCGTATTTGACCGGGAACGGGAACGTTCCCGCCATGAACGGCCCGCGCATGCGTTCAAATTCACCCGGCGGGACGCGTCCGGCCTGCACCAGGCGCTCGGTGCCGCGGCTGACCGCGCTGTATAGCGCCCACACCCTGACTTCGCCCGAACGCAGCTCAAGCAGCGGTTCGTCGCGGATTTCAGCGCGACCGACGCCGACATACCACAGGGCTTTGGCGGTTCGATCCGGCACTTTTCTGATCCGTCTCCGGCGATCCTTGGACTTTGCGAGCGTCTCACGGGTATATCCTGAACGGGACAGGAAAAGCAGGGGGACTGCCACAGCCATGCTCGATCGCGTAACCGCGCTATCCGCCATCGCGCAAGACACTGCGACGACGCTGACGCGCCGCCGGGCAATGTTTGCTGTGCTCATCGGCGCAACGATGGCCGCGGTGCTGTGGCTCGCAGCCATTGCGGTGCCGCCGCACAGCGCGGGCGGCATCGCATTTCTCGTATTGTTCACCGTAACCTTGCCCTGGTCGGTGATCGGGTTCTGGAATGCGACGATCGGATTCCTGATCATGCGCTTCTGCCGGGATCCGGCCGTGGCGGTGAACCCGCTCGCCGCCAGCATTCGCGGTGACGAGCCGGTTTCATCGTCGACCGCGATCCTGATGTGCATTCGCAATGAAAGCCCTGACCAAGTCACGCGTAACCTCCAGCCGCTCCTGGACGGGCTGGTGCGGGCGCGGGTCGCGCAGCTGTTTCATGTCTATGTGCTCAGCGACACCAGCGATCCCGAGATCATCGCGGCCGAGCTGACCTGCTTCGACGCATTTGCGACGAGGTGGCACGGCACCGTTCCGGTCACCTACCGGCGCCGCGCGGTGAACACCGCGTTCAAATCCGGCAACATCCGCGATTTCTGCGATCGCTGGGGCCCTAACCACGAATTTGCCATCACGCTCGATGCTGACAGCTTCATGCCGGCCGACGCCGTGCTGCGGCTGATCCGGATCGCGCAGGCCAATTCGGCGCTCGGCATACTCCAGACGTTGATCATCGGGCTGCCGTCGGCGAGCGTATTCGCCCGCGTGTTCCAGTTCGGCATGCGGCTCGGCATGCGCTCCTACACGCTAGGCGCCACTTGGTGGCAGGGCGATTGCGGGCCCTATTGGGGTCATAACGCCATCATCCGGCTCGCGCCGTTTATCGCGCATTGCCACATGCCGGTATTGTCCGGCAATGGGCCGCTGAGCGGCTACGTCCTTAGCCACGACCAGGTCGAGGCTGCGCTGATGCGCCGAGCCGGCTACGAGGTCCGCGTTCTGCCGGTCGAAGGCATGAGCTTCGAGGAAAACCCGCCAACGCTGATGGAGTTCAGCCGCCGCGACCTGCGCTGGTGCCAGGGCAACATGCAGTACTGGAAACTGCTGGCACTGCCGGGCCTGAAGCCGGTCAGCCGATTCCAATTATTGTTCGCGATTCAGATGTATCTCGGCTCGCCGGCATGGATGGCGATGACCGCGATCGGCACCGTCTTGCTGGCGCTGTCCGACACGCCGGCGGCGCAGTACGTGCCGGTCAAAGCCGGCGCCGGCACTGTGCTGTTCGCCATCATGATACTGATGACGTTCGCGCCGAAGATCGCGACCATCATCGACGTGTTGCTGACGCCGTCGGCACGGCGCTCCTTCGGCGGCACCCTGGCGTTCGCCGCGAACATCGCTGTCGAAACCTTGTTCATGACCCTGTTGGCGCCGGTGATCGCGCTGAGCCACACGATCTTCATGACCCGGTTGTTCGTGTTTCGGCGCGGCGGCGCCTGGAACAGCCAGAAGCGCCAAAGTCATGCCGTGCCGTGGCGGCTCGCTTTGGCAAAGTTGTGGCCGCAGACATTGGCCGGATTGACCGTATTGGCGGTCGCAGCCGTCAAGGCGCCGAACGACATCGGATTCATTTTGTTGGGCACGACCGGGCTGATCCTGGCCGCGCCGTTCGCCGTTGCCACCGCCTCGCCTCTCCTCGGCAACCTGTTCGCGCGGCTTGGGATCTGCCGCATCCCCGAAGAAAGCGAAACGCCGGCCGCGCTGCTGCCGCTGCATCTCCCGGCGATCGAGGCCGAGGCGCCGCAAGGGGCGCAGAAGCTGGCCTAGGCCGCGATGCTCGATGCCCTCAGAACCGTGCGAGGAATTGTGCGGTCGCTGCGGATCTATTATGGCGACCGCCGGCACGGGCCGGCCCTGGACCTTCTATATCGCCAGTTCGTGCGTCCCGGCGATCTTGTCTTTGACATCGGCGCGCATGTCGGCGACCGCGTCGCCGCATTCCGGCGGCTGGGCGCGCGGGTCGTGGCGGTCGAGCCGCAGCTGGCGCTGGTCAAGACGCTGCGGCTGCTCTACGGCCGCGATCCACACGTGACGATCGAAGCCTCTGCGGTCGGACGTCGAGCCGGGTCCATCGCGTTCAATCTCAATCCCGACAACCCGACTGTTGCTACGGCGTCGCCGGATTTCATTGCGGCCGCTGCCAATGCATCCGGCTGGCAAGGCCAGGCTTGGGAGAAGCAGATCAGCGTTGTCCTCACCACCATCGACGCCTTGATCGCGCGGCACGGAATGCCAGCCTTCATCAAGATCGACGTCGAGGGTTTCGAGGCCGAGGCGCTGGCCGGTCTCAGCGCGCCGGTCCCGGCGCTGTCGTTCGAGTTCACCCTGATTCAGCGCGGCGTCGCGCGTGCCTGCGTCCAACAATGCCGCGCGCTCGGCTATGCGCGCTTTAATGCGATCCTCGGTGAAAGCCGGACCTTCGCGCACGTTGGCTGGATCGACGGCGACGCCATTGTCCGTTGGCTCGACGCGCTGCCGCCCGAAGCCAATTCGGGAGACGTCTATGCGCGTCTCTCCTGACGGCAAAGCGGCAAGCCTGCTGATCGCCGCGATGACGGCCGCGGGCTTCGCGCTGACGCTCGACGTCTTCTACCCCGGTATCATGACGTTCGATGCCCGTTTCATCTACCAGGACATGGCCACGGGCTTTCTCGGCGATTGGCAATCGCCGGTGATGACCGTGCTGTGGTCGCTGGTCGATCCGATTGCGCCCGGCCCGGGAAGCCTGCTGCTGCTGACGGT
>Ga0265325_10002198_pt1 | contig 13248 bp, 11 predicted proteins | sample 41420metaG_FD_202090 | JGI IMG/M metagenome (GOLD analysis project Ga0265325, IMG submission 202090) | Rhizosphere microbial communities from Carex aquatilis grown in University of Washington, Seatle, WA, United States - 4-14-20 metaG | ecosystem: Host-associated > Plants > Roots > Rhizosphere...
GATGGGCATGCCGAAAATCGGGCTGCTGGAGTCGGTGCGCGCCGCAGGATTGGTTACGTCATTCGCGCCGATAATCAGGGCCACGTCGGTCTGAGGAAATTCGCCGTTAATTTCATCCATGTCGAGAAGCTTATCGTAGGGAATGTCCGCCTCGGCCAGCAGGACGTTCATGTGGCCCGGCATGCGTCCCGCGACCGGATGGATGCCGAACTTCACGTCGATCCCGCGTTTGGTCAAATTGTCGTAGAGTTCGCGTACTTTGTGCTGTGCCTGCGCTACAGCCATGCCGTAACCGGGGACGATGACCACCTTGCTGGCGACCGCCAGAATTCCAGCAGCCTCCTCGGGACTGGCGCTTCGGACCGGTCGCGCTTCCGCACCACCCTTGGCAGCGGCCGCTTCCTGCCCGAAAGCACCGAACAGAACGTTCGAGAACGAGCGGTTCATCGCTTTCGACATGTTCACGGAGAGAATCAACCCGGAAGCACCGTCCAAAGCGCCGGCAACGATCAGGAGCTTGCTATTGAGCACAAACCCCATCGCGGCGGCGGAAAGCCCGGCGTAGGAATTCAGCAGGGAAATCACGGTCGGCATGTCCGCGCCACCGATGGGAATGATCATCATCACGCCAAATAAAAGAGGGATCACGATAATAATCGGAAACAGAAACATCTGGTCCGGCTTGAGCACCAGGTATCCGGCCACACCGACGGCACCCACCAGCATTCCCAGGTTGACGATATTCTGGCCCTTAAACGTGATGGGACGCTGCGGCAGTATTTCCTGCAATTTCCCCGCCGCCATCAGGCTGCCCGTAAATGTCAGGGATCCAAGAATAACTTCCATCGACAACACGGACATCATGAATTTGGGGACATTGGGCGCGCGCAGATAGAATTCGGCCGTTCCGACGAGCGTAACGCACAACGCGCCGAAGGCGTGGCTGAGCGCGGTCCGCTGCGGCACAGCCGTCATTTGAACCTTGCCAAGTGGGACGCCGATGATGGTGCCGAGCACCAGGGCGATCATGACCCACTTGTAATCGACGATTCCGCGATTCAGAAGCGTTCCAGCCACGGCGAGGAGCATGCCAAGTTCGCCGGCCCAAACACCGTGACGCGCCGTGGTAGGCGAACTCATCCACTTCAGTGACATGATGAACAATGCTGTGGCGATCAGATACGTAATTTCGATGATTGTGTCGGTCGCTGGGAAGGGTGTCATGGTTTCGGTTTGCTGCTCGCTTTAAACATTTTGAGCATCCGGTCCGTGATGAAAAAGCCGCCCACAACGTTGCTGGTGGCGGCGACGATTGCAATGGTGCCAAGCACGGTCGAGAGCGTCGTCTTGTGCTCGCCCGCCAGGATGATTGCGCCGACGACGGCGATGGCGTCGAGGGCGTTCGTCAAAGACATCAGCGGAGTGTGCAAAAGAGGCGACACGCGGCGGATTACTTCCAAGCCGATAAAAGCCGCCAGCATGAAAACGTAAACGCTCGTAATCAGATCCATTCTCATCGCTATGTTGTTCCCTTCTGCGCCGCCACAAGTGGCGGGAGCGAGAAGAATTCGCGTATGCGTCCGTTCACCACTTCCCCTCCCTGCGTCACCAGAGTGCTCTTGATGATGTCATCGTCGAGATTGAGCTGCAGCTTCCCCTCCTTGACCATCAGCATCAGAAACGCGGAGACATTTTTCGAGTACATCTGACTGGCGTGGTAGGGCACGGCGGAAGCAAGATTGAAGCGGCCGATGATCGTGACGCCGTTCACGATGAAAATCTCTCCCGGCTTCGTCAGTTCGCAGTTTCCGCCGCGTTCCGACGCCAAGTCAACAATCACCGAGCCCGGCGCCATGCCAGCGACCATTTCCTTTGTCACCAAGACCGGGGATTTCTTTCCCGGCACGACGGCGGCCGTAATCACAACGTCGCTTTCACCGACTACTTTTCCGAGCAATTCGCGCTGCCGCCTATAAAATTCTTCGTCCTGCGCCTTCGCATAACCGCCGGCGTCCTGAGCGTCTTTAGCTTCGATAGGAAGCTCGACGAATCGCCCGCCGAGGCTCTGAACCTGCTCCTTCGCCGCAGGCCTGAGGTCGTATGCCGAAGCAACACCTCCGAGGCGGCGCGCCGTGGCGATCGCCTGGAGTCCCGCGACTCCCGCGCCGATCACGAGAATGCGCGCCGGAGTGATCGTGCCGGCCGCGGTTGTCAACATCGGGAAGATTTTCGGAAGGGTATCCGCCGCAAGGAGCACGGCTTTATAGCCGCAGATCGTGCCCATTGAGGAAAGCGCATCCATGCTTTGCGCGCGAGTCGTCCTCGGCATCAGTTCCACCGAGAACGAGGTCACCCCGGCTGCGGCAATACCTTGAATCGTTTCTACCGACCCCATGGGCCGGAGGAATCCGATCAGCAATTGCCCGGGCCGAAGAAGAGGCAAGTCGGCCGCGCCCGTCCGATCGTTTGAGCCATAACAGAGAACCTGAATTACAATGTCCGCCAGCCGAAATACTTCCGCTCGATCCGCAATAATCTTTGCGCCTTTTGCAACATATTCGGCGTCCGGGAAGCCCGCCTCGATGCCCGCGCCGGCTTCGACAACGACTTCCAGACCGGCCTTCGCCAGACTGGGAATGACGGCGGGAATCAGCGCCACACGCCGCTCCCCCGGAAAGCTCTCTCGGGGAACACCAACAATCATGAACTTGCCTCCCTCTTGCACGAGCCGCGTCGCACACACGCAGCGTCATCGATCAGAATTGAATATCCCAAGGCGCCCAAATTCGAGAGTTCCTTCGAGAGGGCCACGTTTCGGCACCGCGTGGCTTCAAAAAAAACGGCATGACTCCCGCGCGAACAACGTCGTCAATCTGTAGCTACCCACCCTGCTTCCTGCGGAACCGTGAACAGAATTCAAGATTTTACATGCAAACTCTGGAAAGTCCAATCGAACTTAGGGCATGGTTTGAAAAGAACCCCCCGTGTATTTGTATACGGCCTGACTTCGTGGAAGCCGCCCGCTTATCGGGCCGGCATCCGTCTTCACCGTCAAAAGTAAACTGGGCCAACACTCAATCTTGATTCGGCCTGGGCTGGGACTTCGTTTTGGAGAAGGCTGGATGCGAGGAACGGATTCGGCAGCTTCTCGCCGGAGGTGGTTACCTTCATTACGACGAACAAAACTCACCGGCGGGACGCCATCGCTACCAGACCGGTTGGAGATGAACCGCAACGGAGGACCAAATTGGTTCCAAGCGCCATCGGCAATTAGCTTATAATCACGCCAGGGAGGGGTGGGAGAGCGGTTGAATCCGGCGGTCTTGAAAACCGTTAGGCCCGAAAGGGTCTCGGGGGTTCGAATCCCCCCCCCTCCGCCATGCAAAACGCCACGGCAGTCCGAGCTATAACGAAGACGCGCTACCGCCGCGAACCCTGTTTCAGCATGGCGGTGGCATGTTCGAGGACAGCCTCTGTGATTCTCCGACCGGACAGCATTCGGGCGAGTTCGGTGGCGCGTTCCCGCTCGGTGGCCAGGTACTGCACCGAGGCGAAAGTCCGGCCCGCGCGCTCGACCTTTTCCACAGAATAGTGGTGATCGGCAAAACAGGCTATCTGCGGGAGGTGAGTGACTGAGAGCACCTGGTTCTCGCGAGCCAGGCGCTTCAAGCGCTCGCCCACGACCTCCGCCGCCCGGCCACCGATGCCCGCATCCACTTCGTCGAAGACAAGCGTGCGAACGCGAGCGGCTCCATTGCCGGCGCTCGCGGCAATCACTGTCTTCAGCGCCAGCATCAAGCGGGAGATTTCACCGCCGGATGCGACTCGGTCAAGCGACCGCAACTCCTCGCCTGGGTTTGGAGATACCAGGAACGTAATGCGATCGATTCCTTTGGGCCCGCCGCCGTCCTCGGGTGTTTCGGGAGTGACGCTGGAAGAGGCGCCCTCGTCTTCAAATCCTACTTCGAAGCGCGCTTTGTTCATGCCAAGATATGCTAGTTCCTTGCAGACGTCGCTCGCGAGCCGCAAAGCGGCAGCGCGACGTTCCCGAGAGAGTGCTGCCGCAGCCTTGCTATAGGCTTCGGCCGCCAAGGCCAGCTGGCGCCCCACTATCTCGCGCCGCTCGTCGGCATGCTCGAGGCGGGCCAGATCCTCACGCGCTCGAGTGGAGAAGGCCAAGATCTCATTCGTCGTACCGCCATACTTCCGTTTCAGCCGGTCGAGCAACGCCAGCCGTTCCTCCACTTCATCGAGGCGTCCCGGGTCGGCCTCGATCTTTCCCAGGTAGTTGCCTAACGCGCGGGCCAGGTCATCGAGCGCTGCTCGGGCGGCAATGGCAGGCTCGCGGTGCGAGTCAAGAGCGGGATCGTAGCGTGACAGCTCATCGAGCGCTCGGCCCACCGCCGCAAGGCGTTCCAGAGCCGACCCTTCATCTTCGTAAAGCGCGGCATAGGCGCTCGCTGCTGCCGAGCGTATTTTCTCGATGTTTCGCAGAACCGTCCGTTCGGCATCGAGCCGCTCATCTTCCCCGGGCGCGAGGCGGGCGTTGGTGAGTTCGTCCACTTGAAAGCGCAGCAGATCGAGCACGCGCAGCCGGTCCTGCTCACTCCGATTCAGCTCGATCCACTCGCGCTCCAGCTCCTGGCGTTGCACAAAGAGAGTCCGAACCGTGGCCAGAAGCTCCCCAGTGCGGGCAAACGTATCTAGAAGATCGAGCTGCGCGTCCCGCGCCAGGAGCGACGCATGTTCGCCCTGTCCGTGAACCTCGACCAGCAGCGGTGCAAGTTCCTTGGCGGCCGCCAACGTCACCGGCTGGTCGTTCACCAGCAACCGACTGCGTCCGCCGGCTAGAATTTCGCGCCGCAGGATAATCTCGCCCTCAGTGTCACCGTCCACGCCATAGCGTTCGAGCCACTCGAACCAGGGCGGCGGCATGCCAACTCCGTCTTTACGCGCACTTCCGTTGACAGCCTCGGCCCGAAACACCACCGTTACGGTAGCGCGATCAGCTCCGGTTCGGACTACGTCCGGCGAAGCGCGCCCACCCAGCGCCAGGTCGAGCGCGTCCACCAGGACCGATTTGCCCGATCCTGTTTCGCCGGTGAGCACGTTGAGACCGGGATGAAACTCCACCGTCAGGCTTTCGATCACGGCGTAATTTCGGATATGGATTTCTTGAAGCATGGAGGCTGTCCGTCGTCAGCTTTCAGTTCGCGATGCCCCCGTCACTCGGACCGAATCGGTCTGCAAAATCGCAACGGTCATGTAAAGGCATTCTCGATACAACATAGCAAGATTTGTTCCCGGCTTAAAGCGGAGGAAGTGGGACCGGCGAAAATGGCAATATTTGTTAGTGCCTGGAACCCCTATACGATGGCATGCACTTTCGAGGCGCGCTTGTTGACGTACAGATCGGCATCGGCGCGTTTCAACAAGTCTTCGGCCGACTCTCCCGGTACGTAGTTGGCCCATCCAGCTGAGTAGGAAACCGGGAGCATTCCTCCACCGACATCGACTCGCAATCCGTTCAACCGTTTCAAAATAAACTGGACGTCGTCGGGTTTGCAGTCGGGGAGCAATGCAATGAACTCATCGCCGCCGTATCGGGCGGCCACGTCCGATCCGCGCGTGGATTTGCTGAGATTTTCGGCGAAGGCTTTTAATAGAACGTCGCCCGCGGCATGGCCGTATCGATCGTTTACTTTCTTAAAATTATCCAGGTCAAAGAGAATCGCGGTCAGGGGAAGGCCGTGCCTGTGAGATCGGGCGATTTCGCTCTCCAGGCGCTGCTCCGCGTAGCGGCGATTGTAGGCGCCTGTTACCGAATCCAGGACGGCAAGGTTGTAAACTTCCTTGGCAAGGACCTCTACCTTGTCCACCGCGAAGACCTGCGCCATCAACTGGCGCCGGATACGCCCGATTTGGATTTGCTGGTAGAACGCATGTCCGATGAACAACAGCACCAGGAGGCTGAGTCCACGCACCGCCCGGCTGAAAATCATTGCATCGAGAGCATTCATTCGCGGGAATAAGTCTGAAAAACTGAACGAGGCAATCCCCGCCATCAAAGTAAGCATGACCAATGCCGCGGAACACCATAGCCACCACTCCCGCCGGTCGATGCCGCGCAAAGTATTCTGCATCTGCTTGGCGGGCGGACCGCCGATTTCGAGCCGCACTGTTTTATTTTCATTCATTGCAGGTTGCCGTGTAGCGACCTATCGCGTGATGGATGGAGGCTTCTTGCGGTCCGCGTTATTCCAATCCTCGGGAGGAAACGCGATTCCCCAGAATCTCGGCTGCGGATCGACGAACTCCACGCTCATCTCTCCCTTGCCTGGTTCCGTCTCCTTCTGAAAGATGACGCGGCACTGCGCTTCCGTCCTGGTCTTCTTATTGACCAAAAGCACAGAAGGTTTGATCAATGGGATCGAAGTCATCATCAGGAGCGCGCCATGGGCATTCACCACGATGGTCCGAGTTTCCTCCCGGAACACTTTTCCGCTGGACGCCTGACCGAAAATTTCGACGGGCATGTCGATCGCCACTCGCGAACTTCGGCGCGCGGCTGGAGAGTTCGAGACTCGCCTGGGCGCTAGGCCCTTTTTCGCCATGATGGAGACAGACGACTCGCGGTCCGCCAAAGATCCATACCTCCAGCCAGCAATTTCAGATCGTGAAAATCAAACAGCACCCGCCAGGCGGAGCAAGACGGCTCTGATTTCCGCTTCAAAAGTTTCCGCCGTATCGCGTGAAAACTCGGCCAGACGTTCTTCCTGCATGCGCGCCGTGCCCTGTGCCAACTGCAGGCCGGCGGAGAGCTTTTCAAGATTTTCGTTGACTTGTTGCCGGTGGGCAGCCAATTGCTGCTGGAGTTCCGCGGTGAATTGCGTGGCTTTGTCCCTGGAAACTGCTTCGAGATGGCTTTTGAACTGAGCGCTCCAGGAATTCAATTGCGCCGTTACATGGCCGTCGAATTTTTCAATTGTGGACTGGGCGCCGTGGTTCAGTTGTTCCACCGTCTTTTGAAGCCGCAAAATAGCTTCCGCAACTTCCTTTTCCAGTGCATGCGTTCGGTCCTGAGCGGCCGTTTCGGCATCGCTCGCTAGCTTAATCCGATTTTCCAATTCCGCGAAGGATGCTTCGACGGTTCGCGCCAATTCGGCGGCTCGTGAGTCCAGACTTTGCTGAGTCTCGATCGCGGCCGTTCGCGCCGATTGAATCTGCTCCTCCAACTCTTTTTTCGCGGCCCGCATCTTCTCCTGCGCGGCCGCCTCGCTATCGCTCGCGCCTTTCGTCCTGCTTTCCAGTTCCCCAAAAGTTTTCTCGATGCTTCTCGTCCATTCCGCGGCTCGCGAAGTCAGATTCTGCTGGGCTTCGATCGCGGAATTCCGGGACGATTGAATCTGTTCTTCAAGCGTCTTTTTCGCCATGCCTTCCAGCGAAACACGCAACTCCTCGTTGCCGGCGAGTCGTCCAACAAGTTGATGGGTGAGGTCGCTGTTCAGAGTCTGAATCGTGGATTGAAAATTCGCGGAAATCTGTCTCTCAATCGCTTGCCGGACGATCTGTTCCACGCCGGCTGTAATGCTTCGCAGCGCGGTGTGTTCCAGCTCTTTCCGGAACGAATCCTTGACCGCCGCCAGTTGTTCCTTGATTTCCGAAGCTATCGCGGCCTTCATGGCCTCGCGATCTACTCCCCCAACCGCCGGCTTCGCCGTGGGTGGACTCTGCTGGCTTGCAGGAACGGGAGGTTTGCCGGGCTTAATCTCCTGCGAAGCTGGAACTTGAACATTGGCTGGCGGCTTCGATGGAGCCGCCGCCACCATCGGAACTATTTTTGCGGTCACCGTCGGATCAGCCTTTGAAGACGATGTAGATAACGGCTGCTGACCCACGGGAGGAGCCTTTGGCGGCTTTTGGTTCGAACCGATTTTCACTTCTTGCGCGGATTCAAGTTCCACCCAAATCTGAAAGAGATTCGTTGCGACTCCTTCCGCTTGGATGAATTTCACCTGCCCCTGCAGGCCGGACGTTTTTGGACGGTCCTTCGATAAATCAAGCTCGACGAGCACCCAACTTCCCAACGCGGGCTGAAACTTGGATCGAAAACTGCAGTCGCGTCCTTCCAGGCTGAGAATGGGCGCAGTCTCCCTGAACATCTGGCCCTTTTCGTCCAGGCCCGTCACAGTCAGACGCGCGGATTCGCCCGCTGCGGTTGACGGCCCTGAATTGAGCCGGGGTTCCCTGTCGGAAACGGAAGTCACCATGGATTATTCTCCAGCAGTATAATGCCTCGAACGCATCCCCATGTTCCAGAAAGGATCACGAGAGGTCCATCGTAAGAGCTATATATTCATTGGCTATATTAGTTGTACAGTAACCGTGCAAGGATTCCCAAAGCCACTTCAACTAGCCTGCTTTCAACTGCTTACAAAGAATCAACGCCTGGCCATCTCGCGACGGCCCGGCCATCGTCCCTCGATTGATCGAGAACTCCATTTCATCGTCCCAGCGCGGTCGAAATTAAATTGGGTTTATGATCCGAGTCGGAAATACTCCTTTTCGCGTAAATCCAATTAAGTCGGAATTGAAACGCTGCCTGTTATGTTTTCGTCATACCTGTACTTCACTGGCCGGGCGCCTGTCCCGGCGCACGGGTAATATGAGTGATTCATCGGAATATGAGGCGCAACTCAGGACTCGCGTGGATTGTCGCAGCCGCCTGGCTCATTTTGCTGGGAGGCTATGCCGCCGCGATCGTATTGACACCCTCCGGAATACCCCGCTATGCGGCCGCATTTGCTTTCCTGTGCATCGTGCCGTTAATCGTCAATGGAGCGCTGCTGCTCAATGCGATTACGCCGGACTGGCGAAAGAACGCTTTTTGGATGCTCCTCGCGCTTGGCTGCTCGCTTTGGATGGCGGGTCAGGCGATCTGGACCTCCATTGAGATTTACAATCGCCGGGACATGCTGTACCCATTTATTGCCGACGTTGTATTCTTTATCCACGCCGTTCCCATGATCGCGGCGCTTACGATGCAGCCGCACAAGCGTCCCGACGATCGGAAAATGCTTTACGGCTATGTGGATTTCGGGCTGATGCTCTGCTGGTGGATGTATTTATACGTGTTTGCCGTCGTTCCGTGGCAATACGTTGTCGCCGACAGGTCTCGTTACGTCAGTTCATACAACGCGGTCTCGGCTATTGAAAATCTCGTATTCGCGGGAGGCGCGGCCATCCTTGCCTTCAAGGCAACGGGACGCTGGCGCAAGATTTACGCAAACATTGCGGGCGCGGGCGCCGTATATGCGTTCGGCGCGATGGCATTCAATCTCTTCATTCACCGTAACGTCCATTCGGGAAGCGTTCTCTTTAGCTTTCCGCCGATGATTTCTCTTCTCTGGCTGGGCACCACGGGAATTATCGCTTACCGATCTCGCGATAAAGAAAACGATATACCCGCGCAGTCAGCAACAGAAACGACTGCTTCCGAAAAGCCAGCGAATGAATCGGTGTGGTCTTCGCGGATGGCAAGGGCGGCGCTGCTTTCGCTTCCCGTCATCGGTTTCTGGTGTTTGGAATTCAGCCAGGCACCAATGGCCGTGCATACATTCCGAATCCTGATTACTCTCGGAGCAGTGCTGCCGCTGGGTTCTCTCGCCTTTTTGCGCCATGAACTGGTCGACGCCGAGCGCCTGCGCCTGTTGCGCGCCTCGCAGGAATCCATCGACAACCTCAAGCGGCTGCAAATGCAATTTGTTCAGTCGGAGAAACTTGCCTCGATCGGACAATTGGTCGGCGGCGCGGCGCATGAAATCAATAATCCTTTAACCGCGATTCTCGGTTATTCCGAATTGCTGGCCGACGATCCATCCGCCGATGCCCGCTCCCGCGGACTCGCGGAGAAAATTCGCGAGCAGGCGCGGCGCACCAAATCGCTGGTGAACAACCTCCTGAGCTTCGCGCGACAAGTGCCCAGCGAACAGCGGTCTTCGCTGGACATCAATACGATTGTCAATAGTTCCGTGCAATTCCGGCGAGTCGATCTCCGCGGCAAGAATATTCGGATCGATGTCCAAACGGACGCGACGATTCCGCAAGTACGCGGCGATGCGAATCAACTCCTGCAAGTATTTTTCAACATCATCAACAACGCGGTGGATGCCATGCAGGAAGTGGGAGGCGGCACTCTGACCGTAAGGACACTGTTCGAGGAAGGAAATGTCACTATTCTATTTTCGGACACCGGGCCGGGCGTTCGCGAGCCAAAACTTGTTTTCGATCCGTTTTACACGACCAAACCCGTCGGCAAGGGCACGGGCCTCGGCTTGAGCATCTGCTACGGACTGGTACACGACCAGGGCGGCAAAATCTCTTGTGAGAACCGCCCGGAAGGCGGCGCGACATTTCGCGTTGAACTGCCGGCAGTCCCCGTGCTATCGCCCCTTCGAGCGATCGGCCCTGCTTCTCGCGGCAATCCCGCAAAGCTCGCCTGAAAAATGTAATTTCAGTAGAACGCCGAACCGCCGTGCTTTCGGCTATAATCCCGGGCGATGCCGCAATCTTCATCCACCGCGCCGCAACCCGCTCCAGCCTTCGAGCCGCCGCGCTCGGTTGCGATCGAAGGGCCGATACGCGTCGGGAAGTCCACGCTCGCGCGCATCCTGGCTGACCGGCTTCATGCGCGGCGCGTCTTCGATCCCGAGGACAATCCGTTTCTCGCCGATTTCTACAAGGAAAAGCCGGGCTCGGCGTTTCGCGTACAGCTGTATTTTCTAATCGAGCGTCACCGACGGCTTAGCGAAGTCCAACAGAATGACTCCGCCCCTCTGGTTTCCGATTTTCTGTTTGAAAAAGACAAAATCTTTGCGTACATCAATCTGGATAACGAAGAGTTGAAGCTCTACGAACGCTACTATGAAATGTTCGCGATGGCGCTCAAGCCGCCCGATCTGGTGATTTATCTCCAGGCCAGCCCCGAGGTCCTGCGAGAGCGCATTGCCAAAAAAAAATCGCCCGCGGAAAAGCACATCTCCCGCGCCTACATCGAGGAAGTTATCCGCGCCTACGAACATTTCTTCTTTCGCTATTCGGCGTCGGACCTGCTTGTCATTAATACTTCGGAAATCGACTTCGTTGACCGCAATGCCGACCTGCAACAGCTCCTGCGCCGATTGCAGGAACCGGTCAAAGGCACGCAATATTTCCTTCCGCTGGGAAGAACGAGCGAGTAGCGTCCCTTTTCGCCCTCTCCGTTTTCCGATTCCTTTCCAAGCGCTAGAGGTGATCCCATGGATGGCCAGAGCGTCGTACTCGACGAGTGTTCAGGGGCTAAAGCCCTTGTTTTCCATTCATTGAATGTCGCGGCTGAAGCCGCGACCCACAACGACCATGCATGAGATAGCTCGTCTGGGGTCAATTGACCTCCCAATGCACGCTGTCGATTGCTGTAGCCCGCGTCTTCAGACGCAGGGATTTATCGCGTGATCCAACTGAAAACCCTCGCCTCTGAAGAGGCGAGCTACAGCAAAAACTAAAGCAATGACAACGCCGCCGCGAATATAAGGTAGCGATCTCTCACGGGATATGAACAGAGTCAAATGGCTTCTAGTCTCTTGCCTCCTGCGTGAAATCATCTATCCTGTTTGCCGTGGATATCGCGAACATTGTAATCATCGGCGGAGGCGTGGTGGGCTGCGCGGTGGCGCGCGCGGTTTCCAAACGCTGGAGCGACGTCTTCCTCGTTGAGCAGATGCCGAAGCTTGGCATGGGAGCGAGTACACGCAACAGCGGAGTAATTCATTCGGGCATCTACTACACTCCTGGCTCGCTCAAGGCGCAGTTGTGCGTCTCGGGCAATCGCATGCTGCACGAATTCTGCGCCGCGCACAGCGTGCCTCACCGAAATTGCGGCAAGCTCGTGGTCGCGCACGGCCCCTCTCAGGAAAACGCGCTCGATCGTCTCGCCGAAAACGGACGTGCAAACGGCGTCGAAGGTCTTCGAGTGGTGGATCGCGCCTTCGTGCGCAAACGCGAGCCGCATATCGAAGCGACCGCCGCGCTGGAAGTGCCCTCGACCGGAATCGTATCCGCCGAGGATCTCGTGAAAACGCTCGCCCGCATTGCCACCGAACAAGGCGCGAGTCTGCTTTCTCGAACTCGCGTCGCCCGCCTGGACCCACATGAAGATTCAATATCGGTCACGCTGGCCGAGGGGGATGCAAGCGATCCAGTCCACCCAACCGAAGCGGCCGGCACGATGGAAACCATCGAAGCGCGCTGCGTGATCAATTGCGCGGGCTTATATGCCGATGAAGTTGCCGCGATGCTTGGAAACACCAGCTTCCGCATCTATCCGGTGCGCGGAGAGTATTGCGAATTGGTGCGCGCGAAATCGTATCTGGTCAATAACCTCGTGTACCCTCTTCCGCACGCGGACGGGCTCAGCCTCGGCGTGCACCTGACGCGCACGCTGTGGGACACAGTGCTCGTGGGCCCGACAGCCGATTATATTTCGGAGAAAAACGACTATGAACGCAATCGTCTGCCCATCGAGGAATTCGTGCGCCGCGCGAGGCCGATGCTCCCTGAACTTGTGGCCGCGGACCTTCAACTTGCCTACTCGGGCATTCGCGCGAAGCTGGTTCCTCCCGGACAGCACGGCTTGGCGGATTTCGTGATTGAACGCGATCCAAAAGTGGCGCGTGCCATTCAGTTGATTGGCATCGAGTCACCGGGCCTTACATCGAGCCTGGCGATCGCCGAACGCATCGTCTCGCTTGCCGCGGAAATCCTTCAGTAGAGCGCCACGCTTCAGGCCGAATTTCGATGTCGCAATTGTAGGGGCACGGCATGCCGTGCCCTGCGGGAGACACACCGCCCAGGCCGTCCTTTTCATTGGGGATAGCTCCGCACATCTCGCGATGACAAGCTTGCGGTTTACGACACTGCTCGGCAGCGGGTCAACCTCAGGGCACGGCATGCCGTGCCCCTACGACTGCGACGTCCCGAAATTCGTGGGATCGGTAATTCATAAAGGAATCCAAGCGCAAAATCCTAAACCAACGCTAGTGCACCAAATCCGATGCAAAAACGAGCGTCACGCCTTCACGGCCGGCCTCTGGAAGCATTTCCGCGAGGACTTGTAACGTTTCGGGATGCGGGTGGCCGATCGCCAGCGCCGAACCTTTTTCGCGGGCATCGCGGATCGCCAGCGCGAACTGCTTGCGAATGGCCGCAGTG
>Ga0265325_10002199_pt1 | contig 13241 bp, 11 predicted proteins | sample 41420metaG_FD_202090 | JGI IMG/M metagenome (GOLD analysis project Ga0265325, IMG submission 202090) | Rhizosphere microbial communities from Carex aquatilis grown in University of Washington, Seatle, WA, United States - 4-14-20 metaG | ecosystem: Host-associated > Plants > Roots > Rhizosphere...
GAGCCGCGATACCCTTCACCGCGAGGCGCTCGAACGATGGCCGCTTACCTTACGCAAGGGAAGGGCGCTTGATCTTCTGGCGTCCCGCAAGGACGGCACCGAATTTTCCGTCGAGATTGGCCTCACGCCGATTCGCACAGGCAACGAATTTCTGGCCTTGGCCGTGATTGTCGATGTCAGCGCCCGCAAAGATGCCGAAAGGCACCTGGTGCAGATGGAAGGAAGATATCGCGGGTTGCTCGAGGCGGCTCCGGACGCGATGGTTGTGGTGAATCAGAGCGGCGAAATTGTTCTTCTCAACGTTCAGGCGGAGAAGCAATTCGGCTATCGGCGCGATGAGTTACTCGGACAGAAGGTCAAGAACATCATACCGGAAGGCTTCGCGGAGCGGCTGATAGCCGACGGTTTGCGGTCTGCGGAAGATGCGTTGGCCCAGCAGATCGGCACCGGGATTGAACTGCACGGACAGCGCAAGGACGGAACCGAGTTTCCGATCGAGATCATGCTCAGCCCGCTGGAAAGCGCCGAAGGCATCCTGGTCACCGCTGCTATCCGGAACATCAGCGTCCGCAAGAATATGGAGCGGTTGAAGGATGAGTTTGTCTCCACCGTGAGCCATGAGTTGCGTACGCCGCTGACGTCGATTTCCGGCTCGCTCGGCCTGCTGATGGGCCAGTGGGCGGGCAAGCTGCCGGACCCGGCGGCGCGACTGCTGGAAATCGCTCATAAGAACAGCCAGCGGCTGGTCCGACTGATCAACGACATTCTCGATATCGAGAAGATAGAATCCGCTCGCGTTGTTTTCAGCATGTGCCGGGTCGATGTCCGCTCGCTGGTCGATCAGGCGATTGAGAGCAATCGCGGGTTTGCCGAAAGCTATGGCGTGAACGTCCGCCTCGACGTCGCATCGGTCGATGGGGAGGTGAACGCCGATCCCGACCGACTTGCGCAAGTCATGGCCAATCTTCTCTCGAACGCGATCAAATTCTCTCCCGCGGCCGGAGAAGTCTTGGTGGCGCTCGGCAAGGACGGAAACATTATCCGTGTATCGGTCCGTGATCACGGAACCGGAATTCCCTCGGATTTTCGGCCGCACATTTTCGAGAAATTCGCCCAAGCGGACGCGACGAGTTCCCGGCAAAAAGGCGGCACAGGCCTTGGCCTGAGCATTGTGAAGCAAATCGTTACGCGCCTCGGGGGAGAGGTCGGCTTTGCCGATACGCCTGGCGGCGGCACGACCTTCTTTGTCGATTTACCGGCCTGGCCGGGTGTGATCGTCGGAGGTCCGATCCCGCAATGATGTCAACTCTCAACCGCGGGCGTGTCCTTTCCGGTGACCGTGCACTCGGTTTGACGGCGGAATCGTTGCGCAATGTCTCGGGTGCAAAATGAGTTTGCTTCGTATTCTTCATGTCGATGATGAGGCCGACATCCGGGAAGTCGTCGAGATCGCGCTCGGTCTCGACTTGAATTGCGCAACTCGAAGCTGCAGCTCCGGCCAGGACGCATTGGCCGTCGCCACGCAATGGTTGCCGGAAATCATCGTGTTGGACGTGATGATGCCGGTGATGGATGGCCCGACGACGCTCGCGCGTCTGCGCGAGGACAGGTCGACGGCAAAAATACCGGTTGTCTTCATGACCGCACGCGCACAAAGCCGGGAACTCGATTTGTTTCTGTCATTGGGCGCCGTCGGGGTGATTTCCAAGCCATTTGATCCGATGACGCTTGCGGCCTCGGTGCGAGCCTACCTAAGGCCGGCCAAAGTTCTCGCGGATCCTCGGCTCACCGCGCTCCAGACCAGTTTTCTGCGGCGGGCCGCGGATGATGCCGCGGTGCTGAGAAATTACCGGCGTACTGCGCAGGATGGAAAGGTCAGTCAAATGACGCTTGCCGGCATCCGAAGCATTGCGCATGGCCTCGCCGGGGCCGCCGGCATCTTTGGCCTGACAGAAATCGGCGACGCGGCGGCAAGTTTGGAGGAGACGATCGTTGGCAAAGCCGAGGCATCGGCTGATTGCGGTCAAATCATCGCTGCTCTCGATTCACTGCTGGTTCGCATCGGGACGGACCTTGCGCGCAGCGCTGAAACCTCGCCGCCTTTGATGGCGTCCTTCGCCTGAGGCGCTTAGCCGCACTGGAACTCGCATCTGGATTTCTGATCTCGCCGCCGACTCAATCGGCAACAGCGTCGCGCGTCGCTCACGTACGGACATATCCCTAGCGAACGATTAGCGGCGCATTAGTGAATTGAGACTTTGATCGGCGCAGGGAGATATCGATGGAAATGGAAAAAGGCCGCGCCGTGTCGATGATGCCGCGAATGCTTGTCGCGGACGATGATCCGGCGATTGTGAGAATGATCGCCGACTACTGCACCAAGGCGGGATTCGACGTCGACGTCGCGGGCCACGGGATACAAGCCTTGATCATGGCGAATCGGAGCCATCCCGAAGTTCTGGTTATCGACGTCAATATGCCTGGGCTCGACGGCCTCTCGGTCTGCGTGCGCTTGTGTGATCCGGCCAAAAGATCGTTGGATATGGTTGTCGTCACCGGAAGCCGGGATCCGGAAACCGTTGAGCGGTGCGAAAGCATTGGCGTTTTCTATGCCCGCAAGGGGCCCGACTTCTGGAAGAATCTGGCGGAGGCGCTTATTGAAATTTTTCCGGCCATGGCCGACCAGATCAGAGAATTGCCGCTGAACCCGGCTACCGGAGAAGTGCGAAAGCGCCCTTGTGTATTGGTTGTTGATGACGACCCGACTATCGAAGTGTTTCTTACCAGCAGACTCGGTAAATACGGCATCGAGACGTTGTACGCATCGGATGGATTGCAAGGCTATCGACTGGCTTGCAAGAAGGAGCCGAGCGTCATTATCTCCGACTTTTTTATGCCGAACGGAGATGCGCTTTACCTTCTATCCAAGCTACGCACCAACCGCGGGACGGAGAATATTCCGGTCTTCGTGTTTAGCGGGCGCCACCTTGATGACTTAACAAAGCAAAGCTTGACGCGGGAAATCTGCGGTCATCCTGGGGCGGCGCAGTTCTTCCGAAAAACCTTCGACACCGACGAGCTTTTCGCGGCCCTACAAAAATTTTGCGCGTTTGATACGAGCCGCGCAAACTAAGGCTGTATTTAAGCGGGTCCTGCTGCGCGTTGTTCGGGCGCCTGCGCCAGGCGCACGATCTCGTGATCCATTAAAACGAGTGCGGGGGTGTAAAATACAACCGAATCACAAATGCCCAAGGGCGAGCCCGAAATGGCCTTGCATTTCATCGTGGACGAAAGCTGCCCGAAGTGCCGCGAGCCGGTAAAGCTGGCCGTTGTTGATCTCCATCCCAAGCTCAGTGAAACGGCAACGCACACTCTGAAATGTTCGTTTTGCGGCTTTGAAAAGATAAAAATCTTTTCGATCAAGGCAGAACTTCCTAAAACAGCTCCCGCTTTGTAGGTTTGCTTCGAAAGCCCCGAAAATACTAGCTCGCTGCTTTCGTATCTTTGAAACGCCGGCCAAGGAGTTCGCGAAACGCTGGCGATCCTACGGGCCGAGCGAATCGCTGCTTGATCTCCCAGCCCTTGGCGCCGCGCACCAGTTCCCACCTGTTCGCGGACACACGATGCAGGTGGTAACCGCGCGATTCGCCGTGCCCGGATACCGAAAGCGGCTCACCTCGTGTCTCCGGCACGATGATTTGCAGGTATGAGGTAACGACGGCGGTATCGCCGTCGATTGCGACGTGCGGCAGGCTGGCGAAATGCGCGATGCCATTCGCGAGTGCGGCCTGGTGATTGGGACCGAACACCTCCTGCACAATGGCCGCGCGCCCGGAGACTTTGCCCGCGTCGCCGCGGTCGAAATGGCCGTCTTCCGTCCAGCAACTTGCAATGTAGTCGCCCGCGGCGGTATCAGCGCTCATCGGATGGCTCGCAATCAGGTCGTAGATCTCGAGCCGATCTTCAATGGCACGAATGCGCCGCTCAAGATCGCCGGTCGTTTTATCGCTCACAGTTCACCTCGTTGATTTGAAGCTGCGCCGCCCCGCGTTTGATGTCCGTCAGACCCGCTGCATGTGATTGGCGAGCGTGTTCAGCTCTTCCGCGCCGTTCGCCGTGACCAGCACGGTGCCGCCAATATTCACCCGCTTGTCGCCAAGATGGCAATTGACCTCGAAGGCGAAGCTCATGCCGGCCTTGAGCACGCCGTCGCGGTCCTGCTCCGGCCGCATCGGGATGGCTGGGTAGCTCTTGTAGTTCACCAGATTTTCGACGCCGAACGCGGCGCGGCTGGACATCACGGTAATCGGATTGATGCTGTGAACCTGTGGCGTCAGGAACCAGCCGCCGACGTCGTTGACCGGCTTGACCATGGCATCGCTGACCTGGCCGAAGGTCGCGCCCGGCCGGCACGCCGCAAGCCCGGCCTCATAGCCTTCGCGGGCGACCGCGGCGCACTTTTCGACGATCGGATCCACGTTGCCGACGGCGATCGCCAACTGCTGCTGCGTCTCCATCAGCCCATAGGCGGGGAATAGCTCAGTCAGTATGACGTCGCCGTCCTCGACCGTGCGCGGTCTGATCGGGCGAAACACCCAACTCGGCGGCCCCCAGCAGACATTATTTTTGCCGGTTTGAAGGATGAGCCAGGACGACACGGCGCCACCCTCGAGGCTCGCGGTGAGGGCGGTGGCGTAAAGCTCGGCCTCGTTCACCCCCGGGCGCGCGGCGCGGATGAGCGCCTCGCACATGCGCTCGCCGGCGTCGGCGGATTGCCGCAGCGCTGCAATTTCCTCAGCGCTCTTGATCAGCATCAGATGCGAAAACTTCTTCCATACCGGGACGAAAGTGACGTCCGGCAGCGCCTTGGTGTAGCCCTCCCAGGCCAACTGCGAGATGAAGCTCTCGCCGCCAGGCCCGGCGCCTTCGATGCCGATGACGCCAATCCGGCCTTTTTGCAGGCCGCAATCGCCGACAAGCTGCGCGAGGCGCTGCGGGGTGCGGCCGACCCACATGTCGCCCGGTGCGATCCACGAGCCTTCGCCGCGCAATTCGGCGATGGCATGCGAGGCGACCACCTGTGCCGACCAGACCAGGGCGATCGGATTACGCTTGCGCGGAAACAGCAAGAGTGCGCCAGGCCGGTCGTTGCTGAGATAGGCGTCGGGCGCGAGCAGTGGCGTTCCGATGTCGAGGTTACGCTCGCCGGCGACGAGGAGGGCGTCGAGGCCCTCCTCATCCATGAGATTGCGCGCGATTTGCCAGCGGCGATCGCGTTCGGCCAGGCTGTAGCCCGGAAACAGCGGAGGCTTTGGTTTGGTAACAGCGTCCATGTTCAGTCCATTCACACAGAAATTGACGGTCAGTTCTTCGCCAGTTCTTCTTGCGCCGCCTTGAGAAGGGCGGCGCCATTCGGGATTTCGTGGAGCTTCTCCTCGCGCAGTTGCATTGCCGCGTCCTCGAAGTGCTTGTTCTCCTCAGGCGTCAGCACGACGAAATTCTGTCCCGGCATTTTCGAGACAGTGTCATGCTGCCTCGCCGCAACCGTGTCGAGTGTTTTTGCCCAAAGCAGCGAGAACGAAAGGCCGGAGTTTTTGTCGATCGCTGCCTGTGCCTTTGGCGGCAATTTCTCATAGGACTGCTTGTTCATCAGGACGTAGCCGGGCTCGGCGCCGACCGAAATGTCGAGGTGGTAGCTCGTGACCTCCTCAAGCTTGAATTGGGTCATCCCGGTCCAGCCTTCAGTGATGCCGTTGATGAGGCGCTGGTTAAGGCTGGTGTAGAGGTCGCTTGGCGTCATCGACACCGGAATGGCGCCGAGTTTGCTGAGATAGAGCCCCGACATCTGCTCACCGCTCGAAACTTTCATGCCCTTGAGGTCGGCAACACCCTTGACCGGCACGCGGAAATGCAGCGCATCGGGCGAGAACACGAATAATGCGAGCGGCTTGACCTCCTTATAGTCGTCGGCGAGGAGGCCTCGCGCATAGAGGTTCCAGAGCGCACGCGAGCCGGAGGTTGCGTCCTTGACGAGATAGGGCAGCTCGATCACGTCGCTGCGCGGAAACTTGCCCGGGCTCGCGCCCTGCAACGAGAACCCCATGTCGAACACGCCGGCGACCAGGCGGTCGTAGGTATTGCCCATGGTCGCAAGCCGTGAGCCGGGCACGATGTCGATCTTCAGCGTACCTTCCGAGTCCTGCATCACCTGATTGGCCCACGGTGTGACCGCATTGATGAGGTAAGGCGAGGTCGGTGGGCCGGAATATGCAAAGCGCAAGGTCATCGGCTCGTCCGCATTGGCGTAGGCCGACATCAGGACGAGGCCGGCGATTGCCGCGGCACCGGCGACAACAGAGGTCATTTTTTGGCAAGGCATCATGGTTCACTCCCTTTGATTGTTGTGAAAAATGGTCAGCGCAGCGCCGTTGGCAGCCAGGTCACCAGGGCTGGAAACGCCAGAAGCAGCGCGAGCCGGATGAGATCGGCGCCGATGAAGGGGATGACGCCCTTGAAGACGGTGCGCGTCGGCACGTCGCGCGCGACGTTCTTGAGGACGAGCACGTTGAGCCCGAGCGGTGGCGTGATCATGCCGGTCTCGACCACGCCGACCATGACAACGCCCCACCAGATCATGCTGTAGCCCATCTCCTGAATGTACGGGCTGATGATCGGCACGGTGATCAGCATGACGGCGAATGATTCCATCACGCAGCCGAGCAGCACGAATACGATCAGCAGGAGAATGATGACGGCGAAGGGTGGAATCGGCAGACTGCGCAGCATGTGCGTCAATACTTCCGGCAGCCCAGAGTAGTCGACGAAATACGAGAACATCAGCGCGCCGAAGAACATGATGTAAAGCATCGCCGTCGTCGCCGTGACGTCGCGCATGACCGTCCACAATGCGCCGGCGGACAACTTCTTTCTGAACAAGGCGAACAGGAACGAGAGTCCGGCGCCGACCGCCGCCGCTTCGGTGACGGTGAAGACACCGCCATAAATGCCGCCGAACACGGCGACGAACAGCAACAGCACGCCCCAGCTTTGGACCGCGGCTTGGCCGATCTCCCGCCAGCTCGCGGGCGGCTCGGGGGCCGGCGCCGATTGCGGGCGCACATAGATATAGAAGACGACAGTCAGCCCAAACAGAACGAGCGCGATGACGGCGGGAATCGCCGAGCCGATGAACAGCTGGCCGATCGACTGCTCGGTCAACAGCGCGTAGACGACCAGCGGGCCGGAGCCCGGCGACAGCAGCGGACCCAGCGTACCCCCGGCTGCGACCGTGCCGGTGGCGAGCGCCGGCGAGTAGCCGCGGCGCTGCATTTCGGGCAGTACGATTTGTCCGATGGCGGCGCAGGTCGCGATCGAGGAAGACGAGATTGCGCCAAAGCCGCCGCAACCGCCGACTGTTGCCAGCGCAAGGCCGCCTTTGCGGTGCCCGACCAAAACTTGGGCGAGGCGGTAGATGTCCGTCGACAGCCCGGCGACACTGCATAGGACACCCATCACCAGGAAAAACGGCAACACCGCGAGAGATTGATCGGTGAGGTATTGGACGGTGGTCGTGCCCAGCACCGAGGTGGCCGGGCCGATTCCCATCAACAGGATGGCCCCGGCAAAGCCGACCACTCCCATCGCGGCCGCCACCGGCACCATGAAGAAGATCATCACCATCATCATCAGCGATCCGATGACCGCGGTCGCGACCGGCGCGCTTTTCGCCATCGAAGACAGCGTGGCGCCGCCACCGAAGAAGGCAAGCCAGGCGATCGTCATGGCGACGACTATCGCAGCCACGCCGTAGCTGGCGGCTGCCGAGACTGTGCCGCGATGGCCGTTACGGCCGCGCACGCGATCGGCGGCGAGCGCTTCGCGCAGCGCGATGAACACCATGACAATCTGGATCAGCGTGGCGAGCGCTAACAGCCCGGCCACGACGGCGATGAAAGGCGCCTGCGGCCAACGTAAATACTCGGTCACCGCGCCGCGCGCCGACAACGTGCGGGTCGAATCGAACACCGACCAGGCGACAAAGAAGTAGACGATCAGCAGCAGAATAGCGCCGACGAAGCGCAACCGGTCCTTGGTTCGCTCGCTCAACTTCTCAGCGAGAACGTCGACAGCGAGATTGGCGAGCTCGGCCGCGCCGGCCGGAAACGTCGCGGCGACCGCGATGGCGACGCCAAGGGCCAGGATTTCATTCGATCCCGGCACGAATCCGATCGAAAGCGAGCGCAGCGTAATATCGATGCTGGTCAGGATCGCGATGAGAAGCAGGCCAAGGACGCCAATGAAAGCCAATCGGCGGCCCAGCGCGATCGCGCGGGCGTGCAACGCGTCCAACACTCGCGTGGATAACGGATCGCGCAACCCGGCGATATCCGTCCCTAGATCCATTGGATCTGCATTCCCTGGTCGCGCTTCCATCCCGTGCGGGCTTTTCTTGAATTATTGGGCTCACATCGATGAGCCAGGACGGTTGCCGCTTTAAAGACGCTAGTTTCGCCCATAACCTCTGTCAACGCATTCACCGGATTTGTAATGGTCGCGACGGAGGCGGATTTGACATTGTCTAGCAGCAATTCTTTTTTGCCGTATCGAAGGCTGCGCACCAGACTTTTCCTTCACCTCATAATTGGCGCGCCGAGATTGATGGCCGTGGCATGGATGTCCCTCACGAGCCAAGATATCCGCCGCCGTTTATGTGAACGGCTTGTCCAGTAATGTGACGGCTGTCGGGGCCGCAAAGATGGCGCACCATCGCGGCGACATCCTCCGGACGGCCGCGGGTACCGGTGAGTGTGCCGTGGGTCAAATGATGTTGCGGCGTCGCAGCTCCCTGCTGGCGCGTCGTCGCCACTGCGCCGGGGACCACGCAATTCACGGTGATGTTGTCGGCGGCGAGATCATGGGCGAGGCCGCGGGTGAAGCCGACAATACCGAGCTTCGCGGTAGTGACATGGGCGCGGTCCTTCGACCCTGTATGCGCGCTCATGCCGCCGATATTGACAACGGAGCCCCCGTTCTTCTTCAGCGCTGCAAGGCAGGCTTTCACGCAGTGAAAGGCGCCGTCGAGCGTGACATTCATCACCTCGCGCCAGTCGTCATAGCTCATCTCGGCGATATTCTTCTCGCGGCGGAGCGCCGCATTGTTGACGAGGATGTCGATCCGGCCGAATCTCATCAGCACTGCCTCGACCATCGCCTGCACCGCCTTGGCGTCGGCGACGTCTGCTAGCTGCGCCAGCGCCTTGCCACCTGCGGCTTCGATCTCTTTCGCAACGGCGTCCGCTTCCGCCCTGTTCGAGCGCGCCACGACGACGACCGAGGCACCGGCCTCGGCCAAGCGAAGTGCTATGGCGCGGCCGATATTGCGCCCCGCGCCAGTTACGATTGCGACTTTGCCGCCCAATTCCTGTCCGCTCATCCCCGCAACCTGCCCAGTTCGATCTTGCCCTGATAGAGCTTGTCCAGCAGCGCCAGCGCCGCGGTCGTTTGCCGCTCGTTCCAGCCGCCATGCCGCACATTCAACTTGAATTTGTCGTGAATGTCTTGGCGCGTCAGCGGCTCGCTGGCACCGCCGCGGAAGTGTGGTTGCCGCACCTCGACAACGCGGCCATCGTTCAGAGTCGCCCGGATATGGCCGGTGAAGGCGTTGGGGTACGGGTTGTTCGGGTCGACGATGAATTTCACCTTGGCGGCGACCGCGAGCACCTCCGGATCGCGCACCGCAGCGTCGGTGAAATGCTCGAACCCGACGTCGCCGCGCACGAAACCGGTTGCTAGCAGGTACGGAATAGAGAACTTCGCCGCATAACCGTTTTTCGGCCGCTGCTTGTCGGCCAGCGGCTCCCACAACCGGTGCACGATACCTTCGGCCGTCTCGCTGACAATCTCCTTGATTTCGTTGGCCTGGACGCCCTGCGCCGCGAGTTTCTTGGCACAGTCGATGTACGGATGCGCCATCGTACCGCAGGGATAAGGCTTGAAGGCGAGCGCCTCCACCACCCAGCGCTTGCCGAAATCGCCTGTCAGCGCGGTGTAATTCCCATTGTTTGAATGGGCGAAGCCGTTGAACAGGCCGTGCACACCCTCGAACACCGTGCGCGGACCGATGAAGCCTTCGCGGCCAAGCAATGCGGCGCGCAGGCCGGATTGCGCCGCCCAGCCTGCATGCATGCGCTTCGTCCACGCGCCTTCGGCCAGATATTCGATAATCCCGGAGGCCATGCTGGCGGCAACGCCGAGCGCATCGACGATCTGTCTTTCGTTGAGCCCGAGCGCGGCGCTGACGCCGGCGGCCGCGCCCATCGCACCAAACACCGCGGTCGGGTGAAAGCCCGCCTTGTGGACCGCCTTCGGAATAACGGTCGACAGCCGGCACATCACCTCGCAGCCGACTGCAATGCCGAGCAGCGCCGCAGGTCCGTCCGGCTTGTGCCGCTCGCACGCCGCGAGCACCGCCGGCACAACCACCGCGCCGGCATGCACCGGACCACCCTCGAATGTGTCGTCGAAATCCTCCCCATGGGCGGCAGTACCGTTGACGAAAGCGGCGGCGGCTGCGCTGAGCATGCGGGCATGGCCGATCACCGTGCACGATCCGTCGTCGTCGCAAGCCGCAAGCGCGGATTTGACGTAGTCCTCGTTGCGCGCTGTGACGCAGAGGCCGACGACATCGACAGCGAGATCCTCGCCTTTTGTTTTGACGGCGGCGGGAAGATTTGCTGCCTGCAGCGCCACGATCTTGCGCGCGAGGTCCTGCGCAACGGAAGTCGCTGGAAGGATGGCATCCATTATGTGCGGAACCGCGTGACGCCGAAGCCGGAAATCTGATTGATTCCGATCACCACTGCGAAAGTGATGACCAGCATGGCGAGCCCGATGACTGAAATAGCGCCGAGGTCGCCACTTTCATTAAGGTCGTAGATCAGTACCGAGATCACCTTGGTTTCGGATGTAAACAGAATAATCGCCGCGGATAATTCGCGCATCACACCGACGAAGATGAAGCACCAGGTCGCGATCACGCCGGTGCGCAGCAAAGGCGCGGTGATCTCCCACAACGAGCGCATGCGCGACGCGCCAAGGATCCGGCTGGCATCTTCGAGTTCTGGATGGATGGTGCGGAACGCCGCCTGCAATTGCTGATAGGCGGAGGGTAGCGAGATGGTGATGAAGGCGATCAGCAAAATCCACAACGTGCCGTAAAGCACGAAAGGCGGGCGCGTATAGCTCAGAAACAGGCCGACGCCGAGCACGATGCCGGGAATGGCGATCGGGGCGGTAGCCAGAAAACCGAGGACGCGGTGGCCGGTCACGGCCTTGCGGGCGACGACGTAAGAGGTGACCAGCGCGAGCAAAGTGCCGAGCGTTGCCGCCGAGGCGCCGAGGATAATCGTATTGTTCAAAGCCAGCCGCACCGCCGACAGTTCAAACGCAACGAAATAGATGTTGTGCAACGTGAAGTTCGACGGTGTCAGCGGCGTGGTGGCGACCGGCGAGAACGCCGCATTAAATAGCGCCGCATAGGGCAAAAACACCGGATTGAGCAGCACGAAAAGGCAGAGCGCGAGCGCCGGCCATCGCCAGCGGCCGAGCGGAATGAGCCGCGGCGCTCCATATTTGCCGCCGACGATGCTGTAGTCGCGGCGGCCGAGGATCATGTGTTCGGCGCGCAGCAGTAAAATGGTGAGGATGAGCAGTGGCAGCGATGCGGCCGCGGCGAGCTCGAGCTTGGGCGGGTACTGGAACAAGCTCCATATCTTGGTCGTCATTGTGTGGAAGCCGGCTGGCAGCGCCAGGATCGCCGGCGAGCCGAACAGAGTCATGGCCTGCAGAAACGCGACCAATGCACCGGCCAGCAGTGCTGGCAGGACGAGTGGAATAGTGACGCGCCGCGCCGTGTGCCACCGCCCGCCGCCCAGAATCGAGGAGGCGTCCTCAAGCTCTCCCGGCGTGCGGTCGAGCGAGCTCGCCACCAGCACGAAGACATACGGAAAAGTATAGCAAGAGATCACGAAGACAATGCCGGTGAGCGTGTAGATGTTGAACAAATGCTCGCCCGGCTCCGCGCCCGTCAGGAAACGATAGAGCTGATTGAGAAGCCCGCTGTTCGGCGCCGCCAGCAATTCCCAGGCAATAGCGCCAAGAAAGGGCGGCGTTACGAATGAGGCGGTGACCAACGCGCGAATGACGCGTGAATACGGCAAATCCGTGCGCGCCACAAACCAGCCCATCGGCGCCGCTACCGCACAGCAGATGCAGGCTGAGGATATGGCAATGATGAAGGTCGCGATCAGCGGCTGGACAAACGCCGATTCTGAAAATAACCGCGCGAAATTGGCGAGCGTAAGCGAGCCTTTCGAATCGGTCAGGCTGTAGATGAACAGCCAGGATAGCGGCAGGACGATCAGCACGCAGAGCAGCGCGGCAAAGCCGTAGAATACCCATGCCGAAGCGTCGAAACCGGCGACGCGGCGCGGAGCTTTTGCAATGCCGCGCATCACACCTTGAACAGCTTGGAGTAACGCGCCTTGATCTCCTCGCTCTGTTTCTCGACGGCTATGGGATCATCCTTCATCGTCTTGATATCTTTCCAGAGCTTGCGCCCGGCCTTTTCCCTGGTTTGCGGGTGCATGGAGCGAAGGCCGCCGACATCGATGATGAGCTGTTGGCATTCCGCCGTGAAGCTGTAATTGCAGAACAGCTTCGCCGCGTTCGGATTGGGCGCCGCTTTGAACATGCCGGTTGGCCCGACGATCAGCGGCGAGCCTTCGGTCGCGTAAACCGGAGCGACAGGCTTTCCGGTCTCGCCAAGCTCGAAGATGTTATACTCGTTGCCGTCGGCCATCACCGCCCGCTCGCCGAGGGCCAAACGCTTCGGCGGGTCGGCGGAGGATTGCACCTGCATGACGTTCTGCGCCGCGAGTTTCTCAAAAAAGCCCCAACCCAGATCGCGCTGCATCTGGTAAGTGGCGGTCATGATCGTGCCCGAATAGCTCGGATGCGCCTTCACGATCTTGTTCTTCCATTTCGGGTCGAGCAGCTCGGCGAAGCTCCTCGGCGCTTCTTCGGCCTTCACTAGATTCGTATTGTACGCAATGATCGACACCCAGACGCGGAAGCTCGCAAAAGTGCCGTCCGGATCCCTGTGCTCCGGCGGGTAAAATTGTGCGACGTCCTCGGGCAGATAAGCCTCAAGCAGGCCCTGCCTCTTCCAAACGATGAAGTGC
>Ga0265325_10002200_pt1 | contig 13240 bp, 9 predicted proteins | sample 41420metaG_FD_202090 | JGI IMG/M metagenome (GOLD analysis project Ga0265325, IMG submission 202090) | Rhizosphere microbial communities from Carex aquatilis grown in University of Washington, Seatle, WA, United States - 4-14-20 metaG | ecosystem: Host-associated > Plants > Roots > Rhizosphere >...
TTCTTCCGCGAGAGCTTCCCGCACCGCCTGCGCAAATGTGAGTTCCCGTTCAGGCATAGACATCCTGCTCCACCTGATCGACGCTGGGATAGGAAGCTGCAATCGCGAATTTCACTGCGGCCTCCACCTCAACCCGGCCTTCCGCGGCAATTTGATCGAGCACCGCGGCGTCGGCGTAGCCTTGCGCGAGCAGCCAACCGGCTTGCAACTTAATCGGATCCCGTTCGGTCTTCCAGTGCTGCTCTTCCTGCTTGGAGCGGTAGTATTCGCGGCTCACATCGCCCACGTGATGCCCGCTGTAGCGGTAGGTGTCCGCCTGCAGGAACGCTGGGCCTTCTCCAGCGCGCGCCCGCTTCACTAAACGCGTCGCGACTTCATTGACCGCACGCACATCCTGCCCGTCCACGGACGTGGCCTCAATCCCGAAGGCAGCCGCGCGCCCTAGAATCGTTCCAGCCGTCGTCTCTGAAAAATGCGTGTATTCGTTGTAGAGATTGTTTTCGCAGACGTAAATCACGGGCAGCTTCCAGAGCTGCGCCAGGTTCATCACTTCATACAGCGATCCCTGGCCGAGCGCGCCCTCTCCAAAAAAACAGATCGCTACACGTCCGTTGCTCAGGTGTTTGGCCGCAAATGCCGCGCCGGTTGCGATGCCTACGCTTCCGCCCACAATCGCGTTCGCTCCCAGATTGCCCGTGGCAGGATCGGCAATGTGCATCGATCCACCTTTTCCCCGGCAGTACCCCGCTTCCTTGCCCAGCAACTCGGCGAACATGCGATCCGGAGAAGCGCCCTTGGCCAGGCAGTGCCCGTGGCCGCGATGTGTGCTGGTGATGTAGTCGTCAATGTGCAGAGTTTCGCAGATGCCCACGGCAACCGCCTCTTCGCCGCTGTAAAGATGGGCCAATCCCGGCATAAGCGCGCGGGTATAGAGTTCATTCACTTGCTCTTCAAAGAGGCGAATCCTGACCATTTGCCGGTATGCTCGTAACCACCGGTCTTTCTCCGTTTCGGCTTCGCGCCCAGCCTCCAACTTGGAAGGAGCGGCCGTCACTTTTTTCCTCCGGCTGTGACTGGTGTGCTTACGCCGGACATCGCAGCGAGCACATCGAACATGCAGGCGAAATCGTACTTCGTCCAGCCCATGCCGCGAGCCGCGGACAGGAATTCATTGCTCACCGCGGTCGTGGGCAGCGGCACGTCGAGTTGCCGGCCCAGGTCCATCGCCAGCACCATATCTTTCTGCATCATGTTCACGTCGAACCATGCTTCTTCCGGCTGCTGCAGGACGAAGGGCCCGCGGTACTGGATCATCGGCGACGCGACAGCACTGTGCGTGAGGACATCGACGGCAACTTCACGGGCAATACCACTCTTTTCCGCCAGCAGCACACCTTCCGAAAATGCCAGCATCTGCACCGCCAGGCTCAGGTTGATGGCGATCTTCATGGAAAGCGCCAGCCCGTTGTCGCCTACGTGAGTCACCTTCGGGCCAATGTCGAGTAGGAGGGGCTTGATCTTGTCGAACGTTTCTTTCCGGCCGCCTACCATCACCGACAGCTTTCCCTCTTGCAGGGTGATGACGCTGCCTGACACTGGCGCGTCGACCATATCGGCGCCGATCGCGCGCACTTTCGCAGCCAGCGCGCGGCTCACGGTAGGACTGATCGTGCTCATATCGATGAATGTCTTGCCGGTACTCAGGCCGGCCAGAAGTCCCGCGGGACCTTCGGTGATCGACTGGATCGCCGCGGCATTCGTCACCATCGCGAACGTATAATCCGACGCACTCGCCACAGTGCGCGGCGAATCGGCCCATTGCATTCCCTTCTGCACCAGCCACTGGGCCTTCTCGCGCGTGCGGTTGTAGCCGGTCACGGTGTGGCCCTTGCTCAGCAGCCGGTTCACCATCTGGCTGCCCATCACGCCTAGACCAAGAAATCCAACTTTCGCCATCCGGCTTCCGCCTCCAGATCTTCGAACGATTTTTAGTGTGTGCCGGTCTTGCCCGGAGCGCGTTTCGCTCCCGACCCCCTACTGTCGTCGCGTACCTGGTGCAGATGCGCTCGCATTACTTCGCGCGCTTTCTCTGCGTCACGCCGCTCCACCGCCTCGAGAATTCGCTTGTGATGAATCTGTCCGCGCTCAGGGCCGCCCGGTACTTTGAAGATTCGCAGCCGCTGCTCGCGCAGAAGTCCCACGATCGAATCCAGCAGAGAAAGAATCAGCGGGTTGGCCGCGCCTTCCGCGAGCGCTAGATGAAAATCAAGATCCGCTTCAATGTAGGTTTCAGGATCTTGCCCTGCGCGGTCCATGGCCGCCACTGCCTCGCGCATGGTCGACAGTTCCGGTTCTTGAATGCGCACCGCGGCCAGTGCGGCAATCTCGGGCTCGAGAATGGCCCGCACCTCAGCTAGATGTGTGGAACCTTCCGGCTGCCCGATCTTCACCATCAAGTCCAGCGATTGACGCACGGCCTGCGTGGTGCCGTCCGTGATGAACGTGCCCCGCCCCGAGTACGCTTCGACCAATCCTTTTTCACGCAGAGCTTTCACCGCCTCGCGAACAGCGGTGCGGCTCACCCCAAAACGCTGGGCAAGTTCGCGCTCTGCCGGAAGCTGATCGCCGGCTTTGAGATCGCCCTTGACAATGGATTCTTCAATTTGTTGAACAATCTGCTCGTAGAGTCGAGACGTTCGAACTAGCTTGTACACAACCTTGCCCCCCGCACATGGAGACGCGAAGCCAGTACCCGGACTGGCTATGGTCCGGCTACTATACCGCATATCCACGGCGGGTTGCGTCGGTTGTTCGGGGAAAAGCATAATTTGGTATTTGGTACAGTGGTCCAACCACTGGCATCCTACTACACCTGGACCGCGAAATGCAATCCCTCTAAAGCCCTTAGCTTCAATCTGTCACGGTTACCGCGATAAGAACTCCCAAACATACTACCGCTTCTAGTACTATTCGGCAGACCCCATCGAAAATTTGAATTTGCTTGACATGGTTTCTCTTATAGTGGTATGGCTGTCGGACCAGAAATACGGAGGGTTATATGCGATTCCGCATGGTCAGCGCCGCCTCGCGGCACAGCGGTCGGATGACTGCAGCCCGTCGGTTGTTGTTCTCTACGCTCACGCTGCTCCTTTTCTCAGTTTCCGCGCTGGCTCAGTCCACGGCGGGGCGCATTCTGGGAACGTTAACGGACCAAAGCGGAGCCGCAGTCGCCGGAGCTTCCGTGATTATTACCGACGTCCAGCGCGGGGCAACGCGAACCGCCACGACGGATGAATCCGGCGCTTATGCGGTTCCCGATCTCCAACCCGGAACCTACAAGATCCGAGTGGAGGCCAGGGGCTTCAAGACCACCGAACGGCCGAACATCGTCATTGAAGTCGCGACCGACGTGCGCGCGGATTTCGCTTTGCAGCCCGGGCAAGTCACCGAGATGGTAGTCGTGCAAGAGGACGTTCCCCTGGTGAACACCACTTCCTCCACACTCGGAGGTACGCTCAGCAACCAGGAGATCAACGACCTTCCCCTGAACGGCCGCAACTACGAAAACCTGCTTCAGTTGCGCCCTGGCGTCATGCGCTATCCCGGCGGAGGCTTCTCCACCACCAGCAGCAACGGCCTGCGCGCCGAAGACAATTCTTACTTCATCGAAGGGCTGTTCAACAGCGAGCCGTATTCCGGGCAGGCCATCGTCAACGGAGCGGGAATCGCCGGAGATTCCGCCACGATCCTACCCATCGACGCGATTCAGGAATTCAACATCCAGCAGAATCCTCCCGCAGAATATGGATGGAAACCTGGCGCAGTGGTGAACGTAGGCCTGAAGTCGGGCACCAATACACTGCACGGCTCCGCTTTTGGTTTCGGCCGCGATGGAGTCATGGATGCGAGAAATTTCTTTAACGCCGACCCCGCGCCAAAATTGACTCGAACCCTGGAGCAGTTTGGCGGCAGTGTTGGCGGGGCCATCATCAAGGACAAGGCTTTCTTCTTCGGCGCCTACGAAGGCCAGCGTTATAACGTCGGCAACTCTTTCGGGGGGATCACCAGTCCCTCAATGGTCTCCATGCCTTTCAATGGAACCTGCGTTCTGCTGGCGACGGGCGATTGCGCCGACAGCATTCCCGATGCGATTGCCGAACTTAATTTCGCAGGCGTTCCAGTCAGTCAGGCCAGTTTGAATATCGCGGGCTGCGCGCTATCCGGCGGCTCCGTCACATGCAACGGCAGCGGATTCCCCATCAATAATGCGCAGGACATCGGGATCACGAACGGATTTAACAACAACGTCAGCGTGAATAACTTGATCGCCAAGGTGGACTACAGGCTCAACGATCACCACAGCGTCAGCGGCGAGTACTTCTTCGGCAACAACTCCGGCACGGTCGAAGACTTTCCGGAGTTGCAGCAGAAATGGCTCTCCAAGATTCACACGCGCGCGCAAATCGTGGGCGGCGACTGGATCTGGACCCCTGGCTCCCTCTGGGTCAATGAGTTTCGCATGGGCTATAACCGCTTGTACCAGCCGACATTGCCGGGCGATCTCAACACGCCGGCCTCGGCTTACGGCCTGAACACTGGCGTCAGTGGAGCGTTCACCGGCGGTCTCCCTCGCATTGGGTTTGGCGGTTACTTCTTCCCGGGACTGGGAGGCTTTAAATGGCCGAAGTTCCAAGGGCCAGACTCCATCACTCAATTCGTGGATCAGGTCGCGTACACCGCAGGCAAGCACTCCGTGAAGTTCGGCGGCGAACTCCACTACAACAGAGTCACCAACGCAGCCTACGGGAACTCCCGAGGAAGTATCACCTTTCTCGGTGGCGTTGCGATCGGATCGGGGGCGGGATCCACGCCATTAGAGGACTTCTTCGCAGGCTTGCCCTTCAAGTCGTCGGTCGAAGTCGGTAACCCGACTCTGCATCTGCACAACTGGGCCTATTCCGGATTTGCGCAGGATGACTGGCGTCTCAGCAAGACTCTGACCCTAAATTTCGGCCTCCGCTACGAATACAGCACGGTTCCCCAGGAAGCCAACAATCTGCTGGGCAACTTCGATCCGAATGTCGGCATGGTCCAGGTGGGCCACGGGATCAGCAGCCTCTACAACCCCGATCACAAGAACTTCGGTCCTCGCGCCGGATTTGCCTGGGACATCGGCGGCAACGGCAGGACCGTGCTCCGCGGCGGTGGCGGGTTGATTTACGAAACCGTGAACTGGCAATCGTTCGTCGCTTTCAACAACGCATTCGGTCCGGGCAGCGTTCCCACCGGGGCACCGATCGACGGTTCCGGAACCACATCCGGCGGAACGATCACGACAGGGAACGTTACCGTGAAGAACTTCTTGAATCCCATTCCATGGGATTCGCCGAGTTCCTCACTTTATGGCGGCAGCACGATCGATTGCTCCGCCAGCCCCTGCCCCATCATGACAGTGGATCGCAATCTGACCACGCCCTACGTGTGGAATTGGACTCTGAACCTGCAACATGCGATTACTTCGAATCTGTCGATCGAAGCTGCCTATGTCGGGAATCATGGATCGCATCTGACGGGCATTCGCGACATCAATCAGCCGCCCGTGGGATCGGGCTGGCCCGCGGCAAACATCGCGGCCTGCACGGCGGCCCTCACCGTCGATGGGCAGTACGACACGGCGAACAATCCCGCCTGCCAGACGGCCAACGAAGCTGGACCTTTCGCAACAAAATTCAACTACCTGGCCAACATTTTCCAGATGGGAAATGTCTACCGCTCCAACTACAACGGGCTGCAGGTCACGTTGAACGCGCGCAACTATCACGGCCTGAGCATGGTGGCGGGCTACACCTACTCGCACGCGTCTGACGATGTGGGCGCGAACTGGGACTTCGGCTACGGCTCCGGCTTGCCCCAGAACTCGTACAACGTGGGCGCCGAGTACGCGAACAGCGACTTTGACATTCGCCACCGGCTGACACTGTCATTGACGTATGCAATCCCCGGCCGCACCGGCCACGGTCAAATGCTCGAAGGCTGGGAAATCAATTCGATCACGACCCTTGAGAGCCCGCAGTCGTGGGGACCGATTGACCTGGGTACGGATGCTGCCGGAGTTGGGCCACTTCCGGTGAGTCCGCCTGCCAACAGCCCAATTCGCTGGAGCTTTTATGGGAAGACGTCCGACTTCAAGTCTCGGGGCGGTGTTGGGATCCCATACTTCGGTGGCAACAATATGCCGAGCAATCCCAGTGCGAACCCTGCCTGCAACGCAAAGGCTCTCGCACTGGACGGCGGCACTCCGGGTGCGTCAACCGAGTCGCTTGCGTTCTTTGGATGCTACGCCCAAGGAAACTCGATCATGATTCCCCCGCCGCTCGGGCAGTTCGGCAACATGGGCCGCAACATGTTCCAGGACTCCGGCTTCCGCAACTTTGATTTCTCTCTCGGCAAGAACTTTCATTTTGGCGAACGCTATCGCCTCCAGTTCCGCGCCGAGTTCTTCAACATTTTCAATCATCCGAACTTCGCCAATCCTTACGGCGGACAGAATGGATTCGGCCTGAACGATCCTTCGGTGCAGCCTTTCGGTTGCGGCTGCGCGACGCCGGATGTGGCCGCTGCCAATCCCGCCGTCGGTTCCGGAGGACCTCGCTCGATCCAACTCGGCGCGAAGTTCATTTTCTAGCAATGCCCACGTGGGGACGGACGCGTAGCCTGCCCTGAGCGCCGTCGAAGGGTCCGTCCCCGCCTCTTTCTTCAATCTGCTCGATGACCCAAGCCAACAGGATTTCACTTTCATGACGAAGACAATTCACTCTGCTGTGTTCGCATTCTCTCTTTTGTGTTTGAGCCTGTCGCCGCTTTTGTTTGGCCAGGAGCGACGCGAACGCACCATCGATGAAGTCAAGGCCGAAGCCATTCATCGCGCCGAAGTTGGCCAGTATCCGCTGATCGGCCTCGACCCTGCGGATGTAAAGGCTGCCTTCGAGAACATCCACACTGCCGACAAGGATGAGTGGGCTGCCGGCTTCATGGGCGTCGGCGACAAGTACTTTAATGAGGCCAAGTCGATCGAGAAGTCGGATCCTTCCAAAGCCAATGCCGACTACATCCGTGCCTGGCGCATTTATTCCTTCGGACGCTGGCCGATCCCTGCCTCGCCCGGCAAGCAGCGCTCCTACGAAAAGGCGCTCGAAGCCTTCCGCGAGCACGCCAGGTTTTTCGATCCGCCGCTCGAAGTCGTGCGCATTCCGTTCGAAGGCAAAGAAATCATTGGCTACCTGCGCGTGCCCAAAAATGCCAAGGGCCCAGTTCCGCTCGTCATCGCGGTCAACGGCCTCGATAGCCGCAAAGAAGATCTCACGGAAAGTTTCGGCGCGATTCTTCCCTTCGGCATCGGATTCCTTGCCGTCGACGGCCCCGGCACCGGGCAGGCTCCCATTAAAGTCAGTGAAACTTCCGAGCGCATGCTCTCGAGGGTCATCGACTACGCGCAATCTCGTCCGGAGATCGACAAGAACCGCATCGCGCTGCACGGCGTGAGTTGGGGCGCATACTGGGCCACCAAGATGGCAATCGTGGAGCGTGCCCGCCTGCGCGGCTGCAGCGCGCAGTCGCCTCCGGTCGACATCTTTTTCCAAAAAGATTTCTTGATGAATCACCTGCTGGGCAACCGTGAATATCTTTTCGATCAGGTACCCGCTCTCATGAATATTCTCGAGGGCGTTCACTCGCTCGAGGAGATGGGCGAGTACTTGCCGAAGATGTCTCTGGTGCGCCAGGGCCTGCTGGGCAAGCCGATGGCACCCATGCTCGTGATTGCCGGCGTTCTCGATACCCAGGTTCCCATCGAAGATGAATACCTTCTTCTGAGCAAGGGCGACGTGCCAAAAGAAGCCTGGGTCAATCCGCGAGGCAGCCACCTCGGAAGACAGGTGGGCGTCTGGCCCGATCCCAGAATCTTCAAAGAAGTAATTATCCCGTGGCTGGTGAAGACGCTGGCGATGCCCGCGAACTAGCAATTCAAATGTGTCAGCAATGCCCGTGTGGAGACAGCCGCCTTCGGCTGTCTCGCGAAGGCGAAGCCGAGTATCCCAGAAACAAAACTGTCTATCTACGACGAAAGACCCAGGATGCCGCCGACAACACAACCCGCCGCTCCCGCCCCACGCCCCAGGCGCTTCTACACTTCTCTCTGGGTGCAGGTAAGTGTCGGGATCCTGCTAGCCGTCATCTTCGGATACGTCAGCCCGGCGCACGCCATCGCGATGAAGCCGCTGGGCGACGCTTTCATCCGCATGATCACCATGATCATCACGGTGATGATCTTTTGCACCGTGGTCACCGGCATCGCAGGCATGCAGGATCTTCGCAAGGTTGGTCGCGTCGGCGGCAAGGCTCTTCTCTACTTTGAAATTGTCTCTACCCTCGCGCTAGTTGTTGGATTCATCGTCGGCAACGTCGTGCATCCCGGCAGCGGCTTTAACGTTGACGCATCGACGCTCGACACTCGCGCTGTCGCCGAATACGCGGGACAAGCCAAGGCCCAAACAGTCACCGATTTCCTGATGCACATCATCCCGACGACCATTGTCGACGCCTTCGCCAAAGGCGACATCCTGGAAGTGGTCTTCGTTTCGATCCTGTTTGGATTTGCCATGTCCGCAGCCGGCGCTCACGCCAAACCCCTGGTCACGCTTCTGGAGTCGCTCACCAAAGTCGTCTTCCGCATGGTGAATATCGTGATGCACTTCGCTCCCATCGGCGCATTCGGCGCCATGGCCTTCACCATCGGTAAATACGGCCTGTCATCCCTAGGCCCGTTGCTTCGACTAATCGCGTCCTTCTGGGTGACTTCGATTCTCTTCGTCTTCATTGTGTTCGGCGCGGTCGCGTGGCTCGCGGGATTCTCGCTGATGAAATTTCTCTTTCGCATTAAGGAAGAGATTCTGCTCGTGCTGGCCACCAGTTCCTCCGAAACCGCGATTCCTACGTTGATGGAAAAGCTGGAAGAGCTCGGCTGCTCGCGCTCGCTGGTCGGGCTGGTCGTGCCCACCGGCTATACCTTCAACACCGACGGCAGCGCTCTCTACATGACGATCGCCGCTCTCTTCGTCGCGCAAGCCACCAACACACACCTGACCTTGTTGCAGCAAATGACTATCTTCTCTGTCGCCATGCTCACCTCGAAGGGCGCCAGCGGCGTGCAGGGAGCGTCCTTCATCGCGCTGGTCGGCACTCTGAGCGTGATTCCCACGATTCCCGTCGCCGGGATGGCCCTCATCCTCGGCATCGATCGCTTCATGAGCATGTTCCGCGCTCTGGTCAATATGATCGGCAACGGCGTGGCGACTCTGGTTGTAGCGCGCTGGGAGAACGAACTTGCGCGCGAGACACTGCAGCGGAACCTGGCCTGAAAAAAACCAGGTTGCGACGGACGCGGATCCTGCCCTGAGCGCCGTCGAAGGGTCCGTCCCATGAAGGCGAAGCCGAGTGGCCCGTGAAAAAAGTTCCTGCCAAGCGTCTTATTTGCGATGGATCGTGAAATGGCTGATGACAACAACTCGATCGGATAGTTCCGGAACAATCCTATGCAGGACCTGTCGCGAAGAAGTCAACCGCAGCGGAAGCGGAGAAGGCTTCGCACCGATTCGGACGAGCAGGTACAGGTAGGAGACAACCGCTACCCACAACACGCAGAGCAAGCTAGCCATGAGCATGATGCCTCGATCCTTTTGTTGATCGCGCCGCCCCAATATTGGCCAGATTGAATCGGTTGCAACATTCTGCTGCTTCATCTCCGCATGTGCTGTTCAAAATCGCACACTTTCGTAGTTTTCGCCAGTCCTTATTGGAAAGAGGCTATTCACTGAAACCTCGCCATTTCAACAGCCGCCCGCCACTGGGGCATTTATATTTATGATGAATTCGAGAGTGGGAGCAGACGCATATGCCAGGAAAAACTGCCCTCGTTACAGGAGCCAACGGCGGTCTGGGAACACACGTCACAAACGCCTTGCTGGACGCGGGTTTCGCCGTGGTGGGCCTCGCGCCGAAGATTCTGCAATCCGACTTCGGCCAGTCGAACTTCACCGCTCTGCCTGCCGTGCTCGACAATCTCGACGCGGCGAAGAAGGCAGCCGGCGCGGTCGTCGCCCGCTTCGGAGCGATCGACGTCCTGGCCCATCTGGTCGGCGGTTTCGCCGGGGGCCAAACCATCGCTGACACCGACGATGCCACCTTCCAGCGCATGTTCGACATGAATCTCAACAGCGCATTCCACATGCTGCGGGCCGTGATCCCGCACATGCGCAATGCCAAAGCCGGACGCATCATCGCCATCGGCAGCCGCGCCGCCGAAGCTCCCGGCGCTACCGTCGGCGCTTATAGCGCGTCCAAGGCCGCGCTCGTGTCGATGATCCGCACCGTCGCCGTTGAAAACAAAGACGCCGGCATCACCGCGAATGTCATCCTTCCCGGGACCATGGATACTCCTGCCAACCGCAAAGCCATGCCCGGCGCCGACGTTTCGCAGTGGGTGCAACCCGCATCCGTCGCCAGCCTGATCGTGTGGCTCGCTGGCGACGCGGGAAAAGACGTAACCGGCGCAGCAATTCCGGTGTACGGGCGCGGACTGTGACGAGGACTGTAGTGTTGGCGCAGTCGTCAAAAATGCCCTGTCATCAAACATGCCCTGTCATCCTGAGCAACGCGAAGGACCTGTGCAACTTGTCGGCAGCGCCTTGCTGCAAGCGAATTGCAGAGATCCTTCGCTTTGCTCAGGATGACAAAACGGAGAGACACACCGCTTTCCCGGAAAGAGCACGTCACCCTTTCGTAACCCTCTCGGATGCACTATTTTTGTTGCACTTTAACACTGGTGAAATATCTTGCATGTAGCCTTATCTCAGGAGGCTCTCATGGCTTCAGCCCGCGTCGCGAAGTCCTTGCCGCTTCAAGTGGCTGCGATCTGTTATCGCAGGCGCGGCACGGCGATTGAGTTCCTTCTGGTGAATACCAACGGCGGCAACAAGTGGACGTTCCCCAAGGGATCCACTGACGCCCGTCTCTCGCACAGCCAGGCCGCGGAGCGCGAAGCCGCGGAAGAAGCCGGAGCTCTCGGCACCATCGAGCCGCGCCACTTTCACCTCTACATTCATTCCAAAGGCGTTTTCTGGCAGCCCGGCGGCGTTCAGGAATTCGTGGTCAAAGCCTTCCTGATGGAAATCCATCAGATGCGCCGTCCCGACGAGGACAATCGCCGCCCCACGTGGTTCAGCCCCGAAGAAGCCAAGCGCCGGCTGGCCAAGGGCCGCGAAGTCAAATACCTTCACGAACTCGAAGCCGTGATCGACCGCGCCCTTGAACGCATCCAGTTCCACCACGAACTCTGGGGAGCCTATCCCGGCGCGCGCAACGCCCGCCCAGCCCCATCGAAAGACCCCATCGCGAATGTAGTCTGGCCGTAGGGCCGCTTCTTTCCTTCGTGAAACTTCATGCCCTTCGTGGTAATTGCTCTTTCCTTGCTGACGGCACGATGCCCGCGCCAGTATGAGACCATAAGAAGAGACCCATGATTCAGCTTTCCGGTGCCGGAAAACGCTTCGGCCACAAACTGCTCTTCGAAAACGCGGACTGGCTCATCACGAACCACGACCGCATCGGCCTTGTCGGCGGCAACGGCACCGGCAAGTCCACGCTCATGAAGGTCCTCGCCGGCATGGACACGTTCGACTACGGCTCCCTCGTGGTCGCCAAAGGAACGTCCGCCGGATATCTTCCGCAAGACGGCCTCACGCTCTCCGGCCGCAGCGTCTTCGCCGAGTGTATGTCGGTCTTCGACGATCTGCGCGCGATGGAGACCGAACTCGAATCACTCACGCAGAGCATGGCCGAACTCGACCACACCAGCCCGGAATATTCTGCCGTTGCCGATCGCTACCACCGGGTCGAGCACGAGTTCCGCACCCGCGACGGCTATTCCATCGAGGCCGAAGTCGGACGGGTGCTGATGGGCCTGGGCTTCAGCAAAGAAGACTGGCCGCGCCTCACCGACGAATTCTCCGGCGGATGGCAGATGCGCCTCGCCTTGGCCAAGCTTCTGCTGCAGCAACCCAATCTTCTCTTGCTCGACGAACCCACGAACCATCTCGACCTCGAAGCCCGCAACTGGCTGGAAGAATATCTGCAGAACTACCCCCACTCGTTCGTGCTGATCTCGCACGACCGCTACTTCCTCGACGTCACCGTCAACAAGATCGCCGAAATCTGGAACAAGCGTTTCTGGTTCTATACCGGCAACTACGACAAGTTTCTCGCGCAGAAAACGCAGCGCAACGAGCAACTGACTGCCGCCTACCGCAACCAGCGCGACCGCATCGAGCAACTTGAAGTCTTCATCAACCGCTTCCGCTACCAGGCCACCAAGGCGAAACAGGTGCAGAGCCGGATCAAGGAACTGGAAAAGATCGAACGGATCGAGATTCCGCCGGAAGAAAAGACCATCCACTTCTCATTCCCGCAGCCTAAGCCCAGCGGCCGCATCGTGGCTGAGTTCGAAGGCGTGGCGAAGACTTATCCAGGAAAGAATGGCGGGCACGATAAAGAAGTATTCCGCAACGTCGATTTCATGATCGAGCGCGGAGACCGCATCGCTCTCGTCGGAGTGAACGGCGCCGGCAAGTCCACGCTGATCAAGCTGCTCGCCGGCACGGAGAAAGTCACGCAGGGCGAATACCGCCTCGGCCACAACGTGGAAGCCGACTACTTCGCGCAGGACCAGTACAAGGAACTCGACCCTGATGCCCGTATCCTCGACGACCTCGGTGATGCCTCCCCCAGTTCGGGCGAGACTGAACTCCGCAGCCTGCTGGGCTGTTTCCTGTTCTCAGACGAAGATGTATTCAAGAAGATCGGAGTTCTGTCCGGCGGCGAGCGCGGACGCTACGCCTTGCTGCGCCTGCTGCTGCATCCCGCGAATTTCCTGCTGCTCGACGAACCGACGAACCACCTCGACCTGCGCGCCAAAGACGTTTTGCTCGAAGCGCTGGTGAAATACACGGGCACAGTCGTATTCGTGTCGCACGACCGCTATTTCATCGACAAGCTGGCCACGCGCGTCTTCGAAGTCGGCGGCGGCAAAGTCGAAGTCTTTCCCGGCAATTACGAAGACTATCTCTGGCGCAAGCAAGGCGGACAGCACGTTGCTCCCACGCTCGACGATGTTCCCGGCGTGAAGCCC
>Ga0265325_10002202_pt1 | contig 13230 bp, 10 predicted proteins | sample 41420metaG_FD_202090 | JGI IMG/M metagenome (GOLD analysis project Ga0265325, IMG submission 202090) | Rhizosphere microbial communities from Carex aquatilis grown in University of Washington, Seatle, WA, United States - 4-14-20 metaG | ecosystem: Host-associated > Plants > Roots > Rhizosphere...
GAGAGCGAATCGCACGGGGATTTGAGCGTTGTTCGCCGCGACCTTCGTTATCGACTGAATTTTTTCAAGCCGGACGAGGTCGAACAAAACTTCCCCGGAAACTACTTCAGTCTCTCCCGCAGATAAATGAACTGCGATGGTGTCGTCCGGCAAAAGTGAAAGCGTATCGACCAATGAATATTGCATCCAGGCCGATGAATCGCATGGAATTTCCTTGAAACTTACCCAGGCATTGTTCGACCACTGGCCAATGCGGAACCTGCTTCTTGGGCCGTTCAAGTTCTTGATCCACGCGCTGAGCTGATAGACGCCTGCGCCCGATTGGCCGGAAATATACGTTCGTGCAAAACCCTCTTGAGGAAACCATCCTGGGCTTAGCTGTAACGACCACTGCCCGCCGCCTGGAGGGGCATCCTGGACCAGCTTTCCCAATACCGAGTCCGCAACCCATGAGTGAAGCGTTGGCTGATCGTTCATTTCAAAGCTTGAATTCTGAATGAGGTTTGTGCTATCGGCCATCGGGGATGAATAGCCTTGATGACAAAGAAGAACAGCGAAGACGACACAAAGCACCGTACTTCGCTGAGTTCGAAATCGACGAACTTTCATACTGGCCATCGTTGATCCTCTTTGTTAGTGTCAAACTCACAATGAGTCGTCGACTGGTGCGTACATCGTGAGTGATCGGTGTTGTCGGACTTCATGCGAAATTTTAAAAGTTCACTTCAATAGCGCCAATTTCGTTGTTCTCAGGAAGCTGCCGGAGCGCATTGTGCAATAATATATTCCGCTTGAATAGCCGGAAGCATTCCATTCGACCCGGTATGAACCGGGCAGTTTATAGCCATCCACAAGAACTGCAGTCTGTTGTCCAATTTCATTGGTAATTGTGATCTTCACATTTAACGCTTGGTGCACGTCATACTGAATCACCGTAGAAGGATTAAAAGGATTAGGATAATTCTGAGATAAATCAGCTTGTAGAGGGATAAGCTTGTCGTGGTGCGCGATTAACGTGACATCTCCATACGTGCGCCCGGAAATTACTGCCCCCACCAAAGAATACCACGAATCGGTTCCAGCATTCAAGGAAATGATTCCGATACTATCGGCAATATCGTCTGAAATCAAGCCGCCGGAGAAACTCAGCACTCTTCTCGTCTGGTCAAAGACCGGCATATTGGAGTCGCCAACGAGAGCAATCGGGAAAAAATATTTGTTCACGCTATAGTCTGAAAATGTGTCGCCTACGGATTTTGAAAAGTCATATCGGATGAATTCCGAAGAATCAGCCGAGGCAAATTGATAAATTTTTGAACCATCCTTTCTAAGGTAAAGTGACATGAAATATTTGTAAGTTTGGTTATTAGGCATGAGAGTGTCTTTGCCCAATTGATAAGAAGCTCTAAAAATTGGAAAATCGCTGAACGCGCTGTATTCATCGTAGACCCATTTGTCGTTACCATCAAATGGGAAAGTAAAAGTGTTTTGTGATAAGCAAATCGAAGTTGACAATCCGAAAAAAAGGATAAGTGCTTTCATAGGTTCCCCGCTGAATTATGAAGTGAAGCCATACTGCGAATTTCCTTGATAGCGGTCATTCTAGTATCGAACCGAACTTCCAAGAAGATCGCACGCTGATCAGCTCGAGCATGCATGCGACGGTGAGACGACGTCGTATTGTGTATTGCGCGGTTATTCATCTTTGATCTATTTTGCCGACCTCACGCGTACTAACAACGGCAGCTTGTCCCGCAGCCTTGAGCAGCTGAGTAAGTCGCATCTTATTTCAAAAGCAAGAGTTTCTTAGTTTGTGTGGATGTAGATGTTCTTAGTTGGCAGAAATATATCCCGCTTGGATGTGTGACTGCATTCCACGAGACTACATGCTCTCCCGGAGTCAACCGGCCTTCAATGAGATTCTCTTGCTGCCTGCCAAGCAGGTCATAAATTCTTAACGTTACATATTCGGCGGCAGGAAGGGTGAAGCGAAAACTGGTTTCCGGGTTAAAGGGGTTAGGGTAGTTCTGATATAACATAGGAGCGATGGGTAATTGAATGTTCCTCGCTTGAACATTCAAAATGGTGCCGGTGGTCTTTCCATCTATTATTGCTCCTGTCATGTGATAGGAGACGCCGGGCTCCATTACGAGGCTGACCAGACCCACGCTGTCACTAATTGTCCAGTCAAAGAAATCATAACTCGTCGGTCCGTTTCCTTGCAAGTCAAGGAATACCCAATACGAGTGGCTGGTTAATATGTCTGTATATCTGCCTCCCAGAACTATTGTCCTCGATCCTTGTAAATGGTGACTGATTGTATCTTTTGGAGAGGCGGCAAAATCAAAAAGAACAAATTCTATTGAGTCAGTGTAGCTTATAGCATAGACTTTTGAACCCTCTTGTCTCATGAGATCGGCGCTAAAGAAAGTTCCGGCGCATATCGCATAGGTTTTGCCGTTTGGCAGGGTGGTGTCGCCAGTTATTCTGGTTTCCCATAAGCCAAAATCTGGATCAAGTGATTGGTATTGCCAGAGGTTGCCTGTTTGCAGGGGATACAGGCCTTGAGCAAAAATTTGTGTACTGATACAAATTAAGAATATGGTGAGACAAGTTTTCATTGTAGACCTCAATTTGACTTCGAAGAAAGATGCGCCCCAAGCATGAATGTTCGAGTTGGCAGCCAACTATATTGATCGCTTACGAACCGGCCGGGGAATCGACTTTCCCGATAAAGAGAATCGTTCCCGATTGATGTTCCCGAATCGCAAAAATGAAGGGACGATCGATACGCATCTGCGGAATTTCAACAACCACGGTCGCAACAACGGTTATCACTGTGACGGCCGCGGCTTCGGTTCCTTCTTCGTTGACATCCACGAACGTTTTGTGCAGAACGTCGGATACAAATAACCCACCCATCTGACGTATATGGCTGAGATCGGCTCTCGAAGGATCAAACACTATTCCCATGCCGAGCGCCTTTAGATCTTTTGCCAGCGACCTCGAATAATTCATCGTGAATTTGGGCATAAAAAGATCAACCTTCGCCGAATCCAATCTGGCAATGACCGTGTTCCATTGATCCATCGTTAACGTCGATGCAAATTGATCTATTGACGTACCGGCAGCCGGTAAGATGACCGTCATCGTGTATGACTGGTCGCCGTACGGCAAGTCGATCGCCTGCAGTGTCTTATCGCCGAAATAAGCGTAGGTGTTGCTCTGGCCCATTAATTTGCACTGTGCGGTGCTTCCATCCGAACAGGTAAATGTGGAGGTTTTGGTTTTTGTCGTGTCGAACGTGTGCGTCCAGGCTCCTTTAAAATAAATGGCGTTGATAAGGTACATCATGGCATCGGTCGGAATAGGGCCGTCCAAGATTGTTGGTATTTTACCGTATGTTTTCGTGTCTACCCAGCCGTTAATGGTTTGCACAGCGCTGGGGAGGCTAAAATCGAGGCCGGCTACCTTGGCATCAAAATAGTATGTGTTGACTGTTAAGAATTCCGGAAGCACCTGGAATCCATTCCTGTACCAGATGGAATTTGCATTTTGAAATATCACATGACCGTCAAGAGCCGATAAATACGCCGAGCTGTTCTTGTATGCATTGTTGATATCGGTTAGCGTCATTCCTTTATCGCCGAGCGCTTTTTCCAACGAATCGAGCGTGGGGCCATTGGCGCCGTTGAGCAGCATGCCGAATGCCATCGAAACGCTGAATGGAGAAATGAACACATTTCTATTTTGCTGGCTTTCATTGATCTTCGCAAACAACTTCAGCCCGAACGCGTTGTCCGATGAGGCGATACTCTTTTCCAATGAAGTAAGTGTACCCGGAAGTAGTTGTCCTTGCGAAGGCCCAACGCTGTCAGTTCTGCAGCCTGATTGTACAACTGCAAGAATAATAACAAGCGCTGCACCGAAAGTCTTGTACATAAGGGACTCCTTTCTTATGCGATGAAAACAAATCCCTTCCCTCCATGATCAATAATGCTATACTTCGCGTCGGTAAAGCTATAAACTTTGTTAAAAAGAGATGCCGTTTTTCTTATGATCAGTTTGCCGATGATGCATCATCGTTGTCGTGAATATAGACTGCGATATCCGTCCACTAAGTCGTCTGTCAGATAGAGCGTGTCGGAGGCCGCAAGCTCGAAGTATTGCGGCCAGAACCGGACCGAATCAGCGTAATGAATAATCTGGCTCGAATCGATCTGTCGCACGGTATAGCGAGTCGATGCATACAGCGTATCGTCGCGATACGACTGATAAGTCCCTTCGGAACCGAAAGAAATTTTCATCGTATACCCCGCTGAAGCCGGAGTAATCGTGCCCCCTGTAAACCCGCCGCTTGACCTTATCCAGTTCCACGTGCCAACAATCGTTGTGTTTGAACTTGTTGAATTTTGAGTCGGTAGACTTTTTGAACATCCCACGAGAAGAAGAGGTATCATGAGACAGATGACAATAGATTCCAAGACCAAAAACGATCGCTTCATAGCATCCTCCTTTCTGTTTGTGCCGCCTTCCTATTGGGCTTCTTCGCCTCCCTCCATTTCGGACCGCACAAGCCATGCACGAAGCCGGTATAACGAGGTAAAACAGAACACTCCGGTTCACTGCATAGAAACACAAATAGGATGCCGCCAATTTTTCTATGTTTTTGAGCGGATAGGGGGAATTCCAGAAGTTTGGGCGCGCAAATCCTGCGCAGTATGCGCACCGGTTGCGCCCTATATTTTTATGCGAAGAGAGAGGCTGGTTCCAGATCCTGGCATGCCCGCCGGTCCGAGGGAAAGCGTTGCGGAGTTTGCACTGCCAAAAACATCTACTTCAGATGCGATATAGACGATGGCAAATGCCGAAAATGCGTACGCTTCTGCTTTGTAGTATTTGTTGTAGGCGGAATATTTTGATTCGATTGTTGACGCTGCCGTGGCAGAGAGATATTCATTGCGCGTGGAACTCCTCAGCACTTCGAATGCTATTCCCGCTCCAAGCGTTCCTATTCCTCCCGCAAGAAAGAGGTAACCGGCTGTTGTTCTCTTGGTGTGGAGCTGCTCCCAGCCCGGAAATACAACCGTACGAAAAGAGACAACCAGAGATCGCCGCAAAGGAGGCTCCGCAAGCGTATCCGGCTCGGACTTTCTACGAGCATCGAGTTGGGCTTTCGTTTCGTTGAACACTGCCAGGATCTTCGGCGATGTGAGAATAGGATCGAGTTCATATTGGGGATCGAGTTTAAGAAGCGCAGCAAAATGATCGCTCGCCAGCGACAATTTTCCTTGCGCCACGAGCGAAAACGCTATCCATTTTTCAGCTGCAATCACCGCAGAATCGGTGAGACCAGGCATCTCGACGACGCGACGCGCTTCTACTTCCGCGTTCACATACAATCCCGACTCAAACAATGATTCGATAGAATGAAATGCAGAATCGGTGGAAATGGACTGCGCGGACGCCGGTCCTGCGGCGACAACCATGAAAAGGATAATGCGCTTCAGGTTCTTCATCGCGAGAATGAAATGGAAAGATGCACTGTGTCGTGTGCGGCGATAGTTATCTCCTGCCGGATATCCTGGTACGCCGGGTTATGAAATCTGACGTGATGCCTCCCGGCAGAAAGTACGACCGCTTTATCCAGTGGAGTTGTGTCTCTGTAGATATCATCGACGTAGATCTCGGCCCAGGGGCTCGCGGCGCAGTTCAGAAATCCGGCGCTCGTGAGAAAATTACAATCGACGTGAAGCTGTGAGCCGCGGCTGACGCTCACCGTCTTAACGACGGGTTCGAAAGAAGGATGAGTGAAGACAATCGTGTGGGAACCCGAGGCGAGATCAACGGGCGCTGCGAGCGGTGTCTCCCCGAGAAGCGAATTATCCAGATACACTTTCGCCCACGGCGTGCTGGTTATTGTGACCGAGCCCGAATCGGCCGAATTCGTAGTTTCATTCGATGCCGTCTTCACCGGCTGCTTGTCTTTCGATTCATCTTTTTTCCGCGGGATGGTTGATTCTTCTGAAGGCGTTACCACTGGCTGCTGTGCAATTGCCGTCTTGGTGGATGTACCTGAAACCGGCACAGAGGCACGTTCGTTTTCAGGATGGGATTGTTGCTGCGCGGGAATCCGGTGTGCTAGTGAGTTGAGGCCGTATATCGCCGCCGCAACGATCACCAATGCAGCGATGACAGGAAGCGGCCGAATCCATTTTCCCTTGAAAGAACGAGCCGGAGCAACGGCCGCATGATGCCCTTCATCGTGGAGAGCAGTCAACGCCTCATCCGCGGAAGCAAATCGCTTCCGTTTATCGGGGTTCATCAGCCGTTTGATAAATTCAACGAATTCCGGCGACGATGCACGAACGAACCGATCGAGCATGTCCGTCTTGAATGCGCTGACCTTGTTGAGACATTCCGAGTACGTCAAGCCTTCGAATAGGCGTTCTCCACTCAGCGTTTCAACAACCGTCGCACCGAGCGAAAACAGGTCGGCGCGGACGTCCGGTTGTTCGCCGAGGATCTGTTCAGGTGCTAAGTAGGCAGGTGTCCCGACGAGCATTCCTTCCGTCGTCATCGTAGAAGGAACTGAGATACGCGCGAGGCCAAAATCGCTCAGCTTGATCGTCCCGTTCACATCAACCATGATATTTCCCGGCTTGACGTCGCGATGGATGATCTGCTGTCCGTGTGCCGCACTTAGACCGCGCAGGACGTGAAGTGCAACGGTGGACGCGAGCGCGAATGTCCGCTTTGCTTCGTCTGCGATCAGCTCTTTCAGCGACGTGCCGTCGACATACTCCATGACGATCGCCGGCGCCCCGTCAACCTCGGTTAGGTCGTACACCTGCACGATATATTCCGAACGAAGCGCAGCACATGCCCGTGCCTCACGGATAAACCGCTCCCGGATCTGCTCATCATACGCGAGATGGCGGTGAAGCACCTTCAGCAGAACACGCCGGTGGAGTGTATCATCGTATGCCCGGAAAACTCGCGTCGTGCTGCTCTCGCTTATCGTCGCCTCGATCGTGAACGGCACTTATTCACCGCTCCATTCTTTAAGGCGGTACTGAAGCCATCGCACCGAAACCCCCAGTTTCTCCGCGGTGCGCGTTCTGTTTCCCCCCATTTCCGCCAGCGTCCCTTCGATAATTTGTCTCTCGAATTCAGCCAGCGTGGACGCGCTTCGAGCGATGGCAGCGTGGTCCCCGGCGTCGAACATGAAATCTTCTTTCGTCAATTGACTGCCGCTGCAGAGAACCACCGCACGTTCAATCACATTCTGGAATTCGCGCACATTTCCCGACCATTGATTTGTCAGCAGGATTTCCATCGCCTGGGGGTGGATGCTTTCGACGGGACGCTTGTACGTGTCTGCCGCGCGGCGTACGAAATACGAAGCCAGCAACGGAATGTCTTCTCTTCGTTCGCGCAGCGGCGGCAGGTGTATTTGCACCACGTTTAATCGAAAGTAGAGGTCCTCGCGCAGCCGGCCAGACTTCACCTCTTCGAGCATCTCGCGATTGGTCGCAGCCACTATGCGGATATCGGCGGTCCGGTTCTTTGTGTCGCCGACTCTTCGATATTCTTTCTCCTGGAGGAGCCGAAGGATCTTCGGCTGCAGGAGAACCGGAAGGTCGGCGACCTCGTCGAGAAACAGCGTCCCTCCTTCTGCGGCTTCGACCAGCCCCTTCTTATCGGCAGAGGCTCCCGTGAACGCTCCCTTCACGTATCCAAACAATTCGCTTTCAATAAGCTGCTCGGGAATCGCGGAACAGTTCACCGTCACAAAAGGTCTTCCCCGGCGAAGTCCGCCGTCATGCACGGCACGGGCAACGAGTTCCTTCCCGGTACCGCTCTCTCCGGTAATAAGTACTGCGACATCGACATCCAGAACCCTGTTTGCGACTGCGAGTACGCGCTTCCATGCAGCGCTCTGACCGACCATGGTTGTGAAAAGGCGGGAAGAATCGATCTCGCTTCTGAGCCGCTCGTTTTCCGCGCGGAGCGATGAGTACCGCTGCGCGTTCTCGATTGCGATAGCAGCGAGATGACCGAACACGGTGAGAAATTTCAGGGACTCTTCCGTGAATGCTTTCCGTGAAAAACTGCTGTCAAGATACACGACACCCGTAACCCGGTCGTTCGATCGAAGAGGAACGCAGATGATCGAGAGGATCTTTTGCGCGGCGATGCTGGTCGATGCTTCGAAGCGTTCGTCGGTCAACGCATCGAACGTCAGCACCGGGCTGCCGGTCGAAAGTACTTGCTGGATGACCGATGACGATGCGGCAAATTGATCGGTAGACTGTTCCGAGCCGAAATTTTTCGCCGCAACGACGGAGAAGCCGCGCTTCTTGCTTTCGTCCACCAGAAGCACGGACCCCCGTTCGGCATTCAGATGACCCATCGCCCTCTCGAGGATCTTCTCAAGGAGAGCCACCGGCTCAAGGATCACATTGATGCTTTTCGTAATATCGTACAACGCTTCAAAACTGGATGTCTGTTCTTGAGCCACGGCTAATTCACCACAAATGCTGATTCTTTCGAACGGCTGTAGTTGCCGAATTCGTCGACAACAGAGATTGTCCAGACATAATTTCCAAGCCCAAGTGTCTGCCCGCTGTTATCATGTGGAAATTGTAACGACTCGCTGCCAAAACTCAGGCCCGCATATGTCCAGACAACAGACTCGGTCCCCGAGCTTACCAGAGAAATGGAAAGAGTATACGTATAATAAAACGTCACATTGGGGGGAGTCCATTTCAAGAGCGGTGTCGAACCCGTCGTGTCATTGTTGAGCGATGAAGGGTAGATCGGAGCCGCTTCATCTTCGATGATACGGGTGACGTAGAATGGAGCCCCCGTGCCGCGGGCGTTCGACCGGTCCGTCGAAACGATGGTCAAAGGTTTTCCGACAAGCCATTGAATCGTGTTGGTCGGCAGGGCGTATTTATAGATCGTGGTTTGCCACATCTTCGTGCTCAGGGAATAGCCCATCGCATATTGCATCGAATCGACGACGAACCAGACCGAATCCACATCTTCGATCCCGTTCGGGTCGGAGACAGAAGCAGAAATGTCGACAAAGTACTGGGGGCTCGGGTAGTACTGGTCGATCTTTCTTGTCAGGATATTTTGTGATACAACAAACGGGTATCCATTCAACCCAAATTGAATTTGCTGCGGGGTTCCGGCATCAAGAACGATCTTCTGCGTATCGGAGACAAAACCAACTTTTGAACACACAAACGTCAGCGAACCGGCGTCGAGCGTAAGAAACTGGCAAATGCCGGCCGAGTCGGTCAGAACAGATAGACCGTTCTCAAGACACGTCACCCGCGCACGGGAAACCGGCGTATTTTGAATTAAAACAAATGCCCTCCCGCTCACAGCTGCAATGCTTTGATACCGGGGTGAAAGAGGGTCAAGAGGGTTGTCCCTGGGCGCATCGGAGCACGCCGAAAAAATCAATGCAAACCCGATAATTATTGAGCGAGAGGAGTTCATCGTCTCAAATATAGGCTATAATACGATATTAAATCAAGAAGACTGTCCCGGCCTTGCCTAATTTGTTGCCCGCATCACCTCTCTCCATCAAGATTAATGGGCGATTCCTTCGATTCTTATGTTCGTACAGTCTCCTTCTCACTATTAAAAGCACTCTTCTCCAGCTTGGCAAGAGCCGCGGATGCAGCGATCACTTTTGCGGCACCCGCCTCCTTCAACAACTTCGCGATCGATTGAATAGTCGAACCTGTCGTGATGACGTCATCGACAACGAGGAAGCATTTGTTTTTCATTGCCTCCAGGTGTTGAGGCTGAATGTCGAACGCGTCTCCGACATTCTTCTTTCGCTCGTCTGCATTCAGATGGGTTTGCGACACGGTGTATTTTGATCGTTTGACGAGCTTTGCCGCAACCGGCTTGTGTATGACCGCTGATATTCCCCGGCAAATGTACTCGCTCTGGTTGTAACCTCGCTCCCTCTCTTTCAGTTTGTGCAAGGGTATAGGAACAATGCCGTCAATGGAACGTACATCGACGTTCTCCCGCAGCATCAGACCAATGTGATTGCCGAGTTCAACTCCGAAAAGGGTTATCGAATTATATTTCAGGGAGTGGACAAGGTGCTGAAACGCTCCCCTCTCCTCGAAATAGTAACACGAATAGAATTCATCGATGAAACCATCGGCTGAAAACCGCTCGCGCAGTATCCGAACCGTTTCGTCATTGGGACGAACGTGCTCGATCGACTGCCAACAGGAATTACAGAGGCGCGATTCAGAATCCGATAACCGGGAGCTGCATGCGAAACATAGCGGCGGGAAAATAAAATCTCTCGCGGGCGCTGCGACAGCGCGCAGCAAACTCAGCAAAGATGCTCCCCCCATAATTGCCTACTTTCTTTTATCCTCCGTGAGGCGCCGGATTTCATCGCGCAGTTGAGCGGCGCGCTCAAACTCCAGGTCGTGCGATGCTTTAGTCATCTCTTTGTTAAGCTCTTCAAGCAAGTCCGATTTTTGTTCAGGCGTAAGGTACCGGACGATCGAGTCGGCGACGAGGGGAAGAGTCTCACGCTCTCTCCTGATGTCACGGGCTGATTTGACGTCCGCGACCGCCGTCGACGCCATGACCTCATCGTACGTCTTAAAAATTGTTTTCGGCGTGATGTTGTGTTCTTTGTTGTAACTCATTTGTTTCTCGCGGCGGCGCGTCGTTTCATTGATCATCCTCAGCATCGAATCGGTGATCTTGTCGGCGTACATCACTACTTTGCCGTTGACGTTGCGGGCGGTCCGTCCGGCGGTCTGAATCAGCGAACGCTCCGAGCGCAGGAATCCCTCCTTGTCCGCATCGAGGATCGCCACCATCGAGACTTCGGGGAGGTCCAGCCCTTCCCGCAGCAAATTGACGCCGATGAGCACGTCAAAATTCCCGAGGCGAAGATTGCGCAGGATTTCGACGCGCTGCAGCGCATCGATCTCCGAATGGATGTACTGCACCCTGATGCCGATATCGGCGAGATATTCAGTGAGATCTTCGGCCATCCGTTTGGTGAGTGTGGTAACGAGGATCCGCTCCTTCGCCGCAGCGCGTCTCCGAATTTCGCCGGTCAGGTCGTCGATCTGGTTCTTCACCGGACGGATCTCGACTTCAGGGTCGACCAATCCGGTCGGGCGAATGACCTGTTCCACAAAGGCACCTTTGCATTTTTCCATTTCGTACGGACCCGGGGTCGCACTGACGAAAATAACCTGATTGACCATCTGTTCCCATTCGTCAAACTTCAGCGGACGGTTGTCGAGCGCCGAAGGAAGACGAAACCCGTACTTCACGAGCGTCTCTTTTCTCGACCGGTCGCCGAAATACATCCCTCCGATCTGCGGAACGCTGACATGCGATTCGTCGATAACCAGAAGGAAATCTTTCGGAAAATAATCAAAGAGGCAATAGGGACGCGAGCCGGGCGGACGTCCCGCAAGATGGCGCGAGTAGTTCTCAATGCCGCTGCAGTAGCCGACTTCGCGCATCATTTCAATATCGAATCGCGTCCGCTGCTCCAGACGCTGGGCTTCGAGCAGGAGGCCCTGCGAACGCATCTCTTCCAGACATTCATGCATTTCCACTTCGATGGCTTTGATACCGCGTTCGAGCGATTCTCGCGTCGTCACAAATTGCTTGGCCGGATAGATGACTTCGTACTCTACCTCTCCGATAATCGACCCGTCTGTTTTATCGATGCACGAGATCTTTTCGATCTCGTCGCCGAAAAATTCTATCCGTATCGCTTCTTCGTTTTCGTACGCCGGAATCACCTCGACGACATCGCCCCGCACGCGGAAGGTCCCGCGGGAGAATTCGTAATCATTCCTCGCGTAATAAATATCGAGCAGTTTTCTCAGGAGGACGTTCCGCTCGATGCGGTCCCCTTTCTTCACGACGACCATCAGCTTCATCCATTCGTCCGGCGCACCGATGCCGTAGATGCAGCTGACGGATGCCACCACGATAACGTTCGGTTCTCCGCTCAGCAATGCACTCGTTGCCCGAAGCCGAAGCCGGTCGATCTCGTCGTTAACCGAGGAATCCTTCTGAATGTACGTGTCGGTCGTCGGAACGTAGGCTTCGGGCTGGTAATAATCGTAATAGCTGATGAAGAATTCGACGTGGTCCTTCGGAAAGAAGCTCTTGAATTCCGCATACAGCTGCGCCGCCAGCGTCTTGTTGTGGGACATGATGAGAACGGGCTTGTTGATCTGGTTGATGACGTTCGAGATCGTAAATGTTTTGCCGCTCCCCGTAACGCCGAGAAGCGTCTGGAATTTGTCCCCGCGGCGCACTCCTTCAATCAGCTGCCGGATTGCCTCCGGCTGGTCGCCCTCGGGCTTGTACTCAGAAGTTAGTTCGAATGGCATTGCTTTTCTCTCTGTTAGTGCGATGCCCGCTTCATTCTATCCATTAACGCAAGCCCCAGCCCTTTCGGCACAACCGATTGACAATAGATGACTGATACGTGTGCATTGTCGCAAAGACGGAAAAAATCGAAGAGTTCGTGCGCGTATTTTTCGACGCTCGAGCAGATGCGATGGAGGCGAAATTCACTGATCCCTTGTACGACCTCCATTCCGATATATGCTGCATTTGTCGCGGAACCGATCCTTCGAGGGCTTGACACGATAATAACGCGCGCCCGGGGTGAATAGTGCCGGTATTTCATGCCCGGGCTTTTCGGCGGTCCGGCTTTTCCTTGTGCTGCGACCCGTGTCGAAGGGATAACATCACGTAACTGTTCCAGCGTAACCGCGCCGGAACGCAATACCCGCGGCACCGGGCCCGTACAATCCACAACAGTCGATTCCAACCCAACGTTCGTATGTCCTCCTTTGAGAATACAACTGATGCGGCCGTCAAGGTCCGCCGCTACGCTCCGCCATGTCGTCGGGCTTGGTGTTCCCGAGAGGTTCGCAGACGGAGCAGAGAGCGGCACGTCGCATGCTTTCAAGAAGGCCAGTGCTACCGGATGATGCGGCATTCGAATGCCGATGGTCGGCAGCCCCGCCGTAGCGATGAGCGGAACCGATTGGCGTTTCGCGAGAACCACCGTAAGCGGCCCGGGAAAAAATTCTTCAATGAACTTTTCCGCGGAACGCGGAACACGGCGGGCCAGGAGATCAATGTCTGCGAACTCAGCGATGTGGGCGATCAATGGATTATCAGGGG
>Ga0265325_10002205_pt1 | contig 13217 bp, 15 predicted proteins | sample 41420metaG_FD_202090 | JGI IMG/M metagenome (GOLD analysis project Ga0265325, IMG submission 202090) | Rhizosphere microbial communities from Carex aquatilis grown in University of Washington, Seatle, WA, United States - 4-14-20 metaG | ecosystem: Host-associated > Plants > Roots > Rhizosphere...
AACTCATCATCGCTAAACAGCGCAACGGGCCCACCGGCACGCTGAATTTTGTGTTTCTTGGCCGCCATACGCGGTTTGAGGAAGCGGCGCCGGATGCGTGGAGCGCCGGCGGCGAAGAATAAGCGCTTCTTGCGCGGAGCGGCAAGAATCTGTGTGGCAACTGGCTAAATCGTCCGTCAGCGGCTGAAAGGCGCATTGATAAAGCCCCGGAGGGGCGGCACAATTGCTCTTCAGCGATTCCCGCGAATGTTTACCCACAAGGTGCGAAGTTAAATACCTTTGCGAATTTTTGATCGCGCGCGGGGAATTGTCTGGCATTCTAAATGAATATGTCCAAAGCAATTCATGCTGGGGGCCGGCCCGTGTGGGCCGAGATTTCTCTCCAGGCGATCATCAAGAATCTGCGGGTGATTCGCCGCCACGTGGGGCCCAAGCCGAAAATTCTGGCGGTGGTGAAGTCGAACGCCTACGGCTTAGGCGCCGTGCCGATTTCGAAGGCGCTGCAGAAGGCGGGAGTCGAGTGGTTCGGAGTCACGTGCGGGAATGAGGGCGTGGAACTTCGCGAAGCCGGCATCCGCAAGCGGATTCTGGTGCTCACCGGATTCTGGCCGGGCGAAGAGAAGCGGCTGATCGCGCATGGGCTGACGCCGACGGTGACGCGTCTGGAAGACGTGCGGCATCTGGAACGCGCGGCGAAATCGGCGCGTGCGAAGACGGCTCGCGTGCCGTTTCACTTGAAAATCAATTCGGGCATGAACCGGCTGGGAATCTCGCCGTCTGAAATCGACGCTTTCGCGAGTGCGCTCGCGGATTGCCGCCATATTCGGCTCGAAGGCACTTTTACGCATTTTGCCTCGGCGGAGGATTTCAGCGCGCGGCAAACCGACGATCAGGAGGACTTGTTTACAAAGTGCCTGGCGCGGATGCGCGAGCTGGGCGTGTCGCCGGGGATCGTGCATCTCGCCAATAGCGGGGCGATCTGCGCGCGGCCGAGCACTTATGCGGACATGATCCGGCCGGGAGCGATTCTCTACGGCTACTACCAGTCTTTCGACCCGCCGCAGAAGGGCGAGGAAGTGCGGGAGCGGCTTCCGATCGAGCCGAGTCTTTCACTGCGCGCGCGGATCATCACGCTGCGCGATCTTCCGGCGGGGCAGGGCGTGGGATATTCGGCGCGGTTCGTTACCGCGCGGCCTTCGCGCATCGCGGTGATCAACGCGGGCTACGCGGACGGCATTTCGCGCCAGCGCACCAACCGTGGCTGCGCTCTGGTGCGCGGGCGGCGCGTTCCTCTGGTAGGCGCGATTTCAATGGACCTTACGACGCTGGATGTGACCGACCTTCCCGATGTGAAGCTGGGGGATGTCGTGACGATCTACGGCAAGGATGGCAATGACGCGATGGTGGTCTCCGACATCGCCCGCGAAATCGGTACGGTAACGTCCGACCTTCTTTGCGCGCTCGGCCGGCGCGTTCCCCGCTATTACCTCTGAGACAAGACACGCGAAGGATCGCGTCTGGAACTTTCACCACACGCATACGCCTGTTGTATCGACTTGCCACGTTGACTTGCGATTTGCGCTCGGTGCTATACTACGCTCATCATTGCAGGCGGGCGTTCATCGCCGACTCCATTCATGCCGGCTTCGCATACTTCTTCATAGCGCCGGAAGACAGGTCAAAGATCATAGGGGCCATCGACTCATAATCGCTGATAGGCTCATACGTTTTATAAGCTTCACAGGGTGCCACAATGCAACGGACTTCGAGCGTTCCCGGCCGGGCGCCAGCGCCGGCTGTTTCCGATCACCCGTCTTCGAAAGCGCATTCGTACTCACGCGCGTCCCAGGATCGCGTCGGATCGTTCTGGGACATGCTGGGCTTCCGCCTGATCTTCCTGGTCTGCTGCGCCGTCGCGGGCTTCCATTTCCGGCCGTTCAGCGTGTCGAAGGAAATGGGTGCGCTCGGCGGGTTCGTGTTCGCGATGGGCGTTATTTTGTTCGAGGTGCGCTTGCGCCGGGCGAGCCTGCGGCGGCTGATCGGGGCGGCCACCGGTTCGATCCTGGGAATCCTTGGCGCTTACCTGACTTCGCTGATCCTCATGCACACGATCATGCCCGAGAGCACGCGATCGTTCTTCAGCCTGGCGATTTTCCTGGTGATGGCCTATATCGGGCTGGTGCTGGGAGCGAACAAGGGAGACATGCTGAATTTGCAGGCGTTCGGCGGGGTGTTCGGCAGCGAGCGCAATGCCAAGCATTCGGTGAAGCTTTTGGACACGAGCGTCATCATCGACGGGCGCGTGGCCGACATCGCGGACGCATTGTTTCTAGACGGAACCATCATTATTCCGCAATTTGTTTTGCACGAACTGCAGCTCGTGGCCGATTCGGCGGACCCGCTGAAGCGCCAGCGCGGGCGGCGCGGGCTGGAGGTGCTGCAGCGCGTCCAGAAGATGCCGCATTTGGAGGTGCAGATCGCGGACGACGACTTCGCGCACATCGCCGAAGTGGACCTGAAGCTGATCGAGCTGGCCAAGCGGTACGACGCAAAAATCGTGACCAACGATTTCAACCTGAACAAAGTGGCCACGCTGCAGGGCATCGAGATCATGAACGTGAACCAGCTGGCGAACGCGCTGAAGCCGGTGGTGCTGCCGGGCGAGGTGATGCGCGTGTTCATCCTGCGCGAGGGCAAGGAATACAATCAGGGTGTGGCCTATCTGGACGACGGCACGATGGTGGTGGTGGACGGCGCGCGGAAGATGATCAATAAAACGATCGATATCAGCGTCACGTCGGTGCACCAGACCACTGCGGGGAAGATGATCTTCGGGCGCTTTGACGATCGCGCCGGGGAGCAGTTCCCGCGGCCCATTGCGGCGGCCGCTGGCGAACCGGCTGCGGGCGGGCGTTCCAGCGAAGGTTCGGCCGGCGGCGAGCGCCCGCCTCGTCCTTACTATCCGGAAACCGGACGGTCGTGAAAATCTTTTTGGGCTGCTTTGCCTCTCCCCTTTTCGCGCGACTGCGATAGACTATTGGCCCGCTCATGAACCGAATCGCTGCGATTGTTCCGGCCGCCGGACTCGGCACCCGCATGGGTGGCGATCAACCCAAACAGTTTCTCGATCTGGATGGCGTGCCGCTCATCATTTTTACGCTGCGGCGGCTGGCGGCATGCGCGGCGATCACGGAATTTCTCATTGCGACCCGCGGCGAGGATGTTGCGACGCTGCAGGAGCAGGTCGCGCGAGCGGGATTGGGGCGTCCGGCGCGCGTGGTGCAAGGCGGCGCTACGCGGCAGCAATCGGTGGGGAACGCGCTCGCGCAAGCGGACCCGGCAACGGAAATCGTGGTGGTACACGATGCGGTGCGCCCGTTTGTGACGCCCGCTCACGTGGAACGGGTGATTACCGAAGCCCGCGCCCGCGGCGCGGCGATTCTCGGAATTCCCGCGATCGACACGGTGAAAGAGGTGAAGCGCGCGAGCCTGCCGGAAGATGTTGCGCTGATTTCCGCCACCATTCCGCGGGAGCGCATCGTGCTGGCGCAGACTCCGCAGGTTTTCAGGTATGCGCTGCTGCGCGACGCTTTCAAGAAGGCCGAGGAGGACGATTTCACGGGGTCGGATGAAGCGGCGATCGTCGAGCGGTTCGGGCACGAGGTTTTTGTGGTGCTGGGCTCCGAGCGGAATTTCAAGATCACGCGCCCGGCGGATATGGATCTGGCGCGCTTTTACCTCGAGCAGGAGCGGCGCGCGAAATGACGCGCTGCGGAATCGCTTACGATCTACACCGGCTGGCGGAAGGCCGCAAGCTGATGATCGGCGGAATTGACGTCCCGTTCGACAAAGGCTCCGTGGGCCATTCCGACGGCGACGTGCTCAGCCATGCGCTTTGCGACGCGCTGCTGGGCGCCGCGGGGCTCGGAGACATCGGTGCGCACTTTCCGGATACCGATCCGAAATGGAAGGGCGCGTCGAGCCTGATCTTTCTCGAACATACGCGGAAACTGCTCGATGAACGGAGCATGCGTGTGAATCATCTGGATGCGGTGGTTATCTGCGAACGCCCCAAGCTGGGTCCGCATTTTCCGGCGATGCGGGTGGCGCTGGCGAAGGCCCTTGGAATTGCCGTCGAACAGATCAATCTGAAGGCGAAAACGAACGAGGGCACCGGCGAAATCGGCCGCGGGGAAGCCATCGCGGCCCATGCCATCGCCACGCTCGAAGGCTGAGCATTTCGGACGCATTGCCCATCCGGCATCGCCAACTGAGATACCATTGTCAGTGATGCTTCCTGAGCCGACTCCCCATGAAACACCGGCCGCAGTCGCTGGTGCTCCCGTGAACATTTTTGCTGCGGCGGACGTGGCGGCGATTCTTCGCGAGCGTGGGTGGATCGCTGCGGAGCGCGAAATCGAAGCAGGCGCCGGGCTGGAATCATGGTGCGCGAGGGCGGCGGAGCTTCTGGGGCCTCAGTCTGCCGACTGCGCGGCGCTTGGTGAGTTGCTTTCGCTGGTTTTCAACTACAGCGCCGCTGGCAGCCTGCAACAGACTGCCAGTCAGGATGTGCTGGCGCGCTCGGGGGCGCGCGATGTGATCCGGGAACTTGCGAATCGCGTTCTCGACGGCGGAGACCTCGATTCGGATCGCTTCAAGGAAATTGTCGAGGGGATCAAAGCGGCGGTGCCCTATCGCAGCCGCGAGATGTTTCATCCGATTCGACTGGCGCTTACCGGCCGCGCGGGCGAGGGCGATCTGGACCGCGTGATCCTGCTGCTGGATTCGGCGGCGAAGGTGGACTTTGCCGTGCCGGTAAAGGGCGCGCGGGAACGAATGCTGGAATTCTGCGCGGCGCTCGATTGAGCGGCGTTTGCCGTCGCGCTTTGTAACATCTGAGGGAATCATGAACTGGCTGACGGGATTTCACGCCGTGGAAGAAGCGCTCACCGCCGGGCGGCCGCTCGACCGCATCGTGGTCGCGCGTGGGAGGCATGGCGAGCGGGTGGAGGCGGTGGTGCGCCTAGCCAAGGCGAATAACGTTCCCTTGCGTTTTGAAGACCGCCAGCAGATCGACCGGCTAGTGGGCACGTGCGAGCATCAGGGCGTCGCCGCGCTGGGCGCCGCGAAGCCGGCCGTAGAACTGGAAGACCTGCTGCATTTGAAGACCGGCAACGGCCTGCTGGTGCTGCTCGACGGAATCGAAGACCCCCATAATCTTGGCGCGATCGTGCGCACTTCGCTGGCGGCGGGGGCGAGCGGGGTGATTATTCCCGAGCGGCGCGCGGCCGGTTTGACCGACACCGTGGAGCGCGCTTCGGCGGGCGCATTGGCGCACTTGCCGGTGGCGCGGGTGAAGAACCTTGTCCGGGCGATGGAGGAAATGAAGGAAGCGGGCTACTGGCTGGTGGGACTCGATGAGCGCGCGGAAAAAAGCTACACCGGAGTGGACCTGAAAGGTTCGGTGGGCATCGTGCTGGGGCGGGAGGGCGAGGGCCTGCACGAACTCACGCGCAAGCGCTGCGATTTTCTGGTCTCGATCCCTACGACGGGGCCGGTGCGCTCGCTCAACGTTTCGGTGGCGGCGGGAGTAATGCTGTTTGAAGCCGTGCGGCAGCGCGGGGGCTCACAAAAGAGTTAGGCAGCGCCGGGGCATGCGGCCACGCCAGCTCCTTGCCAGCCGAATGTTCCCTTGCGAGTTTCAACGATGCTACTGGTCGTATTTGATAAGAGAAAAAACATCAATTCCGGGCAATTTGGCGCGACCGTTTAGGAAGGTTAGTTCTACCGCGAACGCGGCGCCCACGACCTCGCCTCCCAATTTGCGCGCAAGCTGGATGGCCGCGGCCGCGGTACCGCCGGTGGCGAGCAGATCATCGCAGAGCAGAACGGTTTGTCCGGGGCGCACGGCATCCTCGTGGATCTCGAGTTGGTCGGTGCCGTACTCAAGCTCGTAGGTAACTGAGGCTGTCGTCGACGGAAGCTTTTTCGGCTTGCGCACCGGCACGAAGCCCGCCCCGAGGCGGAAGGCGAGAGCGGGAGCGAAGATAAATCCGCGCGCCTCGATTCCCGCCACGATGTCGATTTTCTTCCCATCGTAGTGTTGGCACAAGCGATCGACCGTATCGTGAAACCCCTGCTTGTCCTGAAGCAGGGTCGTCAGATCGTAGAACAGGATTCCCGGCTTGGGATGATCGGGGATTTCGCGGATCAGCTTCTTGAGATCGTCCATGCGGCTCCTTTGTGGTTATTCGTCGTACTCGATGGAAAATGCGTCCGCGAAGCGCGAGTCGATCCCGGCTTGCTCCTCGCGCACGCCCGAAACGCGCGACGAACGCGGCCCGCGCTCAAGATCGGCGCGCAGCACGTCAAGCGAATGGGCCGGCCCGACGGCATAAACCTCCACGCGCCCATCGGGCAAGTTCTTGGCGTAACCGGCCAGGCCGAGCCGCTCGGCCGTGCGCTGGGCGAAATAACGGTACCCCACGCCCTGCACCGCCCCGCTCACGTAAAAGCGTCTGGCTGCTCTGTCGTCCGCCACGGCACGCGCCACCCTCGGCTCGCAAACGCACAATCTTATCAGAGCGGCGGCGGGGCGCAACAGAACGCAACAGAACACCACTTGGGAGAGTTCGAATTGTGCTATTTTCTGGGTTCACGATGGGTGTCAGCGTTCAACGCAAAAGGCTGACGGTGCATCTAATGTTGCCAGGACATTCTTGTCGAATGAGACATGCCATCCAAGCAAGTAAATACGCCTGCTGCCTGATCGCGCTGGTATGCCTCGGCGCCCTTTGGGCGCGCGCGCAGGACCAGGGCCCGATGGCTGCGCCGCCGAAATTCGAGGTGAATCGCATCCCCTCAGTGCCGCACCCCGGGCCACCGCCGATCCCGATGGAGCAGATCATTCAGAGGTTTGCAGCCAACGAAGACATGATGAAAAAGGCCTTCGAGGGTTACGATTTCACGCAGTCGATTCGCGTGGAAGAATTGGGCGATCCCGGCGGGAAGTTCAGCGTGAGCGGACAGATGTACACCAAGCCCACTGGGGGGCGCTTCTTTCGCATCACGTCACAGCCCGTTTCGAATATGAAGGTATTGCACGTCTCGATGGAGGACGTGCGCGCGATCATCGCTTTTCCGGAATTTGCCCTCACCTCGGACGAAGTGGGCGGTTACAATTTTCTGTACGCGGGCCAGGACAAGCTGGACGAACTGAACACGTACGTGTTCCAGGTGAAGCCGAAGCAGCTCAGTCGCTCGCGACGGCTCTTTGAAGGCGCCATCTGGGTGGAAGACCACGATTTCGCCATTGTGAAAACGTACGGCAAGTTCGTAGGCGAAATGACCGGCAGCGGAGAGCCCCTCCCCTTCACGATGTTTGAAACCTACCGGGAGAACTTCCAGGAGAAATACTGGCTGCCCACCTATACGAATTCCGACGATTACGTCGACGGGCCGGAGGACACGCAGTTGCACGTACGGCTGGTGATCCACTCGACCGATTTCAAGGTGACTCCGCCACCGGGGGCTGCCGCTACTGTTCCTGCGAATGGTGCGGCGACAGAAGCGGCCGCGCCCCCGGCGAAGCCTTAATCAATCTTAATCTGGCTTAATCGGGCTCACGTATCAGGCTCCGGAAAGCTTGCGAAGATACCGGGGAAGTTCCCGAACGGAGTCAAGAAGCACGTCGGGATTTTCCGCGCGAATGCGTTTGGCGGACGGAAACGGCCCCAGCACCCCGATCGCCCGAACGCGCGCGCGCCGCGCCATCTGAATGTCCTCCGGGGTATCGCCCACGTAGACGCATTCTTCGGGCTCGGCCTTCAACCGCGCGAGCGCCAGTTCCAGAGGCGCCGGGTGCGGCTTCTTCTTCGGAGCGTCCTCGCTGTAAACGCACGCTTTGAAATAGCCGGTGAATTCGAACTTGCGGATCTGCGAGCGAACGCGATCCCGGCTGCCGCTGGTCACCAGACCCAACCGGTATTTGCGCGAGAGCACGCGCAGCGCGGTTCGCGCGCCGGGCAGGAGCGCGGGGCTTTCCGTCGCGTAGGCTTTCCGCCAGAGGAGGTCCGCCTGCGCCCATTTGGAGCGCGGGATCCGCGCCGCCCGGTAGACGCGATACCAGTTGGGCGAGTAGTGGCGTTCGATCTCGCGGGCGGTCCAATCGATTTCGAGGGCCCGGAACATCGCCAAGTAGGCGCGCGTGTCGGAAGCGTAGGAGTTGAGCAGCGTGCCGTCCCAATCGAAAAGAATCACGCGTGGCGGCAAAGGCGACGGTTTCATGGCACAGAAATCGTATCAGAGAAAGCGGAAGCGAGGCGTGCCGCAGCGCGGTGCGATGGGGAGGAGCTGCACGGCACGGTCGGAGGATGAAAGCAAAGCTGACGAGGGTTGGCTAAGCTGTGCGGTAGCGCAGGGGAATTACGTCGTCCCGCTTCAGCGCAAAATCGTCGAAGCTGGCGGCGTATCCGCGCCAGCCGGGCGTATCGCATTCATCGGAGCGAATAATGTGCGCCGCGGTGCACATCTGCACGGTACCGCATCCGAGCGGCCGCTCTACCAGCGCCACTTCGAGTTCGATCGCGGTGCCCGGCGGAAGCTCGCGGGGAGCCAGGAAGTAGACGCCGCTCGAACTGATGTTGCGGGTCACGAGGGTAACAGGGATCGGTTCCGGCGAATCGCCCACGCGCGTCAGGCGCAGCGGCAGGCACAGCGAAGCGCGGGGAGAACGGCGGCGTTCCTGCGCGACGCCGATGGCGTGGGTCGGAACGCGCGTGAATCTCCGCGGACCCGGCTTTTCGGAGTGCGCGCGAATAGCTTCCGTGCGGCTTTCGAGTTCACGTGCCGGTGAGATTCCCAGCGGAAACCCAAGGCTTTCTGGAACAGCACCCATGAAAACGTCTCCCAAGTCAATAAAACGAATCGCCTACGGTCGTCCGAATATGCCCGCAGCGACCCCAAGGGTCAAGCTGGTTTCGCTTTGATTTTGCCGGTCCTGTTACCCTTAGAGCACATGGTGGAACTGCTCTGAATCAAAATGAGACGGGAGATTTATGAAGACTTTGAGCGCGAGAATCGGATAGCCGCGTGGCGGAGAACTCCGGTAGTCTGCGGGTGTAAATGAAACAGCAAACTAAGCAAATAATGCGATATCGCCGGCAAAATTCCGAAGCGGGTCCTGGCCGGTCGCCCAACGCAATGTGGCGGGCGATTCAGGCGCGGGACCGCGGCGCGGACGGGCAATTCGTCTACGCCGTGCGCTCGACGGGAATCTATTGCCGCCCGTCGTGCCCTTCGCGCAAGCCGAGCCGGGAGCACGTGCGCTTTTTTCTGCTGCCGCAGGCTGCCGAGGGGCGAGGCTTTCGTCCTTGCCTGCGCTGCCGCCCTCGGGAAGCGCGTATTCACGATCCCAGAGTGGCCGCGGTCGCGAAGGTGTGCCGCAGGATCGAGGCGCGAATCTCGGCGGAGGGCGACGGCGCACGCTCCGGGTTGACTCTTGCCGCGCTGGCCACGTCGAGTGGAATCGCGGCGCACCAGCTCGAACGTTCCTTCCGCCGCATCATCGGAATTACGCCCCGGCAATATGCCGACGCGCAGCGAATGCTGCGAGTGAAATCGAGGCTTAAAAAAGGAGACAACGTGACCACCGCACTGTACGACGCAGGATTTGGATCGAGTAGCAGACTGTACGAGCGCGCGCCGTCCCATCTGGGCATGACGCCGGCCACCTACCGCCAGGGCGGCGCGGGGATGCGCATCCATTACACGATCACGGATTCGCCGCTCGGGCGATTGCTCGTGGCCGCGACGGAACGAGGCATCAGCGCTCTCTATCTCGGGGAATCGGATGTGCGGCTCGAGTCCGCGCTCCGCAAGGAATACCCTCGCGCCGAGATCTCGGACGACGAGGCCGGCGCGAAGAGGCTGCGGGGCTGGCTGGAGACGGTGCTGCAGCATCTCAGGGGGAAAGAGCCGCACCTGGATTTGCCGACCGATGTGCAGGCCACCGCGTTTCAGCGACGCGTGTGGGAAGAGTTGCGGCGGATTCCTTACGGATCAACGCGAACTTACACCGAGATCGCGCACGCCCTTGGCAAGCCCACGGCAATACGCGCCGTCGCGCGGGCCTGCGCGACAAATCCCGTGTCCGTGGTTGTACCTTGCCACCGCGTAGTGCGCCAGGATGGCAGCCTTGCGGGATACCGTTGGGGGATCGAGCGCAAGCGCCGCCTGCTCGAACATGAATCAGCAGTTTCAGGTAGCGAAACGAAGCAAGAGCACTAAAGCGAAGTGAAAATGAAGTAACCGGAACCCAGCCGCTTAGCCCTGCGGCTTGATTCTTTCCGTGCCTTTGGGCCAGTGGGGCTTGAAGACAGATTCCTGGATCCGCGGATTCTTCACGATGTTGGAGTAGCGGACAATCGAATAGTCGCCCGAGCCGGTTTCATAGAACTGCTGCTGCACCGCAAGCCACGTCGCGGGATCGAACCAGATTTGGATCTTGGAAAACTGGTTCTTTACGCCCTGCGACTTCGGGATCATTTCGAGCTCGACGGTTTTCTTGTCGTCCAAGGCCGGTTCTCCCGCCAAGGTCACCTGGTAGCTGTCCTGAAGCTGTTTTCCGCCGGTGCCAAAGCCGAGCAGCATGAATTCGTCCACCAGGGCGCGATTTTTGCCCAGGTTGTATTCTTCGACGCGTTTGAGCCCCGGTGTATAGACGAAAAGACTATCGCCGGTTCGCAGGATGGTGCGGGCGTCGGGGGGCTTCATCTGCAGGAGCATCTTGTCGCCGTGGAGCAGGATCGTTCCGGTGCTGGTGGCGCGGTCATTCACCACGACCGTGACTTTTGTGCGCTCGACGTCGGCCGAGAGGCCTTGAAAGCGCCCGGCCTGGCTATCCAGTTGTGCCAGAACCCCTTCGAGAGTGACGGGGCCGTGATTTTGGGCCTCGCTTACACGCGTGCAAAGGCACGGCAGCAGCAAGAATAGGAGCGAGCCACAAACCGGTGCTATTCGCTTGAACAGCAAGGATTCCTCCGGCGGAGCAAGGCTGGCGAGGTGGGCACTATCCTGATGATAGCACACACAATAAAACGCGCCGGAGCGATTGGGAGTTACGGGCGAATTGAGCGCACGGAAGAGGGCGCCGAAGCGGTTGCAAAGAGTCAGAGGGCGATCGTCACGTTGTAATACAGGACGGAACCATCCCCGGAGAGCGTCGGGTCGATCTGCACGACGCGGAACCGCTGGTCCTTGAATTCCGGCACCTTGCGCTCGATGATGTCGTGAGTTTCGCGCTCCAACTCCGGGGTCGGCTTCCTGGCGCGTTTTTGAGGCGAGAGCATCCCGGCATCCAGGTGATAGGTTCGCGTCCTGCCGTCGGGTTCCTGGGACACCAGCTGGACGCCCGCAGTGCCGGTGTCGGCCATCTGCGGCGTGTCGTGGAACCAGCTGCGGGGAGTCAGCAGAACAAAGGCGACGATGGCGATCACCATCACGTCGTAGGGCCAGGTGCCGCGTTCGTAAGACCAGAAAATGGTGCGGGAGATGCCTTCGCGTATCCTGTGCACCCTAGTGTCCCCCGTCGACGACCAGGCCATCCCGCATGTGCAGCACACGATTGCCGTAGGTGGCCGCATCCGGATTGTGGGTGATCATCACGATGGTCTGGCCGAGTTCCTTATTGAGCTGCCGCAGGAGCGAAAGCACTGTTTCGGAACTCTTGGTGTCGAGGTTGCCGGTGGGCTCGTCGGCTAATACGATCTTGGGCTCGCTGATGATCGCCCTGGCGAGGGCCACGCGCTGCTGCTGGCCGCCCGAGAGCTCCGAGGGCTTATGGCGCAAGCGATCGCCGAGTCCCAGGAGATTGGCGACCACGTCGAAGCGGTGCGGATCGAAGCCGTTGCCGTGAATGTGCTGCGCGAGGGTGATGTTGTGGTAGGCGTCGAGGGTAGGCAACAGGTTGAATTTCTGAAAGACGAAGCCAACCTTGTGACGCCGCAGCAGGGTGCGCGCCGCATCGCTCATCGTGGTGAGATCGTTGCCATCGAGCAGGACGCGTCCTCGCGTGGCCTGGGCCAGCCCGCCCATCACGTGCAAAAGTGTCGATTTGCCGCACCCGGAGGGCCCCATGATCGAAACGAAGTCGCCGGGGAAAACGTCCACGTTGACTCCGCACAGGGCGGGGACTTCCAATTTGCCGGTCCGATACACTTTCCAAAGATTTTCAGTCTTAAGTATCGGCTCCAACGCCGGCTCCCCATGGGAATCACGCACCTCTGCAGTTCAAATATTCTAGTAGGGTTTGGGCATCCTGCATAGTACGGGAACGGCCGCTGCGTTCGCGAATCGTCAAGATTTGGCGCAACTACTCGTAGGCAAGCGCTTCGACGGGGTCTTTTCGGCTGGCGATCCATGCGGGATAGGAAGCGCCCAGGAGTCCGCCCACGATGGCGATGGCCCCGGAAATGGCAATCCACTGCGGGGTAATCAGGATCGTCATCGAGGGGAAAGCGGACACGAAGATCCAGCGCAGCAGGAAGCTCAGTCCGACACCCACCGCAATGCCGATCAACGAGAGGAGCGTGGTCTCGCTCAGGATGAGTTCGACGATGTAGGGCTTGGAGGCGCCCAGCGCTTTCAATACGCCGATCTCGCGGGTGCGCTCGATAATGGTGGTGTACATCGAAAGGAAGATCACCAGAAAGCCGATGGCCACGGCAATCGCGATCATGATGTTGATGAACACGGCCAGGCCCGGAAGATTCGACGAGGTCATCAGCGAAAGAAAATCCTTCAGGGGACGGATTTCGTAGCCGGGGAGGAGCTGTTTGATTGCGTCGGAAGCGGCTGCCGTGTGGTCAGTGCGGTCGCATTTGACGAAGAAAACGGAGGCTTTGTCGTGCGCGCCCGACATTTCCTGCAGAGTGGACATGAGGACGAACAGGCGGGCGCCCTTCCCGTGCTCGACGATGCCGGCGACGTGAAAATCGGTCGAGAGTATGTGCAGTGTCTGCCCGACTTTGATTTTCTTGCCTCGGGCGTAAATGTCGTCTACCAGAATGTCGTAAGGGGCCCGCAGTTCGTGACCCGAGTGGAAGACAAAACCACCCGAGACGGCGCTAAAGCTGTTCTGGTCAATTCCGTAGACAATGTCGAGTCCGTTCACCGAATTAAACTGCACCAGAACCGGAGCCACAGCCTGCACGTAGTCG
>Ga0265325_10002208_pt1 | contig 13210 bp, 13 predicted proteins | sample 41420metaG_FD_202090 | JGI IMG/M metagenome (GOLD analysis project Ga0265325, IMG submission 202090) | Rhizosphere microbial communities from Carex aquatilis grown in University of Washington, Seatle, WA, United States - 4-14-20 metaG | ecosystem: Host-associated > Plants > Roots > Rhizosphere...
CTGAAGGTCGTGGCAGGGCGGGGTTTCGAGCCAGCCGATTTTCGGCAAGGGCCAGTCACCGCAATCCTGCTGGGTTACGAATTCTGGCAGCGCGTGTTCAACGGGGATCCACACGTCGTCGGCAATAGGGTGCGCATCAGCCGGTGGGACGTGCCGCCGACGGTGGTCGGGGTGATGCAGCCGGGCGTGCGCTTTCTGCCGTCGCCGGGGGCCGCGAAGGAGCCAAATTACGACGTCAATGCGACGGTCGATTTTTGGACACCGGCCTCGCCGGACCCGAAATACCTGAAGGCGCCCTATTGGAATGTGGTGGCGCGATTAGGAGAGGGAATCCGGGAACGGCGAGGGCAACGGGAACTGACGCTGCTGGCCGCGCGCGAGGCACAGTCGGAGAAGGCATTCGAAGGCTTTACGCCGCGGCTCGAGTCCGTCGGAGAGGAAATGAATCGGGACGGGCGCAGGATCCTGCTTCCGCTGCTTGGAGCCGCGGCGCTGGTGCTATTGATCGGGTGCGGGAACGCAGCCGCGCTGATGCTGGTGCGCGGATTGCAGCGCCAGCAGGAGTACGCGGTTCGGACCGCACTGGGGATGGGGCGTGCCGCTCTGTTGCGACAGGTGGCCACGGAGAGCCTCCTGGTGGCTTTGATGGGCGGAATTTGCGGAGTGGGGATGGCATTCGGTGTGGTGCGGTTGTTCAAGTTGATTGCGGCACACGCCGTTCCGCGCCTCGATGGTGTTACGGCAGGCTGGTCGCTGCCGGCGTGGGGATTCGGCGCCGCGGTGCTGGCGTCAGTTTTGGCGGGAGTTTTGCCAGCATTACGGGCCTTCCGCCTGGACCCCATGGAGGTCTTGAAAAGCGCGGGACCGAAAGGGACGGCGGGAATGGGAGAGCGGCGATTGCTGCGAGGAGTCACCATGGCGCAGACGGCGCTCACGCTGGCCCTGCTGGTTGGCGCCGGACTGTTGATCCGGACGATGGTGAATATTGCGAGGGTTTCCTCGGGCTACAACACAGCGCGCATTTTGACAATGAGCGTTACTGACGTGCAGAGCCACGCGACCTGGGACAGTTTTCACCGGCAGGCTCTGGAGCGGGTCTCCGCGCTTCCGGGCGTGCAATACGCAGCCTTCGCGTGGGGGGTCCCGTTGACGGGCAACAACTGGCCGGCGACTCTGGAAATCGAAGGACAGCCGCCGGCGTTGAAAGAGAGCGACAGGACCGCCCTGCCGCTGCGCGCGGTCACGCCCGACTACTTCAAGCTGATGGGGGCAGCGCTGATTGCCGGGAGGGAGTTTCACTCGACCGACGACGGGAAATCGCCGTCAGTAGCCATCGTGAACCAGGCTTTTGCGGATCGTTTCTTCGCGCATGAGAATGCGATCGGACGCAAATTCTGGTTCGACGGCCGGAACAAGCCTGGGACGGAAATCGTCGGCGAGGTCTCTAACAGCCGCAACGATGACCTCACCCAAAAAGCGTCGCCCGAGATCTATCTGCCGCTCTGGCAGGCGAACGCGTTTTCGAAGCATTTAGTTGTGCGAACGGCAGCGGACCCGCGCGCCGTGGTCGTGGCGGTGGAACGCGCGCTGCACGCAATCGATCCGACGGCAGCGATCGAGAACGTGAAAACTCTGGAACAGATTCGCGACGACTCGCTCGCTTCGCGCATCTTCGCGATGCGCTTGCTGATCGGATTTTCTGTGGTGGGAAGCGCCCTGACGCTTGTCGGAGTTTACGGTGTCCTTTCGCTGTCGGTTGCCTGCCGGAAGCGGGAGTTGGCGATTCGCAGCGCCCTTGGCGCCGAGCGAGGGGACATTCGCAAGCTGATCTTTGGGGAAGGTTTTCAGTTGGTCGGGGGCGGGGTGGCCGCGGGCGTTGTGCTGGCGATTGTATTGTCGCGCGTGCTTCGGTCCTTCCTGTTCGATGTACAGCCCGGCGATCCTGTCACGCTGGCCCTGGCCGGTGCATTGTTCATCGGAGTCGCGCTACTCGCCTGCTGGGTACCAGTGCTCCGAGCGGCACGCGTGGACCCCGTGGTGGCTTTGCGGTACGAGTGAAGTACAGCATTATCGGAAGGTTGCCGACAGAGGCCGGAACGCGGAACGATAACAACCATTACCGGACGGTATTCCCACTGCCCTTTCGCCGACTCGGTAAGCAAGCACGCGTGTTGTTTGTTCGCTGATGGAATTGTGTTTGTCCTTTGCGCAATAACCAGGCGGCCCAGCGCACATTACGTTCGCGTTAGCGACTAATGGATTCAGGTAGATAGAGCGTTATGCCAGCGTGGCCAGTCTCTTGCTCACAGTGCGACAATCATGCGCACAAACGGGAGGACCGGTCCGGTCCTCTCCGGTCATGAGCAAATCGGCAAGATGCTTCCAGGTCTTATGAGGTGAAACAGCCAATGAGTATTCGCAGAAACCCAACTCGTCGCTCATTTCTTCGGACCGCCGCGGCAATGGGCGCCGTGGCTGCCTGGGGGCGCGCGGCGGAACGGCCGCCGGCAAAGTGGAAAGAACGCCGGGAACTGTTTCCGGAGGGCGTCGCATCGGGTGATCCGGATCATCACAGCGTGATTCTATGGACCCGTGTTAACGATCCCGCTGTCGACAAGTTGTACGTCGAGGTCGCGGAGGATGAGCGGTTTACGAAGATCGTCAGCAATGCCGCTACCCCTGTCTCGGCGGACGCCGACTGGACTACTCGCGTTCTGGCAGGTGGACTGAAGCCGGCGCACGTGTACTGGTTTCGGTTCATGACGAAGGATGGCTCAGGAAGCCGGATCGGCCGCACCATCACGGCGCCAGATCCCAACGATTCAACCCCCGTGCGGTTTGTGTTCGTCAGTTGCCAAAACGCGAATCAGGGCGCGCAGAATGCATATCGACGGATGATCTATGAAGACGAGCGCGCGCCAGAGAACGAACAGATTGGATTCGTGCTGCACCTTGGCGATTTCATCTATGAGATCGTCTGGTATCCGGAAGACCGCAAGATGATGTACGACCGCCGCATCCGCGACGTTGTCCGATATGCAGATGGCGAGAAAATACACGACTTCCATATCCCGACGACGCTGGCCGATTATCGCGCGGCGTACAAAGGGTATCTCCATGATCCCGACCTGCAGGACGCGCGGGCGCGATGGCCCTTCGTGCCGATGTGGGATAACCACGAGTTCAGTTGGCAGGGTTTCCAGGGAATGCAGCGGTTCGATGGAAAAACCCGGCCGGCGCAGACCAAAAAAGTCGCCGCGAACCAGGCGTTCTTCGAGTTTCAGCCGGCGAGAATGGCGCGCCCGTCCAGCAAATCACTGGAGACGTTCGATCCGCCGGCGGTGAAAGACACGCCAGTCACGAAATACGACGAGCATGGGCTGGGACAAGAGCCGAACAACCTGACTGCGATTAACAGCCTTCGCGGATATCGCACGGTGCGCTGGGGCAAGCACGTCGATCTGATCGTCACCGATCAGCGCAGCTACGCGTCGCTGGACCGCGGCGATTTGCCTGAGTCCGACCCGCTGGACATCCCGGAATTTCCCGAGATGATTCCGGAGGAGGATTTGTACGCCCTGGATGCGGGCCTGCCGATCGCCGATTTCAAGGAAGCGGCGCCGCCGCGGACGGTTCTGGGCGCCACCCAGAAGGCCTGGTTCCTGGACCAGCTGCGCGCTTCCAAAGCGACCTGGAAGATCTGGGGAAATACCATCGCGACGATTGAGATGCGGGTGGATCCGCAGAATATGCCGGAAGGACTCACGAAGAAATGGCGCGGCGCCGGATTCGCTGTGTTTGGCGGCGGCGATTTCGCTGGCGCGTTCTCAGAGCGCGGCGAAATCTGCGATTTCATTGAGCAGCACGGAATCACCGGGTTCGCGGTTGTTGCGGGGGATCGTCACAGCTTCTGGGCGGGTCTCGAAGCGAAAGCGCTCCCGCCGAAAGAGTTCAAGCCTGTTGGCCTGGCGTTCGTTACGGGGTCGCTTTCGGCTCCGGGAACTGTCGAAGCTTTTGAGCACAACTTCCCGAAGGACCATCCTCTCAGGGCACTGTACGTTCCCGGAATTAACATGCTCCTGAAGCACGGCGTTCGATCCTGCCTGGAGTACGCTCGCAGCGGCGATGCCGCGAAAGCTCGCGAGCTATCGAATCCCGATCTGGCACCCCACGTTTCGTTCGTCGATATGGGCGGACACGGCTACGCCGTGGTTCGCGCGGCGCCGGATTCCCTCGAGACCGAATTCGTTGGCATTCCGCGGCCGCTCGAACGAAGCGAGCGTGCGGACGGCGGGCCGCTGAATTACCGGGTCCGGTCGAGCGCGAAGCTGTGGGCGAAAGGGGAAAGTCCGAAACTCAAACTCGACGTTCTCGAAGGGGATCCGAAACTGTCGATTTGAGTTTCGCGACGGTCTTACCGCGCCAGGTGCCGCTTTGCCACAGCCTGGCTACGTTCCAGTTAGGCCGCAACGTAGCGCTCAGCGGACAGCGGTCGCAACCCCGTCCAGTTCGGCGAACAATGAGGCAGAGGCTCGAATGATAACGCGCAGTATCGGAAGCTATTCCGATTGCCCTTCCACTGCACCCCGTCGTTTGGCCGCTACCGCCTTGACAACCATCTTCTCCAGAACCTTTTGATCAACGTCGGTGAGCTTCTTGATGTAGAGGCATCCCTTGCCGGTGGTGTGCTTACCGAGCTTAGCCAGGAAATCCTCGGCCTCGTTGAATCCGGTGACGCCGTAAAGCACGGTCGCACCCTTGCGCGGTGAAAAACCAGCCAGCGGCATGTCGCCTTCGCGCCCGCTGTCGTAGGCGTAATGATAACTGCCGAAGCCGATAATCGATGGTCCCCACATCTTCGGCTTTTCGCCGGTTGCACTTTGCATTAATTTGACCAGCGCTCTGGCATCCGCCCGCCTGGTCTCATCCGCAATCGCCTGAATGTACGCCGCTACACTCAGTTCGTTGGGTCTGGTCTTGTTTTCCGCCATCTTCCCCTTCCGTCTTAGGGAGAGTAACCCAAGCAAAGGTAAACTGCAACTTCGATAAGGGAAAGCGCAATGCTTGACATCCATGAGGGCTTTTTGCCTACAATTCAACCAGTTCGCACACGCTGGAGTGCATGAGTGGCGGACCAGGAGATGACCGCAGATGTCACTACGCATCAACGACGAAGCGCCCAATTTTACGGCGCAGACAACGCAGGGTGAGATCGATTTTCACAAATGGATTGGCGACGGATGGGCAATTCTGTTTTCGCATCCAAAGGATTTTACGCCGGTCTGCACTACGGAGCTGGGCTACATGGCCAAACTGGAGCCTGATTTTGCCGCGCGGAATTGCAAGGTGATTGGCCTGAGCGTCGATCCGGTAAGCAGTCATGGAAAATGGGCTGCGGATATCGAAGAGACGCAGGGCCACAAAGTCACTTATCCGATGATCGGCGACCCGACGCTGAGTATTGCCAAACTCTACAACATGCTCCCCGCCGATGCCGGCGAAACGTCGGAAGGCCGCACGGCTGCCACGAACGCCACAGTCCGCACCGTTTTCATCATCGGTCCAGACAAGAAGATCAAGCTGATGCTTGCGTATCCGATGACTACCGGGCGCAACTTCGATGAGATTCTCCGTGTTCTCGATTCCATGCAGCTCACCGCCAAACACAAGGTGGCGACGCCCGTGAATTGGAAGAAGGGCGACGACGTGATTATCGTGCCCGCCGTGTCCGACGATGAAGCGAAACAGAAGTACCCGGAAGGCTGGAAGACGCTGAAGCCCTACCTCCGAGTGGTCGCCGAACCGAGATAGCCTGTTCCCGGCGGATCTTCAAAACTACTGTTGAATACGGCTGGACATGGCGTCTTCGCGGCGGCTCCATGGGGACCCCATTCCATAAGGACACTGATCGAGAACGGCTTCGATCCGCCGGATCTTTCCGTTCTCGATTCGAAACAGCTCGGCGATCTCCCAGGTAAACGGCCGCGTGGGTTCGCCGGCCATGGTGGCGCCTGCCGGTCCTGGCCGGGGATGTCCGTTGCCGGAATGGTCGAAGAAAACGAACGCGACCACCAACCCGCGCTCTTCATCCACCATCACAAAGCGGCGATCCCGAATGCGCGTGACAAAAAGAAAGTAGCCGCTCTCGAACTGCGCCTTGCAGCCCGAGGGCCTTGACATCGAATCGCTGCGGATTGTCGCCGCGAGGATGATTCGTGGTCTGCTCATCGTTTTCGAGGCGATTGCAGTCGCTGGTGAAGCGATACTCACCCTTGCCGTCGTTGCGCTCCAAACCGGAGAAATACTTATTTGCCGTTCGAATCAGATCGTCGCGCGATGCGCGCTGCGACGGAATCACGTCCTCCAGAAAGACCGGATTCGGGCCATTTAGCTTCTCCAATTCGGTGGCGCCATGTTCGCCATGCGACCGGCTGGCGTCTCCGCGCGCCACCAGCGTTTCGATTTCCGAGATCGAGCCTCCGTGAGCCTTCAATCGCAGAGCAAGGATGGCCGGTGTTTCATTTTCGCGGATGGTGCCGAAGAAACCGACCTGTCCCGTGCGCAGATCGTCTACGTAAAACGAGTAGGTTCCCCGCGCACTCATGGTGTGCCAGAGTCCGTCACCCAACTCAAGTTGCTGGCCGTTTTCAGTGAAGGGCGCGTCCTGCGCCAGAGGCAACCGCGATGGATCGTGTGCGACAAGGGCCGCGAGGTATTCATCCACAAAATGGTTCAGGCAGGCGCGATTGCATGAGGCGATGGCTCGGCCTGCAGGCACCCACACGCAACCAAAGCCAGAAAAGCACAACCCACCGATGGGTTTCGTCTTCGCGATCGCATGCGGCCCGTCACGGCTTCGGCGCGTCGGCAGTTTTCTTTGTCAGCTTTAAAGGAAGATCGTTCCCCGCCTGCGACCATGTGCCATTCAACTCGGTGGCGTCCTTGTTGATCTCGCCTTTGTATTCGCCGCCGACCGCTTTCACCACCAGCATGAGTTTTGTGTCCTTCTGATCGATGCTCGCTACGGGGATCTCGACTCCTCCCTGATCGACACTGATTAGGGTCGCATTTGCCCCATTCTCACCGTTCGCCATCTTCAGAATCAGCCGCAGAGACTGGCCTGCCTCCAGAGTGCCCTCCCACGTCCCGAGAAACTCCTTTGCCAACGCCGGACTTTTGCCGATCTCCTCAACTTTGGCATCGCCGGTTCGAGTGAGCTTCAGAGGAAAAGAGTTGGACGCTTGTGTGAACTCGCCCGGCATCGTTTTGCCGTCGCTGGATAACGTACTTGTGAAAGTCGGCTCGCCGGGAGCGCCTTTTATCCGGAAAGTACACTTGCCGCCTGCGAATGAAATGGCCTCCAACGGGATTCCGGAAGCGTTCTGATCCGGTATCGAAATCGATCCGATCCACCCGTCTCCGTTCTTATCGAGATCGACTTCCACAGCCAGTGGGTGATCGGGTATCTCGATCGTGCCGGTCCAGTGGCCGCGCGGGCCATCCTGCGCCAATAAGGCAACGGTGCTCAGCAACAGACCACACAGAAGTAGATTGTTCCAATTCTTCATCGTCAGCTCCTCGCCCGCTTGTGAGATCGATTACGCCGACAGTATCTCAGATCGGTACATCACTGGGTTGTAATCATCGGTACACGGGGCCGTGTGACCGCGTCGCGCAGTGCCGCCAGCGGAGCATTGTTGTCAAAGCTCACCGAATCGCCATTGCGATGGATGCCAAGCTGCTCCCAGAGCTGTGGGAGGTTCACATCGTAGGGTGTGTCCCGCATCTGGTTATAGAGATCGGTGAGGACGGTGGTGTTCGTCGCGTGGTCGCCTAATTCAAAGGCCTTCAAGAGAGGCCATTCCACCTCAATATTGCCACCCGCCCGATTGATCGCTCTCATGGCGTCCTGCAGACCCTGAGCGTTTTTCGTGGCCTTCCGAATACCGATGTCGGCCAGAAGACAGAATAGCGCGCCGCCCCAGTATGTTCTGCCCCAGGTGTGGGTCTTGTCCAGGCCGCGGTCCCCGGGTTCTGGCAAGCCCTGGTGGAGATCGCGAACCATGTCGTGCCACACCTGTTCGGGCGTGAGGTTGGCGACCATAGCACGCGCGATGGGTTCGATATAGGTCGCGCTTCCTTCTTCCATCCAGTGGTGCCGCTCCTCGACGGAGGGAAAACCAAAGTGCACCATTTCGTGGGTGAGCACCCAGTCGGCGCGCAGTTCGTCCTTTGTCGCGTGTTGACCAACTGCGATTCGGCAAATGGCGCCATTGTGGCCGAAACTCCGGCCGTTGGAAACGCCGTTTCCACGCTCGGAACGCAGGATGCTGATATGCGCAGTGGAAACAGGGAAGGCGCCAAAATAGGCGGTAACCGCGCGAGCGGCCGTCGTAACCCAATCCACTAGTCCGGCCCGGCCCACATCGAAGTCGTCCGTCGCGATGGAGACATCGATATGGCCGCCGCCGATGGTGAGGTCGCTACTCTCGCCCCGGCAGAATCCAGTTCCTGCCAGGGCCAGAAGAAGCTTCATGCCGTAGCGGCGGTCAATGACAATGGGCACAAACTAGAGTATCTGACGAAGTACCGGATCTGGGGTCGGATCTACCTCCGGCCACACGTCTGGACCCGGTTCATCCGGGTTAGGCTCCGGCGTCGGCAGTTGCGAGGGGTCCGGCAGAGGATCGGGCGGCGGCAGTTTTGGATCTGGAATGCGCTTCTGATCCGGTGGTAAGGGTTCCATGGCTATTAGACTCGAATGCGCCTTAGTGATGACTCAGCAGAAACCAGATCACGATCAGAATGCCGGGGACGCCGAGAAGATATGCGAACAGGTACTTCATTTCATTTCCTCCGGGGCGGACCTGAGCAACTCAAGGACCCTTAACGCGGCCTTTTTGCGTATTGCCTTTTCAACAAATCTCGATGTCGGCGCGGTCATCGAAACCAGGTAACAATTGCGGGCGCAAGGCAAAGTCGATGCTGTCGAAGCGCCCTTCTCGCAGCGAGCGCACACCACCCCGATCCGAGAATTCGTTGGCATTACTTCAGTTTGCGGATTCGGTTGTGAACGTGCACCGCAAACCAGTGGTTGCGTGGAGCACAGGAGAAAAGGAGAACGCTATGAAAGACAGCACTAAGGATCAGGCGAAAGGTAGCTTGCACGAGGCGAAGGGCAAGGTCAAGGAGCAGGCTGGCAAGCTTACCAACGACCCCAATCTTGCCGCGGAAGGCCAGGACGAAAAGGTTGCCGGCAAGATCCAGAAGAAGGTCGGACAGGTCGAAAAGGTTTTTGGCAAATAGCCGGCGACGAAGAGGAACGGAATGCTAATTCTTATATTGATTCTGATCCTGCTTTTCGGCGGCGGCGGTGGTTACTACGGCTACGGCCGCTGGGGCGCGGGTGGCGGCGCGGGCGTCGGCCTGGGAACCATCCTCGTAATTGTTCTCATTGTCTATTTGCTCGGTGGATTTCGCTGAGCAACGGTTTTTAGCTGCGGACCAATCTCTTTGTGAAGATGACCCGTGAGGGCGGGCTCGATCTTACGCCTCGTTCGGCCTTGGCTGAGCGAGGCGTTTCTGTGTGCTTGGAGGAAAGAAATGAAAGCGATGAGCCCCTATCTGTTTGTGTTTGCCGGAGCGGCCTTTGCCCTACTCGCCGCCTGCTCTTCGACCAACAAATCCCCCGATGTTTCGGACAATGTGAGGGCGTCACTGCGCAAGGCGGGGTACAAAGACGTCTCGGTCAGCGAGGATCGGGACAAGGGTGTTGTGACCCTGGGCGGCCAGGTCGCTTCGGATAGCGATAAAGAACAGGCGGATTCGATCGCCAGATCGGTCACCGGCAACCTGGTCGTAGCAGATCAGATTGCGGTAGTCCCACAGGGTGCGGGCGGCGACGTCAAAAAGATGAATTCCGACCTGGACAAAGGCATCGCCAACAACGTGGATGCCGCTCTGATTAACGAGAGGCTCAATGCCGGCGTGAAGTACTCCGTCAAGAACCACGTCGTTACATTGACCGGACACGTCGATTCAGAAGCCTCGCGCGCAAAAGCGCAGGACGTAGCGGCCGCGGTGCCCAACGTCCAGCAGGTGGTCAACGAAATCCAGGTGGTCGGCCAAAAGGCCAGCTCGTCCAATTAGAATGTGCTTGTGGAAACCGTAGAAACAACCTGCTGCGTCGTTGGCGGCGGCCCTGCCGGAGTGATGCTCGGCTACCTGCTTGGCCGCTCCGGAATTCGGGTCACCGTGCTGGAGAAACACCGGGATTTCTTCCGCGATTTCCGCGGCGACACCGTCCACCCTTCAACCCTTGAGGTTCTCTACGAACTTGGTCTGCTCGACGAGTTTCTGCGCCTCCCCCACGATGAAGTGACGTCGGCCAGCGCCGTCTTTGGGGATTTCCAGTTTGAGGTTGCCGATCTTCGGCACGTGCCGGCGCGGTGTAAATTCATCGCGTTGATGCCGCAGTGGGGCTTCCTGAATTTCTTGTCGAGTCACGCAAAGAGGCAACCGAGTTTTGACCTTCGGATGGAGCACGAGGCCGTCGATTTGATTCGCGAAGGCGACCGCATCGCCGGCGTAGTGGTGCGCGGTCCGGAACAACGCGAAATCCACGTGCGCGCCGACCTGGTGATCGGCTGTGATGGCCGCCATTCCAATACGCGTCGAGCTGCGGGACTGGACCTGATCGAGTTCGGCGTTCCCATTGATGTGCTTTGGTTTCGCATCAGTCGCAGGCAAGGCGATCCTGCACACGTTCTCGGCAATTTCAATTACGGGAAGGCGCTCGTTCTCATTGATCGCTCCGATTACTTTCAGGCGGGCTTGCTCATTCCCAAGGGCTCTTTTGACGAGATCAGGCGACGGGGACTTGCCGCTTTCAGACAGAGCATTCGTCAGATCGCTCCGTTCCTGGACGGACGCGTTGAGGAACTGAAGGACTGGGAGCAGGTGAAAATTCTTACCGTTCAATTGGATCGGCTCCGTCAATGGTATCGGAAAGGTTTGCTCTGTGTCGGAGATGCCGCGCATGCCATGTCGCCGGCGGGCGGAGTCGGCATTAATCTGGCAATTCAGGACGCGGTGGCGGCGGCGAATCTTCTGACAGGACCTCTGCTGCAGGGGGGCTTGACCGAGAAGAGCCTTGCCGCCGTGCAAAGACGGCGTGAGTTTCCGACCCGGATTACGCAGGCGGTGCAGGCGCAGGTGCATCAGCGATTCGCTGCGGCCTTCAGGAATCCTGGACCTGCGAAGGCGCCCTGGCAGTTGAAACTTGCGGTCCGGATACCGGGTATCCACCGGGCGCTCGGGTATGCTGTCGGCATTGGTGCGCGACCGGAACACGTCCGCCCGCAGCGGCGGCCGTCCATTTTTGCCGTAGGAGTGGGCGTTGCGGTTGGAGTCGCGGTCGGTCTCAGGTACATTCGGCTGGCGGGGCGATCACCACATACACGCACGCGACCAATACCAGGAACATAGTCAGGACTTCACTGTCCCCCAGGTTGTATTCGAAAAAGCCCTCCGCGAGAATCGCAATCGTGACGGCGACGGCGCCGTGCAGGACAAAACGACCATCCGGTGCCACCTGCTTCATTGAGCGCAGGCAATCGTAGAGCACTTTTCCGATGAACCACATCATCATGAGCATGGCGGGAATGCCGCGCTCGGCTGCGTATTGCAGATAGATGTTATGCAGATGGCCGTACCACCCCGGCGGCAAAGGCCTTCCGACGTCGGCAGGTGCGTATTCGGTGAAGTGGGGGGCGATTTCTTCCGGCCCAAGGCCGAGCCAGGGATGTGCCCGGATCATGGCCATGCCCGTACGAAGACTGACGACGCGCTGGGTGTTTGAATCCATTCCGGCATGGGGCGCCAGAACGGAAATTGCGCGCTCGCGCACCTGCATCGGAGCCAGGAAGAAAGCCAGAACGACCAGTGGCGGGACAATCAGAAGCAACCGCGGCCTCCAGCGGCCGATCAGATAAGCGGCTCCCATGGGCAGGCCGAGGAGGAAAACGCTGCGGGTGAGTCCCAGAACCAGGGAAGCGAGCAGAACGGGTGCGCAGACGAAGGCAACGCGCCTGCCTCTTCTTTCCATCGAAAACATTAACCACGCCAGGATCGCGAGCAGCACGATCATTTCTTCGCCGCCAAACGTCATCCAATGGCTGGAGAAACCCGTGATTCGGTTGTATAGGAAGTATCCGTAATCCTTAAGCTGCGCGGAATCGGCCCGCATTACCAGACGGACAAACTGAAGAAGGCCTAAAAGACCGGAAGCGGCTGCGACGAACGTCCAGCCCAGAATGAGGGCGGAGATTTGACGGACTGTTCGAAATGTATTGAACACAAGTAGAACGATCAGGAAAACGTAGAACTTACGAATCTGCGGAAAACCGTGCGCCGGATCTCCGGAGGCGAGCACGGCCGCGACCGTTGCGAAAAAGAAGAGCGTAAGAGGGAGTTTGACGTGCGGAAGCCGAAGCCGTTCTCCCGATACCAAAAGCGCGACCAAACCTATCGCCAGCAGGATCTGCGAAACCGCAATCGAGAAGACAATCGAGACCGCGGATGCCCATGCGAGATAGAAAGCCGCGCGTCCGCAGTATGCCTGGACGGCCGGCAATGCGGCAGAAGGCGGATGGGAAACGATGGTATCGCTATTCACACGCAAGTCAATGATGACCCGTGGCTGCTTCAGAGGTGTTCGCGGCCTGTAAACGGTTAGTCAATTCGCGCGGGAATTGACCGATCCTTTACATCCCCGGAACAAGTGCAGGAGTTCTTCCAGCGCATGATCGAAAGAGCAGATGCCAATTACGGAAGATCGAATGTTTCGCGAGCGCATGGCATATATTGCGTCGAGATGGCGCTTCGTGATTGCTGCGATTGCCGCTGCTGGTGTCCTTTCGTTCATCGTCAGTGAATTTCTGCCGCGCCGTTACACGGCCACAGCTACCGTGATTATCGACCCGCCCGGAACGAACGATCCGCGCGCGGCAATGGTGGTCAATCCGACGTACCTGGATTCACTGCGAACATTTGAGCGCTATTTCACAAGCGATACGCTCTTCCAACAAGCGGCTCAGCGGTTTCATCTCGACGGCGGCAAGGCCGGAATCAGCGCACTCCGGAACAGCGTCCTCAAGGTCTCCGTGGAGCATGAAACGCGTGTCCTGGAAGTGAGTGCAACACTTCCCGA
>Ga0265325_10002209_pt1 | contig 13209 bp, 12 predicted proteins | sample 41420metaG_FD_202090 | JGI IMG/M metagenome (GOLD analysis project Ga0265325, IMG submission 202090) | Rhizosphere microbial communities from Carex aquatilis grown in University of Washington, Seatle, WA, United States - 4-14-20 metaG | ecosystem: Host-associated > Plants > Roots > Rhizosphere...
GCCCGTTGGAGCGCACCGTACTGGCCTGCGCGGACCGCGGAACAAACCTAGGCGAGCCCGTCGAGCCGTGTTTGTGGAGTGGCTCGCTCAGGCCAGTACAGCCGCGCGACCACAGGACACCCGCCATGTCAGTCGACAAGCGCAGGAGACGCCCGTTCGAGCACAAGGTACTGGCCTGCGCGAGCCGCGGAACAAACCTAGGCGAGCCCGTCGAGCCGTGTTTGTGGAGCGGTTCGCTCAGGCCAGTGCAGCGCGAAGGGCGTCGACGCGCGCAGTCGACTCCCAGGTGAAGTCCAGCTCCGGCCGCCCGAAGTGCCCGTACGCCGCGGTCTGGGTGTAGATCGGCCGCAGCAGGTCGAGGTCGCGAATGATCGCGGCCGGACGTAGATCGAAGACGGCGTGGATGGCGTCCTGGATCTTCTCGTCCGATACGACACCGGTCCCGAACGTGTCGACGAAGGTTCCGACCGGCCGGGCTTTGCCGATCGCGTACGCGACCTGCACCTCGCAGCGTGACGCCAGTCCGGCGGCGACGACGTTCTTCGCCACCCAGCGCATGGCGTACGCACCCGAGCGGTCGACCTTCGACGGGTCCTTGCCGCTGAACGCGCCGCCGCCGTGGCGAGCCATGCCGCCGTAGCTGTCAACGATGATCTTGCGCCCGGTCAGCCCGGCGTCTCCCATCGGGCCGCCGATCTCGAACCGGCCGGTGGGGTTGACCAGCAACCGGTACGCCGAGACGTCGATCCCCAGGTCGGCGAGCTCGGGGGTGACGACATGCTCCTGGATGTCGGGAGCGAGCAGCGTGTCGATGTCGATGTCGGCGGCGTGCTGGCTGGACACGACCACGGTGTCGAGCCGCACCGGCTTGTTCTCGGCGTACTCGATCGTCACCTGGGTCTTGCCGTCCGGGCGCAGGTAGGGCACCAGGCCGCTCTTGCGGACGGCCGAGAGCCGCCGGGCCAGCCGGTGCGCCAGGGCGATCGGCAGGGGCATCAGCTCAGGAGTGTCATCGCAGGCGTAGCCGAACATCAGGCCCTGGTCGCCGGCGCCCTGGCGGTCGAGCGGGTCAGGGGTGTCCTTGCCGATCCGGTGCTCGTAGGCGTCGTCCACGCCCTGGGCGATGTCCTTGGACTGGCTGCCGATCGACACGCTCACTCCGCAGGACTCGCCGTCGAAACCCTTGCGCGAGGAGTCGTAGCCGATCCCGAGGATGGTCTCGCGGACGAGCATCGGGATGTCGACGTAGGTGTCGGTCTTCACCTCGCCGGCGATGTGGACCTGTCCGGTCGTGATCAGGGTCTCGACCGCGACCCGGCTCGAAGGATCGTCCTTGATCATCGCGTCGAGGATCGTGTCGCTGATCTGGTCGGCGATCTTGTCCGGGTGGCCCTCAGTGACCGACTCCGAGGTGAAAAGACGATGCGACACGCACAACTCCTCATGGAAGCAACCGGTCTCATCGCGCCGGCTGGTCTGGTTTGGAAGTCTAGATCGTCGCGGGGTCGGGACCCGGCCAGTCCTGCGCCAGGATCGAATACATCGCCAGATCGACGAACCCCCGGGCGAGCTCCTCGGCCTCGCGCCGGACCCCTTCGAAGGTCATTCCCAGCCGCTCCGCGATCGCCCGGCTGCGGACGTTCTCGGTGGCCGCGAGCAGCTCGACCCGGTGCATTCCCAGCTCGCGGAACGCCACGTCGATCATCGCGGCCACCGCTCGGGTCATGACCCCGCGCCCGACCCAACGCTCGCCTAGCCAGTATCCGACCTCGGCGCTGGAATGCAGCCCATCGAGGCGCAGGCCGATCAAGCCGGCCAGCTCGCCGTCGCACCGGATCGTCGCATGCAGCCCGGTGCCGGCCTCGTTGACCGCCTCGATCGACGCGAGGAAGGTGCGTTCGATCTCGACGTCCGTGGTGTCGTCGATCCAGGGCAGCCACTCCCTCAGGCGGTGCCGCTCGGCGTCGATCACCTCGAAGGCTTCGACGGCGTCTGCGGCCGTCGTGGCCAACAGCTGCACACCGTCGCCGAGATCGAGTGGCAACACGGTCGAGGCGCTGACCGGCTCCGCGCTACTGAGGAAGTCGGGCAACGACCAGGTCCCACACGGCGTGTCCGAGCGCCTCTTTGCTCCCGACCGGTACGACGGTCGAGCTACCGTCCGCGGCCAGGATGACGGCCGAGTTCTCCTCGGCGTCGAACGTGCGATGCTCGCCGACCTCGTTGACCACAATCAGGTCGCATCCCTTAGCAGCGAGCTTGAGCGCGCCGTTGGCGAGCGCATCGTCGGTCTCGGCTGCGAAGCCCACCACGACCTGTCCCGCGCGGCCGCGATGGGCGGACAGCTCGGCGAGGATGTCGGGGTTGCGAGCCAGCGCCAGTGGCTCGGGGTCGGCGGCGGTCTTCTTCAGCTTGGACGTGGCCTTGGTGACCGGCCGGAAGTCAGCGACCGCGGCCGCCATCACGACCGCGTCGGCGCTGGTCGCAGCGTCCAAGACCGCGAGTCGAAGCTCCTCGGCCGTGCCGACCCGCACCAGCTTGGCCCCGGCCGGGTCCGGCAGTGCCGTGTTGGCCGCGACGACGGTGACCTCCGCCCCCCGAGCCAGCGCGGCTCGGGCCAGCGCGTAGCCCTGCCGGCCGCTGGAACGGTTGCCGAGGAAACGCACCGGATCGATCGGCTCACGGGTGCCGCCGGCCGAGATCACCACGTGCCGGCCGGCGAGGTCCAGTGGCACGGTGCCGCGTTCGAGCACGAGCCGGGCAACGGCGAAGATCTCCGCCGGCTCAGGCAGCCGGCCGATGCCGCTGTCCGCGCCGGTCAGCCGGCCAACGGCGGGATCGAGCACGACGATCCCGCGCTCGCGCAAGGTCGCGACGTTGGCGCGGGTTGCGGCGTGCTCCCACATCTCGGTGTGCATCGCCGGGGCGACCACGACCGGGCAGGTGACGGTCAGCAACGTCGCGGCCAGGAGGTCGTCGGCGCGGCCGATCACCATCCGGGCGAGCAGGTCTGCGGTGGCCGGCGCCACCACCACCAGGTCGGCCTGGCGGCCGATCGCCACGTGCGGCACGTGGTGGGCGTCGGTCCACACGTCGCTGGTCACCGGGTTGCCGGACAGCGCCGCCCAGGTCGCCTCGCCGACGAACCTGGTCGCCGACTCGGTGGGGATCACCCGCACGTCGTGCCCCGACTCGGTGAACTGGCGCACCAGCTCACACGCCTTATACGCCGCAATCCCGCCGCATACCCCGAGCACGACCCGGGGCCGAACACTCTGCTCTGAAGTCATCAGCGCCCTGCTCTGGCCGGAGGCGGGTACTAGTGCCCCGTGGGGCACTAGACGTCGAGCTGCTCGAAGGTCAGCAGATCCTGGTTCGCCTCGCGCAACGCCACGGACAAGGGCTTTTCCTGCACGTGGGCGGGAACGAGCGGTCCGACGTACTCGAGCAGCCCTTCGCCGAGCTGCGAGTAGTAGGCGTTGATCTGGCGGGCCCGCTTCGCGGAGTAGATCACCAGGGCGTACTTGCTCTCGACCTTGTCGAGCAGCTCGTCGATCGGCGGGTTGGTGATGCCTTCAGGTCGCGCGGCAGTGCCGGACACGTCGTGCCTCACATCGTCGGGGCTGGTTCGGGTAAGACTCCAGGCTACCAGTCGCGCCCGCTCGGAGCCCGGCTCACGAGCCGGTCATCAGGGCCACGATCTCCGCCGCGGCGGCCTCGACCGAGCCGGCCTCGATCACCGCGTCGAACTCGTCCTCGGCCGCCAGCTCCACCCGGGCCTGGGCGAGCCGGCGCTCGATGATCTCGGGGTCCTCGGTGCCGCGCCCGCGCAGGCGGCGCTCGAGCTCCTCCCAGGACGGCGGCTTGAGGAACAGCAACAGGGCGTCCGGCACGATCGCTCGGATCTGCCGCGCACCTTGGATCTCGATCTCCAGCAAGACCAGGTCGCCGGCGGCCAGGTGCTCGGCCACGGCCGCCCGGGGCGTGCCGTAGAGGTTGCCGGCGTACACCGCGTGCTCGAGCAGCTCGCCGCGTTCGACCATGCCGGCGAACGCGGCCGGGTTGACGAACCAGTAGCTCGCACCGTCGACCTCACCGGGTCGCTTCGGCCGGGTGGTCACGCTGACCGAATGCCAGATCCGGGGTTCGCTGCGTCGCAGATGGTCGACCACCGTGCTCTTGCCCACCCCGGCGGGGCCGGACAGGACCGCGAGCCGATTGGGGTGCGAGCTATCCCCCGGCATGCGGCGCAGTCGGACCGGCGGCGAACTCGCGCTGCAAGGCGTCGCGCTGGTGGGCGCCGAGCCCGCGGACCCGTCGAGTGGCCGAGATCCCGATCTTCTCCATGATTCGCTGGGCCCGGACCTTGCCCACGCCGGGCATCGACTCGAGCACTGCGCTCACCCGCATCTTGCCGACCGCCTCGTCGGTCTCGCCGGCGGCAAAGACCTCGGTCAGCGTGGCGCCCGAGTGCTTGAGCCGTTCCCGGAGCGCCGCGCGGACCCTTCGGGCCGCGGTCGCCTTTGCCAGCGCTGCACTGCGTTGCTCGGGAGTCAACGGCGGGAGCGGCACGATGCGTTCACCTCTGGTCCAGGATCGGCCTGACGTGGTCTCAGGTTCATTGCCGCAGTGGCGGCGAACCTAGCGAGCCGGGAGCGCGTTAGGCAACTGCTCTGTACCGATCGGCGAGTCGAGCGAGGCAGCAATCGCCGCAGCCGCCTCACCAGGATCAGCAGCACCGGTGATCGGCCGTCCGATGACCAAGAGATCGGCGCCCGCGGCCCGGGCCCGGGTCGGTGTGGCCGTGCGCGCCTGGTCGCCGTCGTCCACGCCGGCCGGGCGGACACCGGGAGTGATCAGCGTGATGTCCGCGCCGACGACCGCTCGAACGTGGGCGACCTCCTGGGGCGAGCACACCAGGGCCCGCGCGCCCGCGTCGACCGCGAGGCCGGCCAGCCGGGCGACCGCCTCGGCCGGCGGTCCGGCCAGCCCGATCCGGTCGAGCTGGCTCGCGGACAGCGAGGTCAGCACGGTGACACCGGCGATCCGGGTCTGCGGCAGCGCCTCGGCTGCTGCTGCGATCATCGCGGCGCCCCCGGCGGCATGGACGGTGAGGTACGTCGGCGACAGCCCGGCCAGCGCCCGGGCGGCACCGGCGACGGTGGCCGGGATGTCGTGGAGCTTGAGGTCGAGGAACAAGTCAAGCCCGCTTCGATCGCGGACCTGCTCGGCCGCGGTCAGGCCGTACGCGCAGAACAACTCGAGGCCGACCTTCAGACACGACACATGGGGAGCAACCGCGCCCGCCCAGGCAAGTGCGGTGTCGAGGTCGGCGGTGTCGAGGGCAACCGCGATCGGCGCGCGGCCACCACTGCCGGTCACTAGGCGTCCTCCGTCAGCCGCATGGCCTCGTCCTCGTAGCTGGTGTCGTAGCCCGATTCGTAACCGGGCGGGTACCCCGGGTACGACTCGGGCTCGGCCGGGGAAAGCTCGGCACCGAGCGGCTCCGGAGCCTCGGGAACCATCATGTCGGGCGGGCGGTGACCGAGCCCGATCGCCTGCTCCAGCCGATCCATTCCGCGGGCCGCGAGGGCTTCCCGCAGCTCGCGGGACACCCGGGCCGGTGCCCCTGGGTCGTGGAAGATCACGGTGCCCACCTGCACCGCACTCGCGCCGGCCAGGATGAACTGCAGGGCGTCGAGGCCGGTCCGAATCCCGCCGACCCCGACGATCGGAATGTCGGGCAGCGCCTGGTGCACCTGCCAGACGCAGCGCAGCGCCAGGGGCCGGATGGCCGGGCCGGACAGGCCGCCGGTGACTCCGGCGAGGGCGGGGCGCATGGTCTTGGTGTCGATGACCATGCCCAGCGTGGTGTTGATGAGGGTGAGGCCGGATGCGCCGGCGTCGACGCAGGCTGTGGCGATCGACACCAGGTCGGTCACGTCGGGCGAAAGCTTGGCGAACACCGGCACTCCGGATGCCGTGCCGCGTCGTACCGCCGCGACGACGGCGGCGGCTGCGCTGGCGTCACACGCGAAGACCTGGCCGCGGTCCTCGACGTTGGGGCAGGAGATGTTGACCTCGACCATCGCCAGGGGCTTGCCCCGCAGCTTGCCGGCCAGCTTGCCGTAGTCCTCGATGGTCGAGCCGGCGATCGAGACCACGGCACGGACGCCGTGCTCCTCGAGCCAGGCCAGGTCACGCTTGATGAACACGTCGACGCCCGGGCCTTGCAACCCGATCGAGTTGAGCATCCCGCTCGGCGTCTCCGCCATCCGCGGCGTCGCCCGACCCGCCCGCGCGGTGAGCTGGATCGACTTGGTGACGACACCACCGATCGCGGTCAGGTCATTGAACGGGGCGAGCTCCTGGCCGGAAGCCGCGCAGCCCGAGGCGGTGAAGACCGGATCTGGGACGGTCAGCGACCCGAGCGTGGTGGTCATGTCGACGGCCGAGTGCCGGGGCGCCTCGCCGCTTCGGCGCAGCGTGATGCTCATCTTGCGACCTTCCGGAGTCGACGGCATCTCGGTCACCGCCCGGCTCCGATCGCGTCCTCGGGCACGGTTCCCAGGGCATCCCAGCGAATCCGGTCGCCGGCGAAGACCGGCCCGTCGACACAGGTCCGCATCATCCGGGTGTTGTCGTCGCTGCCGATCACAGGCAGGACGCAGGTCATGCACACCCCGACCCCACAGGCCATCGACTCCTCGACCGAGAGCTGAGTGGGGATCCCGGCGCCGCCGTAGGCGGCACCGGCGATGCGTTGCACGGCCTCGAGCATCGGCATCGGACCACACGCATAGACCACATCGGCGTGCACCCGGTCGATGACGTCGGGCAACACGTCCGACACCTTTCCCTTCTCGCCGTACGAGCCGTCGTCGGTGGTGAACGCCACGCTCGCCGCCATCCGCTTGGCGTCGAGCGCGCCGAACATCCGGTCGCCGGTCGAGGCGCCCAGCACCGCGTCGATCCGGCAGCCGCGGGTTCGCAAGGCATCGGCCAGCATGAACAACGGCGCCGAGCCGTATCCGCCGCCGACCAGGACGCAGTTCGCCGGCTCGCGCGGCAGCGCGAAGGGCCGGCCGAGCGGACCGACGACGTCGATCGGGTCGTACGACCGCTGGCGCGACAGCCACGCGGTGCCCTTGCCGGTGACCGAGAAGATGAACTCCACCGTGCCGCCGTAGACGCCGGTCTCGCGGACCTGGTAGATCGAGAACGCCCGGCGCAGCAGGGTGCTGCCTTCCGGCCCGCCGACCGACACCGCGACGAACTGGCCCGGCCGGGCGTTCTCCGCGATGCCGGACGCGACGATCGTCATCGAGTAGTAGTCGCCGATCGGCTTGACGCTCAGCACCTCGCCCTTGACCTGCACCGGCATCAGGCTTCACTCCTCGGGTTCTGGGTGTCTCGGTCCGCGGCCCGGCTGGCCCGGTCGGCGTTGATCACCGCATGATGGCGCTGCAGCGGCGCGACGCCAACCTCACCACCGCGCAGCGCCTCGATGCCCTGCACGGCGGCGCCGAGCGCTTGCACCGTGGTCAAACACGGTATGCCCCTCACCACCGCGGCGGTCCGGATCTCGTATCCGTCCAGGCGCGGCCCGGAGTTGCCGAACGGCGTGTTGACGATCAGATCCACCTCGCCGGCGAGGATCCGATCGACGATTGTCGGCTCGCCGTCCGGACCGGGGCCGTCGGAGATCTTGCGGACCACGGTCGATGGCACCCCGTTGCGGCGCAGCACCTCGGCGGTGCCCCCGGTGGCGAGCACCTCGAACCCGAGGTCGGCAAGCCGCTTCGCCGGGAAGATCAGATGGCGCTTGTCCCGATCGGCCACCGACACGAAGATCCGGCCCTTGGTGGGCAGCCCGCCGTACGCCGCTTCCTGGGACTTGGCGAACGCGGTGCCGAAGCCGGCGTCGATGCCCATGACCTCGCCGGTCGACTTCATCTCCGGGCCGAGCACCGTGTCGACTCCGCTGAACCGGTTCCACGGCAGAACCGCTTCCTTCACGCAGATCGGCGCGTCGAGCGGAAGATCGGCACCGTCGCCGTCGGGCAGCATGCCCTCGGCGCGCAGCTCGGCGATCGTCGCGCCGAGCATGACCCGGGCGGCCGCCTTCGCGAGCGGCACCGCGGTCGCCTTCGCGACGAACGGCACTGTGCGGCTGGCCCGCGGGTTTGCCTCGAGGACGTAGAGGACATCGCCGGCGAGCGCGAACTGGACGTTGAGCAGCCCGTGCACACCGACCCCGATCGCGATCGCCTCGGTGGCCTCGCGGATCCGGGCGACGTCGGCCCGGCCGAGGGTGATCGGCGGGAGCGCGCAGGCCGAGTCCCCGGAGTGGATGCCGGCCTCCTCGATGTGCTCCATCACCCCGCCGAGGAACAGCTCGACACCGTCGTACAGCGCATCGACGTCGACTTCGATGGCATCGTCGAGGAACCGGTCGACCAGCACCGGGTGCTCGGGGCTGACCTCGGTGGCGCGGTCGATGTAGTCGCGCAGGGTGTCGTCGTCGTAGACGATCTCCATCCCGCGACCGCCCAGGACGTAGGAGGGCCGGACCAGCACCGGGTAGCCGATCCCGTGCACGATCGCGACCGCCTCGGCGAAGGAGCGCGCGGTGCCGTGCTTCGGCGCGGTCAGGCCGGCCGCGGCCAGCACCCGGCCGAATGCGCCGCGTTCCTCGGCCAGGTGGATCGCCTCGGGCGAGGTCCCCACGATCCGGACGCCGGCGTCCTTGAGCGGCTGGGCGAGCCCGAGTGGGGTCTGGCCGCCGAGCTGCACCACGACGCCGACGACCTCGCCGCTGCGCTGCTCCGCGGCGACGACTTCGAGCACGTCCTCCAAGGTCAACGGCTCGAAATAGAGCCGGTCGGAGGTGTCGTAGTCGGTCGAGACGGTCTCCGGGTTGCAGTTGACCATCACGGTGTCGAAACCGGCGTCGTGCAGGGCGTAACAGGCATGCACGCAGGAGTAGTCGAACTCCACCCCTTGCCCGATCCGGTTCGGGCCGCTGCCCAGAATCAGGACCTTCGGGCGACTGCTCGGCTCGACCTCGTCCTCCTCGTCGTACGACGAGTAGTGGTACGGCGTGCGTGCGCCGAACTCGGCCGCGCAGGTGTCGACGGTCTTGAACACCGGCCGCACTCCGAGGGCGTGGCGGAGCCGGCGAACGTCGGCCTCACTGATCCCGCCACGGATCGCCGCGATCTGCAGGTCGGAGAAGCCATGCTGTTTCGCGGACCGCAGCGTCGCTTCGTCGAGTTGAGGAGCCGCGCGCAGATCGCCCGCGATCTCGTTGAGCAATCCGAGCTGGTCGAGGAACCAGGGATCGATCCCGGTCGCGGCAAACAGCTCGTCGACGGTCGCGCCGGCCCGGATCGCCTGGACGACCGCCTGCAACCGACGATCGTGGGGTCGCGCGGCCCGACCGATCCATTCGGCACGGTCCCCGACCGGTGCGGCGAAGTCGAGTTCGGCACCCTTGGCCTCGAGCGACCGGGCCGCCTTCTGCAGGGCCTCCGGAAAGCTCCGGCCGAGCGCCATGACCTCGCCGACGCTCTTCATGTGGGTCGTGAGAGTGGTGTCCGCTCCCGGGAACTTCTCGAAGGCAAACCGGGGAATCTTCACCACGACGTAGTCGAGGCTCGGCTCGAAGCTGGCCGGGGTCTTCTCGGTGATGTCGTTCGGGATCTCGTCCAGGGTGTAACCCAGCGCCAGCTTGGCCGCGATCTTTGCGATCGGGAACCCGGTCGCCTTGCTGGCGAGCGCACTCGATCGCGACACCCGCGGGTTCATCTCGATGACGACCTGCCGGCCGGTCGCCGGGTCGACCGCGAACTGGATGTTCGAGCCGCCGGTCTCCACCCCGACCTCACGGATCACGGCGAACGCCATGTCGCGCATCTGCTGGTATTCACGGTCGGTAAGGGTCATCGCGGGGGCGACGGTGATGCTGTCGCCGGTGTGCACACCCATCGGATCCAGGTTCTCGATCGAGCAGACCACGACGCAGTTGTCCTTGCGGTCGCGCATGACCTCGAGCTCGAACTCCTTCCAGCCGAGCACGCTCTGCTCGACCAGGACCTCGTGCACCGGGCTGGCGTCGAGCCCGGCCGCGATCATCGCCCGCAGCTCGCCTTCGTCCGAGGCGAAGCCCGAGCCGGAGCCGCCGAGGGTGAACGACGGCCGCAGCACGAGCGGGTACGTCAGCTCCGCCGCGACCTCGAGTGCCTCGGCCACGGTCCGCACGATCCGGCTGTGCGGGTAGTCCGCGCCGATCACGTCGCACACCGCCTTGAACCGCTGCCGGTCCTCGCCGGCATGGATCGCGTCGATCGATGCGCCGAGCAACTCCACGCCGTAGCGCTGAAGGACCCCGCGCTGGTGCAGCGCGACCGTCACGTTGAGTGCGGTCTGCCCGCCCAGGGTCGCCAGCAGGCCGTCGGGCCGCTCCTGCGCGATGACCTTTTCGACGTACTCCGGGGTGATCGGCTCGATGTAGGTCGCGTCGGCGAACTCGGGATCGGTCATGATCGTCGCCGGGTTCGAGTTGATCAGGCTGACCCGCAGGCCTTCCTCGCGCAACACCCGGCAGGCCTGGGTGCCGGAGTAGTCGAACTCGCAGGCCTGACCGATCACGATCGGTCCGGATCCGATCACGAGGACACTGTGGATGTCGGTGCGACGAGGCATCAGGTCGCCGCCATCATCGCGACGAACGCGTCGAACAGGTCGACCGCGTCGTGCGGGCCGGGTGCGGCCTCCGGGTGGTACTGCACCGAGAAGGCCGGTACGTCGAGACAGCGCAGGCCCTCGACGACTCCGTCATTGAGATCGACGTGGCTGACCTCGACCCGCCCGAAGTCGGTCGCGGTCGGCCGGTCGGTCGGCGCATCCACCGCGAATCCGTGGTTGTGGCTGGTGATCGAGATCCGCCCGGTGATCCGGTCCTGCACCGGCTGGTTGACCCCGCGATGCCCGAACGGAAGCTTGTACGTGCCGAATCCGAGGGCACGGCCGAGCACCTGGTTGCCGAAGCAGATCCCGAACACCGGCTTGACGCCGAGCACACCGCGCGCGGCCGCAACCGGGCCGTCGGCGGTCGCCGGGTCGCCCGGACCGTTGGAGAAGAACACGCCGTCCGGGTCAACCGAGAGCAGGTCGGCGGCCGATGAGGTGCAGGGCAGCACGTGCACCTCGCACCCGCGCTCGGCCAGTGCGCGCGGCGTCGACGCCTTGATCCCGAGGTCCATCGCGGCCACCGTGAAGCGGCGCTGGCCGACCGCCTTACAGATGTACGGCTCGGCGGTGGTCACCTCGCCGGCAAGGTCCGCGCCGGCCATGCCGGGGCTGGCCAGCACCCGCTCGCGCAACGCCGCCGGGTCGGTCTCGACGCTGCTCACCCCGACCCGCATCGCGCCGAGCTCGCGCAGATGCCGGGTCAGCGCCCGGGTGTCGACGCCGCTGATCCCGACCACTCCCTGGGTCTCCAGCTCGACATCGAGGCTGCGCCTCGATCGCCAGTTGCTCGGGACCCGGGCCGGGTTGCGGACGACGTAGCCCGACACCCAGATCCGGCCCGACTCGGGGTCGTCGTCGTTGACACCGGTGTTGCCGATCTGGGGAGCGGTCTGGATCACGACCTGGCGGTGGTACGACGGATCGGTGAGGGTCTCCTGGTAACCGGTCATGGCGGTGGTGAACACCGCCTCGCCGAAGGTTTCGCCGCGGGCGCCGTACGCCGCACCCCGGAAGGTCCGGCCGTCCTCGAGCACCAGGATCGCGGGCTCAGTCATCGTCGCCGCCGCGACCGTGACGGACCCGCTGGACGACGATCCAAGCGGCGAAACCGAGGAACAGCAGTGCGGCAATGAGCCCGACCACCCACCCGCCCCAGAACGGGTGCGGGTCGACGAGCACGGTCTTAGTCGCGAGAGTCACGCGCGGTCCGCAGGTGTGGTCATGCCGGCTTGCCGTCGAGCACGGTCGCCCGGCCCCGCAGGAAGGTCGCGACCACCCGGGCCGGGAGCTCGCGGCCGGCGAACGGGGTGTTGCGGCTGCGACTCACGGACATGCTCGGATCGACGGTCCAGCGGGCCGCGGGATCGATGAGCACAAGATTGGCCGCTGAGCCCGGCACCAGCGGCTGGCCGTGCCGCGACAGCCGCCCGATCCGCGCCGGCCGGGTGCTCATCCGGTCCGCCACCCCGGCCCAGTCGAGCAGCCCGGTGTCGACCATCGAGGCGGCGACCACCGACAGCGCGGTCTCAAGGCCGGTCATGCCGAACGCGGCCGCGGCCCACTCGGTTTCCTTGTCCTCCAACGCATGTGGTGCGTGATCGGTCGCGACCGCGTCGATCGTGCCGTCGGCGAGCGCCGCGCGCAGCGCCATCACGTCGGTCTCGGTCCGCAACGGCGGGTTGACCTTGAAGACCGGGTCGTAGGAGCTGACCAGGTCGTCGGTGAGCAGCAGGTGATGGGGCGTGACCTCGGCCGTGACGTCCCAGCCCTTGCCCTTGGCCCAGCGGACCAGCTCGACCGAGCCGGCGGTCGACACATGGCAGAAGTGCACCCGCGACCCGACGTGCGCTGCCAGCAGGCAGTCCCGCGCGATGATCGCCTCCTCGGCAACCGCGGGCCAGCCGGCCAGGCCGAGTACGCCGGACTGGTCGCCTTCGTTCATCTGGGCGGCCTCGGTGAGCCGCGGCTCCTGGGCATGCTGGGCGATCACGCCGTCGAAGGCCTTCACGTACTCCAGCGCCCGGCGCATCAGCAATGGGTCGTGCACACAGTTGCCGTCGTCGGAGAAGACCCGGACCTGCGCCGCCGAGTCCGCCATCGCCCCGAGCTCGGCGAGTCGCTGGCCGGCCAGGCCGAGCGTGACCGCGCCGACCGGACGGACGTCGCAGTAACCGGCGGCTTCGCCAAGGCGCCACACCTGCTCGACGACACCCGCGACGTCGGCAACCGGGTCGGTGTTCGCCATCGCGTGCACCGCGGTAAAGCCGCCGAGCGCAGCCGCCCTCGTGCCGGTCTCGACCGTCTCCGCGTCCTCACGACCTGGTTCGCGCAGGTGCGTGTGCAGGTCGACCAAACCCGGCAGCGCGATCAGCCCGTCGGCATCGATGACCTGCGCGCCGGTCGGTCGCTCATCGACCAGGTGCCCGCCGTCGACGTACAGCGAGACCGGGTCGC
>Ga0265325_10002211_pt1 | contig 13208 bp, 9 predicted proteins | sample 41420metaG_FD_202090 | JGI IMG/M metagenome (GOLD analysis project Ga0265325, IMG submission 202090) | Rhizosphere microbial communities from Carex aquatilis grown in University of Washington, Seatle, WA, United States - 4-14-20 metaG | ecosystem: Host-associated > Plants > Roots > Rhizosphere >...
GCGGCAGTTGCGATGCGTCATCCATACCGTAGGGCATGTCGGCGCCGTCGAAATCCGAGCCCAATCCCACGTGATCTGCTCCCACCAGTTTAACGGCATGGTCGATGTGGTCAAGGATTTCCGTCCACTCGACGCGCGGCAGATCGCCCCGCGCGACGAGGTCGCGGATCATTTTGTCCGCTTCGAGCAGGCGGCACGCGTGATCTTCGCCGCACAGTTCTTCGATGCGGCGGTCGATCTTCTCGTCGATTCCTGGATCCGCTTTCATGGCGCTGCGGAAAGCTTCGCTGAGGAAGCCGGCGTGAAAATTGATCTGGACCACGCCGCCTTTTGCCGCGAGCTGCCGGATCATTTCGTCGCTCAGATTGCGCGGCGCGTTACACAGGGCGCGGCAGGAGGAGTGCGTGGCGATCAGTGGCGCGGCGCTTACGGCGAGAGCGTCGTGGAAAGTCTTGTCGGAGACGTGCGAGATGTCGACCATCATGCCGGCGCGGTTCATCTGGCGGATCACCTGCTTGCCGAAATCGGTGAGGCCGTTGTGCGCGGGCTTGTCGGTGGAGGCGTCGGCCCATTCGACGTTGAGGGTGTGAGTGAGGGTCATATAACTGGCGCCGAGAGAGTGATATCGGGCAAGAATGGCCAGGTCGCTGTTGATCAGGTGGCCGCCCTCGATGCCGAGCAGGATGGCGATATGGCCGCTGGCGCGGGCTTCGCGAATATCTTGTGCCGTGGTGGCGAGGGCCAGGTCATCGGGATGAAGGTCGATCTGGCGGTGAACGGCTTCGATTTGATCGAGGGCCCGCTGGACGGCTGCGGGGCCGGTGACGGTGCCGGGCGTCCAGACTGCGAAGAAAATTGCGCTTACGCCGCCTTCACGCAGACGCGGAATATCGACCGAGCCGTCGGGATGGCGATGGCCAAGAGAGAAGCGAGGGTCGAGCAGCCGTTGAGTAGTGTCCACGTGAGTGTCGATGACAAGCGAGTTGAAATGGAGGCTGCGCGCGCGAGGCGAGAGCGCTACCGGGTTGGCAACATCAGGCAATGATGAGATTCGCCTCCAATTTCCAGGCCGAAGCCGAACTCCCCGGCATCCTGGCATGCTGCAAGTGCCCTGATTTCATGCTGGGGCGAGTACAGGTTACCAGAGCGGTGCATATCGGCACAGTTGCGTCCTCGGCTGCATGCAACCGTCATATCATAACTTGAAGGTCTAGGACCAACTTGCCTACTGCTGCGGATCATCTGACAGAGCTTAAAAAGTGGGCGGCGGAGCTTGCCCGCAAGGGGAACGAAGAGGAAGAAGTACGGCTGAACCGGGCTGTGGAATTGATCGCTGAGACGTTTGAGGTTAAGCTGCACGAGGTGGCCATTCTCGGGCTGACCCCCGACGGGCGCTCGCTGCGGTTCCTGGCCCCGGAAACACTGCGCGCCATCGGGCAGATTCCGCTCTCGAGTGGAAGCGCCCTCGCCGCGCGAACGATGCGGGAAATGCGCCCGGAGATTGTGAATCACTTTCATGTGGTGCCACATGCCTCGGTGTTCGAGGGAGTGCCGGTGGCCGAAGACCAGCGCGCGGAGCCAATCCAGAAAATTATGAGTTCGCCGATCATGCTCGGAAGCAAGGCGCTCGGGGTGCTGCAGGTATCCCGCAAGGGTAAGGGACCGCTCGAGGCCGGGCCTGATTTCACTCCCCTGCAGCTGCGCCATTTGAAAACTATCTCCGACGCGCTGGCTCCCTGCCTCCTGCTCTGCGCCAGGGAATAGGGCTCGAGGAATCAGGAATTGAAGACGCCCCGGGGATTTCTAGTAAGCACGCTTTTTTTCGCCGGCCTGATTGCTGCAGGCACATCCTTTCTGGAAGTATCCGCCGCGAGGCGCCTACCGGCCGAGAACGTCTCCCTCACGATTCTTGATACTACCGATGCTCATGGACGCATCGAGCCCTGGGATTATTACGCGAATAAGCCCGCCAATCTCGGAATGGCCAAGATTGCCACGCTGATCAGGGAAGCGCGGGCGGAGGATCCGGACGCGCTTCTGGTCGATTGCGGCGACACCATTCAGGGCACTCCTCTTGCGTACTATTTCGCGGAGAAGGACACCTCGAAGCCCAACCCGATGATTGCCGTCTTCAACCTGCTTCACTACGACGCGATGGCGGTGGGAAACCACGATTTCAATTTTGGCGAAGAGGCGATGTGGAAGGCGAAGGGCGAGTCGAAGTTTCCATGGCTCGCCGCCAATATTAAGCAGACATACACGCAGGGCGTTCCTTACTTCCCGCCGTACGTGATCAAGAACGTGAAAGGTGTGCGCGTCGGCATCGTGGGATTTGTTACACCGGGAATTCCGCACTGGGAAATTCCCGATCATTACAAGGGTTATCAGTTCGAGCCCATCGTGCAGGCGGCAAAACGCGTGATTCCGGAAGTGCGCGCGAAAGCGGACCTGCTGATCGTGATTCTGCACTCGGGCTTTTATCGCGATCCGGTGAACGGCGAGGTGTGGCCGGATCAGTTCGGGGGCGAGAATGCGGTGTCTAATCTCGCGGAAGAGGTTCCCGGGATCGACATCATCTTCTTCGGCCACACGCACAGCCAGTTGCCGGAAAAGTTTATCAATGGCGTCCTGCTGACCCAGCCGAAAAACTGGGCCATGGCCATAGCCCGGGCCAACGTTACGATGACTCACAACGCTCCGGGGCACTGGGAAGTTGCTTCGAAACACTCCAGGATCATCCCCGTAACAGCGCAGGTGGCTCCCGATCCAGAGGTTACGAAGCTTGCGGAGCCCTACCAGGAAGAAACCGAAAAATATCTCGATACGCCCATCGCCAACTCAACCAAGGACCTTTCCGGCGCGCATGCCCGCTATGAGGACACTCCCCTGCTGGACGTAGTCCAGAATGCGGAGATGGATGCGGGGCAAGCGGACGCGTCGATGGCGACAATGCTCTATGCGGGGGTGCGGATTCCTCCCGGACCTGTAACGGTGCGGGAGGCCGCCGCGCTCTATATTTACGAAAACACTCTCTATGTGGTGCAGATGACGGGTGCGCAGCTCAAAGAGGCTCTCGAACACTCGGCCGGTTTTTTCTCGCAGTGGCCGCTACGCGAAGGGGAAACCGAAAAACTCCCCTCGTATAACGCAGATCAGGCCGCAGGAGTGTCCTACCAGATCGACCTCACCCGCCCGGTAGGCGACCGGATTCGCGATCTGCAGTTTCATGGCAAGCCACTGGATCCGGCGCAAACGCTGCGCGTGGCCACCAACAATTACCGGTACACGGGCGGGGGCGGCTATTCGGTGTACAAAGGTTTGCCGGTGGTGTATCGATCGACCAAAGAGATTCGCGAAATTGTGATCGACTATCTGACCCGCACGAAAACAATTCCCACCAGGGCGGCCGGGAACTGGAAGATGATTCCGCCGGAAGCCGTGGCCGCGATCGAGACGGAATCGGATGACAATCCGGGAGCTCTTACAAAATAACAGAGTTCAAAGCATTCGGGAACGACACCCAGAGGCTCGTAGCTCGCGATTAGGCGAAATTTTTACGCAACTGTAATGATTCCAGCGTAATAATCATTGACATCATTGGGCATGCTTGTTAATTTTCAAGCCGCGCAAAAAATTCCTGATTAAATCAGCGGAGGCACAGCAACCCGGCTCATGGCGTTTGTCGCGAAACAGATTTTTCTCACAAAGGGAGTCGGTAAACACCGCGAGCGTCTCTCGAGTTTCGAGCTGGCGCTGCGAAATGCGGGAATTGCGGCGTGCAACATCGTCCGCGTATCGTCGATTTTTCCCCCTCATTGCAAACTCATCTCGCGCACCGAAGGGCTCAAGCATTTGAAGCCCGGCCAGGTGGCGTTCACCGTCATCAGCGAGAACCAGACCCGCGAGCCGCACCGGTTGATCGCGGCGGGCGTCGGCCTTGCGCTCCCCGGCGACAAATCGATGTACGGATATCTTTCCGAGCATCACTCGTTCGGCGAGACCGAAGAAGTGGCCGGCGAATACACCGAGGAACTCGCGGCGGAAATGCTGGCCACGACGTTGAACGTGGAATTCGACCCCGATCTTTCCTGGGATGAAAAAAAAGAAGTCTACCGCATCTCCAACAAGATCGTCCGCACCATGAACATCACGCAGTCGGCCGTCGGAGACAAGCGCGGCCTGTGGACCACCGTGCTGGCCGCCGCCATTCTTCTCGGCGAAGACGACTGATCGCGAAGTTCCCTTCCAAAATTAAGTTCAAGAGATACCCTCGTCGGTCCGCTCTTTCGGGATGACAACGAAAGGCACCGGCTGCGCGCGCCGTCAACAGGCCGGTCGGCAACCCGTAGCGCTTTCTTACACAACAATCCCGGCACCGGGAAGCAGACGCTTCAGGCCGGCAGGCTGCTGACTGCCGGAGCCGGCGCCGGGATTATTTCCGGGCGATCGAAATTGAGAACGTAGGTCTTCAGGAGTTCGGCCAGGCCGGTTTTGCTGATGGGCTTCGCAATGTAGTCGTCCATGCCCGCATCGAGGCACATTTCGCGGTCTCTTTTCATGGCGTTGGCCGTCATGGCGATGATGGTGGAGTGCAGTTCCCCGCCCTCGCGTCGCCGGATCTCCTTGGTAGCCTCGAAACCGTCCATCACGGGCATCTGGCAATCCATGAAAATAATGTCGTAGGGAATCTGTTCCAGGGTGTCCACGGCTTCCTTTCCGTTTGCAACCACGTCCACGCGGCATCCAAGACGCTGCAGGAGGCTGGAGGCCACCCGCTGATTCACCGGGTTGTCGTCGACGACCAGGATGCGAGGCCTGACAGAGTCCTTCGAGAACGTTCGCTTCTCTTGAAAGGAGCCTGCGGCCTCAGCCACGGTAAAGCGAGTAACCAGCGGCAGGTTCTCCGTCGAATTCCGCGCATTGGACCACACCGTCCGCAGGATTTCGAGAAGCGCCGGCGCCCGGGTGGGTTTGCCCAAATAAGCGGCGAAGCCGGATTCCTTCGCCCGCTTGGCATCTCCGCGGCGGCCTCGCGAAGATAGCATCACGAGTATCGTGTCCTTGAGGCCCGGGTCCTGCTTCACCTCTTTGGCAAACGTCAATCCGTCCATGCCGGGCATTTCGTGATCGGCGATGACAATCTGAAACGGATCGCCCGCATGGCTCGCCGCATGCAAGGCCGCGAGCGCTTCAGGCCCCGAGGACAAGCAGGAATTGCGAAGCTTCCAGTGGTCCATCTGTTCACGGATGACGAATCGATTGATGGAATTATCGTCCAGGTATAGAACCCGCAGCCCCTCAATGGCGACGTCACTGACCTGCTGGAGCTGCGAAGTATCGTCCAGCGCGAGCGGCAAAGTGAAGGCGAACGTGGACCCTTCGCCGACCTGGCTGCACACCTGAATCTCGCCGCCCATCAGATGCACGAGCCGCTTGCAAATCGAAAGCCCGAGGCCGGTGCCGCCGTACTTGCGAGTCGTCGAAGCGTCCGCCTGGGTGAAGCGTTCAAAGATGGAGTCGAGCTTATCCTGCGGAATTCCGATGCCGGTATCCTCGATAGTAAAGCGTACATTCGCCTTACCGGCGCCAATCTTGACGCACTCGACGTTGAGGTAGATGTGCCCCTGAGACGTGAATTTGAGCGCGTTCCCGATCAGATTCACCACGATCTGCCGGATGCGGCCCGGATCGCCGATGAAACGCAGCGGCAGCGCCGGGTCATAGCGAACGATGAGTTCGAGATTTTTGTCCTGCAACCGGGACTGAAAGAGTTCGGTGGTCTCTTCCACGGCGACGAACAAGTCGAACGCGATCGGCTCGATGGTCAGCTTGCCCGCCTCGATCTTGGAGAAGTCGAGGATGTCGTTGATGATCGAAAGCAGGGCCTCGGCGGAATGCCGCAGCGTGAGCGCATATTCCTTTTGCTCGGGGGCAAGTTCGGTATCCAACAGAAGCCCCGCCATTCCCAGCACACCGTTCATGGGGGTGCGAATCTCGTGGCTCATAGATGCGAGGAATTCGCTCTTGGCCAGGTTGGCCGCCTCGGCAGTTTCTTTCGCCTGCTTCAGCGCGAGTTCGGCGGTTTTGCGGTCGGAGATATCGAGGAAGGTGATCTGGATGGCGCTGATGCCGGTTTTGGGGTCCTGGATGACGTTTGCGTTGCCCAAGGTCCAGATGGGTTCGCCTGCTTTTTTCTTCAGGCGGACTTCCCGGTCGGTGACCTGGCCGAGGCGAACCACGGACTCGACGAAGGCGTCACCCTCGGCAGGATCGGCACACAGGATGTTCGCGGGAAGGCCGATCAATTCACGCCGCGAGGGATAACCAAGGGCTCTTGCGCAGGCGTCGTTGCAGTCGAGAATCGTGCCGTCAAGGGCCGCCTTGCAGATGGGCGACAGCGAGCGTTTGAACAAAAGGCGGTAACGATCTTCGCTGGCGGCCAGCTCCAGCTGCTGCGTCTGGAATCGGCGGTCGATGGCGGATGTGATCAGCGTCGTTGCGAGAATAATCAGTGTGACGATCGCGATACCGGCGATGCCCACCGAGGTCACTGGAACCGCGAGCGAGGTATCGCCCTCGATGGGCGACGGAGTCCACGTCACCGCGGCCATTCCGGTGTAATGCATCGAAGCAACCGCGAAGCCCATCACCACCGCGCTCGAAAGCTTTGCAAGATTGAACTGAGACGCCGACCGGTAACGAAAGGCGAGCACCAGCGCCGCCGCCGAAACAACGACCGCAATCACGATCGACGCCGCAAAGATTGCGCGGTCATAGTGGCACATGGCGGGAACCCGCATGGCCGCCATCCCGATATAGTGCATCGAGGCGATTCCGCCTCCCATCGCGACGCTGGCGAGAACCACGGATCCCGGCGCGAGATCGTGCCGGCTGACGCAATACAGCGCTACCGCGGAAGAGAGAATTGCCGCGCCCAGGGACGCCAGCACGGTCGGCAGGTCGTACAAGACTGAGAACGGCAGGATGTAGGCGAGCATTCCGATGTAGTGCATCGACCAGATGCCGATTCCCATGGCCACGGCGCCGCCGCCCAGCCACGCGAACCGTGAGCGGGCTTCGGCGACAGCGGTGCGGCCGGCCATGTTGATGGCTGCGTCGGCCGCGCCCATGGCGATGAGGACGGAGAGCGCCACGAGGCGCAGATCGTAGTGGTGAGGGATCGATGTCAGCATCGGCGACAAGGCAGCACCCCGCAATGTGATGGGAAGACTGAGACAGCCGAGTCAGCCAGAAGCGTCACGCACGAGTGCAAAGCAAGCCGCCCGCGCTTCCCAAAAGTCGATTGAGTTGTATTGTTTCCCAGCAGAAGGGGGTACTACCTGGGGAACTTCCACTCCAATATCTCGCACGGCAGCGATCCCGTCAATTACTAACTTACTTGGATAACTGATCTTGCAGGTGCTGCCACCCCGGCATGGAGCCCGCCGCGTGGCGGGTTCCCCGATAAGCCGGGGCCTGGTTCTGGGGATGGCGAAAAGTACCAGATACTCTTACTTCACACACTTCTGCCGATAATGGGACGCGGACGAAGGTTCCCGTCTATCCTAATCTTGGCTTAATCTGGCCCCGAACTCGGCCTGGCACATAGGCTCCCTATGCCCTCTCCAACGGACCGGAACAAGGACTTCCCTGCCCCTGCGGGGATGCGCCCCGATTGGGGATCGAAGTCAGGACAGACCGTTCTACTCAGCGATATTCCCGATGTCGCAGCGCTCACAGGCGAAGCGACCCCCGCACCGCCCTTGGCGGACCCTGCTTTGGGCTCGGCTGCTCTGGCTGCACTGGGGCAACGCTACGACATCCTCGCCGAAGCCGGGCACGGAGCGATGGGGAGCGTCTACAAGGCGCGCGACCGCGAAACGCAGCAGGTGGTGGCCCTCAAGCTGGTCAAACCGGAATTTGCGTCCGACCAGACCATGATGGAGCGGTTCAAGAACGAGCTGCTTTTTGCCCGCAAGATCACCCACAAGAGCGTTTGCCGCGTGTACGACTTCAACCGCATCGGCGGCGTGGCGTATACGTCCATGGAGTTCGTGGAAGGCGAGAGCTTGCGTTCGGTGCTCAGCCGCTTTGGCGGAATCCCCCTGCGCAAGGCCATCGATCTTACGCTGCAAATCTGCTCGGGGCTCAAAGAGGCCCACGCGCAGGGGATCGTACACCGCGATCTGAAGCCCGAAAATGTGATGATCGATTCGCAGGGAAACGTCAAGATCATGGATTTCGGGATCGCCCGCTCGATGGAGTCCGCCACGCGGCTCACCGGCTCGATGATGGGAACCCCCGCTTACATGGCGCCGGAGCAGGTTTCCGGCAAGCCCGTGGACTACCGCACGGATATCTACTCGCTGGGCCTGGTGCTCTACGAGGTTTTCACGGGCAAGCAGGCGTTTGCTGGGGAGAATCCCGTGACTGTTGCACTCAAGCAGGTGCAAGGGACGCCGGTGCCGCCGCACGAGATTGAACCGACGATTCCGGTGTCCATCGAGCGCGCCATTTTGAAGTGCCTGGAAAAGGAACCGGCGAGGCGGTTTCAGTCCATCACCGAATTGGAGAGGGCGATTACTTCGTCCGGAACCCGCGCGGTTCTTGCTTCGGGAGGGGACGGGGCGAACGTACTCCTGAATCGGCAGGCAATCGCGAAGCCGGCTGCGGCTGCTGTTTCCACGATTGCCGGACCGCGGCCCCGCACCCTTTCCAAGGCGACATCCCCTCTTGTCTGGATCCTGCTCGGAGGCTGCATCGTGGCCACTGCTGGCAGCGGACTTCACTGGGCAGGTGTTTCGCGAGCTGCAAAAAATCTGCCGCCGCCCGCTCCGTTAGCTGCGCCGGCGCCGCCCGAATTCGCACTGGAGAAAACCGAGAGGCCGAAACGCGATCGGCCGCAGGCTGTGCCGGTGCCCGAGGCGGCCTCCCAGGGTGTGGAAACGCCGCTGAGTCAGCCATTCCCGGCGCCCGGGGTCGCCGCACCCGTCGCTGCCACTTCAGCCGCTGCATCGGGGACGAGTGCTCCTGCAAGCGCCACGCCCGCTCAAGCATCGCCGGACGCCGCCACTTTGTCCCCGGCTAATTCGCTGCGGCCACGCAGAATGCCCAATCAGGATGGCGCTGGGACTTCCACGAATGGAACGGGAATCACCTACCTGTGGATCGGCAGGTTCATGCGGGAAGACCGCGCGCAGGATTCCGCGAAGAAGATCGAAGACGCCGGTTTGCCGTCCGTGGTGGTCCCCCGGCGCAATCCGAATGGCGAGTTTTTCGTGGTTCTGTCTGGACCGTTCGGAGCGAAGAAGGCATCCGATGCTATGGGGCAGCTTGAGGGCCTCGGCTTTACCAACATTCACCCGATCAAGAACCTGATTCTCGATCAGAAACAGAGTCCCTGATGGATTTTGGAGCCCGCACCGATACCGGCCTCGTTCGACCAAATAACGAAGATGCTTTCGGTTCAGCGCCGGAGCTGAACCTGTTCGTTCTCTCAGACGGGATGGGCGGGCTCGAAGCGGGCGAAGCGGCCAGCCGCATGGCCGTCGATACGATTCTGGCGCATTGCCGCGAGACGGCTGCGAATCCATCGCTTCCGCTGGCCGGCGAGGCGATCCCCGGCGTTTCGGATGTGTCCAACCGGCTGGCTAGCGCGGTCCGAGTCGCCAACGCCGCGATTTACGAGCAGGCGGCGCGCACGCAGCCCAACCAGGGAATGGGAGCGACGGTCGTCGCGGTGCAGATCACGAAGGATCGGATGAGCCTGGCACACGTCGGCGATAGCCGCATCTACCGCCTGAGGGATCGAACCTTCGAGCAACTCACCCACGATCACTCCTTTGTGGGCGAGCAGGTACGGTTGGGAAGAATGACCGAGGAGCAAGCGAACGCCAGTCATCTGAAAAACGTGCTGATTCGCGCGCTGGGGATCGAGCCGGACGTGGAAGTGGATGTGAGCGAAGAGCTTGTTCTGGACACCGATACGATTTTGCTGTGTTCCGACGGGCTGACGCGCGACTTGTCCGACGCGCAGATCGCCGAGGTTCTAAGCGACGCGGAAGAATCGCGGGAAGCTGCCGATGAACTAGTGGAACTCGCCAAGAGGGCCGGCGGCGGGGACAACATTACCGCGCTGGTGATTCGCACAATCGCACGGCCGGCGAGTTCGATGGCTCGCATCGGCGGCAAATTGGGCAAATGGCTGAAATGCCGCTGAAGCGGGAACCAAACAGGCGCTGAACCGGCAATTCATTATGTAACTGCTTCTATTCCAGTTTGTTCCTACTTGCTTGCAGCAACGTCCTCTGTAACGCTCACACCGTCGCTTTTACAGTCGCGTGCCGCACCCAATACCGTGATCCGCGTATGGAATTGCGCCCCGCATTGACCAATTATCGGCGAGGATTGCGCGATTAGTGGCTTGGCCCATACAGGAGTCCACAAGGAGGATGTCCAGATGGCGACGAAATCAAGCGGGAGAAAGTATGGCAAGGCTGCGGGGAAAAGTGTCGCAAGTGCGGTGCGCCGCGAGAAGCGCGGAGCTCTGAAGTCGGGCAAAGGCGGCAAGGGCGGAACGGTGAAGAGCCGCAAGCAGGCCATCGCCATTGGACTTTCCGAAGCGCGCAAAAAGGGCGCCAAGGTGCCGGAGAAACCGTCGAGCTAGAACTCGCGGGGCTTCTTATTTGGTGTGACAATTCCGCGCCCAGCCGTCCCCGCTTCCGCTGCGAAGCGTTTCCTTTGGCTTCAATTGCAGGTAGTATCCAGTCGAAGCGAAGATCGCTGTAACACCGGAGCCGGCTGGTCGCGCACGCCATGCCCCACACCTATCATTTCGCCGATCTCCGCGAGATCTTTGCGAAGGCGAACGAAGAGAAATCCGGTGACAAGCTGGCGGGCATCGCGGCCACATCGGAAGGCGAGCGGGTGGCCGCCAAGCGCAAGCTGGCCGATCTGACCCTTCGCGAAATCCTCCGGCAGCCCTTGATCGACCCCGATCAGGACGACGTGAGCCGCCTCATCCTCGACAGATTCCGCGAAGAAGCTTTCGAGCCCATCCAAAGCCTCACGGTAGGCGAATTCCGCGAGTACATCCTCGACGATGGCACCAGCGGCGCCGATCTGAAGAAGCTCCAGTGGGGCATCCTTCCTGAAATGGCGGCGGCAGCGGCCAAAATCATGAGCAACAAGGACCTCGTGATGGCCGCCGCAAAGATCCGCAACGTTACGCGTTGCCGCAATACAATGGGCGAGGCCGGCGTGCTGGGTATCCGCGCGCAGCCCAACCATCCCGCGGACGATCTCGGAGGCATCCTGCTCTCCACGTTCGAGGGGCTGCTCTATGGCTGCGGAGACGCTGTGATCGGCGTAAATCCAGCGTCGGATTCGGTGGAAACCACCAAATCCATCCTTGGCGCGCTCGACCGGCTGGTGAATGTCTACAAAATTCCCACGCAAAGCTGCTGCCTCGCGCACATCAGCACACAGCTTGCAGCCCTCGAACGAGGCGCGCCCGTCGACCTGCTCTTTCAATCGGTAGCGGGCACGGAGGCGGCCAATCGCAGCTTCGGTATCACGCTTGCGATGCTGCGCGAAGGGCGCGAGCGGATTCTCGATCATCACGGAAAGCGCGACGTCCCGTGGAAAGGTCCGCAGGTGATGTATTTCGAGACCGGGCAAGGCAGCGCGCTCTCGGCGGAGGCTCATCATGGCGTGGACCAACTCACGCTAGAAGCCCGCGCCTATGGACTCGCCCGCTGCTTCGATCCCTTTCTGGTGAACAGTGTGGTGGGTTTCATCGGCCCGGAGTATCTCCACGACGAGCGCCAGATTATCCGCGCGGGCCTCGAAGACCATTTCATGGGCAAGCTGCTCGGCCTGCCGATGGGCTGCGACGTCTGCTACACCAATCACGCCGACGCGGACCAGAACTCGGCGGACAATCTCCTGGTGCTGCTGTCAGCGGCGGGTTGCAACTACTTCATGGGCGTTCCCTGCTCCGACGACGTGATGCTGAATTATCAGTCCACGAGCTATCACGATGCGCTGGCCATGCGCCGGCTGTTCAAGCTACAACCGGCTCCCGAATTTGCGGAGTGGCTCGCGGCCGCAGGGTTCTATCGCGACGGCGAGCCTGCCCTGCTCGATGCGGCCAAACGAAAGCATTTACTGCGAGGACTGGAATCCTCTCTGGCAGAGGTTCTTTGACCGTGAGCGACGCCCCCGGCGATTCCATCGTCTCCTCGGACTTGACAGAGTTCGTGCGCAAAATCCGGGAACGCACACCCGCACGGATCATGGCCGGCCGGGCAGGAAGTTCCTACCGCACGCCGACGCAGATGCAGCTGCGCGAAGCGCATGCAGCTGCCCGGGACGCTGTGCGCGCGGAACTCGAACCTGCGGCAGCGCTGGGTAGCGCTTTCGTCGACGAATGGCATCTTTTTGAAACGCGCACGCAGGCTCGTTCCAAAGACGAGTATCTTCTGCGCCCCGATCTCGGCCGCCACTTCGATGACCGCTCGCGAAGCGAGATTCAGACTCTGTACTCGGCCGCCTGCGACCTTCAAATTGCGATTGGCGACGGCCTTTCGGTTCCCGCGGTAGCAATCCAGGTCCCTGCCCTGCTGCCGCTGCTCAGCGAGGGCGCGCAGGCACGCGGCTGGACCCTCGGACGCACATTTCTGATCCGGCACTGCCGCGTGGGTATCCTCAACGAAATCGGCGAAATCCTCGCGCCCCGCGTGGCCATACTCCTGATCGGCGAGCGCCCCGGCCTCGCCACGGCCGAAAGCCTCTCGGCCTACATGGCCTATCGCCCCGGCAAGCAGCACACGGACGCGGACCGAAATTTGATCTCGAATATTCACAGTCGTGGTATATCTCCAGCGGATGCGGCAAAGCGCATTCTGAGTCTTGCAGCGCAAATGATGAAAGCCGAAGGAAGCGGTGTGGGTTTGAAAGAAGAGACACCCTTCACTTTGGGCCGCGGAGAATGATGAGAAGCTGTGGCAAGAGATCAGGTGCCGAGTTGAACAGCAAAGCCTGTGAAGTGCCGGACGTCGGTGTAAGCGAACCGCCTCGCGAGCCACAGTTGCCGCGACGCCAATTCCTTTCTCATGTTGGCGGGCTCACCGCTCTCGCAGCAACAGGGTTGCTGTGCAAAGGCCGCGCATGGGCTGGGTACCCAGGTGCCCCAACGGGCTGGATCG
>Ga0265325_10002215_pt1 | contig 13191 bp, 10 predicted proteins | sample 41420metaG_FD_202090 | JGI IMG/M metagenome (GOLD analysis project Ga0265325, IMG submission 202090) | Rhizosphere microbial communities from Carex aquatilis grown in University of Washington, Seatle, WA, United States - 4-14-20 metaG | ecosystem: Host-associated > Plants > Roots > Rhizosphere...
GCCGCCACGGAGCCTTCTCCGAATATGTGTCCGTTCCCAGCCACATCGTCTATCGGCTGCCTGACCAGCTCTCGTTTGCGCATGCGGCCATGCTGGAAGCAGTTTCGGTAGCGCTCCACGGTGTTTCCTTCTCGAAAGCCGAGGAATGCCCGACAGCGCTGGTAATCGGCGCTGGAATGATCGGCCTGCTGACATTACAGGCATTGCGCGCCGAAGGCTTCACGCGTGTCTATATCGCCGATCTGGACGAGTCGCGCTTACAACTTGCCGCCAGTCTCGGAGCAGCGGCAACCTTCAAAGCGTCCGGCCCCGATCTCATCGCGCAGGTTCTCGCCGCCACGAACGGAGAAGGTGTTGACCTGGCCATCGAATGTGTTGGCCGGGACGAAACCGTGCGCGGCGCCATCGACTCTGTTCGCAAAGGAGGCGCGGTCACACTGGTCGGAAACATTCGCGCGGAAGTCACCCTGCCTTTGCAAAAGGTAGTCTCCCGCCAGATTCGCCTGCAGGGCTCAGCGGCGTCGTGCGGCGAATATCCGCGCGCTATCGAATTGCTGAGCAGTGGCGCGATCCAGGTGGAGCCGCTCATCACCGCCGTCGCCCCGCTCGAAGATGGGCCGCGCTGGTTTGAGCGCCTTTACGCGGGCGAGCCGAATCTAATGAAAGTTGTCCTCACTCCGGAGAACTCCCATGTCTGATCTTTTCGATCTTACCGGCCAGGTTGCCATTGTTACAGGCACCAGCCGCGGTCTCGGTCAATACTTCGCGCGCGCCCTCGCCAAAGCTGGTGCCGACCTGGTAATCACCAGCCGCAAAATCGAGACCCTTGCGCCGTTCGCCGACGAAATCGAGGCCCTGGGCCGTCGTACCGTATCGCTCGCACTCGATGTGCGCGACCCCAACAGCATCGAGCAAATGGCCGAAGCAGCGGAAAAAGCATTCGGCCGCATCGACATCCTGGTCAACAACGCGGGAACGAATGTGCGTAAACCGGCCATCGACGTAACCTGGGACGATTGGAATCTCATTCTCGACACCAACCTGCGCGGCAGCTTCTTTGTCGCCCAGGCCGTCGCGAAGCGGATGATCCCGCGCGGGTACGGACGCATCATCAATATAGGTTCGGTCACCAGCGTCTTCGGCTATCCCGGCCTGGCTCCCTATGGCGCCAGCCGTGGCGGAATTCGCCAACTCACCATGAGCCTTGCGGCCGACTGGGGCAAGCACGGAATTACGGTGAACTGCCTGGCTCCCGGCTGGTTCCGCACCGCCCAGAACAAGGTGCTCTATGACGATCCTGGCTGGGTGGAATATCTCGTGGAGCGCATTCCCGCGGGTCGCCCCGGCCGCCCCGACGATCTCGACGCCGCAGTGGTCTTCCTGGCCGCCGAATCCAGCCGGTACATCAGCGGACAGACGCTCCTCATCGACGGCGGCATCTCCACAGGCGCGACTCGCGCTACCGTCCAAAAGAAATGATTCGGATATAATCTCCCAGTGAAGTACCCCTTGGGGACGGCGGTCGCGGCTGCTCCGGCACTTGTCGACGAAAAAACAGGCTTCCTTCACCATCTGCGCCTTCGTGCCGAAGAGGCTCCGGAATCTATCGCAATTCTTGCGCCGGGCCAGGGTCACGTAACGTTCGATGCGCTCATCCACCGCATTGATGCCCTTGCCGAGTGGGTCGCCAATCTTGGTTTCTCATGCGATGACGTAGTCGCGGTTGTCATGCCCGACGGGCCGGAACTTCTCACCACGACAATTGGAGTCGCCTCGGCCGCGATCTGCGCGCCCATCAATCCGGCACTGCGGGACGCGGAGATGGAGTCGGCTCTGGTGGACCTTGGCGCACGCGCTTTGGTAACTCATCGAACATCTGCAGAACTCGAACGAACCGCGAGCAAACTCGGCATCGAGCTGGTTGACGCCGAGCTTCCACTCAATTCCGCGACACTCCAGGCGCGACCGAGGCCCGCCGGTATCGCGCTGCTGCTGCAAACGTCAGCCACCACGGGAAAACCACGACTTGTCCCTCTCCGCCACTCGAATCTGCTGGCGATGGCTGGTAGCACACTGAGAATTCTGCGCCTCACTGCTAATGATCGCTTCCTCAGCATGATGCCGTTGTTTCACCTGACGGGCTTCCTGAGTTCACTCACGCAATTGCTCGCCGGCGGCACCGTCATCGCCACGGCGGGTTTCGATTCGAATGCGTTCCTCGGCTGGCTCCAGCAATTCCAGCCGACTTGGTATAGTGCGTCGCCGGCGCTTCATAACGCCATTCTGCCGCTCCTTGAAGCCCGTCCGGATGTGCTTGAGCGCGCGCCCGTGCGTTTTGTGCGCTCGATTGGAGCGCCGCTGCCGCAGGCTTTACTGACCAACCTCGAGCGTGCTCTGCGCGCGCCGGTGCTGGAAGGCTACGGCGCCACCGAAACGGGCATGGTCACCAGCAGCGCACCGCCTCCGGGCAAGCGCAAACCCGGATCGGTAGGGCAGAGCGCCGGTATGGATGTGGCCATTCTGAATGAGTCGGGGGAGTTTCTGCCGGCTGGTGCCGATGGCGAGATCGCCATCCGGGGCGATGCTGTCATTGCCGGTTATCACAAGGACCCTGAAGCCAGTCGCAAAGCATTCCACAATGGCTGGTTCCTCACCGGCGATGTCGGCTATCTGGATGACGAAGGCTTCCTGTTCGTCACGGGGCGCATCAAGGACATCATCAACCGTGGGGGCGAGAAGGTGCTTCCCAGCGAAATCGATGAGGCGCTGCTGGCGCACCCAGCCGTCAGTGATGCGGTCGCGTTCGGGGTTCCACATCCCTCGCTCGGCGAAGACGTGGCGGCCGCTGTTGTATTGTCTTCAGGCGCGTCTATCGACGAGACGGATCTGCGGCGCTTCGTCGCGCAGCGTCTGGCTGACTTCAAAGTCCCCCGCAGGATTATTTTTCTGGACACAATACCGAAAGGACCCACCGGTAAGGCTCGACGCGCCGACCTGGCCGCGATTTTCCTCGCCGAAACCAGCCGTCACCACAACCCCAACGAAGTCCTCACGCCGATCCAGAAGAGAGTCCGTACGGTCTGGAAGCGGGTTCTGCGCATCGATCAAATTGGCCTGCGCGACGATTTCTTCGCGATTGGCGGCGATTCACTGGCACTCGTGTTCCTGATGGCGGATATCGAATTCCAGTTTGGAGTGGACGGAACCCTTCTGGACGGCTCGGAATTCTTCGCCAGCCCCACCATCGAAACGCTCGCAGAGATGATCGCCCAACGCGCGCCGGATTCCGCGAAAGGTCCGCGCCTGCCCTATGTTGCGCTACAGCCGCTCGGTTCGAGAATTCCTTTTTTCGCCATCCCCGGCGCCGACGAAAACCCATATTATTTTCGCGATCTGGCGAAGGGACTCGGTCTCGATCAACCTTTCTACGTTCTGCGCGACACGCGGCCGTTTGCCGAACGCGGGGTCTACACGGTTGAACAGCACGCGGCGCTATACGTCGATGCCATCCGCTCCCTGCGGCCGCACGGACCATATCTTCTCGGCGGCCATTGCTACGGTGGAATTCTGGCGTTCGAAATCGCCCGGCAGCTTATTTCTCGCGGCGAGGACGTCAGTCTGCTCGCGTTGTTCGAAGCTCCAGCACCCGGCTATCCGAAAATCAGGCGGAACTGGAAGAACTACAGGAGGCAACTCGCAGCGGTGGTGCGCGGCCACAATCGCGCAACGCTGACCGATCTTTGTGCCCACGCCCGGGTTCTGGGCCGAGTGCTGAAACGCAAAACGCAAGGCGCGACACGCACTGCATTCGTTTCGACAGGTCTCGGCTCCGTGATCGAGCCGCTGGAGCCAGTGGGCCGGGGCAATGAACGAGCGGGCCGCAGTTACCGTCTGAAGCCGCTGGATTGTCGTCTGGTGCACTTCATCGCCGCCGACGAGCATCACAGCACCAGGATACTGGACGATCCGCGTTTTGGCTGGCGCGATGCCGCTGGCGAACAGTTCTCGGTCAATTGGGTGCCGGGCGGAGCCATCAATTTTTTCAAACATCCCACGGTCGGCGAGCTCGCTTCCCGCTTGAAGGATGTGCTGGAAACGGTTAAGCCAGCAGGACTCCCAGCAACGTAATCACAATAAAAGCCAGCGGGATCAGGAATGGCGAACCGGCGCGGTACATGCCGATCGCATTGATACCCTCTGAGGGCAACACCAATAAGAGCACCAGCCCGCGTGTCCAGGACTGGTCGCGAAAACTCGGGCAGTTCACCAGAACCGCCACCGCGATGCCAATCGACATCAAACAACCTCCGAGAGCCCGCAGCAACTCCCGAACCACTGTCCGAGTCCGTGCGTCATCCGCGCACGCCGGCAGCCGTGTAGTGAAAATGTCGTAGATACCGCCCAGCGCGATCAAACCGGCGGCACAATCCAGCACGACGCGACCCGCGAGATGCAATTAGCTCGATTCCTTCAGCAACAGATTCAATTCGTCCTGAATTTCCGATTCGCCGATCGCGCCGACATATACCCGGGCCACGCGGCCCTGGCGATCGATCAGCAGAGTTGTGGGTAACGAATCGATCTGGTTGGCCAGGTCGAAGCCGGAATCCGGCACCAACACCGTGTACGGCACGTCGTATCGGCGCAGAAAAGGCGGCACTGCCTGGTGCGGATCATCATCCATTGCGATTCCTACGACTTCGAGGCCTCTGGAACGATAATCGCGCGACAGGCGCACCAAACCCGGCGTTTCCTGACGGCAGGGTGGGCACCATGTGGCCCAGAAATTCACCAGAACCACTTTGCCGCGGCGGTCGCTGAGCTGCCAGCGGGACCCAGCCAGATCGTTCAGCCGAAAATCGATCGCCTGCCTTCTTTCTTTGCTGGAAGTAGCCGGGCTTGATGCCGGTCCCGACCGGTCGCGAAAAAACACGACCATGAGAATTCCTGCTGCCGCCAGCAGGATGAAAAGCTTTAGCGCTTTGATGAGGTCCTGATTCAGGTGATTCCCTTCTACTACTACGATGCAACAAATGAAGGGTTTGGCGCATACCCCGGCGGTACAATAGAGGCCGGATCGATGTTTCGGCTCATCTTCTATCTGCTTTCGGCAGTTTTTCTGATTACGTTTCTGCGCGGCGTGATCGGAATCGTGGCGAAGGCTTTTTCCGCCCTCGTGACGCCAACACAACCGGCCCGGCCTCAGCCAGCCGGGGGCGCGGTCCCGCTGACCGGCGAATTGCGGCGCGACCCTGTTTGTGGGACGTATATTGCCACAACCACCTCATTCAAGCAAACGGTTGGCGCGGAGACCGTATATTTCTGCTCCACGGACTGCCGCGATAAATTCCTCGCCTCCGCCGCCAGGCGTTAGCTATTGAATTTTCAACGCTGCGCTGAGTGGCAGGTCCGCTGACGAGCCGCCCACCATAACCTTATAGTCCCCGGGAACCAGGTCCCAGCCATCTTTTTCTACGTTGAAGATAGACAGATACTCCGGATCGACCGTGAGGGTGACCTTCTTCGATTCGCCAGCTCCAAGCTGGACCTTCTCCCACGCGACCAGGCGCTTTGGCGGCTCGCCGGTAGCCGGGGGCAGTGCGGCGTAGACTTCAGCAATCTCCGCGCCGGCGCGCGTGCCCCGATTGCGCACCGTGAAGCTCACCTCGACCGCTTTTCCATTGGTCACGGTCAGCCCGGAATAGCCAAAGGTGGTGTACGAAAGGCCAAAACCGAATGGGAACAGCGGCTTTTTGTTCTCGGCGTCGTACCACTTATAGCCAACCTTCAGACCTTCGGAATAATTCACCTCATAGGGGGGCGGCACCGGGGCACCCTGTGCCGGCTGACTGCGCGATCCAGCGGGTGGCTTCTCGATGGTCGGCCGGGGAAGATCGGCCTCGCTCTTCGGGAAGCTTACAGGCAGTTTTGCAGACGGGTTCACGTCTCCGAACAGAATCGCCGTTACAGCTTCCGCGCCGCGAATGCCTGGATACCACGACTCCAGCACGCCGTTCACGTTGTCCACCCATGGCATGGTCACCGGGCCGCCCGTTTCCAGCACGACGATGGTGTGCCGATTCACCGCGGCGACCTCTCGTACGATATCGTCCTGATTTCCGGGAGGTGTGAGCGATACGTCATGGCCTTCGCTGGCCGGCTGATTCACGAACACAATAGCGACATCGGCCAGTTTCGCTGCATTGGCGGCCGCGGCTGGATCGGTACCGGGGTCGTAGGTCACCTTCGCGCCATGAGCCCTGGCCTGAATTGCTTTCAGCGGCGATGACGGATACCACACCACGGCGTCCCACCTTTTCGGACCGGGGACCGGACTGCCGCCAGGAGGATCCACCTGCGCCGAACCGCCGCCGGAGATGACACCCACGTCGGCGTGCGAGCCAATTACCGCAATTGTCTTAATGAGTGAGGCTTTCAGCGGCAACTGTGCGTTGGCATTCTTCAACAGCACGGTGCCCTGCTCAGCCACCTTCTGGGCGAATTCGAGGCCTCCGAAAACATCCACCACCTGGGTCTGGTAATGAGTATCGAAAAGCCCAACTGCAAACTCGGTGCGAAGAATGCGGTGCACCATGTCATTCAGCCGTGCCAGCGGAACCTGGCCATTCTCAACGGCCGTCTTCAGCGCATCGCCGAAATTGGGGCCTTTGGGGTTACCCGGCATTTCCTGATCGAGGCCGGCCAGCGCAGCCTTGAGGGTGCTGTGCGTCGCCCACCAGTCTGAAACCACCCAGCCCTTGAAGCCCCAGTCCTTTTTCAGAACGTCGTTCAGCAGGTAGCTGTTCTCGCAGGCATAATCGCCGTTCACTCGGTTGTAGGAGCACATCACGCCGCCAGCCTGCGAATCTCGAATGGCGATTTCAAACGCCAGAAGATCGGTTTCACGCATCACGCGCTTGTCGATGATCGCGTTCACAATGTTGCGGCCGCTTTCCTGATCGTTAATCGCGTAATGCTTGATGTCGCCGATCACGCCCTGGGCCTGCAGCCCCTTCATGAGCTGGCCGTCGAGTTTGCCCGCCAGGATGGGATCTTCGCCGTTGTACTCGAAGTTGCGGCCGTTGCGTGGTTCGCGGGTAATGTTAACGCCTCCGCCGAGCGACATGTTGTAACCCTGGTCGCGCAGTTCGCGGCCAATCAGAGCCCCATATTCATAAGCAGTTTTCAAATCCCAGCTTGCAGCGTCGGCAAGGTCGGAGGGCAGGGCCGTCGAGTATCGGCTATGGGCCGCGCCCAGCGTGACGCCATCAGCGGAATCGGCCATCTGAATATCGGGAATCCCCAGCCTCTGAATACCCGGCACAAACCCGGCGCCGCCCAGCGAGCGTGCCGCGACAACCGGATCCACGCTTCCGATACGGTTCCCGCCCTGTACACCGCTGCCATGGACCAACTGGATTTTTTCATCCAGGGTCATCTGCTGGATGATCAGATCGGCGCGCTGATCCGGCGAGAGGGATTTATCCAGCCACCCCCTGGTTTGGGCCGGCGCGGGAATCACGGCGCACGCGAGAAGAATAAGGGAGATTCCGAGGAACCGCGGAGTTCCTGTGACAGCCTTGTCTGACATTACACGCTCCTGGTGTGTGTGGGCGGGGTGGGCGAATGAGGACGCAGCCCGCTCCTGGTAGTATATCGTTGCCTTCTGAAGTACGTCGGCCCGTTGGCGAAAGTTCACCCGGAGTGAGCGGGTATCATGGAACAAGATGCGGAAAGCTCTCATTACGGGCGTTACGGGACAGGATGGGTCATACCTGGCGGAGCTCCTGCTGGCGAAAGGGTACGAAGTACACGGCATTATTCGTCGTGCCTCCACTTTTAATACGGAACGGCTGGACGATATTTATGCCGACCCGCACGAGGGTGGTCCCGCTTTGCGCCTGCATTATGGCGATCTCTCCGACGGCACCGGATTGCGGCGCGTACTGGAAAGCGTGCAACCGGACGAGATTTACAACCTGGCGGCGCAATCCCACGTGCGTGTGAGCTTTGAACAGGCCGAATACACCGGCGATGTTGTGGCCACCGGTACGCTGCGGCTGTTAGAGGCTGTACGAGATCACATCCGTGCGAACAAGCGCGACGTCCGCCTGTATCAGGCCGGGTCGTCGGAAATGTTCGGCGCGGCGAAACCGCCTCAATGCGAATCGACGGCGTTTTATCCGCGCAGTCCCTATGCCGTAGCGAAGGTGGCCGCGCACTGGTATGCCGTGAACTATCGCGAAGCCTGGGGGATGCATATCTCCAATGGCATCCTGTTCAATCACGAGTCTCCTCGGCGCGGCGAGACGTTTGTGACAAGGAAGATCACCCGGGCGCTCTCGCGCGTCAGTCTGGGATTGCAGAAGAAGCTGTATCTCGGGAATCTGGATGCAAAGCGCGACTGGGGTTTCGCCGGCGATTACGTGGCCGCTATGTGGATGATGGTGCAGCAACCGACGCCGGACGATTACGTGGTGGCCACCGGTGAATCGCATTCGGTGCGTGAGTTTCTGGAAGTGGCGGCCGGGATTCTGGGTCTCGATTGGCAGGCCTGCGTGGAAACCGATGCCCGTTATTTCCGCCCAACCGAGGTGGATTTTCTGCAGGGAGATGCCACGAAGGCGCGAACGAAGCTGGGGTGGACCCCCACAGTGAGTTTCAAGGAACTGACCGCCATGATGGTGGAGCACGATCTGGAAATGGCGCGGCAGGAGCGCACGCTCGACCAGGCTGGTCACCGGCGCGCGTTGCGTGGAGTATCGTTCGGATAACAAGGCGGCCCAGCGGCCGGAGGAGATTTGGTTGGATAAGTCGAGCCGGATATTTGTGGCAGGTCATCGCGGGCTGGTGGGCGCGGCTATCGTCCGCCGTTTGCAGGCCGACGGGTGTAATAACCTGCTGGTGCGGACCCACGCCGAACTCGACCTTACCGACCGTCCCGCCGTTGACCGATTCTTCGCCGCCGAGCGCCCGGAATACGTCTTTCTGGCTGCTGCGGTTGTGGGTGGAATTCACGCCAATAACAGCCGGCCGGCGGAATTCATTTTTTCCAATCTGGCGATTCAAAGTAATGTGATTGATGCCGCGTACCGTGTGGGCGTGCGGAAGCTGGAATTTCTGGGGTCGTCCTGCATTTATCCGCGCGACGCGCCCCAGCCGATCCGTGAGGATTATCTGCTCAGCGGGCCTCTGGAACCCACCAACGAGCCCTACGCCGTGGCCAAAATTGCCGGTATCCGTACGATGCAGGCTTACTCGAAGCAATACGGTTTTTCTGGAATCAGCCTGATGCCGACTAATTTGTACGGTCCCGGCGACAACTTCGATTTAAATGGGTCGCACGTCGTGCCGGCGTTGATTCGCAAAGTTCATGAGGCGCACACATCCGGGCAATCGAGCGTGATGGTCTGGGGCACCGGCACTCCCCGGCGCGAGTTTTTGCACGTGGACGACCTGGCTGCCGCCACTGTATTCCTGATGCAGAATTATGACTCGCCGGAAATCATCAATGTCGGCACCGGCGTGGATATTACCATTCGGGAGCTGGTCGAACTGATCTGCGAGATTGTCGGTTTTCGCGGCAAAGTCGTATTTGACGCCAGCCGCCCCGACGGCACCCCGCGCAAGCTGTTGGATGCATCCCGCCTGACGGCGCTCGGCTGGAAACCTACCATTGCGCTGGAGGATGGAATACGCCAGACCTACCAGTGGTATCAACAACATGCATTGCCTACCCTGGTCTGAAAACTGCCCTGCAGAAATCCGCTCGTTCGGCCGATCTGATGAACAAGGCCTGTAGTTGCCAAGGGCGTCTGGGTCCTAGATGATATCGATTCGAAACGAGATCAGGACGGCGGAAGAACTGCAAATTCTTCTGACTGCCGTCAGTGAGTCCTATCGGGCCGCCGTGGCCGACAGCAGTCAGTACGCTGTGGAAGTTGACGCGTCCATCACCCCGGCACACCGCGATGCGCTACGGCGAATTTCCGAGCAAATCTCGCCTGCAGCAATTGGTTCCGGCGAAGCGCTTCCGTCGATCCGGTCGTCGGTTCGCAACGTCCTGCGGGACTACAAGGAAAGAGCCGAGCAGTACCTCGGCGAGCTGCGCGCCAGACTGGAAGAGCACGCCGGCACTCTGAAGACTGTACTCGATGCCCTCACCACCGATTCCGAAGACGGTGAGCGAAAGCTGCACCGGGAAATGAAGCGGTTCAGCGAAATCGCCGCCGTTGAGGATCTGGCCCAAATGCGTGCGGGTGTCCTGGAACTGAAAGGAAGTCTGGAGACCTGCATTGAAGAGCTCGAGCGTCGAAACCGAATTACCATGGCCGAGTTGACCAGTGAGATTCAGGCGCTGCAACGGCAGGTGGATCAGTTGCAATCTCCGAAGAACGAGGCTGGGTCCGGCGTCAACGTGCGGGAGCGCGTGGAAGCGGAGACGGCAGCGGGAAATGCATTTCTTCTGCTTTTCGTGCGCATCCGCAACCTGGAATCGATCCGCGTGCGCTTTGGCCCGGAGCTGACCGCCCGCGTTGTCCGTTGCGCGATTAAAAGACTGAGCAACCTGCCGGCGAAGAACATGACCGTTGGCTGCTGGCAGGAAGGGGTGCTCTGCGCAGTAATTGGGGAAGGATCTCCCGCGGGCGTAGGTCTGGCGCGAGATGCGAACAACCGGCTGTCGGGGAAGTATGTTTTCACCGAGGCTGAGCGGGTGATTGAGATTCCTGCACAAATCATGACCGCCAGCGTGGAGCGCGGCCGCGATGAGCCTCCGGAGCGCACGGCACTGCGAATCGCCGACGTCCTCAAATTGCTGGCCGCCTAATCCCGTCCTGAGTAATCTGTGTTACCATCGTCCGGCGGACGGTGGAGAACAAAAATGCGGATGTCTCACGGTTTACGGCGCGCTGGGCGCGCCATCGCTGGAGCGGTCTTATTCCTTGGATTTGCCGCTCTGGCACAGGCGCAGAATTGCTCGCTTGCAAGCTGGAACGGAACCCATTACTTTCTGATCACTGGCACTGGCCCTAACACGGCGAAGACACAGCTTGTGCCGTACGCGCAACTCGGCAAGCTGGTCGCCGATGGCAAGGGCCACCTTACCGGCTCTGCCACGGAGAGTGCCAACGGTTTGATCCTCCAACTGAGCCTGGCGGGAACGTACACAGTCAGCGCGGATTGCAGCGGCACGCAATCGTTGACGGTAACCCCTTCCACCGGCTCGGTCTTCACTTCCAATGCGGCGTTTCAACTCGCCGATGGAGGGCAGCAGAAACTGACCGCGACCCTGGGGGCAGGGATCGTGCTTACCGGCCGAGCCTACCCAGCGTTTGCCGAGGGCGGTGCGCAGTGCGGTGATGGGTCGGCGATCGGGAGCTATGGGATGGTGAGTGCCAGTCCGGCACTGGGGACGGATTCTCCGTTTTCGGCTGTCGGCGGAGTGACTATGGACGGGCGCGGCGGCCTGAGCTATAAATTCCAGGTGAACGACAGCAATTCCGACGCGGGCGGCGTCACATCGCAGAGTGGGCAGGGGACATATACGATCTCGCCAGACTGTTCCGGCGGCGGCTCGCACCTCGGCGGTGTCCAGACGTTTCTGGCTGACGTCGTTGAAGGCGGAAACCTTCTGTTTCTTGAGACCGACCCGGGAACGGTGTTCTCGGGAATTGTGCAGCCCCAGTCGCGCCTCCTTGTGGTGCCGCAGATAGCATTCGGCGGGGCGTGGTATTCGGCGCTCTATTTCACGAACCCGACCGGTGGCGCCGTATCGTTTCCCGTAAGCTTCACCGCGGACGTCGGAACTCCGCTGATGGTACCGTCGCTGGGAAGCGCCTCTACCACGGTAAATATTCCCGCGCAGGGGACAGCGATCGTCGAGGCGCCGAACGTCGGCTCTCTTTCTCAGGGCTACGCCACATTCACGATGCCCCCCGGGGTCTCTGGATATGGCGTATTTCGGCAAAGCGTTCCGGGGCAGCCCGATCAGGAAGCCGTGGCTCCGTTCGCCGTGGCAAACGCAAACGGTAGTTCGCTCATCTGGGACGACACGAACTTCACCACCGCCATCGCCATCGCCAATACGGGAAGTGTTGCCGCCGCGATCACGATTAAGGCCTGGGATAACAACGGGAACCTTGTGGGCACTTCCACGATGAATCTTGGTCCGTACCAGAAGACAGAGGCGACGCTGCGCAGTCTGCAGGGTTTGTCCGGCGTCGTGGGACTGCGCGGACGAGCATTCTTCGCGGCCACCACCGGTAACGTCGCAGTACTGGGCCTGCGATTTGGCACTTCGGCCTTTACTTCGATCCCGGCGAACTAACTCCGCCGCGCGACGATTAGTGCGAGTGGTGCGTGATCAGCAACAGTACCAACAGAGCGAACAGAATCGCGATGACGAGTAGCGAAACCTTCGCGATGCTCCACGGCCGCTCGCCTTCGACATCGCCCGTGCGGGCGTTCACCACTACCTGGTAGACCTTTCCATTGAAGCGATAAGCGCCAATCCACACCGGCAGCAGCAAATGCCGAAAGGTGGCATTTGACGTGGTGGTTTCGACGCTGTTGACGTGCTGTTCGTCGCCGCCGATGTCCTTGCGCACATCCTCGTCGATGACTCTTGCCATGACGGTCTTAGCTTTATCGAACCCTTCAGGCAATTCCACCTGATAGCGCTGCGCGCGGAAGCCGGCGAGATAGGCCGGTTCGTAGCAGCAAAGCTGTTCGAGATCCCAGGGCTCCAGCGCGTTCAGGCGCGTTTCGTTCACCGATCGCGTCGCGGTAACCAGAACATTGTCGAATTTGCGCGCCACGCGGCCGGAAGCGGGATACCATCGGGTCCGCTGCACCTGCCGCTCGCGCTGTACGCTGCGTCCCTGGCTGTCGGTCTCGGTGTAGTATTCGGTTTCCCAGTAATGCTCGCCACGTTCGCCGGTATAGCGGCTGTCGGTGTCGGCCGCCCAATCCCAGTAGGGAAGATAGACGCCGGCGATTCCTTCCTGCTGGGCCATGCTCTTGAGAGCATTCGGGGCGAACCACCGCGCCGCCAGCCATTCGCGGACACGGGTTTGAGCCTGTGTTTTAGGGATTTTGGCAGGCAGGACGCCATCGGGCGCAATGAGCGGGTCGGCCGCCTTTGGCTGCGCGACGATGGCGGCGGCACAGAACGGGCAAACTCCCGCGGTT
>Ga0265325_10002216_pt1 | contig 13190 bp, 14 predicted proteins | sample 41420metaG_FD_202090 | JGI IMG/M metagenome (GOLD analysis project Ga0265325, IMG submission 202090) | Rhizosphere microbial communities from Carex aquatilis grown in University of Washington, Seatle, WA, United States - 4-14-20 metaG | ecosystem: Host-associated > Plants > Roots > Rhizosphere...
GCAATTTCCTGGTGCGCGGTGAGCCCGGGCTCGAGCGCGTGGTGGGCAACGCGCCGAACCAGCCGCAGAACGGCGTGCAGTTCAGCGAATTGAGCTGCGAATTCACCAAGATCCCGGGACGCATGGCGATCCACGACGGCGTGGTGCGCGGGCCGGCGGTCGGCGCCACCATCGAAGGCCAGATCGACACGCTGCGCGACGATGTGCACCTGCAAGGCACGTTCGTGCCGTTCTACGGGCTCAACAATCTGTTCGGACAATTGCCGCTGCTGGGGCCGTTCTTCGGCGGCAACAAGGAAGGGCTGCTCGGCATCAATTACGACGCGGTTGGCCCGCCCAATGCGCCGCGTATCACCGTCAATCCAGGCAGCGCGATCGCGCCGGGCCTGCTGCGCAAGTTCTTCCCGTCGCCGGGCAGCCTCGACCGCAACTTCATGCCGCCGTCGCGGTAGGGCGACGCTTAGATCGGCTTCAGCAGCACGTGTTTCTTGCGGCCGAGCGAAAGCTTGATGACGCCTTCGGGCGTCAGGTCGCAGCCGGTGAGCATCATTTTCTCGTCGCTGATTGCTGTGTCGTTCACTCTGAGCCCGCCGGCCTTGATCTGACGGCGCGCCTCACCGTTAGAGGCAACGAGGTGGGCCTTATCAGAAAATGCGTTGAGCACGCCCAGCCCTTTGTCGAGCTCGGCGCGCGGGATTTCGACGGTCGGCAGCGTGGCGTCGAGCGTGCCTTCCTCGAAGGTCTTTCGCGCAGTGCCTGCTGCGGCATCCGCCGCGGCGCGGCCATGCACCAGAGCAGTCGCTTCCGTCGCCAGCACCTTCTTCGCTTCGTTGATCTCCTGGCCCTGAAGCGCCGAGACCTTTGCAATCTCGTCGAGTGGCAGGATCGTAAACAGCTTGAGGAAGCGAGCGACGTCGCCGTCCTCGGTGTTGCGCCAGTATTGCCAATAGTCGTACGGCGAGACGAGGTCGGCGTTGAGCCAGACCGCGCCGGCGGCGGTCTTGCCCATCTTGGCGCCGGATGAGGTTGTGATCAGCGGCGAGGTCAGCGCAAACAGCTGCGCGTTCATCATGCGGCGGCCGAGATCGATGCCGTTGACGATGTTGCCCCACTGGTCCGAGCCGCCCATCTGCAGCAAGCACTTGTGCCGCTTGTGGAGTTCGACGAAGTCGTAGGCCTGCAGCACCATGTAGTTGAATTCGAGGAACGACAGTTCCTGCTGACGGTCGAGCCGCATCTTCACGCTGTCGAACGACAGCATGCGGTTGACCGAGAAGTGCCGACCGACGTCGCGCAGGAAGTCGATGTAGTTGAGCGAATTCAGCCAGTCGGCATTGTTGGCCATGATGGCGGTGCCGCCGTCGCTCTCGAACTTCAGGAACTTGGAGAAGACGGCGCGGATGCCCTTGAGGTTCTCGTTGATCTGCTCGTCGGTCAGGATGCGCCGGCTTTCGTCCTTGCCGGAGGGGTCGCCGACGCGGGTGGTGCCGCCGCCCATCAGCGCGATCGGCCGGTGGCCGGTCTGCTGCATCCAGTAGAGCATCATGATCGGCAGCAGCGAGCCGACGTGCAGCGAGGCCGCGGTGCAGTCGAAGCCGATATAGCCAGTCACAGCGCCGGCCTTGGCGAACGCGTCGAGCGCATCGGGTTCCGAGACCTGATGGATGAAACCGCGCTGGGCCAAAATATTAAGGAAATCGGATTTATAGGCGCTCATTCGCGCGGCCTTGTCGATGTCATGAGGCGGTGGTGTAACAGGTCTGGTGTGCGAAACAAAAGGGGCGGGCATTGGGGGCGGTCAAGGCGATCGGGTTGATGAGCGGCACCTCGCTCGACGGCGTCGACGTGGCGCTGATCGAGACCGACGGTCACTCCATCGCGGCCTTTGGGCCGACCGGCTACCGGCCTTACTCCGATTCGGAAAGGGCGCTGCTGCGCCAGGCGCTGGCCGAAGGCGCCAGCCTCAACGACCGCTGGGCGCGCCCCGGCATCCTCGCCGAGGCCGAGAAATTCGTCACCGACGTGCATGCGCGCACCGTGGAGGATTTCCTCACGACCGAGCGTATCGACAAGAGCCAAGTCGATATCATCGGCTTCCACGGCCAGACGGTGATCCACAAGCCGGCGGCGCGGCTGACCGTGCAGATCGGCGACGGCGCCGCGCTCGCCAAGCGTCTCGGCATCCCGGTTGCCTACGATTTCCGCAATGCCGACGTCACCGCCGGCGGGCAGGGTGCGCCGCTGGTGCCGGTGTTCCATCAGTCGCTGGCGCGCGATCTGGCGCGGCCGCATCCGATCGCGGTGCTCAATCTCGGCGGCGTTGCCAACGTCACCTTCGTCGACGGCGGTGACCCGGTCGCCTGCGACACCGGTCCCGGTAATGCGCTGATCGACGACTTCATGCGCGCGCGCACCGGCGCGCCCTACGACAACCACGGCGACGTGGCGGCGACGGGCAAGCCGGACAAGAAATTCATCGACGCCGTTCTGGTCAATCCGTTCTTCGATCTCAAACCGCCGAAATCCCTTGATCGCAACGCATTCGCCTTCACTAATATCGGGCTACCGGATTTCTCCTTGCCGGACGGCGCTGCGACCCTGTCGGCGCTGACAGTGGAAGCGGTCGGCCGCATCCTCCCGCATTTGCCATCCCCGCCGAAGGCCTGGATCGTCGCCGGCGGCGGCGCGCGCAACCGCACGCTGATGAAGATGCTGGGGACGCGGCTTGCGCCGGCGACGGTCGAGACGGCCGACGATGCCGGCTGGTCGGCGGACGCGCTGGAGGCGCAGGCTTTCGCTTTCCTCGCCGCGCGCACGCTCAGCGGGCTGCCGATAACGTTCCCAACGACAACCGGTGTCCGTTCACCGCTGGGCGGCGGCGTGATCGCGAAGCCTTAGCCTTGGGCTTGGCTTTCAGGAAGGCGGCGCACAGGGCGGTATCGAACAGCCGGTAGCTGTTGGTGATCTCCGTGCCCTTCGGGATGTCGCGGGATGCGACGATATGACCGTTGCTCCAGTGCGTGTTGGCGTCTTCGGAGTGATTGATGTGGTGGTCGTGGTCCACTGTCAGCAGGATTTCGCCATCCACGCGGTAGCCGTGAATTTGGATGTACTCGCGCGCCGGCTTCGGCAGCTTGGCGTAGTCGCGCGGCGAATAGGCCCGATCGAAGCCTTCGACGAACCGCCAGACCTTTGTGCCTTTGCGGATGAATTCGTCGGCGAAGACGCCGAGACCGTGGATCGAGCTCTTGTCGAGATAGGTTTTGATCAGGAGCATAAAGGTCGCATCGAGTAGCCGGCGAATCGTCGCAACACGGACTTCCAGCGAATTGCAACCTGCGTTCACCGTCAAGTTTTTCGGTTTTTTGGCGGTGCAAATCTCGCTCCGCCATTCGAAAAATGCTACGAACCATCAAGTAGCAACCGGACCAAGGTGAAGTGTCGAAACAAGACAAGCGCGAGGAAGCCGAGCGCCTCATCAGAGAGGCCATGGAGCGCAATGCCGTCACCGTGAAACAGGGCGGTACTCGGATTGAGACCAAATGCGGAAAGTGCGGGGCGCCCAACCGCGTCTTAGCGGCGCCCGGCCAGTCGCGCCCGGAATACACCTGCAAGGAATGCGGACATAAGCAAAAGGCGCTGTGACGGGCTTTCGCTCGACTACGCCGCGCTCGGCTTGCGCTCGGTCTTGAGGCGCTTGTCGAGATAGGCGCTGATATTGGTGAGCAGCGGCTCGACCTTCCCGTCGAAGAAATGGTTGGCGCCGGGGATCACCTTCTGCTCGATGACAATGCCCTTCTGCGTCTTGAGCTTGTCGACCAGCGTGGTCACGTCCTTGGGTGGCACCACTGCATCCTTGTCGCCATGGATGATGAGGCCGGACGACGGGCAGGGCGCCAGGAACGAGAAATCGTAGAGGTTTGCCGGTGGGCAGATCGAGATGAAACCCTCGATCTCCGGACGGCGCATCAGCAGCTGCATGCCGATCCAAGCGCCGAACGAGAAGCCGGCGATCCAGCAGCTCTTGGCTTCCGGATTGATGGTCTGTGCCCAATCAAGTGCCGATGCCGCGTCCGACAGCTCGCCGGTGCCGTGGTCGAAGGAGCCCTGGCTGCGGCCGACGCCGCGGAAATTGAAGCGCAGCGCTGAGAAGCCGCGGTGCACGAAGGCGTAATAGAGCTGGTAGATAATCGGATGGTTCATCGTGCCCCCGAACTGCGGGTGCGGATGCAGGATGATGGCGATCGGGGCGTTCTTCTGCCGGGCCGGGTGATAGCGGCCTTCGATCCGGCCGGCCGGACCGGTGAAAATGACTTCAGGCATTCGCGCGACCTCGAGGTCCTAAACCAGTGCCAAAACGTCCGTTTTTCCGGTGTTATGACCTAGTTTGGAATTATTCTAATTATATGAATTCCGCTGTTCATCAACACGACACACGCTATAACTTGGCGCCGATGAACGCGGGCTTCTACCACGACCGACCAGGCGAAAAGCAAGCTTTTTAGCGGTCTTGTGCCCGACCGGTATTTAGGTAATAGCGCGAAAATGACGGCCGAACGGCTCTATTTTGACTGGAATGCCACCGCTCCGCTGCGGCCGGAGGCGCACGCCGCTATGGCTGCGGCGCTGACGCTGGACGGCAACGCCTCGTCGGTCCACGCCGAGGGCCGGGCTGCCCGACAACTCATTGAAAAGGCCCGCGAAAGCGTTGCAGCTTTGGTTGGAGCCGAGGCCAAGAACGTCACCTTCACCTCCGGCGCCACCGAAGCGAACATGCTGGCGCTGACGCCGGCGCTTGAGCTGGCCGGCGTAAAGCGCTGGCGTGACAGGCTTTTTGTGTCGGCGATCGAGCATCCTTCGGTGCTCTGCGGCGGGCGCTTCGCGGCCGATGCGGTCGAACGGGTCCCGGTGACCACCCAGGGAATCGTGGACCTTCATGCTCTTAGAAGCGCGATTGCTCGCTCCGAGCGTCCGCTTGTTTCGGTGATGCTCGCCAACAACGAAACCGGCGTCATCCAGCCGATTGCCGACATCGCCGCCATCGTGCACGCCGCCAACGGCATCCTCCATGTCGACGCGGTGCAGGCGCCCGGACGTATCGCGGTCGACTTCGCGGCGCTCGGCGCCGACCTCATGACGCTGTCGTCGCACAAGCTCGGCGGCCCGCAGGGCGCGGGCGCTTTGATCCGTCGCGGCGACCTTCACATTGCGGAGCCGCTGATCAAGGGCGGCGGCCAGGAGCGCGGGCTGCGCGCCGGCACCGAGAACGTCGCGGCCATCGCGGGCTTCGGCGCCGCGGCCGCCGCTGCGCTCGCCGCAACACAGGCGGACGCTGCCCGCATGGCGGGCCTGCGCGATCGCCTCGAAGCGGGCCTCAAGGCCGTGACGCCCGGCGTCGTGATATTCGGTGCGACCGCGCCGCGGCTGCCGAACACCAGCTTGTTCGCAGCTCCGGGCGCCAAGGCGGAAACGGCAATAATCGCGTTCGATCTCAACGGTATAGCGGTGTCGTCCGGCGCCGCCTGCTCGTCTGGCAAGGTGCAGGCCTCGCATGTGCTGGCGGCGATGGGCGTGGAACTGGCGCTGGCGCGCGGCGCGATTCGCGTCAGCATCGGGCCAACGACCACCGAAGCGGAGGTCGAACGGTTCCTTGGAACTTGGATTACGCTGTCGTCGTCATTACTTAAGGAGAAACGCGGGATCGCTGCTTGACGCGGCGGCCGCGCAACCCATCACCACAAGGGATGAGCAAGCCGAACAAGCGCTCAGCACCATAACCGACAACCCAAGCCGCGGTCCTTGAAACCGCGCGCGGAGGAGTGAATGCCGGCCGTACAAGAGACCGTCGAGCAGGTCAGACGCATCGACGTTGATCAATACAAATACGGGTTCGTCACCGATATCGAATCCGACAAGGCCCCCAAGGGCCTGTCCGAGGACACCGTCCGCTTCATCTCGGCCAAGAAGAGCGAGCCGGAGTGGATGCTGGCGTGGCGGCTGGAGGCCTTCAAGCGCTGGCTGACCATGCGCGAGCCGACCTGGGCGCGCGTCGATTACCCCAAGATCGACTACCAGAACGCCTATTACTACTCGGCGCCGAAGAAGAAGGCGCTGGCCTCGCTCGACGAGGTCGATCCGGAGATCCTCAAGACCTACGAGAAGCTCGGCATCCCGCTGCGTGAGCAGGAAATCCTTGCCGGCGTGGTTCGGCCTGAAGGCGAGCGGCGCGTCGCGGTCGATGCCGTGTTCGACTCGGTTTCGGTCGCCACCACCTTCAAGGATGAGCTGAAAAAAGCCGGCGTGATCTTCATGCCGATGTCGGAAGCGATCCGCGAGCATCCAGATCTGGTGAAGAAGTATCTCGGCTCGGTGGTACCGACCTCGGACAACTTCTTTGCCACGCTCAATTCGGCGGTGTTCTCCGACGGCTCGTTCGTCTACGTGCCGGAGGGCGTGCGCTGCCCGATGGAGCTGTCGACCTATTTCCGCATCAACGAGGCCAACACCGGCCAGTTCGAGCGCACGCTGATCATCGCCGACAAGGGCTCGTACGTCTCGTACCTCGAAGGCTGCACCGCGCCGATGCGCGACGAGAACCAGTTGCACGCCGCGGTGGTCGAGCTGGTCACGCACGACGACGCCGAGATCAAATATTCGACGGTGCAGAACTGGTATCCGGGCGACGCCGACGGCAAGGGCGGCATCTTCAACTTCGTCACCAAGCGCGGCGACTGCCGCGGCGCCCGCTCGAAGATCTCGTGGACGCAGGTCGAGACCGGCTCGGCCATCACCTGGAAATATCCGAGCTGCATCCTGCGCGGCGATCATTCGCGCGGCGAGTTCTATTCGATCGCGATCTCGAACGGCCGCCAGCAGGTCGACTCTGGCACCAAGATGCTGCATCTCGGCAAGAACACCACGAGCCGCATCATCTCCAAGGGCATCGCCGCCGGAAAATCCAACAACACCTATCGCGGCCTCGTCACTGCGCACCGCAAGGCGACCAACGCGCGCAACTTCACCAACTGCGACTCGCTGCTGATCGGCGACCAGTGCGGCGCCCACACCGTGCCCTACATCGAGGCGAAGAATTCCTCCGCCGTGTTCGAGCACGAGGCCACCACTTCGAAGATCTCCGAGGACATGCTGTTCTATTGCCGCCAGCGCGGCATGTCGGCGGAGGAGGCGACCGCGCTTGTCGTCAACGGCTTCGTCAAGGACGTGCTGCAGCAGCTACCGATGGAATTTGCGGTGGAAGCGCAGAAGCTGATCTCGATCTCGCTCGAAGGTAGTGTGGGATGACCGAGAAGCCTGTCATTAATATCGATCAAGTGCCGCTACTGGATCGCGGCAACGGCAAGTCGTTTGCCGTCAAATGGGGCCGCGTGGGACCGACGCTTGGACTTACCGCGCTCGGCTGTGCGATCCACGTCGTGCCGCCGGGCAAGAAGGCCTTCCCGTTTCACCGCCACCACGTGATGGACGAATTGTTTTTCATTGTCTCCGGCGAAGGACAGTATCGCTGGGGCGATGGGATGCTGGCGGTCAAGGCGGGTGACCTTGTCGCGGCGCCCGCGGGCACCAAGGCACACCAGCTCTTAAATACCGGCAAAGAGGATCTTCGCTATCTCGGCATTTCCTCGATCTCAGGCACCGAAGTCGTCGACTATCCGGATTCCGGCAAGATCGGTGTAACCGCCGGCGTCAAGAACGCCGATTTCAAAACCGCGAGTTTCCTCGGCATGGGTCGCCTGGAGAAGGCCGATTATTACGACGGTGAAGAAAAGTAGGAACGGAAATGTCTTTGCTTGAAGTCAAAAACCTGCACGTCGAGGTCGAGGGCAAGCAAATCCTCGACGGCCTCGATCTGACCATCGAGAAGGGACAGGTCGCCGCCATCATGGGGCCGAACGGCTCCGGCAAGTCGACGCTCGCCTATGTGCTGGCGGGCAAGGACAATTACGTCGTCACCGAAGGCGGCGTGAAGCTCGACGGCGAGGACATCATCGGCATGCCGCCGGACGTGCGCGCCGCCAACGGCCTGTTCCTTGCCTTCCAGTATCCCGTCGAGGTGCCGGGCGTCGCGACCATGACGTTCCTGCGCACCGCGCTCAACGCGCAGCGCAAGACGCGCGGGGAGGCGGAACTGTCCACGCCAGAATTCATCAAGCTGGTGCGCGAGACTTCCGGCAAGCTCGGCATCGAGCAGGAGATGCTTCGGCGCGGTGTCAATGTCGGGTTTTCCGGCGGCGAGAAGAAACGCAACGAAATCCTGCAGATGGCGATCCTGCAGCCGCGGCTCGCGGTGCTCGACGAGACGGATTCCGGTCTCGACATCGACGCGCTCAGGGTCGTCTCCGAGGGCGTCAACCGCCTGCGCTCGCCCGAGCGCTCGATGATCGTCATTACGCACTATCAGCGGCTGCTCAACTACATCGTGCCCGACGTCGTCCACGTCATGGCCAAGGGCCGCGTGGTGAAGACCGGCGGCAAGGAGTTGGCGCTGGAGCTTGAAAAAAGCGGCTACGCGCAATTCGCCGGCGAGGCGGCGTGATGCGAACGCAACCAACATTTGCGTCATTCCGGGGCGCCGCGCAGCGGCGAACCCGGAATCCAGCTGCGAACTCGGCGATTGTTTCTGGATTCCGGGTTCGCGCCTTCGGCGCGCCCCGGAATGACGGGTGCAACCAATGAGCGCGGAGGTCCGCACCATCAAGACGGCGGCCGAGCAGGCGCTCGCGGACGCCTATCAAGGCGCGCGCGCCAAGCTTCCGGGCAAGGGCGCGGTCGAACGCCTGCGTGACGACGCCTTCAAGAGCTTCGATGCGCGCGGCCTGCCGCACCGCCGGGTCGAGGAATGGAAATACACCGATTTGCGGGCGCTGATGCGCGATGCCCTGCCGCTCGCCGCGCCGCCGGACGCGGCGGCCAAGACGCGCGCCAAGGAGGCCGGCAAGCTGTTTTCCGGCATCGATTGCCGCCGGCTGGTCTTCGTCGATGGCGCCTTCGTCCCCGAGCTTTCCGACCTTACAGCGGAGACCGGCTTGACCGTCGGCTCGATGGCGGAGGCGCTCGGCAAGGGCGATCCGTTCGTTGCCGGCGTCGGCAAGACCGTCGAGACCGACGACGTCGCGGTGGCGCTCAACACTGCATTGATGGGCGATGGCGCGGTCATCCGCGTCGCTGCCGGAACGACGCTGAAGCGGCCGATCCATCTTGTGTTTGCTGCAAGCGGGGCCAAGCCGAGCTCCGCTTTCATCCGCTCGCTGGTCGCGATCGAGCAGGGCGCGCAAGCGACCCTGATCGAGAGCCACGAGGGCGGCGACAACCAGACCAATACGGCGCTCGAGCTGCAGGTCGGCGACGGCGCCAAGGTAGACTACGTCAAGACGATGCAATCGCGCGGCCTGCATGTCGGCACGCTGCTGGCCTCGATCGGCAAGGACGCAACCTTCAACAGCTTTGCCTTCAACGCCGATGCGCAGCTGGTGCGCAACCAGATGTTCGTGCGCTTTGCCGGCGAGGGCACCCATGCCGGCCTCCGCGGCGTCAGCCTGCTGCGCGGCAAGGATCACGTCGATACCACGCTGCTGATCGACCACGCCGCCGGTCATTGTGCGAGCCGCGAGCAGTTCAAGTCGGTGCTCGACGACCAAAGCCGCGGCGTGTTCCAGGGCAAGATCGTGGTGCGGCCGCACGCGCAGAAGACCGACGCCAAGATGATGACGCGGGCGCTGCTCTTGTCGGAGGAGGCCGAAGCCGACAACAAGCCGGAGCTGGAAATCTTCGCCGACGACGTCGTCTGCGGCCACGGCGCGACCACCTCTGCGCCGAGCGAGGAGCTCAAGTTCTATCTGATGTCCCGCGGCATCCCGGAGCAGGACGCCGAGGTTCTGCTGGTGCAGGCCTTCATCGGCGAAGCGATCGAGGAGATCGCGCACGAGGGCATCCGTGACGCACTGATGTTTGCCGCGCTCAGGTGGTTGGGGGCCCGCGCGTGAACCATCCCGCAGTCAGCAACGGCTCCTTTGACGTCGCCAGGCTGCGCGCCGATTTTCCGGCGCTGGCGATGCAGGTCTACGGCAAGCCGCTGGTCTATCTCGACAACGCCGCCTCGGCGCAGAAGCCGCAAGCCGTGCTCGACCGCATGTACAAGGCCTATACGCAGGAATACGCCAACGTGCACCGCGGCCTGCATTACCTCGCCAACGAGGCGACCGAGGCCTACGAAGGCGCGCGCGAGAAGGTGCAGGCCTTCCTCAATGCGGAGCGGAAAGAGGAGATTGTCTTCACCCGCAACGCCACCGAAGCGATCAACCTGGTCGCCTATACGTTCGGCAAGGAGCGCATCAAGGCGGGCGACGAGATCGTGCTCTCGATCATGGAGCACCATTCCAACATCGTGCCTTGGCATTTCCTGCGTGAGCGCTATGGCGCGGTGATCAAGTGGGCGCCGGTCGACGACGAGGGCAACTTCCTCATCGACGGGTTCGAGAAGCTGCTGTCGCCGCGGACCAAGATAGTGGCGATCACGCAGATGTCGAATGCGCTCGGCACCGCGGTGCCGGTCAAGGACGTCATCCGGCTCGCGCATGCGCGCGACATTCCGGTGCTGGTCGACGGCGCGCAGGGCGCGGTGCACCTCGATGTCGACGTCCGTGACCTCGATTGCGATTTCTACGTCTTCACCGGCCACAAGCTCTATGGGCCGACCGGCATCGGCGTGCTGTACGGCAAGTACAAGCATCTCGAGGCGATGCCGCCGTTCAACGGCGGCGGCGAGATGATCCGTGAAGTGTCCGAGGATCGCGTCACCTATGGCGACCCGCCGCACAAATTCGAGGCCGGCACGCCGGCGATCGTGCAGGCGATCGGGCTCGGCGCCGCGATCGATTACGTCAATTCCATCGGCAAGCCGCGCATCCGCGCTCACGAGAAGACGCTGGTGACCTATGCCCACGAGCAGCTCGGCCGCATCAACTCGCTGCGCATCATCGGCAAGGCGCCCGACAAGGGCCCGATCGTGTCGTTCGAGATCAAGGGCGCGCATCCGCACGATGTTGCGACCATCATCGACCGGTCGGGCATCGCGGTGCGGGCCGGCACCCACTGCGTGATGCCGTTGCTGGCGCGCTTTGGCGTGACCGCCACCTGCCGCGCCTCGTTTGCCATGTATAATACCCAGGCCGAGGTGGACGCTTTGGCGGCCTCGCTGGTCAAGGCGCAGGAATTCTTCGCATGAGCGACGACAGCACAAAGACCGAAGCCGCGGTGGCCGAGAAGCCGCCGGAGAATGCGGCGATCAACCGTTCCTCGGCGCTGCCGCCGGAGGAGCTCGACCGGCTGACCGACGACATCATCGCCGGGCTCAAGACCGTCTACGATCCGGAAATCCCGGCCGATATCTACGAGCTGGGCCTGATCTACAAGATCGACATCGGCGACGACCGCGCGGTCAAGATCGACATGTCGCTCACCTCGCCAAATTGCCCCTCGGCGCAGGAGCTGCCGATCATGGTCGAGAACGCCGTGGCGAGCGTCGCCGGCGTCAAGGAAGCGAAGGTGTCGGTGGTGTGGGATCCGCCGTGGGACCCGAGCCGCATGTCGGACGAGGCCCGCGTCGTGCTCAACATGTGGTGAGTTCTATTTGGTAACCGCGGCCCTATATAAAAGATGAGATCGAGAGGATGCCCATGGTCACGACAATGGCGACGCCACGACCCCGACCCCAGGTGATGCGGCTGACGGATGCCGCGGCGCTGCGCATCAAGGATGTGATGGCGCGGGCCGACAAGCCGGTCGCGGGCGTGCGCATCGGCGTCAAGAACGGCGGCTGCGCCGGCATGGAATACACCATGGAATATGCCGAGGCCGTCAAGCCGACCGACGAAGTGGTCGAGGACAAGGGCGTCAAGATCATGGTCGACCCGAAGGCGGTGCTGTTCCTGCTCGGCACCGAGATGGACTACAAGACCGAGAAGCTCTCGGCGCAGTTCATCTTCAACAATCCGAACCAGACGGGGGCTTGCGGCTGCGGCGAGTCGGTGCAGCTCACGCCGGCGAAGGACGCGGCGGAGTAGCCTTACGCCACCTGCGCGGTGGCGCCGACGGACACTTCCGGATCGGTCTCGCACATCACGCGGTTGCGGCCGTGGCGCTTGGCGGCATAGAGGCAGCCGTCAGCGCGCTCGATCAGCGCCTGCGGGGTGTCGCTCTTGTGCAGCGTGGCGACGCCGATCGAGATCGTCACCCGGCCGAGATGTTCGCCGGTCGAGCGCTTCATCAGTTCCTTGGTCATCACGGCGCGGCGGATGTGGTCGGCAACGACGATCGCCGAGCGCAGCACCGTGTTCGGCAGGATGATGGCGAACTCCTCGCCGCCATAGCGCGCGGCGGTATCCTGGCCCTTGACGTTCTGCTTTACCGACATGGCGACGAGGCGGAGCACCTGATCGCCGGTCAGATGGCCGAACGAGTCGTTGAATTTCTTGAAGTGATCGATGTCGGTCATCATCAGCGACAGCGCTTCGTTCTTGGCATTCGCTTCGGCGATCGCCTGCTCGAGCGTGGTGTCGAAGAATTTGCGGTTGGCAAGCTGGGTCAACGGGTCGGTCAGGCTTTCAGCGCGCACCGCCTCGAGGTTGACCTGCAGCTCGTTGATTTCCTGCTTGGAGGCGTTGAGACGATCTTCCAGCTTCTGATTGGAGACTTCCATCTCCTTGGCGGTCTGCACCAGGCCTTCGACGATGGCGCGCAGGCCCTCGCGGTCCTTGGAGTCCGCGAGCTTCTCGGTCATGCCGGCGAGGCTTTCGGTGTAGTGATTGGCGGTACCGGCGGCGGCGTCGATCATCGCCATGACCTGCTCGATCTCGCCCATCACCTGGCTGCCGACGTTGTCGATGCGATCCGACAGCCGGGTCGGCGACAGGAAGGTGTTGTAGATGTCCTCGAGTTCGGTGTCGGTCAAGTTGCCGCGCGCTGCCAAGATGTCGTTGATCTTCTGGTTGAGCGAGGGGTGATAGCCGGTCGCGTAGGCGTACCAGACCTCGAAATTGCGCGGGGTCGCTTCCTGGCGGAGCGCCTTGATCTGGCTAAGGGCAATGTTCGCGAACGCCATCGTGCGTTCGTGTTCGTCGGCATGCCCGGCCATCGCTTGACCCCTGTTTCGCAGGCTTTCTGCCTGGAATCGA
>Ga0265325_10002218_pt1 | contig 13187 bp, 12 predicted proteins | sample 41420metaG_FD_202090 | JGI IMG/M metagenome (GOLD analysis project Ga0265325, IMG submission 202090) | Rhizosphere microbial communities from Carex aquatilis grown in University of Washington, Seatle, WA, United States - 4-14-20 metaG | ecosystem: Host-associated > Plants > Roots > Rhizosphere...
CAAGCCATTTAGTCCCAGTAGGATAGTCACCATCTTAAGATACGCCCTAGCCTTTTTGTGAGTCATAATCGGTTCTGGGAAGGCAGATCGATTCTGCTTCCTGTTTGAGACAGACAAGTATCCGCGAAAGGGAGAGGGAGAGTCCTCGCCCCGAACGTTCCTGGCACTAGCCTGAATTATAGCAATCCGTCGATCAGGGGGTATACGTGGTCAAGCGCACTTTTTAGCGAGGATGTGTCTTTTCCGCCAGCCTCGGCCAGGTCGGGCCTTCCGCCTCCTGAGCCGCCGACTTCCTTGGCCGTGGCCTGTATGATCTTGCCAGCATGCAACTTAGAGGTGAGGTCCTTGGTGACCGCTGCCAGGAGGGCGACTTTTCCGTCTTCGACTGTGCCCAGGACCACGACTCCGGAGCCGAGTTTCTGCCGGAGGCTATCCACGACCTGGCGCATCGTTTCTCGGTCCACTCCTTCAAGCTCGGCGGAGATCACTTTGACGCCTTTTATCGTGCGCGCCTGGGCGACCAGATCGTCCAGTTTCGATAAGGCACCCTTGCGCTTCACCGTTTCGAGCTGTTTTTCCAGTTGACGCTGCGTTTGCTCCGCGCGTTCGATGGCTGCGGCGAGATTGTCTTCGGTGACTCCAAGTCGCCCGGAAAGTTCACGCAGGATTTGCTGGCTGCGCTGGTAATCGGCGAGGGCGGCGGCTCCGGTGATGGCCTCGATGCGGCGCACTCCTGCGGCAGCGGATTGCTCGACGGCGATCTTGAACACGCCGATGTCTCCGGTTCGGCGAACGTGCGTGCCTCCGCAAAGTTCCTTGCTGTAAAAGCCGCGTGGCGCGGACGGATCGGGAATTGTCACCACGCGAACATTCTGTTCGGGATAGCGGTCGCCGAAGAAGGCGAGCGCGCCGGATGCCAGCGCGTCGTCGATGGTGGTGATGTTCGTCTGAATCTCATTATTGAGCAGGATTTCGTCGTTCACCTGCTGCTCGATGTCGCGCAACTCGGCTGGATCGATCGCCGCGAAATGCGAAAAGTCGAAGCGCAGCCGTCCCGGCTCGACCAGCGAACCTGCCTGTTTCACGTGCGTTCCGAGAATGTTGCGCAACGCGGCGTGCATCAGGTGCGTTGCCGTGTGATTGCGCTTGATGTGCTCGCGCCGCGCTCCGTCGGCGTCCCCCGCCACGCGATCTCCCACGGCAAGCTTTTCTCTTGCGACCACGCGATGCGCGATCAAGCCTGAAACTGGGTAATATGCGCCGCGCACCTCGGCAAGCTGCATCGTGTGCTCGTTGTTCCAGAGCGTCCCGGTGTCGGAAACTTGTCCGCCGGATTCGGAGTAAAACGGTGTGCGATCGAGAATGATTTCGCCTTCCGCGCCGGGTGGAAGTTCATTCACCGGACCGTCTTTCGTGACAATGGCGGCAATGCGCAAGTCTTTCTCGGCCGTCGCGAAATAGAAGTCCGGATCGGTGCGATTAGTTTCCTTGAGTTTTGCGTATACCGGATTCGCAACGTCCTTGTGGCCGCCTTTCCATGAGGCGCGAGCGCGGGTGCGCTGTTCTTCCATCGACTTCTTAAATCCGTCGTCGTCCAATTTCAGTCCTTGATCCCGGAGGACGTCGGCAATGAAATCGATCGGCAGGCCGAACGTGTCATAGAGTTCAAAAGCAGTTGAACCGGGAAAAACGCCCCGGCTTGCCTGTGCCAAAGCTGCTTTCCGTTGCTGATCCTCGATTTGGTCATATCGTGCACTGATCGCCTGCTGGTTGCCACTGTCGCCTTGGAGCCAACCGATCGGCTGCAATTCACGGATCTTCTCGTCAAGCTTCTTCGACCCGATCTCAAGGGTGTGTGCAAATCGTGTTTCCTCGGCGAGCACGATATTTGAAATCCGCTCAATTGACTCGTCGAGTTCGGGGTAAGCCCCTCGCATCTCAGCGTGTACGGCCCGGCACATTTCAGACATGAACGGTTCGCTCGCTCCAAGCAAACGTCCGTGGCGAATCCCGCGGCGAAGAATTTTTCGGAGGACGTAGCCTCGGCCTTCGTTGGAGGGAATCACCCCGTCCGAAATCAGAAACGTCGAGGCGCGCGCGTGGTCGGCAATGATGCGCAGTGACGCGTCGGATTTCGACAAAACTCCCGGACGAGTGTCCGTAAGCTCCGCAGCCCGATGGATCAGGGGTGTGAACAAATCCGAATCGAAAACGTTGATCTTTCCTTGTAGGACGCTCGTAAGACGGTCTAGCCCCGCGCCCGTGTCAATGGACGGCTTAGGTAGCGGTGTCACGGCGCCCGAAGCATCGCGATTAAATTGCATGAAGACGAGATTCCAGATTTCGACGTAGCGGCCGCAATCGCATCCGAATTCGCAGTCACTGTGGCCCTGATCGGAGGCTTCTGGGCCCATTTCGTAGTGAATTTCACTGCACGGACCGCACGGACCGGTGTCGCCCATGGACCAGAAATTCTCCTTGAGGCCGGGGACGGGAATGACCCGCGCTTTCGGCGCCCCGATGTCCAGCCAAAGCTGAAGCGCTTCCTCATCGATGCCAAGAACCCTCCCCGGCGCGATTTCAGCGCCGCCGAATACCGTGAAGTAGAGCTTATCGACGGGAATTCCAAACCAGTTCGGAGAGGTAATCAGTTCCCAGGCGTAGGCGATGGCGTCTTTCTTGAAATAATCGCCGAAGGAGAAATTTCCGAGCATTTCGAAAAACGTAAGGTGCCGATTGGTGAAGCCGACGTTTTCAAGATCGTTATGCTTGCCGCCCGCACGGACGCATTTCTGCGACGAAGTGGCGCGCGTATAGTCGCGCTGTTCGAGGCCCAGAAAAACGTCCTTGAACTGGTTCATCCCCGCGTTGGTGAACAGCAGCGTCGGGTCGTTGACAGGGACCAGCGACGAACTGCGCACGACGCGGTGGTCGCGATCGGCGAAAAATTTCAGAAATGTGGCGCGGATTTCGTTGCCGGTCAGCAAGATGCCCTCAGTCGTGGTTGAGTAAGATGCAAAGCATTATCGCAGACGCATGGGCCGCTCGCAACGCGGCTTCGGCGTGGATTCCTAAGGAAGGTGCCGTGAGGAGACGTGAAATTTTGCGACGACTTATCTCATGGATGCGTACTGGTCTCTTTTGTCTTATCTGGGCGGAGCGCTGCCATCGTGGCGCGCCAACGGCGCGTAGGTGACCAGCCCGGGGCAACGCCCCGGGGGGCGCGCCCCATGCAATATCTTCCGCCCTGAAAGGGCGGAGGGACCTCGCGCCCCTTCAGGGCGCGGAGCCAGCGGTTGATCTCGAAAACCCAGGGCGTTGCCCTGGGCTAGCATCCTCCGGCGCTTTCAGCGCCGGAAGTTGGGAAGTGCTTATCGGTGTCGCAAGCTCTAAATGCGCTTGCCACTCCCGCAAAATGACGAAGAGTCTTTTACTCCTGAAAGCTGTCGATGTGCGCGTCGCTCCTGCAATATGTCGATTTGCTTGTGAATGTCGCAGGCTGTCAATGTGCGTGTCACTCCTGCAATATGTCGATTTGCTTGCCAATCTCGCGAGGAGTCAATTTACTTGTCATGTCCGCAAGAGGGCGTTGCATTCGCTCGGATGGGGTAATGTCGATGTTTTTGTTGATGCCGGGCGATATCGGATTATAGTTCCCGCCGAAACATTTCGCGCAATGTTCTCTAACGTTGTGGGTTTTCCGTTGCCAATCGAACCTTTATCCCCGCGCCCGAGAATTCCCTGGATGGCTTTTGAAATTGACGTGATGTTAATGATACGTTGAATTCATTTAATGAGGTTGACGCTACGCTCCCTAGCGCGTATTTTGCAAGTGAGAAGGGTGTCTCACCCTTCGGGAAGCGACGCACAAGAGACCATGTATCTGAAATGCGCCCATCCTGAATGCACTTCCGATTTCGATTACGCACAGGGACGTCTGATCCGGTTTCATCAAACCCCCAAGGAAGATAAGCAGCCTTCGCATTGGCACTCCGTCAAGCATTATTGGCTGTGCACGCGATGTTGCGAAACCTACACGATTGAATATCACAAAGGGCTGGGCGTTGTGCTGATGCAGCGTCTGGAAGCATTGAACGGAATTCAGCCGTCGCATTTTGTTTTGCAGCCAGACCCCGAAGCGATTCGCCCGATGCCGCATCGCCGATTCCGCCATGCCGAACGAAAGCGAAAAGGCGAATCGGCGCCCGCTTCAACCATTACGATTGAAATCCTGGAAAGCAGGAACCTGGAAAGGAGAGGCTAGATAAAATGAATGAAGAAATCGGCAAAGTAGCAGGTGCAATTTGGCAGGCCCTCGATTCAGAGGGTGAAATGACGCTTGTTAAGCTGAAGAAGGAAGTGAAGGCTGAAGCCCCGTATTTCGATTGGGCCCTCGGCTGGCTGGCGCGCGAAGATAAGATCGTATTGACCCGTGAAAAGAAGACGTTCCTGGTATGCCTGAAGGGTTGGCAGACTCGGGCAAACGCCGCATAATTCCGCGATTGTGGATTTCGCCTCGTTTTGACGCTGGTGTCGATTGAAGGGAGTACCTACACCGGCTTGGGCAAACTTACCTCAAAATTCAACTTCAATCGAATTTACGCTGAATGAGTTCCAGATCAGGACGGGCTTCGAATTCCGTGTGGCAAGTTTTTCTTTGAAGCGCGAGCGGTTTTCCCGCCCTTCTCATTAGAACCGGGCAGACGTACTGAATCGGTGTCGCGGCTATACACGAAACCGCTCGCCGACGGGTCGACCGTAGGGGCACGGCATGCCGCTCACGGTGAACGTTCACGGTGAACCGTGCCCCTACAATTGCCACGCCACCGAAATCGATCGTTGCCAATTCGGTTGGCGCATTACGCAGGGCGCGTTCGTAAGGATTCCCCAACTTCGAGGCGCGTCTTACATATTTTCCGAGGGCGGCTCATCGAATTCTTCGACCGAAACGTTTGCGATGGCGCGCAGTTCGCGGCGAACGGTTTCGGCTGAGAATCCGGCGTGGAGCAGGCTGCGGTAGATGGAAGCTTTTCGTTTTTCATCGAGCGGGCCGCGCAGGGTTTTCAGTCGGCGGGATAGCCGGGCCCGCACCAGCGCTGCTTCATCGGACTCGGCCGCACGCTCTGCGAGCGCGGTTTCGATGTGACGGTCAGGGACGCCGCGCGCTCGGAGGTCGCGAGCGATGCGGAACGCACCTTGCTTGCGCAGTTCCGCGCGCAGGCGCACGAACTGGCGCGCATAGCGAGCATCGTCGAGATACTGTCGCTCCTTGAGCCGATCCAGGATCCTCTTCACGGCATCTTTATCTTCGGCGCGACGCTCCAAATACGTTCGCATCTCGAAAACGGAATACGCCCGGCGAGCCAGTCCGTCGATAGCCGCGGTGTAGAGGTCTGCTTCATCGGAGATTTTTCGCGGAGAGGAGCGCATGGAGGAAGGATAGAAGGGCGCGGAAAGGAAGTAAAGGAGGTCGAGGAAGCTAAGGAAATAAAGGAATTGCCGGAGCCGGAAACGGTGTCGAGTCTTAGAGGACTAGAGCATTTTCGACTCAAGTGGCTACACTCGATCGAACCTGCCGATTCCGGCAGAACTCAACACAGAGAACGCAAAGAGCACAGAGCACACGAAGAATGGGGAGGAGCGATTCACGGCCCGAGCCGATATTGAACTCTCGGTTTTCTCCGTGCCCCTCTGCGTGCCTCTGTGACCTCTGTGTTGAATTCCGAGATCGTGAATATTCGGCAAAGCGATCGAGCACACCTGCCATCGAGTGCAGACACTTAAGTCGAAAACGGTCTGGAGAGACGCCAGTGTTAGCCGGAAGCGTATCGTGCCAGGACATCCTCTGCTTCCTTTATTTCGTTCGCATCCTAAACTTCCTTGCCTTTTTCACCTTCTGCCAAAACGCTCGAATTCCGTCATCGTGCGCTCCATCTCTTCCCGAGCGGAATCCGAGGCGGAGCGAATGCCCTGTATGCGCAGCTTGAAGTCATCCGGATTGGACGCGCGTATTAAGGCTTCTTCGTAGGTAATGAGATTGCGGGTGTAAAGATCGAAGAGCGACTGGTCGAACGTCTGCATGCCGTACTGGCTGGTGCCGGCGGCGATTGCGTCATGAATCAGGCGCGTCTTGTCCGGATTGATGATGCAGTCGCGAATGTAGGCGGTCGCGACCATGACTTCGACGGCCGGAACGCGGCCCCCTTCATCCGCGCGTCGCACCAGGCGCTGGCTAATGACGGCCTTGAGCGTGGCGGCCATTTGCAGGCGGATTTGTTTCTGTTCGGGTGGCGGAAACACCGCGATGATACGTTGAATCGTTTCCGTTGCGTCCAGCGTATGCAATGTTGAGAACACCATGTGGCCGGTTTCCGCGGCGAGCAGGGCCGTGGCAATCGTTTCGAGATCGCGCATTTCGCCGACCAGAATGACGTCTGGGTCCTGGCGAAGCCCGGCGCGCAATGCGGTCGAGAAATTGGCGGTGTCGACTTCCACTTCGCGCTGGTTAATGAAACTTTTTTTGTCGCGGTGCAGGAATTCGATGGGGTCTTCAATCGTGATCACGTGATCGGCGCGAGTGGTGTTGATCCGGTCGATCATTGCGGCAAGCGTGGTGGACTTGCCCGACCCGGTCGTTCCGGTCACGAGCACCAGGCCGCGCTGCTCTTCGCAGATAGTCTCGATGACGCGCGGCAGATCGAGTTCCTCGATGGTGCGAATTTTTGTGGGGATGACGCGCAGCACCATGCCGACGTTCCCGCGCTGCTGAAACACGTTTACGCGGAACCGGCCCAGGCCCGCTACGCCGTACGCCATGTCCAGTTCCGCGGTTTCCTTGAACTTTTGCTTCTGGCGGTTCGTCATCATGCTAAATGCCATGGACAGCATCTCTTCCGGGGTCACGCGGGGCACGTCGGACTGAGGATTGAGCTGCCCGTCGATGCGCAAATATGGGTGGTTGCCTACCTTCAAGTGAAGGTCGGACGCCTTGGTTTCAACGGCGCGGCGCAGCAGATCGTCAATACTCAGGGCCATGGTTTGCCAGTCTCCAGCCAGGGGAGCACTTCAACGAAACTAGCACCCGGCAAACACACGGGCAAGCACGCCGGGAAGCGGTGATGCTGCCTAGTAACGAGTGGTGCAAGTGCAGGGGAATATGAGGGTTAGTTAGGGAAGATCAACCCAGATCGGCTAGCGCCGCTTCCATCTCGGACCGCGCGTGATCGTCGCCGGTTCGCAAGGCCGTCGCGATGCCCGTGGTGAGCGTCGAACGCGCCTGATCGGCGCGGCCTGTGCGGGCAAGGAACTGTCCATATTGGAAATACGCGGCGATGTATTCGGGATGCGTGCCAATCAGTGTCGTGAAATGCTTATCCGCTTCGGCGGCGTCGCCGGCATTGGCGCAATCCATCGCCAGGCCGTAGCGGGCAAATGCGTCATTCGGCTTTGCTGCGACGAATTCCTCGAGCATCTGGCGGCGCGTTTTCTTCTGTGGTTGGGTCGTGGTCACGCGCATAGTATATTCGGTCCCGAACGGAACGCCAAATTTTGATGCGGGCTGGGAACCGGACCGACTCGTATGCTCGTATGCCGATCTCCGGAGCGGTCAACCGTGACGCTATGAATTTGTAGGTCAATTTCCGGACGATGTCCGAAGTTACGATAAGCCATCTCATAAATGTTGGCGTTGATGGGTAGAGGAAATTTACAGCGTGAGACTTGCGAGGTTCGAGATAATAATTCGACATCTCCCGGCGCTGAAAGCGCCGGCGCATGATAGCCCAGGGCAACGCCCTGGGTCCCGGCATCAGCCGATCGTTTGGTGCCCTGAAGGGGCGCAGGGTCCTTCCGCCCTTTCAGGGCGGACATTATTGTTTTTGTTGCGATACCCGGGGCGTTGCCCCGGGCTGGCATCCTCCGCGCCGTTGGCGCGACGTCGCAACCGTGTTTTCAAGCGGAGAAAACTGCCGATGCGCATTTATGAGATGCCTTCGAATCAGCAAGGTACGCGATGACGACTTATCGGCCCGTTCGAGCATTTCTTGTGGCGCCTTTAATCGTGCCATTCGTTGTAGCGCTCGCGGTTTGGGTAGCCTGGCTGGTGGAGGGCCGTGCGGGGGACTTTACCGTCTCAAACGCCTTGGAAGTAATTCCAGTTTCTGCGGTGTTCGGTTTACCGCTGATTTATCTTGGTGAAGTATTGCTGGGGATACCTGCCTGGCTTCTCTTTAAGTTAAGCGTTACGGCGTTCGCTCGTATTTCGCATTTGCTGCGGGGGGAGCATTCTTGGGTCTGCTTTTTTATGTTGGCACGGATGTCTTGACGGGAAACTTTAAGAGCTATTCCCTTGCGCATGAGCTCAATCCAATTACTTCCCCCTACTTCGATGTCGATGTCATATCAGGGATGGCTGCGGCGATTGTCTTTCGGGCGGTCGTATTTCCAAGACAAAGGCAAGAAGACGCAAAGCCACACCTCGGAGCCTCAAACGAATGACAAATAAAACAGTCACGGCAATAGTTAAACGAGCTCAGGAACCACCCGCCGGCCGGCCCGTCGCTGCCTCGCGCACCGAAATGATCGAGCTCGGGCTCCCGCAGGATGCGAACCCGCTGGGTAATATTCTCGGCGGTCGTGTAATGCACTTGATCGATATTGCCGGAGCGATTGCTACGCATCGGCACTGCCGCTTACAGGCGGTGACGGCTTCCGTGGATCACCTGGATTTTCTGAATCCCATCCGCGTGGGAGAACTGATCGTGCTCCAATCCCAGGTGAATCGCGCGTTTCACACGTCGGTCGAAGTGGGAGTTGAAGTGTACTCCGAGAATTTCGTTACTGGGGAGCGGAAGCATACGACAACGGCATTTCTGACGTTTGTTGCTCTTGATTCGGATGGGCATCCGACTCCTGTGCCTACGCTGATCGTGACGACATCCGAGGAACGCCGACGGTATCGCGAGGCAGGGGAGCGGAGGAAGGCTCGGCTGGCGTTGCGCGAGAAGTAGAACAGGCTTCAGCCTGTTTGCTTTTGAATTTTGGTGCACTACGAAAAATCAGAATTCGTTTGCCGTAATCGAAATGCGTTTACAAAATTCAAACGAAAACATGCTGAAGCCTGTTCTACTCAGACCTAGTTCACCTGCGCCATCCAGGCGATTGCGCTCGTAGGCTGCGGACTGCCTCCGGCGGGTTCTTCGGTTACGGCGAGTGCTGCTATTTGATCCATCGGTACCGTCACGGGAGCCACCAGCGCGATCTGGCCGGACGCACCGGGCCGGAATATCGCGGCACTCACGGGCATGCCGCTTTTCGGGACGAACCAAAGCTGCAACGTTCGCGCGGGTGAGACGCTGGGCATCTCATCGGCTGTAATCGCTACACCCATGTGCGGATGCAGATAGGCGTGCACCATCGGCATGTTCTTATCCTTCGTTGGCATCAGCTTCAGGGGCTTTGAATCGGGCGACATCATTACCGAAGCGACCATGCGTCCCTGCTCGATCTGATTCTGGAGTGCCTGGCTTTGCAGCGTCGCGAGCCTCATCTGCTTGCGCAGTTCCGCGAGTTGCGCGTTTTGGTTCCCCATCTGGCGAATCGTGTATCCCGTTACAAGAGCGAGCGCCGCGGCCGCGATCCAGGCCCACACCGGGAATAACGTGCGTGACGCTGAAGGCTTCTCAACGGGAAGAATGACCCGCTCGGCGTCCGAGGACGATTTCGCCGCGTCCACGATCTTGTCGCGCAGCGCTGCCGGAGGCTCCACCTCGGAAGCGGCAAGCGCAAGCTGAGCGACCACGAATCTTGCTTGGGCGACGCCCGGCATGCAGTGCGGACACGCGCGCGCCAAGTGCGCTTCCAAATCGGCGCGCTCTTCGCCCTCTAGAATACCGAGTGCATATTCTTCGTAGAGCGGATCGAGTTGTTCGCAATCCATCACGAACGTGCCTCCTCGAGCGAATCGCGCAAGCGCATCAAGCCGCCGCGAATCCAGCTCTTCACCGTGCCGAGCGCTTCGCCCATCGACTCAGCGATCTCGCTGTGCGACAGGCCTTCGAAATATGCCAGCTCAAGAGCGCGGCGTTGCGCGTCGGGAAGGGAAGTCATTAAGGCGCGAACTTTTTCCGCACGCCGCGATCGGTCAATGGCGCCTTCGGGATCCGGCCGGGCCACCGCCGACGGCATAATCTCCGAATCCGACGAATCTTCCCGCCGTCGCTGCTTCTCCCGCTTGAGCCGGAGGAAATCGAGCGCGCGATTGCGGGCCATCGTGAACAGCCACGGTTCGAGCGGTCCGCGCGAAATCTGAAAACGGTCCGCGCTGCGCCAGAGCTGCATGAATACATCCTGCACAATTTCCTCCGCCGAGGAGGGATGCTGAGCGATCCGTAAGACTAGAGAATAAACGGGACGTCCGTAGCGATCGTAAAGCGTCTCGAGTGCGCCTGCATCGCGCTGGAGAATGCGCTCCATCAGCTCTGCGTCGGCGGGCTGGTTGCCCTCTGGCCAGGGTTGAACGACCGCAAGCAGCAAAATTTCATTCCCTTTCCGTTTCTCTATTAAATACGGAGAAACGGCACATCCGGATGCAGTGGGTCCGACAACCCCAATTCGCGCAATATCTTACTACGACAAGAGCGGATTGGGCGTTACAAGGAAGCTCGCGTCCGCGTAGGGGTTCAGCGGTCGTCTCGTTCGCGGGAAATGAGTTCGGCGCCAGTCACCTTCAACTGCTTGCTCCCGTATAGCTTTCTTAAACGCGCTAGAAAATCCGGCCTCGGTGCAGAGATCGCCGGCTTGATAGGCTTAGGCCGGGAAACAACTCGTTTACGTTTCATGATTCTAATATCCTCAATTGGCGACCCGCACCGCTAATCTACGCGTGCGCGACAGCGCCTGCGCCTGCGATCCCCATGGACGCTAGATAGACGCGCATTGCATCGGCAGTCCGATTGGCTTGCTCGACGCACGCGCCAATCGACGGTCCAGAAAGATAATTGCCCGCCAGAAATAGCCCGGGGATCGCCGAAGTGAGTGCACTCAAGGCCGCGACTGTCTCGGAGTGGCCCACATTGTATTGCGGTATGGCTCGCGCGTAGCGATGGATGTTGGTCACGATGGGCTGGCCGGAAATTTGCAAGACGCGAGCGACTTCGCCGCAGATTAATTTCATAATTTCGTCGTCGCTCAATTTGAGAAGACCGGGATCGGTGGCTCCGCCGGCAAAACTCGTGAAGCATTCCATGCCTTCGGGTGCGCGTCCCGGAAAGAGCGAGGAATTGAACACGGTGCCGAGGACGCGCAAGCCTTCGGTGCGTGGAACCAAGAATCCAAATCCATTGAACGGCTGTTGAATCTGTTCACGCCGGTAACCAGCCGACACGACGGCGACGGGGGCATATTCGATTCGCGCAAATGCGGAAGGGAATTGGTTGGAAAGACCTCGAAGGAATTGGGACGCGGCATCGGTGGGCGCAGCCACGACGACAGCGCTCGCGGCGATTGTTTCGCGATGATTATGCCGCTCGATATCGATTTCAAACCACGGCTTTCCGTTGGGCTTGCCGCGACGCACACCCACAACACTGGATTGCGTGACGAACATGTCGCCCATGCGCACCCCGAGCGCACGAGGCAGCGCTTCCATTCCATCGCGAAACGAACACAGGCCGTTCCGAGGCGTTTCCTTTGGCGGACGCGATTTCATCGCGCCCCGCAGGACGCTGCCGTAGGTTGTCTCGAATTCGTGCACCTTCGGAAAGGAGGATCGCAGGCTGAGCTTTTCCGGATCGCCCGCATAGACTCCGGAGACAAAGGGCGCGACCATTTTATCCAGCAATTCGTCGCCAAATTTGCGGCGGACAAACGCGGCGATGGATTCGTCCTCCGTGGGCGGTTGCGTTCGCTGCGCCATTTCACTGTAGATTCGCCATTTCGTTCGGGCGCCCAACAAAGGAGTGGTCAACAGGCCCGGCGGGCTAAGCGGCGCGCAAATCAGCTTTCCATCCGACAGGATATACCGCGGCGCTTTAGGGTCGGCTTGCACAATAGCTTCTTTAAGGCCGAGTGCTTCGATGAGTTTAAGCAACGGTTCAGTGGAGAGAAAGCTCTGGGGACCAAGCTCGAAGAGGAAGCCCTCTTTTTCGATCGTAGCAATGACGCCGCCGGGGCGTGTTCCTGCTTCCAGGAGGCGAACAGGAATCCCCGATTGCTGGAGGCGATAAGCGCAGGCAAGGCCCGAAATTCCTCCGCCAATTACGACTGCCGGAAATGGAGATGGCGACGGGATGGACACAAGGCCTCGATCCGTTGTTCAGAGTGTTTTGGAAAACAGCTGACGGTTTTCGAGTTTTTGTTTCTCGAGATACGGATCGAAAACCATGGCAATGTTGCGAATGAAAATCCGCCCTAACAGAGACGTGCCGATCGAATCGACGTCCAGATCGACAAGGCCGTCGTCAACAAACGGGATTAGGCGACCGAGTTCGGGAGCGAACGTTTTGTCGAAGTCGATTCCAAATTCGCGTTCGATTTCGCTCTTCACCAGGATACCGTGACACAGGATTCGATTGATCACCGTGCGCCGCAGCAAATCGTCGCTCGTCAACCGGTAGCCGCGCATCGTTGCGATTCCGCGGCTCTCGACGAGGTTGCGATAGGTGGCAACGTCGCGGTCATTCTGCGCGTAGCTGCCGCTGACGCCGCTGATTGCGCTTACACCCATGCCGTAGAGGTCCGCTCCGGCCTTGGTGGTGTAACCCTGAAAATTGCGATGCAACGTGCGCTCGCGCTGGGCCACTGCAAGTTCGTCATTGGGAAGCGCGAAGTGGTCCATCCCAATATATTGGTAGCCCGCGTCCATGAAGTGCTCGAGGCCCGCGCGGAAAATTCTAAATTTCTCCATGCCCTCGGGCAGGCGCATGGCCAGCGCGCCCTGCTGCTTGCGCAGCCAGGGCACATGGGCGTAGCTGAACATGGCGACTCGATCGGGCGCCAGCGCCACGACCTGTTCCACCGTATGTGCAAAACGCTCGGCGGTCTGAAGCGGGAGGCCGTAGATCAAATCCACATTGATGCTATCGAATCCAAGCTTCCGCGCGCCTTCGATCAGGTCTCGCGTCATCTCGAGCGGCTGCACTCGGTTGATTGCCTGCTGCACTTCGAGGTGAAAATCTTGAATGCCCATG
>Ga0265325_10002221_pt1 | contig 13183 bp, 11 predicted proteins | sample 41420metaG_FD_202090 | JGI IMG/M metagenome (GOLD analysis project Ga0265325, IMG submission 202090) | Rhizosphere microbial communities from Carex aquatilis grown in University of Washington, Seatle, WA, United States - 4-14-20 metaG | ecosystem: Host-associated > Plants > Roots > Rhizosphere...
GTCACCGGAAGTTATCCCAGGGCGTTGGAAGACTCCCGGTGCGTCACCGGAAGTTATCCCAGGGCGTTGGAAGACTCCCGGTGCGTCACCGGAAGTTATCCCAGGGCGTTGGAAGACTCCCGGTGCGTCACCGGAAGTTATCCCAGGGCGTTGGAAGACTCCCGGTGCGTCACCGGAAGTTATCCCAGGGCGTTGGAAGACTCCCGGTGCGTCACCGGAAGTTATCCCAGGGCGTTGGAAGACTCCCGGTGCGGCGCCGCATTCGCCCGAGAGCGTCGGATGTTCCTCAGCGAGCGAGGTCGTCAGCGCCCCGCGCGTAGGGTCAGGGGAGGACTTGGATTCGCAAGTTGCGGTAATAAACCTCCGAGGACTCGGCTTGCCAGCCGATCGGGCCTGACAAGACCGCGGTTCCGCTTTGGTCCATGACCGCCAAGGTCTGATTTACGACATGACCGTTGACGGTGTACGTCGAGACGCCAGCGTTGGCTTGCAAGAGACACGAGTTCCAGCCCGTTCCGTAGCCGTTGGCCGAGCTCCCGCCGTCAGGCAGCGTCGCCAGCTCGTAATTGGCGCTCCGATGGTGCTGAACGAACCCGGTGGACCCGTTGACCGTCATCTGCGTTCCGCCGGCCGATGCGGGCGCGTAGGTCGTCGAGTCGCCGGGCGACCCCAGCGACTTGCATTGCGCAAAAAGAGCAAAAATATCTCCAGTCGAGCCCCACTTGTTCTGAAATTCGATGGATGATGGCCATATTTGCGCCACGTCGCCAAAGAGCGACCACAAGACGCCCGCGTCGCGCGGATAGGTCGTGAAGTTCGTCGCGGCCGTCGGGTCGGCCGTTGATCCGAACTTCTTGGAACCCCATTGGTAGTCCCACGACAGATTGAAGTGGGTGTACGATTTTTGGGTCGTCAGCAGGCAGAACGGCTGCGTCGATTGATCGGCCTGGGTGGGGTAGACGTGGATCGTTCCGTTTTCGGCGGCGAAGAACGCCATTGCCGCGGCTCCGGTAATCGTGGGCGGCGAAGTCGTGTGGGCCATGTTGCAGTTCGCGTTGAACCCCGCGAAATCGACACCGTCGAAAAGATCGACCCAGCCTCCGCCGTCGCTGTCGCCGCCATCGCCACCGGGGGCCGTCGCATCCGAGCCCCCGTCCGTCGTCCCACTCGCTCCGCCGTCGTTTGCGGAACCCGCCGGGCCGTCCCCAGTTCCCTGACTTCCCGCGCTATCCAACCCACTCGATGCATCGAGGCCGCCCGCCCCCGATCCGCCCGAGTCGAACTGCGCACCGTCCGTTCCTGGCGACGAGGCGCCATCCGTCCCACCGGAACCGGAGGAAGTTGTGCCTCCGGAGCTTCCCGAAGCGTCGTTCCACAATGAAGCATCCGACCCCGAGCCACCCGTCGCCGGTGCCGCGTCCGCCGCCCCGGACGCCGGACTGGATCCGCTCGAACACGCGATCGTGGACGAGGCCGCCGCTACAATCGCCCGAAATACGAACCCGGCCCCGATCGCAGGTTCAGCCCGTCCACCCGTTCTGCCCATTTGCCCACCTTCGCAGGGCATGACGTCGTAGGCAAGGGTCACGCGCTCCAAATGGTCTTTTCACCATACGACGGTCATGCGGGTGTTTACGAAATTCACGACCTCCTGGGGAGTTTAGGACGGTGACCGCCGACGCTACGGCCGCGCTCCCCAACCCCCCAACGGGTACCAAGAATGCTGCGCCCGAAAGTATTCCAGTGCGAAGTGAACGGGCGCAGTCGTTTGGTACAGCCCCACGGTAATTCCCAAAGCGTCATCGCCTGCTAAGGCGGCGTGGGTCCATCGTCGGGGCGGGCGCCGCCCGCGCTGCTCGGGACTCCGGAGCGGTTAGCCGCCCCTCTTACCATACGACACTCATGCCTGCGTTGAAGAAGTCCACGTTCTGCTGAGGAGTCATCACACGGGCTGTGACCATTGGATTTGTCGCGCTCGGCACGCCGATTGGATACCAAGTCGATTCTTGTCGAAAGTACTCGAGAGCGAAGCGCACGGGTTCCGTCGTCTGGTAAAGGCCCACCGTGATCCCGAGATTCTGTTCGATCACTTGGGGGTTGGTCGGGGCCCCCGTGCTGTCCATCGTGCCGACGTCGTTCTTGTTCTTGTCGAGGTGGAAGATGCCGGCCCCCCCCGCTACCTTCAACTTCAACGGGTCGATGAGGATCGCGCCCAGCCCGAACGCACCGCGTGAGTCGCGCAACACTCCCGACGCGTCCCCCGAAAGCGGGCTCTCGTCCAACGCCGCGATCGGGCTGAACCCGGACCCCTCGTACGCGGCCCCACCGAGCATGATCGGGCCGAGCGACAACATGGCGCCCGCCTGAACGCCCCAGCCGTTGACGTGGAGGTCCTTCGCTCCGGTTCCGGAGGTCACCGTACCTTCCAGCACTTGCCAGAAGCCACTGCCGAATACGCGAATCGAATCCTTGTACTCGTACTTCAGTTCGGCGTCGAACCGCGGCAACGGCGCACGATCCAGCGCCGCATTGTCGATGGTGTTCGGGTCGTAAACCCCGACAGAAAGCTGGAGACCACCCAGGCTGGGGCTCGCGTAGACGAAGCCAGGGTTGAAGCCCGGAAAGGGTGCCCCGAACCCCGTCATCCCGCAGGCGCCGCCCGAGGCATCGCGGATGCTGCAGGGATATCCCAGGCCATACTCGTGCGCGATCCGATGGTCCACGAGGATTCCTCCTCGCCCGAAGAGCTCGAGGTCGCTCCCTCCGAGGACGCTGCCCCACGGTCCCTCGAGCTTCAGGTATAGCTCGCGTGGGTCGACCTCTCCAACAGCGTTCTGAAGCCGGCCACCCGAGGCGTTCATCCAGATCCCCACCCGCGCGGTGACTTTGAGGTTCGGGTTGATCTGCTTGACGCCCGTGAATCCGAGAATGCTCATGAGGAACCCGTTGCGGATTCGGGTCGAGCGAAGCTGCCCCGTGGCGGTCGACGTGTCCTCGGTTCCGGCTCCCGTGAAATCGGGCTCCCCGGTCGGAAGGCCGTCGCCGCTCGCAAAGCTGATGAACGCGTTCACGCGCCCATCCATGCTGAAATCCCACCCGTGATATTGCACGAGTGGAATCTCTGCCTTCGCCGGGCTCGACGCGAAGAGCGCCGCCGTGAGAGCGCCGCCGACGACTGAGATGTTCGACCACGTACGACGCGTCATGCGCCAGTCCTTTCGATGTTCTGCCATTGTCCCGTGCTCGCAGAGCGTTCGATGGCGTCGAGGACTCGCTGATTTTGGAGTCCGTCCTCGAAGTTGGGCCGCGGCTGCTTCCGGTCGTTGATCGCGCGAATGAAGTCGTAAACCGTATGAATGAAGGAGTGCTCGAAGCCGATGATGTGGCCGGGCGGCCACCAAGCAGCGAAGTAAGGGTGACTGGGATCCGTCACCAAGACCGTTCGAAAGCCACTGAGGGGGCCCTCCTCGGTGTAGACGTCGAGCTCGTTCATTCGTTCGAGATCCCAAACAATGCTGCCTTTGGACCCATTGACCTCGAAGCGGTTGTAGTTCTTTCGGCCGGGCGCGAACCGCGTTCCCTCGAAGTATCCGACGGCCCCGTTCGCGAACCTCACCAGGGCCTGCGCCGAATCGTCGACGGTGACCCTTCCCCGCTTCCCCGGATCGTCCGGCAGGGGCCGCTCGGGCACGAAGGTCGTGAGCAGGCCAGAAACGGCGATCGGTTCTCCCACGAGATATCGCGCGAGGTCCATCGTGTGCGAGACGAGATCGCCGAGCGATCCGGAGCCCGCTCTGGCCTTGTCCAATCGCCACACGAGCGGGAACTCGGGATCGACGATCCAGTCCTGAAGATACACTCCGCGGTAATGATGAATCGTGCCGATCTGTCCTTCGTCGATGATTCGTTTGGCCAGAGCCACCGCCGGGCAGCGGCGGTAGTTGTGGCACAACATATGAATCACCCCGGCTTCGCGGACGGCGGCGACCATTTTCTCCGCTTCGAGAAGGCTGTTGGCCAGCGGCTTCTCGCAGAGAAGCGCCTTTCCCGCACCGGCAGCGGCGATCGCGATCTCGGCATGCGCGTCGCCCGGCGTACAGATGTCGACGACGTCGATGTCCTTGCGCTGAACCACGCTCCGCCAATCGGTGGCGTATTCCTCGAACCCCAACCGTTCACGCGCCTCCGCAACCTTTGCCTCGGTCCGGCCCGCCACCACCTTCAGCACCGGCTCGAGGGGGAGGTCCTTGAAGAAGTGCGCCACCTGGCGCCAGGCGTTCGCGTGCGCCCGTCCCATGAAGTCGTACCCGATCAACGCGACATTGAGCTTTCGCTTCGCCATGAGTCGACTCCCGAAGGTTTTAGGTCCAGTACGGAACGCGCCCGCGTCCCTGCACGGGAATGTTTTGCGCCGGAAGCACCTCGTGGTGGAGCGCGTACATGCATGCGGCCGCTTCGTCGATCTTGCGCGCAAAGGCAATCGAGCCCTGGAGAATCGGCTTCAGTCGGGCCCTGTCCTGGATACGCGCGCGCGGGTATTCGTGCTCGATCACGAGCGCCGTGTTGGCGATGTCGAGCTTCAGTAGCTCGCGTGCAGCAAGCTGGTGATCCAGCCAGTCGACGGTGCGGTTTTGCAAGTAGCCGAGCGGATCGTGCTTGGCCGTGCCTGGAAGCTCGTGCTCGCAGAGCACGGTTTGCTTCTTCCACGCATTGGCCTGATCGGCCGGGTTCGACGAGGGCTCCCCAGCCTTCCAGTCGCCCCGCTCCACGGTCTGTCCGCCGTAGCCCCAGGCGGCGATCCCCTTCGGATCAATCACTTGCCCTTTCACGTGGAAGCCGCCGACGATGAAATCGTACCCGCTCTCCTTCAGGTATTGAAATATCGACCGGGTGTCCTGGCCCATCAGAATCGCATGGGACGGATCGTAGTGGACGCGAAACTGGTCGCCGACGCCGTGCTTTTCGCATATCCGGTGCAGCGCGATCCATAGCGCGGCCGTGTACCCGATGTTGTTGTGGAAGTTGTCGCCCGTCGTCCAACCCGGCATGGGACACTGTTCGACGCGATACTCGATGCCGCGGGCCTTCGCTTCTTTCAGCAAGGGGATGAACACGTTCTCGAAGAAGGTCAGGTTGGCGTCCATCGAGAGCTTTTGGTTGCGACCGATGAAGCCGCAGACCGCTTTGAGCCCCAGCGCGGCCGCAGCGTCGAGCATGCGTATCACGAAAGCGTGCTTCTTCTTGCGGACGTCGTTGTCGTCGTGGAGCAAATTGTCGAAGAAGGCGATGTCGGTGACCCCGACGCCCGTCGCCTCGATGGCTGCGAGCACGCGCTTTGCTCGCGCCTTGTCGAATGGCTTTCTCAGGTCGAGTGTGTTGGCGACCGGATCGAGCATCGCTTCGGGCGGCACGTCGGCCTCGGACGGATGAAGGGCCGCGGATATTTGAATGTTGGGACAGTCCATCTCGCGTGCGAACTCCAGCCAGTCCTCGATGGCTTTGTCGGGGTCCGCATCGCGGACGGAGCGGGGAGTGAGCTCCTGCAGTGCGGCGGTGAGCACGCTCATCTTCATGAACTTTGGTTGAAAGGCCTGGACGCTCATATGGGAGTTCCTTTCGACGCCGGCGCGGGTAACGGAGACGAAGAAGATGGCAAACGCGGCGGAACCCGCGATGCAAGGTGGGCTGCTCCGAGGGGGAGGTCGAAAAGGACCGCTCGCGCGGCATCGACGCGGGGAAGGACGCGGTCGCCGGGGCGAAGGCGCCCTCGGTACGGAGTCAAGATATGCACGTGAGTCCCTGCCCACGCGCACAACAACGTTGTGGTCGGACCGATATATTCGACGATCTCGACGACGGCGTCAAATGGGCCGGCCGTTCGATGGTGTTCGGTTTCGAGGGCGGTGAGATGGATATTCTCCGGGCGAATGCCGAGCAGCCGCTCGGCGGGACCGGCTGACTCGGCGGCCATGAGCGGCGTCCCGTCCGGGGCGAGCCAACGATCGGCGACGCGGTGAACCGGCAAGAGATTGATCGCGGGTTGGCCGAGCTGGAGCGCCACCACCGGCGAGAGCGGGCGCTCGTAAATCTCGCGTGCCGTGCCGGTTTGAAGCACCCGGCCTTCCGACAGGACGACGATTCGATCGGCCATGGAAAGCGCCTCAGCCTGATCGTGGGTGACGAATACCATCGGCGTCTTCAACTCGCGTCGCAGCTCGACCAACTCCACCCGCAGTCTTTCGCGCAACTTCGCGTCGAGGTTGGTCAGCGGCTCGTCCATCAAGAACAAGCGTGGGCGGCGAACGATTGCGCGCCCGATGGCGACTCGTTGCATCTCGCCGCCGGACAGTCGCGACGCCTCTCGGTCTAGATAGCGAGAAATGTTCAGCAGATTCGCAGCCCATTCGACGCGTCGGCGAATCTCCGCTTCGCCGACGCTCCGGCCTGGGGCCCTCAGAGGAAACTCGAGATTTCGTCGGACCGTCCACCGTGGATAGAGCGAGAAATTCTGGAAAACGAGCGCGACGTCCCGTTCGGCGGGAGCCGAGGCCGTCACGTCCTGCCCCGCCATGAAGATGGCCCCTTCATCGGGGCGCTCCAGACCTGCGATGGTTCGCAGCAGCGTTGTCTTGCCTGCCCCCGTCGGTCCCAATACGACGAGAAGTTCGTCGGCGCGGACCTCGAGCTGAACGTCGAACAGCGCCTGGGCACGCCCGAGCCGCTTCGATACGCCGCGCACCCCAAGCAAGTGCGCACCGGCCGGAGGCCCAGCGGGCGCCTCCACGCCCGCTCCGTCGCGAGCCGGTCCGCGCGCTTCTTCGAGCGCCGGGGCCCTCATAGGCGCTTCTCCGTCACCGCGTCGAACATCGAGATCTGCGCGGGGTCGAGTCGAAGCCGCAGCTCGGTGTCCCGCCTGCGCGCTGCACCGCTCGAGCCGCGCATGATGACGCGCCCCGCATCTGTCTGCACGTGAACATGACTGGCGCTGCCCAAATACTCCTCGGTCAGGACACGGCCGAAGACCGGGCCGTCGGAGGCCTCGTGGACGTGCTCGCAACGGATCCCCAGCGTGGCGGGTCCAGGACGTGCGGGGCGGGGAACGTCGATGTGAAGGTGGCCCTCTTTGGAGACGAACGCCGGCCGGCCGGAGTCCTCCGTCACGCGCCCGGGAATCAGGTTCATGCCCGGACTGCCGACGAAAGACGCCACGAAAAGGTCGTTCGGGCGATCGTACACATCCGACGGCGTGCCTACCTGACGAATCCGTCCACCCTCCATGACGACGATTCGGTCGGCGAGGCTCATGGCTTCTTCTTGGTCGTGGGTCACGTAAATGGTCGTCACCTTCGACGCCAGCTGTTCGGCACGAATCAGCTCCCTCATGGCCAACCGCTGATCGGCATCCAGAGTTCCGAGGGGTTCGTCCATGAGATGAATCGCCGGGCGGCGGACGATGGCCCGCGCCAGCGATACCTTTTGCTGGTCTCCCCCCGAGAGCTGCCTCGGAAAACTCGAAAGGAGCTTGCCGAGGCCCATGCGCGCAGCCACGTCATCCACACGCCCGCCGATTTCGGAACGGGACCAGCCAGCCGCGCGCAGAGGGAACGCGATGTTCTCGCGAACCGTCAAGTGGGGGTAGAGGGCGTAGAACTGGAACACCATCCCGACGTCGCGCTGCGACGGGCGCATTGTGGTGACGTCTTTGCCGTTCAGTCGTATCGATCCGCCCGTTGCGAGCTCGAGCCCCGCGACCATGCGCAACGTTGTCGTTTTCCCGCAGCCCGAGGGCCCCAGAAGAACAATCAGCTCGCCGCCATCGACTGACAAATCGATTCCGCGGACCGCCCGGGTCCCATCGCGATACGTCTTCTCCAGCCCCGCGAGAGCGAGAAAGCTCACGGCGGCCCCCGCTCGGGGATCGACGCTTCGACATCGGTCCGCCTGTGAGACGTGTATACGTGGGCGAGCGTCGACATCAGCGTCAACCAAAACGCCAGTCTGAGCCGACCCTCGCGCCAGAACGGCACGACGTACATCGCGAGACCCAGAGCGATTCCGGCGAGGGCCGCACGGTCTAGACCGACGATGAATCGGCCGCCTGACCTACTGTTTGATCGTTCCAAAAGTGACCCCGCGCAACAAGTGGCGGCGTACCAGTACCGTGAAAAGCACAATGGGTCCCACGAAAATCATCATTCCCGCGGCGATACGCGGCCAGGGAACACCCTCGATGTTTCCCTGCAGTCCAGCAAAGTAGACCGGCACCGTCTGGGCCTCGTAGTTATTCAGTGTCATTGCGAAGCCGAACTCGTTCCACGACGAGATCAAGCAGAAGACGCCCGTCACGGCCATTCCTGTGGACGCCTGCGGCACGATGATCCGGAAAAACGTGTGCAGCACCGAGTATCCGTCGACCAGGGCAGCCTCCTCGAATGCACGTGGAATTTCGTCCACGAAACCCTTCATGAGCCACACCGCGAGCGAAAGGTTGAAGCTCGTATACAGGAGGACAAGGCCGAGGTGCGTGTTCTCGAGGGCAAACCAGCGGTACATCACCAGGACCGGAACGACGACCGCCAGAGGCGGCAAAAAGCGCGTGGACAGAATGAAGAACAGCCAGTCTTTGCTTCCCGGAATTCGGAACCGCGAAAATCCGTACGCGCATATCGTTCCCAGACAGACCGCGGCCAACGTCGAAAGGACGCCGATGACGATGCTGTTGCCCAAGTAGTGGTAGAAATCGTTCGGCGTGCCGGCTACTGGCTTGGACAGGTTTCGGTACGCGTCGAGTGTGGCCGCGAAGCGCACGGAGTCCGCGCCGCTCGGGTTGGATTCGAGCGGTCCTGACCAGGGGACAAACTTCGCGTGTGCGCTGATTGTGTCCTGATATGTCTTGACGGACGTCAGTGCCAGCCACGCCAAGGGGAGGGTTGCCACGAGAAGAAACCAGACGACCAAAACCGTGCGGACGGCCCTCATGGAGTCATGCCTCGGCCTTTCCTTGTCGCCGGCCGAGCATCTCGATGTAGCGCACGAAGATGGTGGCTACGGCGATCACCGCCACGAGAATGACGACACCGTACGCGGAACCGAGACCGACTTTGTAGTCGCGGAACACCACCTGGTAGATGCGCGCGGACAGTGTCTGGGTCGAAGCGTCGTTGGGACCCGTAATGGCCATGACCAGATCGAACTGTTTGAGCGCATCGGTTGCGCGGAGAAGCACCGCCAACCCGAGGAGCGGCGCGCACATCGGCAGCGTGATGGACCGGAAGACCATCCATCGACCGGCCCGGTCTATCTCGGCCGCCTCGTAAATGTAGGACGGAATGCTGTTCAATCCGGCCAGCGAAATCAACATCATGAACGGCGTCCACATCCAGATGTCGACGAACAGGATCGATACGAGCTTCAGGTCGTCGTCGGTCAGCCACTGAGGTTGCGGCAGGTGCACGAGCGCCAGAAGCTGGTTCAGGATCCCGTAGTTACCATTCAAGATCAGGTTCCAGAACAAGGAGAGGACCACGGGGCAAAGCATCATCGGTATCAGAAGGACGGTGAGGATGACCGCCTTGCCCGGGACGCGATCGCGCATGGCCATCGCGAGCACGAACCCAAGGACCAACTCGACCGAGACGGAAACCAACACGAACAGCCCGGTTACGGTCAAGGCGTTCGCATAGCGGGCCTCGTTGAAGAGCACCGTATAGTTGTGGCCACCGACCATCTTGACCGGACCGCCCGACAGGTCGGCGTTCGTGAAGCTGAGGTAGATGTTGAAGATCAGGGGAAACAGATTCATGGCCACGAGGAGAAGCAGCGCCGGCGCAACGAACCCCGCGCCGATGAGAGACGACGGGGCTGCTCGGGGCCGGACTCGAAACTCGTTACGCTTCATCCGCCGGACTTCTATGGCGTCGCCTGCTGGAGGATCTTCTCGTGCTCCGACGCCATTTGGGTCAACGCGTCCTTCGACGATTTCTTGCCGTCGAGAGCCTCGCCGAGCTGTTGGGCGCTGGCGGCGATGAGCTCGTTGTAGGCCGGGACGTTCCAGAAGTCTTGGGCAATGTCCATCGACTCCGCGAAGGCGGCGTTGTACGGAGTCGCCTTCCGGAATGCGTCGCTCTTCAGGATCTCCGCGTTGGCGGTGAATCCACCGGGTTTTCGCACCCACTGCTTTTGGGTATCGCTCTGCAGGAACCAAGCGATGAATTTCTTGGCGAGGTCCTGCTGTGGAGAGGATGTTTTGTTCGAAATGGAAAACCCCTGTCCCCCGAGACTCGCGAACCTTCGGTCACCCTCTTTGGGCATTGCGAAGAACCCGACCTTCCCGGACATCTTCTTGGCGAGATCCGGAAAAAAGGCGAAGTAGTTCATGAGCATCGCCGTGGAGTCGTTGACGAATGGCTCGAGCGCCTCGCCGTATCCGAGCTTGCTGCCGCCCGGTGGGGAATACTTGAGGAGCGATTTGAAGAAATCGAGTGCCCGTACCGCGTCGGGGGAGTCGAGCGTCCCTTGCACCTTCAACGTCTTCGGAGCGGACCACGCCCCGCCGAAGGCGTAGAGCACTTGCTCGAAACCCATGACGATGTCGTCGTACCCGCGTCCCGTGATGAGAACGTCGCCGTAGCGTTTCTTGTCGGGCCGCGTGAAGAACTCCGCCACGACCTTCAGCTCGTCCCAGGTTTGCGGAACGGAGAGCTCTCTATTGAACGCCTTCTTGAACGCTGCCTTCTCGGCCGGGTCCTCGAACCAGTCCTTTCGGTACGCCCATCCCATCGCGTCCGTCTCGGCAGGCGCCCCATAATAGTGTTCCGAACCAGTCGGGTATTCCGCCAGATACTTCAGCGCAACCGGGTGAAGCGTCTTGAGATCGACCGCCGAGGGGAGCCAGCTCGTCAAGTCGACGTAGAGCCCCTTGGTTGCGCCCCGCCCCAACCATTGGCTGTCGCCCACCACGATGTCGAACGCCGTTTGGTTCTTGCCGAACTCCTGGAATACTTGGTCTTGGAAACTGGCCCACGGGATCTGGTGGACTTTGACTTCGACATTCTCCGTCCGACCGAAGTCGTTTGCCAACTCCTGCAGCCCGTCGGCAGGAGCCCACTGCGCCCACCAGATGGTGAGCAGCTTCTTCGGCGCCGGCGCGGTCGCGGCGGTCGAGCTTCCGCTCGCCGGCTCCGAGGGTTGTTCCTTCTGCCGACATCCGAGGACGAAGAGCAGAGAGCAGGCGGCTCCGGCGACGATGGCGAAGGTCACGATGGGCTTTGTCGGCATTGGGGTCTCTGAGTAAACTGAAGCGCGCGGCACGCGTGTCCGGCGAGTGGTCAATACTGGGGAGTCCGCACCCAGATGTTCCGGAAATTCACGTAACAGAGGTGGTCCTGAAGTCCGAGGGGCTGTGGCCCCGGGGCGTCAGGGATGCCGGCCGGCGTGTAGCCGGCGGCGGGATTCAGCGGCACGTTCAGTTGGACGATCTGCCCATTGAGCGCAGCCTTGACGAATTCGGCGTTCTGCGTCTTTACGGGCGGGTTGGCGTTGTTCCAAACAGACGCCTTGAACTCGATTTCGTACGTATTCCAAATGAGCTCCATGTGGCAGGCAACCACGAGTGGCTTCATGATGCTGTACACCGCTCCGCATGTGTTGATGTCGGGCGGGTCCCCGTACGAGTCGAGGATTTGCATTTCGTAGGCGCTTTTTAGGTAGACGCCGCTATTGCCGCGCTGCTGGCCCGTGACGCTCGATGGATACATCGGCGTCATGTACTCGACGTGCACGCACAGATCTTCGAACTTCTGATTGCTCTGAATCAGCGTTGCGACGCCCGTTCCGGAAGGGACGACGGTCATGGTTCCGTCGTTGTTGAGCGTCCATTGAATGGGCGTCGTCGGCTCGTTCTCCTTGTGCCAATTGGCGAGGCTCGTGCCGTCGAACAGCACGACTTTGCCGGGCGCCGCCGGGTCGAAGTTCGAGGTGCCGTCGGCATTTTGAATCCAGTTGCATCCGCCGCCGCCTCCGGTAGCCACCGCCGCGTCCGCGGCCTGCCCCGCACCGCCCTCCGGTCCGCTGGAACCGCCCGAGCTGCTGGGCGGGGTTCCACTCGACCCGTCGGCGGCAGAAGAAGGAGGGGTGCCCGCGTCCTGCACCTCCCCGGATCCGGCGGAGCCCGCATCGGGCCCGGCTCCGCCGCCGGACCCAGCGCCTCCGGCGCCGTTCGACCCCGTGGGGCCCGCGCTTCCGCTCGAGCCGCTAGCGCCTGTCGAGCCACCGGAACTGGAACCGCCTGCGCCTGTCGAGCCGCCGGGACCCGACCCGGCGCCTGTCGAACCCCCGGCGGGTGCGGCACCTCCGCTGGAGGTCGCGCCGCCCGAGGACGTCCCGCTGGTTCCCGCCGCGGCGGTCGGGCTATCCGGAGTCGCAGGCGTACAGGCTGCCATGGTCCAGGCCAAGCCTAGGGCGGCGCCCGTCCCAGTGAGGACGAGCTGTAGCGTGTCGCGGTGTGAAAGGGTCATCGAAAACCTCATGGGGACTGGCACGTCGGTAGCGACCATAAACGGCGATATGGAGACTGACACATCGGCGTCTTCAGAGAACGTGGATTTGCGCGTACGGAATGGGAGCTGGCGTGTGGCCCGTCGTTGGGGAAAGCGTCTCGCAGCGCTCCTTGCGTTCTAGCTGTGATGTCTCGAGCCCTAAATCAATCACGAGCCGACCGTTGCGGTGTGCTGCAGGACGTCGAGAACACGCGCGGCGCGGTAATTTGCTCGGCGGTAGGGGAGCAGACCGCAGGAGCACAAGAATTGTGAAGGGAGGGCGTTACCACGCAGAGCGATGCGCGTCTAGATAGAGCACCGAACGGTTTGGCGGACCGAGGATTTGCTGCGAGTTCGCCTTTCCGCCAAGGCCGTCGATCCGTTTCGCAATTGCGGCGGCCGCTGTCGCGCCGCGCGCCAAAGGCGCGGTCCCTTTGCGGAGGTTGAAAAATTGGAGTGAACGTAGAATGTGACAGCCGCGGTTTCTGCGGTGAGTCATTGGCGGCGAGTGAGTCGCGGGAGCCAAGCCCGCACGTCCGTTCTAACGGGACACCTTGTTTGGATCCTCACCCCGGCGTGGTATGCGGATCGGAATGAAAGGGGCGCCCCAAGTCGGCGAAATCGCGCCAGGCGTGGGTCGGGACGAC
>Ga0265325_10002223_pt1 | contig 13173 bp, 11 predicted proteins | sample 41420metaG_FD_202090 | JGI IMG/M metagenome (GOLD analysis project Ga0265325, IMG submission 202090) | Rhizosphere microbial communities from Carex aquatilis grown in University of Washington, Seatle, WA, United States - 4-14-20 metaG | ecosystem: Host-associated > Plants > Roots > Rhizosphere...
TGGTCGGCACCGTGCTCGGGCTGGTCGCCGGATATTTTCGCGGCATCACCGAGATCGCCATCATGCGGCTGATGGACATCATCTTGACGCTGCCGAGCCTGCTGCTGGCGATCGTGATCGTCGCAATTCTGGGGCCCGGCGTCTCCAACGCGCTGCTCGCGGTCGCGATCGTGCTGCTGCCGCACTACGTCCGCATCGCGCGCGCCGCGGTCATCACCGAAGTCGCCAAGGATTACGTCACTGCGGCGAGGGTCAGCGGCGCCGGCAGCCTGCGGTTGATGGTCAAGGAAGTGCTGCCGAACTGCGCGGCGCCGCTGATCGTGCAGGCGACGCTCGGCATCTCTACGGCGATCCTGGACGCGGCAGCGCTCGGCTTTCTTGGTCTCGGCGCCCAACCGCCGACGCCAGAATGGGGCACCATGCTTGCCGACGCCCGTGAATTCGTGCTGCGCGCCTGGTGGGTCGTGACGTTCCCCGGACTGATGATTCTCATCACCGTGCTGGCGTTCAACCTGTTCGGCGACGGCCTGCGCGACGCGCTCGATCCCAAGCTCAAGCGGTGAACCATGGCCGCGCTTGAGATCGAGAACCTGGTTGTAGAATTCCCGTCGCCACGCGGACCTGTGCGTGCAGTCGACGACGTTACGCTCACTCTCGAGCACGGCGAGATCCTTGGCATCGTCGGCGAATCCGGCTCGGGCAAGAGCCTCGCCATGCTCGCCGTCATGGGCCTCGTCCCCTTCCCCGGCCGCGTCACCGCCGATCGCCTGCGGTTCGGGGGCCATGATCTGCTGTCGGTTTCGGACGCGACGCGGCGTCATCTGATCGGCAAAGACATGGCGATGATTTTCCAGGAGCCGGCGACCAGCCTCAACCCGTCCTTCACCGTCGGATTCCAGATCATGGAGACGCTGCGCGTCCATGAGACCATGGACCGCAAGCAGGCGCACAGGCGTGCCATCGAACTGCTTGAGCAGGTCGGCATTCCGGCGCCGGAAAGCCGGCTAACCGCCTACCCGCACCAGCTATCCGGCGGCATGAACCAGCGCGTCATGATCGCGATGGCGATCGCCTGCAATCCGAAGCTCTTGATCGCCGACGAGCCGACCACGGCGCTCGACGTCACCATCCAGGCGCAGATCCTCGATCTCTTGCTGTCGCTGCAGCGCGAGCGCGGCATGGCGCTGATCCTGATCACCCACAACATGGCGGTGGTCGGCGAAATGGCGCAGCGCGTCGCCGTGATGTATTCCGGCCAGGTGATGGAGCAGCGCGCGACCGCGGATCTGTTCAACAATCCGCAGCACCCCTACACCGCCGCGCTGCTGGCCGCCCGCCCGGAAAGCCGCGTCGGTGAACGTCTTGCGACCATCCCCGGCACGGTGCCGAGCCTGTTCGATCGTCCGCATGGCTGCCTGTTCAGCCCGCGCTGCCGCTACGCCACGCCGCACGCGGTCGCGACTCGGCCGGAGCTGCGGTCGTGGGAGGGCGGCGCGGTGCGCTGCCATTATCCGCTCGGCGATCCGACCCGCGACGCCCGCATCGCCGCCGACCGGCAAACCGACGAGGCAAATGTGTCGTGAGCCCGCTGGTCGTCGCGCAGGATCTCACGCGGATCTATCGGGAAAAATCCGGCGTTTTTGCCAAGCCGCAGGATTTGCGCGCGGTCGGCGGCGTATCGTTCTCGCTCGACGGCGGCAAAACCCTGGCGATCGTCGGCGAATCCGGCTGCGGCAAGTCGACCCTTGCCCGGCTGATCACGCTGATCGAGAAACCGAATTCCGGCGCGCTCGAAATCGACGGCACCGATGCGCTGGCGCCCGCTCCGGCAGACGCCAAGCGGTTGCGCCGCACCGTTCAGCTCGTGTTCCAGAATCCCTATGGCTCGCTCAACCCGCGCAAGAAGATCGGCGCGATTCTGGAAGAGCCACTCCTCATCAATACCGACCTCGGCAAAGCCGAACGGCGCCAGCAGGCGCTGGCGATGATGGCACGTGTCGGCTTGAGCGAAGAATATGCGCGGCGCTATCCGCATATGTTTTCAGGTGGCCAGCGCCAGCGCGTCGCCATCGCCCGGGCGCTGATGCTGCGACCCAAGCTGCTTGTGGCCGACGAGCCGGTGTCGGCGCTCGACGTCTCAGTGCAGGCGCAGGTGCTCAATCTGCTGATCGATCTGCAACAGCAATTCGGCCTGGCCTATCTTTTCATTTCGCACGATCTCGCGGTGGTGCGCTTCATCGCCCATGATGTGCTGGTCATGTATCTCGGCCTGGCGGTCGAGCATGGGACGAAGGACGTGATTTTCGAGAAGCCGCTGCACCCATACACGCAGGCGCTGCTGGCCGCGACGCCGGCGCTGGGCGAGCCGCGCAAGGCGCGCCGCATGGTCAAGGGCGAGATTCCCTCGCCGCTCAATGTGCCGAAAGGCTGCGTGTTCGAGACCCGCTGTCCGCACGCCACCGATTTGTGCCGCGCGGAACGGCCGCCGCTGCGCCCGGTCGGCGGACGGCTGGTCGCCTGCCATTATGCCGAGCAATTTTTGTAAGGGCCGGCTAGTATCCGAAATACCGCGGCACGAACAGCACGAGTTCCGGCACGAAGGTAATCAACATCAGCGCGGCGATCATCACGGCAAGCACAGGGATAACAGCGATGCTGCATTTCGCGATCGACTCGCCGCTGATCGCCGAAACGATGTAGAGGCAATTGCCGACCGGCGGGTGGATCGTGCCGATTGCCAGGTTGACCACCATCACCACCCCGAAATGCACCAGATCGACGCCGAGCGACTGCATGATGGGGATGAGGACGGGACCAAGGATGATAAGCGCCGCGGCGACCTCGATGACACACCCGATCAAGAGCAACAGGATGTTGACGAGCAGAAGCACAAGCCAAGGCCGGCCGGTGACCGCCAGCAACGCGTCGGCGAGGTGCTGCGGAATTCTCTGATGCGCAAACAGAAATCCGACGAAAGTCGCGGTCGCGATCAGAAACATCACCTTGGCGCTGAGTAGCCCTGTGACGTACAGAAGCCTGGGAAGTTGCGACCATTTGAGCTCGCCATAGACGTAAATGCCGACAATGACCGCATAGGTGACGGCGACCGCGGCGGATTCAGTCGCGGTGAAAATTCCGGAAAATACGCCGCCGAGAATGATGATAGGCATGAACAAGGCAAGCAACGCGGCGGAAAAGCGTGCGCCAAGTTCGCGTAAGCCCACCCGCGGCTCGCGCGGATAGTTGCGCGAGCGCGCGACCAGGAACACCAGGCCCATCAGGCCGATACCGATGATGATGCCGGGCACGAAGCCGCCGAGAAAAAGCGCGGCCACGGAGACATTCCCGATCGCGCCGTAGATCACCATCAGGACGCTGGGAGGAATAATCGGGCCCAGCGCGCCAGCGCCCGCTTGCAGCGCGGCTGCGAACGGGCCGTCATAACCCTTGCGCTTCATCGCCGGGATCATCACCGCGCCGACCGCCGCGGTGTCTGCCGAAGCCGATCCAGAAATGCCGGCGAAGAACATCGAACTGAGCACAGTGACGTGGCCGAGCCCGCCACGAAAGCCGCCGACCACTGCCGAAGCGAAATCCACCAGCCTCCGCGCTGTACCGCCGACCTCCATCAGTGCGCCGGCAAGGATGAACAGAGGAATGGCGAGCAGCAGGAAGACATCGATGCCGACGAACATGCGCTGCGCAAACAAGGTCAGCGCCGCCATGATCGAAAGGCCCGGGATGGCGGCAGCCATCGCAAGGCCCGCCACCCCGAGCGCGAACGAAATCGGAATGCCGATCGCGATCAGAACAACGAAAGTCGCGAGAAATGTGCCGAAGATCATGGCTCGTCGTCAACGACGCCGTAGCGGGCGCACCAAACGATCCAGAAAATGCCGATCAGGGGCCCGACCAACATTGCGCTATAGATCCACGCCATCGGCACTTCGACCGATGGTGACAATTGATGCCATTGCAATTGCACCATTCGCAGCCCGCCGGTCGCGATCGCGAGGCTGCCGCCGATTACGACCAGATGGCTGACGATGCGCAGCACCCTTTGGAAGCCGGGACCGACGCTTTGATGCAGCGTGTCGATCGCCGGATGCCCCTCGCCCAGGCGCATCAGAGCGGCGGCGCCGAGAAACGTCACCCAGACGAAGCAGTAGCGCGCGACCTCCTCGCTCCACTGGATCGGCATTTCGAGAACGTAGCGCCAGATCACCTGCGCGAGCGTGAGCAGCGTGATTGCCGCCATCAGCGTGGCAATCACCAGCCGTTCGGCGGCCGCCAGCAGCGCGACCAGCCGCGCTGACGCATTGCCACGCTTCATTTATGGCCCTCGGCAATCAGGCGATCGGCCAGTTCCTTGGCACCCGGCTCGCTCACCAGATCGACGAATTTCGGCACATAGGCTTCGACGTGTTTCTGAAAGGCGGCGACGTCGACGTCGGTGTTCACCTTGGCCTTTTCCTTCAGCAGGGCGAGAAACTTCTGATCGCCTTCCTTGTACAGGTTGCGCTGAAAGCGCGCGGCCTCAATGCCGGCCTCGTCGATGATCTTGCGGTCGGCTGGCGAAAGCTCCTGATAAACCCGCTCGGCCATGACAAGATTGAGCATGCCGACAAGGTGGTTGGTGATCGAGATGTAGGGCGCGACTTCGTAGTATTTCGCGGTGTAGAGTGTCGTCAACGAATTGGCGAAGCCGTCCACGACGCCTTGCTGAATCCCGGTATAAACCTCCGGAAAGGCCATCGGCACCGCGGTTGGGCCGAGCGCTTCGATCATCAGGATCGATGATTTCGACTGGATCGCCCTTATTTTGAGACCTTTCATGTCTTCGGGCCTTACGATGGGGCGTTTCGAATTGGCGAGTTGGTGAAATCCGGCAATGAAGTAACCGACGCTGCGGAAGCCGGACTTCGGCCAGTTCTTGGTCATTTCGCCGCCGATGTCCCCTTCAAGCACACGCGTCAGCGCCTCGTAATCCTTGAACACGTAGGGAATATCGAGCAGGAACACCTTGCGGTCGTTGGCGACGGCGCCGGCAACCGGCGACGCCGCAATCACGAAATCGACGGTTCCGATCTTGAGCCCTTCGACCATGTCACGCTCTCCGCCGAGTTGGCCGGACGGAAAGATATCGATCTTGATCCGGCCATTGGTGCGCGCCTGCACAATTTCTGCGAATTTCAACGCGCCTTGCTGATACGGATGATCGCCGCCCGGCAGCACATGACCGAGCTTGAGGGTCATCGTCTGGGCCCCCGCCGGAACGGCCAGCATCGGCAACAGCAACGCGGTCGCCACCGCAAAAGCCTGCGTCAATTTATTTGTCATTGTCCTGTCCTCCCCTCGCAACGTTCTAGAAAATCATTCAGCGCGCGATTAAATGCCTCGGCCTGCTCGATGTTAGAGATGTGCGCAGCGTTCTCGAGCACGACCAGTTTCGACCCCGGTGCGTTGGCATGGATCGCCTGCGACATCGCAAGCGGCGTCCCCGGATCATCCTTGCCGACGATCACCAGGATCGGACACTCGATATCCTTGAGGCGGCTCGTCGTGTCGATCCGCGGAATGGCATAGGAACAACCGGCATAGCCCGCGACCGGTGTCGAGCGTATCGCTTCGCCGATCTTGGCTACCTTGTCCGGATGGCTTTTATGAAACGGCGGCGTGAACCAGCGCTCGAGCGTCGGCTTGACGAGCGGCTCCATGCCCTGCGCCAGCGCAATCTCGACGCGCGAGGCGAACAGGTCGACCGCTTCCGGCGGCCACCGGCTGGTGGAATCGGCGATGGTCAAGCTGTTGAAGATGCCGGGATGTCGTAGCGCGAAAACCTGGCCGATCATGCCGCCCATCGACAGGCCGATGAAATGCGCGGCAGTAATCTTCAACGCACCAAGCAACCCATGCAAATCGTCAGCGAGTTGCGCCAGTGAATAGGGCCCGGCCGGCGCGTCGCTTTGGCCGTGCCCACGCGTGTCGAATGCCAGCACACGGTACGCGTTGGAAAACGCCGTAAATTGTGGCGCCCACATCGCGACGCTGCAGGCCAACGAATGGCTGAAAACAAGCCAGGGCCGGCGGGGATCATCCGCGCGGCCGTGGATCTCGTAATAGAGATCGATCCCGTTCGATGACTGCTTCATGGCGCCCGGCGTCGCGTCAATCGCGCGATCTTTACAAACCCAGGCCAAGCCTAGTCTACTGTACCGAATATTAGGAACAGGGAATTCTATATGGTCGACATAGTGGAGAATGGCGGCGAGCGTTCGACGCACCAGTCGCTCGGCCGCGGCCTGCGCATTCTCGAAACAGTCGCCGGGATCAGCGGCGGCGCAAGCCTGGCCGAAGTGGCACGGCGCACGGACCTCGCGCGCAGCACCACGCATTATCTGCTGCAGGCCCTGGTCGCGCATGGCTATCTGCACCAACAGCCCGGCGCACGTCATTACCGGCTTGGATTGAAGGTCTTCCGGCTCGCCGGCCAGCCGCTCGAAAGCGAGCAGATTACCGCCAGCGCCATGCCGGTGCTCAACGAGCTCAGCCGCCTCACTCACGAAAGCGTTGCGATCGGGATTTTCCGCGATGACGCCGTGACGCTGGTCGCCACCCGCGACACCGACGGGCCCGTGCGCGTCGTGCAGTCGGTCGGCGCGCGCCGTCCGCTTCACTGCACCGCGCTAGGCAAGGTCCTGCTGGCATGGCTGCCCGACACCGAGCGCGCTCGCATGATGACCGGATTGCGGTTTGAAAAATTTACGCCAAAGACGATCATGCAAATCGACGCGTTCGAGCGTGAACTGCGCCGGGTGCGCAATGCCGGCTATGCGATTGACGATGAGGAATTCGTTCTCGGTGTGCGTTGTATTGCGGCGCCGGTCTTCGATGAATGCAACAAGCCCGCTATGGCTCTCAGCGTGATCGGACCGCGGCAACGCATGACACACCAGCGCTTGAAGGATTGCCGCCCAGCTTTGCTCGAGTGCACCCGCAAGCTCACCGCCAGACTGGGCCTCAAGTAGCCGCCCGGCAATGCGCGGCTGTCGCTGACGGTCCTACAAACCGCGCTGCGGCTCGCGCGACAGACTTTTCGCGGCAAGCTCGTCGAGATAGTCCTGCCAGTAGCTCCGGTAGTTGCGGCCTAGCTCGCAGAGATAATCCCAGCCGAATATGCCGGTCGAATGCATGTCGTCGAACACCAGGCGCACCGCGTAGTTGCCGACCGGAATGACCTCCAGAATCTCGACGTTGATCTTGCCGGGCACGGTCTGGCGCTGTTCGGCGGAATGGCCCTGCACTTCCGCGCTCGGGCTCTTCACTCGCAGATACTCGGCCGGCAGGCTGAAGCTCTCGCCGGTGTCAAACGCGACGTTGAGCGCCTTGCGATCCTTTTGCAGGCGCAACTCGGTCGGCCATGGCTGCGTCTCAGCGGCGGGCATGGCAAACTCCTATCAGCCGCCGCGGCGCAAGTCACATCGCGCCGGCACGGATGAAATCAGCCGCCCGCTCGCCGATCATGATCGTCGGGATATTGGTGTTGGCGCTGGGGATTTGCGGCATCACTGAGGCATCGGCGACGCGCAGGCCCTGCACGCCATAAACCCGGCATTGCGGGTCGACCACCGCCAGCGGATCGTCTGGGGCGCCGATCGCGCAGGTGCCGGCCGGATGGAACATCCCGCCGGCGGCTTGCAGAAACTCAGCGTCAGAAGCCGGTGCCAGGCCCGGCGCGCCGGCGATCATGCGGCCGGGCTTGAGCGCTTGCGACAGGATGGCGCGCCGCAATGGCGCCGGCGAGCCTAAGACCGCGCTGGCCCCGATCGCCTTGACCAGCCCGGCCAAGCCAACACCGTTGCAGAGCCGCAGCGGCGGCTCGCGCGGCAACAGATAGGCCTCGCTGATGCTGTCCTTGAGCGCAGCGTCGCGGATCAGGCTTTCGGCCAGGCGGCCGACAATGGCCATGCGCTGCGCATCGCGCGGATCCGACAATAGCCGCTGGTCGATGCGCAACGGCGCGTCAGGATCGCTCGACTGCAACGACACATTGCCGCGCGAGAACGGATAGTACAGCGCCGCCGCGACAATCCCCATTTGCGTGCCGAAATCGCGGCCGCTGACGCGCCCGCCAAAATACAGGAACAGATCGCCGGCCGGGCAGTCCGGCAATCCCGACGACGCGCGCAGACTGGTCATGATGTAATGGCGGCGCGAACGATCGAGCCGCGATTGCGGCGCCAGCTTCACCGCGAAATGCATCTGCGAATGATTCTGGAAATTGCGCCCGACGCCGGGGCGGTCGGCGACCGGCGCGATTCCGAGCCGCCGAAGCTCATTGGCCGGACCAATCCCGGCGCGCAGCAGAATTCCCGGCGAGTTGATGCCGCCGGCACTGATGACGACTTCGCGGGCGGCGATGGCCTTGGTCTCGCCGCCGCGTTCGACCACCACGCCGGTGACGCGCGTGCCGTCGAACTGCAGATTGCGCAGTCGCGTCTGCGTCATGATCTCGAGATTTGGCCGCTGGCGGACCTCGGCGGCGAGATAGCAACGCGCGGTGCCGGCGCGGCTGTCGTCCTGACTCAAGGGCGCCGCGAAAAATCCGTCTGCGTCAGTGTCATTGACGTCGGCGTGGCTCGCATAGCCGCGGGGGGCGGCGGCGCGTTCCACATCGCGCATATAGCGTGGCCAGATTTCGCGCGGCAGCCGGCGGATGATGTTGACGCCGCGCTCGTTGCGCTCGGGCGCCGGCCGGTCGAGATCGTTCGTCATCGCCCGAAAATACGGCAACACCTCCTGCCAGCCCCAGCCCCGCGCGCCGCGGCGCTCCCATTCGGCATAGTCGCTGGCCAGCCCGCGCAGCGCGATCATGCCCATCACGCTCGAGCCGCCGCCCATGATGCGCGGCTGCGGAAACGGCCGCGGCGCTTCGCCTTCCCTCAGCGTGGAGCTCATGCCCGGCCAGAAATAATCGCGGTTGAAATAGGCGCTGGGAAATGGATCGGCGATGTCGGCTGGCACATCGCCCGGCGGGGTGTCGGCGCCGGCCTCGACCAGCAACACGCGCAGCTTAGGCTGTTCCGACAGCCGCGATGCCAGTACGGCGCCGGCCGAGCCGGCGCCCACGATGACAATATCCGCGCGATCCATTGCAGGCCCCGGCCTCGAACTCGACGCCTTGTATTATCTGGACTGTGCGCTGGCGAGCTTTTCGAACAGCCGGTCCGGCTTGAACGGCAGCGCGTAAAAGCGAATGCCGGTGGCATCACGGATGGCGTTGCCGAGGGCGGCCGCCACCGGATTATATGGGCTCTCGCTCATCGATTTGGCGCCATAGGGGCCAAGCTCGTCATGGGTGTCGGCGAACAGCACATCGGTGCGCGGCAGGTCGGCGAGCCCCGGCAGGTGATAATTGCGGAACGAGGGATTGACCACGCGACCTTTGCGGTCGATGACGATTTCCTCGAACATGGCGGCGCCGAGCGCCTGCGCGACGCCGCCTTCAACCTGGCCGCGACATTGCATCGGATTGGCGACGCTGCCGGCATCCGCTGCCTGCACGCTGCGCAGGATGCGCAACTCCCCGGTGTTCGGGTTCACCGCGGCGCGGATGTAATGCACGTTGAATGCCACCGAGCGCGGCGTGCCGTCGGCGTGGCCAGCTGCGGACAGATCAACCCGCGCCTCGACGGCCGCGGAATGTAACTCCGCCAAGGTCAGTCGGTGGACGCCGCAAGCGATGCCGTCCGGCTCCAGGACGCCCTCGCCGGAGCTGCCGGAGCGTTGCGCCGCAAACTGCAACATCCGCGTCCGCAACAGCTCCGCGGCATGTTGCGTTGCCTTGCCGGCGATCACCGTGCCGGTGCTGCCATAGGCGCCGGTGTCGTGGCCGCCATGTGCGGTATCGGCCTGTCTCAGCCGGATGTTCGCGGGCGTGGTAGCGAGCGCGGTTGCCGCGATCTGCCGATGCACGGTGCTGGTGCCATTGCCGAATTCGGCGGTGCCGACGGTGAGATCATATTTGCCGTCGGACGCTAGCGCGATCGTCGAGTCGGAGAAATGCCCGCCCGGCGGCACGGTGTCGATCATCGACAGCGCGACGCCATCGCCGGCGGTCCAGCCATCGGGCGGCGCCGCGCGTTCGCCCGCCATCGCTCCGGCAATGAGATCGAGGCATTGGTCGAGCCCGTAGCTGCCATAGATCACGTCGTGCTGCGGCGCGCCGGTCGAGACCATCGGATCACCCTTGCGCACGACGTTGCGGCGGCGGAATGCGATCGGGTCCATGCCGATGGCGCGGGCCAGTTCGTCCATCGCCGATTCGACCGCGAACAAAGTCTGCGGCAGGCCATAGCCGCGGAAGGCGCCGGCCGGCACGGTGTTGGTATAGATGGCATAGCCGTCGATCTTCTTGTTGGCGCAGCGGTAAACGCTGAAGGTCTCGCCGCAGGCGTGTTCCAGCACCGGCGAGGCATGATTGCCGTAAGCGCCGGTATTGGACACGACGCGCATCTGCATCGCGGTCAGCGTGCCATCGCGGCGGGCGCCGATTTTCACCTCGACCCGCATCGGATGCCGCGTCGTCGCCGCGGTGAATTGCTCCTCGCGGGTGAATTCGAGCTTGACCAGACGGCCGGTTTTTAACGCGGCGAGCGCGACAATGTCCTCGACCAGCATTTCCTGCTTGGCGCCGAAACCGCCGCCGATGCGCTCGCAGAACACCCGTACCTTGCCGGGATCCAGGGCGAAGATGCGGGCCAGTTCGCGGCGGGTCAGGAACGGCGTCTGCGTGCTCGAGCGCAGGTTGAGCATACCGTCAGCGTCGCGCCAGCCAACCGCGCCATGCGTCTCGAGATGCGCGTGCTGCACCCGCGGCGTCGAATAGACGCCTTCATGCACGGCGTCGGCCTCGGCAAATCCAGCCGCGACGTCACCAAGGTCGCCGTGCAGTTCGGCGACGATATTGCGCTGCGGGTTGAGGATGCGCGCCGCCGGACCTTTGTCGTGAATCACCGGGGCGCCTGGTTTCATCGCCACTTCGGCGTCGAACACTGCCGGCAACAATTCGTAGTCCACCGCAATGCGCCGGCACCCCTCTTCCGCCGCCGCCTCGCTGTCGGCGACCACCGCCGCGACCCGCTGGCCGACGAAGCGCACGACCCGATCAAGAACAAAAGTGTCGTCCGGGTCGATGCTGGGCGTCTCATGCCGCGCGGTCGAAAACGCAGTCGTCGGCGCATCGTCGTGCGTCAGTACCGTCTTGACGCCAGGTACCGCCAGCGCGGCAGACGTGTCGATCGCGCGGACGCGCGCATGGGCATGAGGCGAGCGCAGCAACTTGATATGCAGAAGACCCTCAATTGCCGTGTCGAGCGTATAGCGTGCCTGCCCGGTGACGACGTCCGGGCCGGCGGACGCCGGACTATTACGGCCCCAGGCCGCGCCATCGGCTGCGGTGTCAATCTCGCGCCGCCCCGCCAGCGCGTCCTCGATTGCGCGATAGCCGGTGCAGCGGCAGAGATTTCCCTTCAGCGCCCAGCCGAGATCGGCGCGCTGCGCCTGATTGAGCGCGGCAGCGGTCATGATCATGCCGGGTGTGCAGAATCCGCACTGGAAGCCCTGCGCGTCGATGAAGGCTCGCTGCATCGAATGCAGCTCATTGCCTTTGGCCAGGCCCTCGATCGTTGTGACCTCACGACCCTCGGCACGAAACGCCGGAACCAGGCAGCTATGAACCGGCTCGCCGTCGAGATAGACCGTGCAGGCGCCGCAATCGCCGGCGTCGCAGCCTTTCTTGACGCCGAACCAGCCGAGCTCGCGCAGCAATGTCCGCAGGCACTGCCCGGCCCGCGGCTGCGCCGAAAATTCCTTGCCATTGACGAGGACGCTCATCGAGCGCCCGCCAGTTCGCCGCGGATCTCTTCAGCAAGACGCAATGTCATCTGCCGCCGCCATGCCGGCGTGCCGTGAATGTCGTCGAAATAGCCGTCAGCCGGGATTGCGCTCTCGATCCGGGCTCGCAGCTCGGCGGCCGAGGGTAATTCGCGAAATGCAATCTGCACTGGCCGTGGTGTCGAGGCGGTGACGGTCAGCGTGAACAGGCTATCGCGCGGCCCCAGCGTTCCGATCAGCAGCGCCGCAGAGCGGCCAAGGAGTGCCAGTGAAATCTGCCGGAATGCGGTGCGCCGCGTCAGCGCCGCGAGCGGCAGGACAACGCTGCGCAGCAGTTCACCGGGAGCCAGCGCATTCTTCTGAGCCCCGGTCACCACATCGACGACCGGCAGCCGCCGTTCGCTGCCGTCCGCCGCCCATAGTGTGCAGACGCCATCGAGCGCCGCGGTCAGCGAGATCATCGGCCCCGCCGGCAGCGCCATGCACAAATTGCCGCCGACCGTCGCCATGGTCCAGATCTTGAACGAGGCGTAAAACGCCCGGCAGCATTGATTGACCAGCGGCGCCGCGGCCCAGTCCGGCGGCATGGCGAGACTGTCAAGCTGCGCGATCTTGCAGGTGGCGGCGATGTCCAGCCCTTCCGGTGTGACGCGCAGTGGCTCCCACCCCATCGCGGCGAGATCGATCAGCCGGCGCAGCCTCGGCTGCGGCTCGGAATAGAGCCAGGTGCCGCCGGCGAGCCACGCATCGCCAGCCTGCCAGGCCGGCACGTCGCCGCGTGTGCGCGGCTGCGCGATCTCGGTAATGGTGTTCAGGTCCATTGCGAGGCCCCGCAACTTACGCGGCTCTGGTCGGCACCTTGCAAAGCCGGATAGTGTCGCGGCAACAGGATATGGTGGGAATGGCGGGCGCGCGGCCGGTCTGGATCAAGGACCCTCTGGCGATATTGGCCGAGGGTGCCGAGCGCGGCGTCGTGGTCGCGGATGGCCGCATCACCGAATTGGTGCCGAAAGCCGGACAGCCGACAGCGCCGGGCGCGATACCGTTCGAGGCCGGCGCGCATGTCATCATTCCCGGTCTCATCAACACCCACCATCACTTCTATCAGACGCTGACGCGCGCGGTGCCGGCCGCGCTCGACCGCGGATTGTTTCCCTGGCTCAGGACGCTTTATCCGATCTGGGCCAAGCTGACGCCGGAGGCGCTCGACCTTGCGGCCACGGCGGCGATGGCCGAGCTGATGCTGTCCGGCTGCAGCACCACGACCGATCACCACTA
>Ga0265325_10002229_pt1 | contig 13153 bp, 7 predicted proteins | sample 41420metaG_FD_202090 | JGI IMG/M metagenome (GOLD analysis project Ga0265325, IMG submission 202090) | Rhizosphere microbial communities from Carex aquatilis grown in University of Washington, Seatle, WA, United States - 4-14-20 metaG | ecosystem: Host-associated > Plants > Roots > Rhizosphere >...
ATCGACATCCACAGCCATTACGCGCCGCTGGACTGGGTGAACTTCATCACCAGCAATCAGGGGCGCGGCATGCTGGGGAACACCAGCTTCCTGAACACATTCAAAGGCTGGACGCCCGCGAAATCCATCGAGCAGATGGACGCGGCTGCCATCGCCACTTCCATTGTGTCGCTCACCACACCGGGTATTTGGTTTGGCGACAGCGTCGCCTCGGTGGACGCCACCCGCCAGCTCGCGCGCCAGTGCAACGACTACGGCGCAAGGATGGTCGCGGATTTCCCCGGCCGCTTTGGACTGTTTGCCGCCCTGCCATTGCCGGATGTGGACGCAAGCCTGCGCGAAATCGAGCATGCGCTCGACACCCTCAAGGCCGATGGTTTCGGCCTGCTGTCGCACTACAGCGAAACATACGGCGAGAAGTTGCTGGGCGACCCCGCATTCGCGCCCGTCTTCGAGGAGTTGAATCGCCGAAAGGCGGTTGTTTACGTCCACCGCAAAATCTCGGCGGAGCCATACGAAATTTTCGGCTGGGATGTTCACCGCACGATTCTCAGCCTGCTCAAGCCGAACTCCGCCGGCGCCGAGAGCGGTTTCTCCCCCCGCTTCCCCGAGATTAAATTCATCTTCTGCGACGCCGGTGGAACAATGCCCTTCCTGGTGCGGCGAAGTACGGCTCCGACGAGCCCGCCGGGAACCGCCGCCGATTCCGGGAATGTCTTGCCAAAGGCCGTACGCGAGTTTTATTACGGCACGGGACGCTCGAACAACGCCGGAACCATGAGCGCGCTGAAACAAATTGTCCCCATATCGCACATATTGTTCGGCACGGATTATCCCTTCGCGCGGGTTGCCGACGAAGCCCGCGGCCTGCGGGAATGCGGCGTTTTCAGCGCCGAGGAACTTCAGGCGATCTCCCGCAACAATGCCCTGGCTTTGCTCCCGCGATTGAAAGCCCAAAGCTAATCAGCACCGGCCGGGCCTGAGGGGTTCGTCTGTATTCCAGGCCGTTGCAGCACGCACCCTTCTCCGTATCCTCGCTGGTCAAAAGTGCCCCGGAGCGATAAAATCCACGCCGATATGAGCCAACAAACAGCGAGGCGAGATTTCCTGAAATTTCTGGCGGCAAGCCCGTATGTAGCTTCCCTCGGCGGAGTGGCCGCCTTTCTTCGGCAAGGCACGCTGGCGCAGACTGCTCAGGAGAAAGCCAGCCTGATCGCGAGTCCCGCCGAAGCCCTGGATGTATTCGATTTCGAAGAGGTCGCCCATCGCAACGTAGCGCCCGGCCACTGGGCCTTCATGAGAAGCGGCGTCGATGACGACGCGACCATCGCCGCCAACCGCGAAGGGTTCCAGCACATCATGCTGCGTCCCCGCCGCCTGCACGATGCCACCAAGGTCGACATGCGCGTCAATCTCTTCGGCACCACCTACAACAGCCCAATCTTCACGTGTCCCACGGGCGGCCAGAAATCGTTCCACCCGGATGGCGAGCTGGCTGTTGCGCGCGCGGACAAGGCGTACGGAACCCTTCAGTACCTCTCCACGGCCACGTCCACGTCTGTAGAGGAGGTAAACGCGGCGCTGGGGCGGCCCGTGTGGTATCAGGTGTATGCCCCGCGCACGTGGGAAGCTTGCCAAAAACTCCTGACCCGCGTTGCCGCTGCGGGATGCACGGTGATCGCTCTCACCGTCGATACAAGCCCAGGCGGTCACGCCGAAACGTATCTGCGCACGCGGCCCAAGGATTTGCGGCAGTGCGCGGCCTGCCACGACGTGAAGGGCGAGGACATTCTGGTGCGAAATCGCCCGATGCGCGAAGGCTTGGATGCCGCGGGTGGCGTCCCGCAACCGTTGGATTGGGCCTACGTCGATAAAATGCGCAAATTCTGGAAGGGTAAATTTGTGATCAAGGGTCTGACCACGGGAGAGGACGCGCGCCTCGCGGTGGAGCATGGAATTGACGGCATCCACGTCTCCGACCACGGAGGGCGCGTCACCGAAACCCTTCAGGCCACCATCGAGGCGCTTCCGGAAGTGGTGGCGGCGGTGAATGGCCGCGTCCCGGTGGTTGTCGATAGCGGCTTCCGCCGCGGCACGGATGTTTTCAAAGCGCTCGCGCTGGGTGCTTCAGCGGTGGGTATCGGGCGCCCGATGCTCTGGGGATTGGGAGCGTTCGGTCAGCCGGGAGTCGAGCGCGTGCTGGAAATTATGCAGGGCGAATTGAAGCTGGTGATGGGCAACTGCGGCACGCGTACCGTGGCGGATATCACGCGCGCCTACGTGGAATTGCCAGACAGGAAAAGTTAGGGTTTTGCGAGTTCGTACAGCTGATACGGACTAAATGGAGATGCCATGGGGTCGCAAACTAGATTCTTTGCTCTAGCTGGTTTGGCTTGTCTGCTTGGTTCGGCGTGCCTCGGAGCCACCGTTAGCGGAACAGTGAAAGGCGCGGACGGCGCATCCTTTCAGGGAGCGTTTGTCGAAGCGCAGAACACGAAGTCGCACATCACCACGATTGTTCTTTCCGATAGCCATGGACAGTACCGCATCGCCGACCTGCCCGCGGGAGATTACCGCCTGACGCTACGCGCCGTCGGCTTTCGCACCGATCCTCGTACCGGAGTCAGCCTCACGGCCGATCAGAAGGCGTCCTACGACTTCGCGCTGCAGCAGTCCGTGGTCCGCTGGAACGACATTTCCTTTTATCAGGCGAAAAAGCTCTGGCCCGCGTCCAAGGGGAAGGATTTGTATGTTTCGCACTGCGCGACCTGCCACCTGTTCCAGACCCGCATGGCGTCTGTAACGCGCGACGCGGACGGCTGGCGAGACCGCGTGCAATATATGCAGACGGTGATGCATGTCCAGGTCAACGATCAGGATGCCGATCAGATCGCCGCGTACCTGACAACTTTGTTCGGGCCTGACTCCGTGCTGCCGAAATCGCCGGCGGAGATGCCCGCATTCAAGGACACTGTACGTTCCTTCGGCAGCGACTCTTCCAACATCGTGTACGTCGAGTACGACATGCCGGGCCCCGGCCGGATGCCCTTCAGCGCGGCTCCGGACAAGAACGGCTATCTCTGGATTCCCAACTTCGGAGTAGCGAATAAGATCACCCGCCTCGATCCGAAGACCGGCGAGATGCAGGATTTCTCGGTTCCCAACGTGGGCACCGCCTCGATTCACTCCGCCGTTCCCGCCCCGGACGGTTCCGTGTGGTTGACAGAGACGGATGCCAACAAGCTGGGGCGCTGGGATCCCAACACGCAGAAGATCACCGAATATCAGGACTATTATCTTCCCGGCAAGGAAGGCACGGTCGAGGGCGGCTCGAAGCACACGGTACGAATTGATCCCAGCGGAAACGCGTGGGCCAGCGGCGGCCCGCTGACGAAATTCGATCCCGAAACCCGGAAGTTTACCCACTTCGAGGATATCCCTTTCGCTTACGACGTGAAGCCCGACAAGAATGGCGATGTCTGGTTTACAGCTTCGGGGGCGAACAAAATCGGCAAGGTGGACGGGAAGACGCTGAAGGTCACCCTGTGGACCATGCCTTCCCCGAAGAGCTTTCCCCGGCGGATGGAAATAGCCTCGGACGGAATCGTTTGGATCGGCGAATTCACCGCCGGGAAAATAGCCCGGTTCGATCCCAAAACGCAAATGTTCACGGAATACCCGCTGCCGGGCCCGGAGCCGACTCCTTACAGCATGGGCTTCGATGCGGATGGCTATCTCTGGTACAACTCGCATGACATGGACGAGCTTGCGCGCTTCGATACCAGGACCGGGAACGTGATCGAATATCCGGTACCGCACTCCGAAATTGCCATGCGGGAATTCTTCCGCGATGCGCAGGGGCGGATGTGGTACGGCACGAATCCCAACAACAAAGTGGGATACTTCTACCTGGCAAACAAGGGCGATGGCGCGGAATCGACCAGCAAGTAAGGAATTCCGGGTATGAGGCACTGGAGATTGCGCGGAAAGCAATCTCCGGTTGCCTATCTGCCATTGTGTGTCGGCACTGCACAGTGCTTCTTCGTCACGTACCCAACCTCTCCAGTCCTTCGTCAAAATAAGAGATGAACCTCTCGACGCCATTCATTCACCGGCCCGTGGCGACCACGCTGCTTACGGTGGCCATAGCGCTCGCAGGGATCATCGGATTTCTGGTGCTGCCGGTCGCGGCGCTCCCGGAGATCGATTACCCGACGATCTCGGTGCGGGCTGGTCTGCCCGGGGCAAGCCCGGAAATCATGGCCTCCTCGGTGGCTACACCCCTCGAGCGGCAATTCGGGCGCATCGCGGGCATTACGGAGATGTCCTCGTCGAGCTACCTGGGCACCACCTCCATTACCTTGCAGTTCGATCTGAACCGCAATATCGACGGCGCCGCGCGCGACGTCCAGGCGGCCATCAATGCCGCGCGCAGCTATCTGCCTGCGAACCTGCCGACCAATCCCACGTACAAGAAAGTGAATCCAGCCGATTTGCCCATCGTGCAGATTGCCCTTACCTCGAGCATTTACGATCGAGGAAGTCTCTACGATGCCGCATCGACGATCATGCAGCAGAAGCTTTCTCAGATTTCCGGAGTTGGCCAGGTATCCATCGGAGGGAGTTCGCTGCCGGCTGTTCGCGTCGACATCAACCCCACGCAACTCAATAGCTACGGGCTCGGCTTGCAGGACGTAAAGAACATGTTGAGCCAGCAGAACTCGAATGTACCCAAGGGCCAGATATGGGACAGCGGCAAGACGGCGGACATCCTCGCAAATGACCAGCTCCTCAAAGCCAATTACTACAAGCCGCTGATCGTCGGGTACCACAAGGGTGCCGCCATCAAGTTGTCGGACATCGCGAACGTCCAGGATTCCGTGGAGGACATTCGCGCGGCTGGATTTTTCGACGGCAAGCCGTGTGTAACCCTGCAGATCTTCCGGCAGCCCAATGCCAACATTATTTCCACCACGGATAGAATCACCGAGGCCTTGCCCTCGTTACAAGCCTCCATCCCGGCGGGAATCGACATGGTGGTCGTTGGGACTCGGGCGGCAACGATTCTTTCGTCGGTCCACGATGTCGAGCGGTCTCTGGTGATTTCCATCGGCCTCGTGATCCTGGTGGTTTTCGTGTTTTTGCGAAGCCCGCGCGCCACGCTGATTCCGAGCGTCGCGGTTCCCGTTTCGCTGCTTGGGACGTTCGGCGTGATGTACCTGTGCAACTACAGCATCGACAATCTCTCGCTGATGGCGCTTACGATCTGTACGGGATTCGTGGTCGACGACGCGATCGTCGTCATCGAGAACATTTCCCGGCACGTCGAGCTGGGCATGCGCCCCCTGGAAGCCGCGTTGCACGGGGCGCAGGAGATTGGCTTTACGGTCCTTTCGATGACGCTGTCATTAGTGGCTGTGTTTATTCCGATCCTGATGATGGCCGGCATCGTGGGCCGCCTTTTCCGCGAGTTTGCGATTACCCTCTCGGTGGCGGTTCTGGTTTCACTCGTGGTGTCCCTCACGATGACGCCGATGATGTGCGCCCGGCTCCTGAAGCAGGACTCTGGAAGAGAGTCTCACGGGAGAATCTACCGCGCCAATGAGAAGGCCTTCGCTTTTCTGGTGCGCCTCTACGACCGCGGCCTCACGTGGGTGTTCGCCCACGAGGCAGTGACCCTGGGAATCCTGCTGCTGACGATTGCCGTGAACGTGTATTTATTTGCGATTGTGCCCAAGGGCTTTTTCCCGCTGGGCGACAACGGACACTTGAGCGGCGGCATCCGCGCTTCGCAGGACGTTTCGTTTCAGGCCATGCAGCAGCTGACATCCCGCTTCGTGAATATCATCAAGTCCGATCCCGCGGTGGATAAGGCCGTGATTTCTACCGGTGGAAGCGGCTCGGTGAACACAGCCGAGGTCCACGTGGCGCTGAAGCCGTTCGACGTTCGAAAGCTGACCGCCAGCCAGGTGATCGACCGCCTTCGTCCCAAGCTCAACGGCGTGCCGGGAGCGCGCGTGGTGTTGCAGGCGAATCAGAACCTGAAAATCGGCGGGAAAGCGTCGAACGCGCAGTATCAATATACCCTGCGCTCAGATAGCGTGGACGATCTGGTGCAGTGGGGCCCGGTGATGTTTGGCCAGATGAGAAGAATACGCCAGCTCACCGATGTGGATTCGGACCAGCAGAACAGCGGCTTGCAGGCCCGGCTGGTGTATGACCGCCAGACCGCCGCGCGGCTGGGAATCACAACACAATTGATGGATACCACTCTTTACAGCGCCTTCGGGCAGTCCCAGGTGTCCACCATGTACACCACGCTGAACCAATATCACGTGGTGATGGAAGTGGCGCCGCAGTTCTGGCAAGACCCGCAGGGGCTCAATTACGTTTACATTCGTTCCAGCAACGGCGGGGTAGTTCCGCTCAGCGCCGTCGCCCATTTCGAGAAGCGCATCGCTCCGCTGGCTGTGAACCACGACGGGCAATTCCCTGCCGTGACAATTTCCTTCAACCTGGCACCGGGCGTGGCCTTGAGCGACGCGGTTCAGGCGATCGGCGAGGCCGAGCAGAAAGTCGGCATGCCCAGTTCCATCCGCACGATGTATTCAGGATCGATGCAGGCTTTTCAATCTTCCCTTGCCACCGAACCGTTCCTGATCGTCACGGCGCTGCTGGCCGTCTATATCGTGCTGGGAATGCTCTATGAGAGCTACATTCACCCCATCACGATTCTTTCCACCTTACCCTCGGCGGGCGTGGGCGCGGTGGCGGCGTTGATGATCTTCCACATGGATCTGAATGTGCTAGGACTGGTGGGAATCATCCTGCTGATTGGCCTGGTGAAGAAAAACGCGATCCTCATGATCGACTTTGCCCTCGCGGCGCAGCGCAACGAGCATCGCGACGCAAAAAGCGCGATTCATGAAGCGTGCCTGCTGCGCTTTCGACCCATCCTGATGACGACGATGGCGGCCCTTCTGGGGGCGCTGCCGCTGGCTCTGGCAAGAGGAATTGGTTCGGAGTTGCGGGTGCCGCTCGGCGTGACGATTATCGGCGGCTTGATCTTCAGCCAGATGCTGACGCTGTTTACCACGCCGGTCGTATATCTCTACATGGATCGCTTCAGCGTGTGGTGGCAGCAAAAGCGTTCCGGCAATTTGGAGGTGGCCCCGCAAAACGCTGACTGAACAGAACGCAGACTAAAATCGGAAGTTGTTACGAATTATCCCAATCCCCAGAAAATGCCCTTCGTCTCCGTGTAAGCCAGCATCCCCTGCAAGCCCTTCTCGCGCCCGATGCCGCTCTGCTTGAAGCCCCCGAATGGAGTGGATATCGACGCCTGTTTGTAGGTGTTGATCCACACCGTCCCGGCACGGAGCCCGCGCGCCACTCGCCAGGCTTTCTGGTAATCCCCGGTCCAGATGCCGGAAGCGAGGCCGAAATCCGTATCGTTGGCCTGCCGCATCAGATCGTCTTCGTTCTCGAAAGGAAGCACCACGGCGACCGGCCCGAAAATCTCCTCGCGGCAGACCCGAGCGTCGTTGTCCACATCTGTGAGCACGGTAGCAGAATAGTACGCGCCCTTATCGAAGATCCCTCCGGTCGGCCGAGCGCCGCCAGCTACCACCGTGGCGCCTTCCTTGCGGCCGATTTCGACGTAGCGCTCCACGTGTTCGCGATGCGGAAAGCTGGCCAGCGGTCCCAGGTCCGTGTCCGGTGATTCGGGCGCTCCCACGCGATAGCCTCTAGCAAAATCGCGCAAGCCCTCCAGAAATTCCTTGAAGATCGTCTTCTGAACGAATATGCGCGAGCCCGCGATGCAGGACTGCCCCCCGCCCGAGAAGATCCCGTCGCCCGTGCCGCGAGTCGCCTTCTTCAAATCTGCGTCGGCAAACACGATGTTCGGCGATTTTCCTCCAAGCTCCAGCACGACGGGTTTCAGCAATCGTCCAGTGGTCGCTGCGATCGCGCTCCCGGTTCTTGTTCCGCCCGTGAACGAAATCATATCCACGCCCGGATGCTCGACGAGCCACCGGCCCGGTTCCCCGGCGCCGGCAATCACATTCACCACCCCCGGCGGGAATCCTGCTTTCAGCACGATCTCCGCGTACTCCAGGCTGATCAGCGGCGTCACCTCGGACCCCTTCAGGATGGCAGCGTTCCCCGCGGCCAGGATCGGCGCTAGTTTATGTGCATCGAGCGTGACGGGCGAGTTCCAGGCCGTGATGGCGCCCACGACGCCTACCGGCTCCCGCACCGTCATGGTCCAATAATTTCCCCGCGGCGGGGTCACTTCGCTCTCAAACGTCTCGCACGCCCCCGCGTAATACCGGAATGTGCCGGCGGCGCTCCCGACCTGCTGGCGGCACTCCTTCAGCGTTTTCCCGTTGTCCTGCATCTGCACGCGGGCCAGCCGCTCGAGGTCCGCGTCGATTAATTCGCCGACGCGATAGAGCAGCCGCGCCCGCTCATGCGGCTTCAAATCGCGCCAGGCAGGGTTGGATAGCGCGGCGCGAGCCGCGGCAACAGCCGAGTCGATATCCGCCGGCGATGCAGCGTTGATTCGTGCAATCTCGCTTCCGTCGGCCGGATTGGTCGAGACAAACGGCTCACCGCTCCCTTCCACCCACTCGTTGTTGATCAGGAACGGCCGAACCTTATCCGCGGCGCCGTTCGCCACGCTTTTCGTCACGCCGTTCTTCACACCATTCTTCAGAAATGTTCCGCTCGCTTCCATCGAACCTCGCTTAGCCGGCCTTCGTCGTTCCCTGCGCCTGCGGAGCAAACACCACATCGCTCGCCGGCAGCGTACCGCTGGCGAGATATTCGCGCGCATTGCGCACGGCGCTCTCGATCACCGAGCTGAAATTGTCGATCGTCGCGCCAGCGAAGTGCGGCGTTACCACTGTCTGGTCCAGCGTGAGCAGCGGGTTGCCAACAGGTGGCTCTTTTGAAAATGCGTCGATCCCGGCGCCAAACAGATGCCCGCTCGTCAACGCGGCGGCGAGAGCCGCCTCGTCGACCAACCCCCCGCGCGCGCAATTCACGAGCACGGCGCCCGGCTTCATCCGCTCAATCTTTTCCTTGCTGATCAGATTCGCCGTCTGCGGCATCAGCGGCAGATGCAGCGACACCACATCGGACGTTTCCAGAAGCTCATCCAGCGACACGCGCCGCACACCCAGCTTCTGCTCGACTTCCGCCGAAGGCGGAACCGGATCGTAGTAAACGATCTCCACCTCGAACCCCTTGAGCAGCTTTGCCAGAGCCTTGCCGATCGCCCCCAATCCGACGAGCCCCACGCGCTTCCCATGCAGCTGGCGATTCACGCCGCGCGACTCTTCCTTGAGCCATTCACCGGCTCGCGTGCGCCGGTCGATAGAGGGCAGCCGTCGAAGCGCCGCCAGGATCAGCAGCAGCGTATGCTCGGCCACGGGAATCGCGTTGCCGCCCGCCAGCCGGGCGACGGCAATTCCCCGCTCCTCGCAAACTTTCAGGTCGATCCGGTCGACGCCCGCGCCCAGCTTCTGGATGAAGCGCACCTTTTTGGCCGCCGAAAGTATTCCCGGCGTCACCGGCGCGGCCATCACAAAGAGCAGATCCGCGCCCGCCACCGCGGCGATCTGGTCCTTCAGCTCCTTGCTCTCCGCAAAAACAGGCGCCCAATCCGGCGGCAATCCCCGCCGAATAGTCTCGCAAATATTGGGATGATAACGATCTAAAAACGCAACCCGCAGGTTGGGCATGCCCTTAATTCTATAATAGCCGCCCGCAATGCGGAATGCCTTCGCAGACACTTTAGCCGATGCCCCGCGCATATCGTTAAAGCGCATTGCGATCCATGATGAGACAAGCCGCGCGCGCCTCTGCTACTATGGACAGTTTGATTGACGCTTTTTAATTCCACTATGGGGCTATCGGAGAAAATGGCGACTACCGTTGAGGTGTTGGTCGAGGCGTTCCGCGATGCGGGCACTCCTTTTATCGTGGGGCATCCCGGAGGCGAATCGGTTGAAATGATGGACGCCGCCCGCGTGCGCGGGATGCGCTTCATCCTGATGAAGCAGGAGACCGCGGGCGCCATGCTCGCGTCCACCTGGGGAGAGATCACGGGCGCGCCCGGAGTTTGCCTCTCGACGCGCGGACCCGGCGCCGCCAACATGGTCAACGGTGTGGCACACGCCTGGATGGACCGCTGCCCCCTCATCGTGATCACCGACCAGTATCCGCCGCACACCTACGAGACCGGCCTCCGGCAGCGCACCAATCATCTGGCGCTCTACACACCCATCACGAAGTGGAATTCGACGATCGGCGCCAAGACGGTGCGCCAGCAGATCCGGCGCGCCATGCGCATCGCGACTGCCCATCCGCCGGGCCCCGTGCAGTTCGACCTTCCCTCGACCGAAACGACCAAAGAGGCCGCGACTCTGTTGGCCGAGCCGACCCTGCTGCCCAATCTCGTTCCGGTGATGCCCGATAAAGCCGGGCTCAAGGTTCCGCTCCAGATGCTCGAAGCCGCCAAGCGGCCGATTTTACTCGTGGGCCTTGGGGTTCTCTGGTCCAAGGCGTCGGCGGAATTTGTGAAGCTGGCCGAGCGCCTCGGAGCGCCCGTGCTCACCACCACCAAGTGCAAGGGTGTGATTCCGGAAGACCACGCATTGCGCGCCGGCTGCATCATCGGCGGCCTGATCGAGCGCGAACTCGTGAACCAGTCCGACCTCATCGTGACGGTGGGCATGGACGCCGTCGAATTGCAGCCCAAGCCATGGCCCTACACGCTGCCCGTGCTGTCGCTTGCCTCCACGCCAAGTCTCGACGCGCTCGTGCCGGCCACGGCGGAGGTGATCGGCGATCTCAAAGCGGTGCTTGGCGGATTGGCCGAATTTACGCCCGAAAAAAACTGGGGCGAAAGCGCCGCGCGCGAGTTTCGCGACCAGGTAACCAACGCCCTCAATACGCCCGCCAAAGGGCTTTCTCCGCAGCGCGCGCTGGAAGTAGCCAGAGCCGTCCTTCCGCGCGACACGGTAGCCACCTGCGACGCGGGGGCGAGCCGCCTGCTCGTGGTGCAGAAGTGGCAGTCCTACGGCCCGCGCGAGTTCCTCACCTCCAACGGTTTGGGTTCCATGGGCTTCGCCATTCCCGGAGCTCTCGGCGCGCGCCTGGCACATCCCAAGCGGACGGTGGTGGCGTTCACCGGCGATGGCGGCTTTTTCATGGCCTTGGCCGAACTCCAGACGGCCCACCGCGAGTCCCTGCCCTTCATTACGATTGTGTTCGACGACCAGGAAATTGGCCTCATTCGCGTGAAGCAGGAACTCAAAGGCATACCGACCTATGGCGTCGGCCTGGGCGGAGTGAACTGGGAGAAGCTGGCCCAGGGATTCGGCGCGGACGGCGTGGTCGCCGACAGCGAGAAGTCGCTCGGGGACGCAATCGGCGCCGCAGTGAAGTCGGGAAGAACCACGGTAATCGCGGCCAAGATTGACGGGTCCGGTTACGTAGCGCAGTTCAACGCACTGCGGGAAATTTAACCATCAAATACAGCAGCGGCAGTTAATTGCAGCGCGAAGGCGTAATCCGCGGCTCCTTTAGCCGCTGAACGACTCCATTTTCGAATGGGGCCCAGTCTGCATCGTAACAAGCCGCACGCCAGTAACGGCCACGCGCATAACGATAAACTTTCAGCCATTGGTCGGTCGCAGAACCGTGCATGTCAACCACCAAATCCCTGAGCCCGTTTGTGGTGGTCTTCTGCACGATGAAGCTCTGACCGATTGCATCGAGTAGGAGCCTATATCCCTGTGAGGTTCTTTGAAAGAATGACAAGGAGCAATTCCCGGTTGGACTGCAAAAATGCTGTACCTGCACAACTACGTCGAGGGGCTCCTTTTCATCCTGGTTCAGACTAATCATTTCAATGTTCGCGTTGAGGACAGCCTGCCTCACCTGATGCTCCGAAGCCATTTCTGGGTCCTGCGGGTCCGGCCCAATGTGAGCCTCGATAGCCTTGGCGAGTGCGGCTCTCTCGGATTCAACCATCTTGGCATCTTTCAAGGACGGGCCAGAAGAAGGATCCTGAGACTGGTGCCAATCCCAATGGAACTCTCGCCGCGCACTATGCGGCGAAGCCACCTGAAAAAGTAATAGGAACATTGTTGTCAACTGGAAATGGCTATTCATCGAGGTAGCGTACACTGCTGGGGAGTTCGCGAAACGCGCAAAGTCCTAATATTACCTTATCACTCCTGCCTGACGATCAGCTTCATCGACCACGAAAGCGCGGTCGAGACCAGCAGAAAACCGGCCATCGCGAGCAGGCCGGCTGAAAAAGAGTTCGTGCGGTCCTTCAGCCAGCCCATTAAAGCCGGGCCGACGAAGCCCCCCACGGTCCCCACCGAATTGATAAACGCGAGACCGCCTGCCGAGGCGATCCCCGTAAGAAACCGTCCTGGGATGGTCCAGAAAATCGCCCTCGCGGCGTTGATCCCGATGAGCGCCACGGTGACCCACGCGAGCGAAGCCCAGAAGTTGGTGGAGAGAATGGCAAACACCAGGCCCGCAGTCGACAACAGGCACCCAATCGTGAGGTTGAAGATTCTTTTTCCGCTGCGGTCTACCCGCGCCGCCCAGATCATCATTCCGACGCACGCGATGGCGTAGCAGATGCCCGTCACGAAGCCGACATCGCGATTGGAAATGTGCGACGTCTTGATGATCTGCGGAAGCCAGATGCCCACGCCGTAGGAGCCCGTCGTAAACCCAAACTGCACCAGGGCCAGCATCAGGACGCGCGTATCTTTCAGCGCCGGCCACAGGTGCTTGATTTCGCCTGCGTGGCGTTCGCTGGCGATGCGCTGGCGCACCACTTCTTTCTCTTCCTCCGTGAGCCATCGCGCCTGATCCGGCGTGTCCGAAAGCATCCACAGCACCGCGAACCCGAGCAAAACCACGGGTATCCCTTCGATGATGAAGAGCCACTTCCATCCCGCGAGCCCTGCGACGCCGTCCATTCCAAGCAATAAACCGGAAATTGGTGCGCCGACTACCGTCGAGACGGGAATCGCCAGCAGGAGCCAAACCAGCATCCGCGTCCGGTATGCCGCGGGGAACCACGTGGTGATATAGAAAACGATGCCGGGATAGAAGC
>Ga0265325_10002231_pt1 | contig 13141 bp, 9 predicted proteins | sample 41420metaG_FD_202090 | JGI IMG/M metagenome (GOLD analysis project Ga0265325, IMG submission 202090) | Rhizosphere microbial communities from Carex aquatilis grown in University of Washington, Seatle, WA, United States - 4-14-20 metaG | ecosystem: Host-associated > Plants > Roots > Rhizosphere >...
GTGTTGTTGTTCGCCTATGTGACGCTGTTGGGGGCTGTGGTCTACATGGCCTGGCCGCAGGAACGCAAGATCGACATGACCAACCCCACGGCGGCCAAGGCGTTGGTCAACATGTTCTTCCTGGGGCAATACTTGATCGCCTCGTTGATGGCCCCCAGTTTCGCGGCCGGGGCGATCACCGGCGAAAAGGAGCGCAAGAGCTATGAAATGCTGCTGGCCAGCCCGCTGCGCCCCGCCGCGATCGTGTTGGGCAAGCTCTTCGCCTCGCTCTCGCACGTGGCGGTGCTGATCATCTCCTCGTTGCCCATCGTTATGCTTTGCCTGCCTTTGGGAGGCGTGTCGTTCTACGAGGTGTTGGCGATCTATCTGGCGTTGGTCGTGTCGGTGGTCACTTTCGGCATGATCAGCCTTGCGTGCAGCAGCTATTTCCAGCGGACCGCGGCCTCGCTGGTGGTCTCGTACCTGGCGATCCTGCCACTTGCGCTCTCGGCCGTTTTGTTTTGGAGCTCGTTTCCCGACGAGTATTCTTGGTTTCGCCTGGTGGTCACCGTGACGGTGTTTCCGCTCACTTGTGCCGCGATCGGCGGCGTGCTGTTCGTGCTCACATGCCGGCGGCTCTTGCACCCGCCCGACGTGGGCAGCGAGGGAAAGGAAGTGGTCGACGAGACGATCGAGCTGAAGCAAGCTGTGGGGTTGGTGATCCACCGCGACCAGTTCCCCGACCGCCTGTTCGCCCCGGCCAAGCGGACCGGCCTCTTGGAAGATGGCTGCAATCCAATCTTCGACAAGGAGATGCGCAGCGAGCTGTTCAGCCAGGGGACGCTGATGCTACGTGTGGTGATCCAGGTAAGCATGTTCCTGGCGATTCCGCTGATGGCTTGTTGTCTGTACCTATGGCCGGAATACGCCCCCTGGTATATCAGCTACGTCGTGTTGTTCAACATGCTCGTCGGACCGGTTTTTTCGGCCGGCAGCGTGACGAGTGAACGCGAACGCGAGACGCTCGATCTTCTGCTGGTGACGATCATTACGCCCTGGCAGATCCTCTGGGGGAAGCTGGTATCAGGGCTGCGCGTGTCGTGCGTGCTGACGTCGTTCCTGCTTTGGCCGCTTTTGTTGGCCTGCGTGATGGTCTCGTACTACTGGAGCAATCTGATCGCGATCGGCGGCTACCTGGTGATCATCTGCTTGACGTGCCTGACCACGGCCGGGATCGCGCTGTTCTGCTCGGTGGTTTTTCGCAAGACGTCGGTGAGCATGATGACCGCCTATCTGGTCGTGGTGCTGTTGTTCACGATGCCGGTGGCGGTCTCGCTGTTCGCGCAGTCGTTCTATCCGGTGGCGGACCATCCGGGCACGGCTTGGGTCATGCAAATGACCTTCACCAGCCCTTTCTCGGCGGCTTTCAGCTTGCCCCTTGACTTGCAGGTGCCGGAGAGCAAGCCGATCGTTGCCAACTGGCCAATCTGGGTTTCGTTCGTCGCGTTTTACGCCGCGCTCGACCTCGTATTGGCGCTGGGCGTGATTTGGCTGTTCCGCATGCGGTGGCGGGTTTCCCACTAGGGAGGACAGCCCATGCGCGTCATCCCCGTCATCGATCTGCTCAATGGCCTTGTAGTCCGGGGTGTTGCGGGACGGCGCGAAGAGTACCGTCCGATTCGAAGCTTGCTTGTCGACGATCCAACACCCATCGCCGTGGCGCGGTCTCTCGTCGAGCGTTTTGACTTGAACGAGATGTACCTGGCGGACCTCAACGCCATCGCCGGCGCCAATCCGGCCTGGGATGTTTACACGCAACTGATCGAATACGGACTCAACCTCTGGGTGGATGCAGGCCTGACCGGGCTTTCATCTGCGCGGCGTCTGGCCCAGTGGACAGCCTCAGGCCAGCCACTGGCCGCGGTAATTGCCGGCCTTGAGTCGCTTGGCGATGCTCACGAATTGCCGGCGATCGTCGATCTCATTGGTCCCGAGCGATTCGTGTTCAGTCTCGACCTCAAAGCCTCGAAACCGCTCACGTTGGCTCCCGAATGGCGCGAGCTTGAGGCTGAGGCCATCGTGGCCCGGGTGCTAGACGCAGGGGTACGTCGACTAATCGTGCTGGACCTTGCGCACGTCGGCATGGGAATGGGCGTCGGAACTGAGGCCCTCTGCAGCCGATTGCGCCAGCTAGACAGCGACTTGAAAATCACCGCCGGCGGGGGCGTGCGGGGGCCAGCCGATCTCGCGAGTCTGGCCGCTTCGGGTTGCGACGCCGCACTCGTGGCCTCGGCATTGCACGACGGTCGCATCACAATGTCGGATCTCGCGCAATACGGCCTGCCTTCGTCGAGCCAAGACCAAACGAAAACGGGGAATACGTAGGACCGATTTCCTCGCCTAAAACCCATCGTTGGCCGCTTCGGGGCGGTAGATCGGCAGGTGCCGATAATAGACTTCCAAGGTCATGACGGCCAGGGCGGTGTTGTAGAGCCTCCCTCCTTCGCTTCCATGGCCGCCGTCGAAGTACCAACTGCCCGACTCGTGTCCCTCGCGGTCCTGCGTCTTGATCAGGTGCTCGCGCATCACGTAATTCCAGTTCTCCCACTTGTTTCCGCCCCAATGGTGCATGACCTGCGTGCCGTAGTAGTTGTAGTACATGTTGTCGGTCGAGGGACCCTTTTTGCTGAGCAACTCGACGCCATGCCGCATAGCCGGATGGTCCTTGTCCCAACCGGTGTACATTCGACAGAGTAGTCCAACGGTCGTGGTGACCCAGGGTTGGGGATCCTTGTCTTGCCTCTGGTAGCGGTAACGCGCGCCCTTGTCGAACTGCACTCTGTCGAGAAACTTGATCGCGCGTTCGATCGTATCGCCCGGCACGTGCAGGTACGCCATCTGGCCACTTTTCAGCGCCATCATCTGCCAGCCGGTGACAGTCGTATCGCCGGGCATTCCGGGTGAATAGCGCCAGCCGCCACCCGCCTTGTGCTGAGCGAAGACGATGAAATCGATCGCTTGTTGGGCGGCTTCCTCAAGCTCTTCGTCGCGAGTCAGGGCAAATGCCTCGGCCAACGCGATCGAAGCGATGCCGTGGTCGTACATCCTGCCGTCGAGCTCACTCAGGTTGCCACCGTGGGGCGTCTCCTTGATGCGGCTCATCAGGTAGTAAAGTCCATCCTTGACACAGCGCTGGTATTCGCCCTTGCGGTGCGTTTGCCCGCGGCCGAGAAAGGCCAATAGCGCCAGTCCGGTGGCCCCAGTGGTCGTCGCCGCATGGCCCGGATCACGGCAGGCACAGGCCTCCGGTCCCTGGTCGGTATTGAAGTGCCAACTTCCGTCGCGGTTCTGATGCACTTCGAGCCAGCGCAGCCCGCGCGCGACGGCGTCCTCGCTTTCGGGAGTGCCGCCAGCCTCCTCAACCAATCGAGCACGGACACGGGCATTGGACCTTCCTCGCAGGGAACCTGTGACGTCCACGTCGGTGCCGCCGGAGCCCTCCAAGGAGTGCAACAGGTCGCCTTCGATGCTCACTTCGGTCAACCGAGGAATGTCGATTTGGCCGCCAGGACCTTCGGCACTGGCACCCGCGAGGTCGGCTTGAATACGGCCCGACAGTTCGGTGCTGGAATTTCGAACCTGGGTGTCGGGGTCGAATTCGACTCTCACGTCGAGCGGCTGCGGCGCATCGATTCGCTCAACTGTCGTCGGTACGACCTCGTCGATCGACGCGACGAGGCTCGAAAGTCCGCCCTTTTCGATCTGGGACATGCTCCAAAGCCCGAGCACCACGACCAAGACCGCGTGCAACACCAGGCTGGCGAGACAACTGGACGCCTGGCGCCACGTTCGACGCAACCGGGCAAACCAGCGCGGCGGCGACTCGTTGGAATCAGCATCTGAGAGGGGCGGCACCGCGCCAATCGAGGCCGCGGGAACGGGGACATTCACCACGGATGTCGACAGCACGGCGGCTGGGGGCCGAACACCGGCGGGACCTGATGTGACCGTCGATTGAGTCGCCATGCAAGGGGCTTCCTGGCTCGCGCGAACGACTTGGAAACCATCCGTCTTTTTTTCAGGCTGGAATGCCCAACCTAGTTGTTTAGTTTACAGGCCGCGCGCCAGAGCCTGGGCCACGACGTCAATCGGCAAAATCGTCGTCAGCACTCTTTTTCGAATACAGTGGCATAAAGCGATAATAGACCTCAAGCGTCATGGCAGCCATTGCCGTCGAGTACAACCGCCCGCCTGACTCAGCACCGTGGTCTCCCTTGAAGGCCCAACTTCCGTTCTCGTGCCCTTCCGCGGTGCTCTGCGATTCGACCAGCATGTCGCGCATCTTGGGGTTCCACTGGTCCTCCCACAGCGGTCCTTCGTACTGACAGAGGACCTGGGTGGCATAGTAGTTGAAGTACATGTTGCCCGGCTGAGGTCCGATGGCGGCCAGGGCCTTCACACCGCGCTCAAGCCGCGGGTCTTCGTGCTGCCAACCCATATACATACGGCAGAGCAAGCCGACGGCGTTGGTGGCGGGTCCACTGCCGGAGCGGTCGTAGCCGTAGGAAGCGCCGTCATCGGCCTGGACAAAATCGAGAAACTTCTCGGCCCCCTTGATGGTGGCCGGATGAATTTGCAGATAACCGAGGTGGCCGCTCTTGAGGGCCATGATCTGCCAGCCTACCACCGAAGTGTCGCCGGGCGTGCGAGGCGAATAGCGCCATCCGCCGCCTGCCGGGTCCTGCGCGTACATGATGAAATTCAAGGCAGCCTGCGCGGGATCCATCAGAAAGCGATCCTGCGTCATAGCGTACGCTTCGCACAGGGCAATCGAACAGATGCCGTGGCCGTACATCGCGCCGCCGCCGCCCGTCATGTCGCCGCCGTTGGGAGACAGCTTCATGTTCTTGCACAAGTACATCAGCCCACCCCGCACAACATCTTTGTACTTGCCCTGCTTGTGCGTTTGCCCCTGGCCGAGGAACGGCATCAGAGCCAATCCGGTGGCGGCGAGCCGGGCATCTTTGAGCGCGCCTTCGCCGCTGCATCGGCTGCCGCACTTGCCCGCGGCGCGGTGATCGAAACTCCAGCCGCCATCGGGAAACTGGTGTTCGGCGATCCACTTTAGCGCTTTGCCCACGGCCGACTCGCTACCCGCCGAGGCGCCCCGGCTGGCGGCCAACTGTTGACGCATCGCGTCGCCGCGTCCGTCCAACCCTTTGCCGTTGAACGACCCGATCGTGCTGAGCAGATCTGTCTTGGGCGCCGTGGGGATGCCGAAATCGCTGAGCTCAACCGAAGCGGGGGGCGCGGGCGTATCGACCACGTCGGTCGGGTCGACGCTCTCGCTGGTGGTCAGCGTCTCGGTCGTGCTAACGACCTCCGTCAACGTGGTCTCGACGTCGAGCGGAGGGGAGTCGTCCAGGTCTTGAATATCCTCAAGATCGTCGAGCTTGGTGACGGCGCTGGCCGACATGATGTTGTGATCATCCTTCTTCATCTCCGGAATCACCATCAGTCCGAAGATCAGGAGGATCACCATGTGGACCACGATGCTCACCAACAAAGCCGGCGTCATTTGCATAAACGACAAATTGCCGACCTGCTCCAGTTCCTCGAACTCCGCCAATGCGGCGCTGCGGGGTGGCGCGTCTTTTTTGGCCTTTCCATCTTTCTTGGATACCGCGTCTTTCTTTGCCTGAGCGTCGGCGGTGCCGGATTTCTTGGCAACCTTGGCGCGCAGATCTGCCGCGCTTTCCTTAACCGGTGCAGCCGCCTTGCCGGTAGCGACGGCTTTGGGCGTTTCACCGGCGGGCGGAGTGGCTTTAACTGTCGCCGGTTTCGTCGCCCCTGGTTTCACTGTCGCTGTTTTCGCTGTCGCAGGCTTCGCAGCCACCGGTTTTGTGGTCGCGGCATTTGCAACCGCCGGTTTGGCGGCTTTGTTGCCATTTGATCCACCATTGGTGGGTTTTGCCGGCCCATCCACGCTGGCGGGAGTGGTCTTGCTTTCTGATGACGAGTCGGTGGCCATAGCCGGCTCCGAGGAAATTTAGGAAATAAAAGCGCGCACCCTAACAGCTTCAAATTACTCGATTCTTCGACAGTTGCAAGGCGATTGGCGACCTCATTAGTCCGTGGAGATCACATTTTTCGATCCAGAAACCGTCTGATGGGGGGCTGGGCGGAGTTCCGCCAACGCCTGCACTGGGGATTATCCCATTATACGCATATTCGGCCGGTAGTTGCCAGATGGAGGAACGCTTCCAGGGGACTGGCGGAAAACGGCACCAGAAGGCTACAATCCGCAATTCGCTTTGCGCGAAGCGAATACCGGCAGCTAGACGAGGAGACGGTCCCGATGGCCAAAAGCAAGAAGAAGGTGGAAACGGTGTTTCTCGTCTGTGAGGAGACCGGCGATTACAACTACACGCTGCGGCGCAAGACAGGTGGCGAGAAGCTGAAGCTCAGCAAATTCTGCCCCCGCCTGCGCAAGCACACGCTTCACGCGGAAAAGAAAAAGTAGGCGTTTTCAAGCCTGTTCAGGATGAACGATGGCCAAGACGTGGCGTATCTACCCCCACGATTCCCAACGGATCGACCTGCTCCAGCGGAGCATGGGTGTACCGGCGGTGGTTGCGCGGCTGCTGGCTTGTCGCGGAATGACCGATCCGGTTGCCGCGCGCGAGTTTCTTGACGCCAAACTCAGCCAACTGCGCGATCCGGCCGAGCTACCCGGAGTAACAGATGCTGCCCAGCGGATTTCGGCGGCCATTGCCCAACGTGAGCGAATCGTCGTCTACGGCGATTATGATGTCGACGGCATGACCGCCGCCAGCCTGCTGGTGACTTGCCTCAAACTCCTGGGGGCTGATGCCGGCTACTACTTGCCGCACCGCATCGAAGAGGGCTACGGCCTGAACCACGAGGCGCTGAAGAACCTGGCGAGCCAGGGCGTCAAACTCGTTGTGACGGTCGACTGCGGCATCGGCAGCCTGGACGAAGCGCACACTGCGCGGGCGGCCGGGCTCGACCTGATCGTCACCGACCACCACGAGCCAGGTCCGCTTCTGCCCGAAGCAGTGGCCATCATTCACCCGCGTTTGCCAGGCCACCGCTATCCGTTCGGCGGTTTGAGTGGCGCGGGTGTGGCCTTCAAACTGGCTTGGGCACTCTGCCAGCATGCGAGCGGGGCCAAGAAGGTTGGCGAGCGGATGAGGAACTACCTGCTTTCGGCACTGGGATTGGCCGCTTTGGGTACGGTGGCCGATATGGTGCCACTGGTCGATGAAAACCGGGTGCTCGTGCAGCATGGCTTGTCGGCGCTGAAGGAGCGCCCTGGCTTGGGACTGTCGGCGCTCATGCGCCTGACGCAACTCGACAAGAAGCCGCGGCTCGATTGCGAGTTGAGCTATTGACCACCACGTCGAGCGAGCGGGCCGCAGCTCTGGCTGAATATCTGAATGAATTGAACGACAGCCGGCAAAGTTTGGAGCGGAGCATTTACCTTTCGGCGAATAAGCAGGCCCAGGAGCAATTCGATGTCGAGGGCGACGCCGCGCTGGTGTTGGCTGAACGTGGCTGGCACCCAGGGGTGATTGGGATCGTCGCCGGCCGATTGGCCGAAAAGTTCCACCGGCCGGTGGTGCTTGTCGCGCTCGACGAGTTGGGGGTCAAGCCGGGCGTCGGTTCGGCACGCAGCATTTCCGGCTTCAATCTGCACCAGGCGCTAGTTTCCTCCAGTCACCATTTGCTCAGTCACGGTGGCCATGCGGCGGCGGCCGGACTGAAAATCGATGAAGCGAAACTCGACGATTTCAGGGCCGACTTTCGCGAATACGCCGCCACGACGATCACCGCGCAGCAGAAGGTGGCCGAACTCTGGATCGACGCCGAGGTCAGCTTCGGCGAGCTATCGCTGGCAACCGTCGGCCAAATCGAGCGCCTGTCGCCCTTTGGCCAGGCCAACCCGCGGCCGGTGCTCTGTGCGACGGGAGTCACGCTGGCCGGCACGCCGAAGCGGATTGGCGGGGGAGAGAGGCACCTTTCGCTCAAGCTGGTGCAACACGGGGTTGCGCTAAGGGCAGTGGCCTTCGGTGGCGGTGAGTGGGCAGACGAATTGGCGGCTGCCGAAGGTCCGCTCGAAGTCGCGTTTCGCCCTATCATCAACGACTTCCGCGGCCGGCGAACCGTCGAAGTCCAGCTTGCCGACTGGCACGCGGCGAAAACGGCGGCAGTGGGCGTATAGGCGTCGCCTTGAGCGCCTTCAGCAAACCTTGCCCGGCCCGCAAGGCTTGCCATTTTATTGCCGCAACTCCTTTCTCAATCCGCTTTTAGCTCGGTTTCCATTGAATTCGCATCAATTCCTTTCCCGATTGTTAGTTTGGCCGATCGAAATCGGTGGAAGGCGTGCTGCGCCTTCGAGGCAAACGGAAATTGCTTGGTTTTTCACGCGCTGTCTGGCGGGCATGCGGAAAAACCCAATTCAACGGACTGGAGTACCGCGTCATGAGAGTTTCCAAATGGGCCATGGCTGCCGCCATTGCTGGGCTGCTCTGGGGAGGGCGGACCCTGGCACAGCAGCCGTCGGGTTACGGGAGAAACCCCGCGTCGGGTCGTGCCGCGACGACGACGCCAATGGGCTTTGATACGTACTACGGCGAAGACCCGATAGGCGAGGCGCGCGCTGACGACGGGCCGGAAGGTCCGATCGAAGGAATCAGGAGCGTGGCCGCGACCTTCGACTGCGATGACAAGGACGACGACGACGAGAAGACGTGCAAGGAAAAGGAAGAGGAAGAAGAACCAAAGTGCTGCCGCAACTGCCCGACGACGCTCCGCACGTTGGGCGACAATGTCGAATTGGCCCCCGCCAAAAAGATCACCGATCGTCTTACGTTCTTCAAGAATCGTCCGAAATGGTTCGCCTCAGGTTGGCTGGCCCAAAGCTACGTCTGGAACCCGTATAACCCATCCGACCGTCGCAACGGACCGGTTACTTGGACCGACCAGGCCAACCAATACCAGTTGAACGAACTCTACATGTACTTCGGTAAGAACACCGACACCGAAGGCGACGGCTGGGACGTGGGTGGCCGCGTTGACTTGTTCTACGGCTCAAGCTATCGGTGGGACACCGAAGCGGGCCTGGAATCGACGTTCAACACCGGAAAGACTTACGGTTTGGCGATCCCGCAGTTCTACGGTGAAGTGGCCTACAACGACTTGAAAGTCAAAGTCGGTCACTTCATTTCGCCGGTGGGTTTCTACACCGTCGGTACGTACATGAACTTCTTCAACACCATCCCGTACACTTATCAGTACGGCGAACCTTTCACTCACACTGGCGTCCTGGCGAACTACCAGATTACCGAGAAGGTCAACTGGGGTGCGGGCGTCATCCACGGCTGGGACAACTTCGACAACACTTTCAACAAACATGCGGGTTACTTGGGCACCTTGACGATCACCGGCGACAATAAGGACTCACTGGCATGGGTGCAAGTCTATAGCTTGGAGCCAACGCACAACGCTGCGCAGACATTCAGCACCCGTTATTTCCAGACCTTGGTTTATACGCGCCCATTCAAAGAGAAATGGACCTATGTCGCCCAGAGCGACTTCGGCGTGCAGGGTGCCGCCACGTCGACCGGCAAAACGGCGCGTTGGTACGGCTTCAACCAGTACCTGTACTGGAAGAAGAACGACGTCTGGAGCTGGGGCATCAACGCCGAATGGTTCCGCGACGAGGAAGGCTTTCGCGTCAACGCCGCCGTCCCCTCGCCGGGTTCACCATTTGCTCAGGGCTGGAACGGCGCCCCGGGCTTTGCCGGCAACTTCTGGCAAACGACAATGGGCCCTCGCTGGACCCCGTTGCCAAATGTTACCGTCCGGCCGAATTTCCGCTGCGACTGGTACACCGGCCCAAATAACGGCACTTTTCCGCCTCCGTCCGGCGCCGGTCCCCTTCCGTTCGACGGTGGAAAAAAGGCATTCCAGCAAATACTGGGCACCGACGTGATCGTGACGTTCTAGCGCCCCAAATCGTCCGATCGCGATAGCCCCTGCACCACAGGCGTCGTCCGTGTTCCAATGGAACCGGACGACGCCTGTTTTTTTGACATCCATCCTGAATTCCCTCGCGCGGGTGGAAGCTTGCAATTCGCCAACGAATAGTGGAAACTCGGCCAGTTCAATCCACTCTCGTGATGGAGCAAACGATGTCGTGCCCCAAGGCGTTGGCGGTAGCTTTGACCGCGCTCTTTGCGGTTTTCATTTTACCTGAGGCGGTCGGAGCCGATGAAAGCGCCGCCGCGATTGCTCCTCCGCCTGGCATCAATTCGGGAGACAACGCTTGGATGTTGGTCTCCTCGGCGCTGGTGCTGATGATGACGGCGCCTGGCTTGGCGCTGTTCTATGGCGGACTGGTGCGCAAGAAGAATGTCTTGGGAGTGATGATGCAGTGCTTCTTCCTGATGGGGTTGAATACCGTCATCTGGGGCACTTATGGTTATTCGCTTTCTTTCGGCGGCACCGCGGGCAAGGAGGGTTTCAGCAAGTGGATCGGCAACGGCGAATACCTGCTGATGCGGAACGTCGAACCGTCGGTCGACGCGGAAGGCAAGGTCGATTATCCGCTCGAGGGAACTCCGGGCAACATGTTCCCACGGCTGACACACATGCTGTTTCAGGGGATGTTCTTCATCATTACTCCGGCCTTGATCTGCGGCGCTGTTGCCGAGCGGATGAAGTTCAGCACGATGACTGTCTTCATGATCTTGTGGGATACCCTGGTCTATTGTCCTTTGTGCCACTGGGTCTGGGACGGCGGCCTCTTGGCGTTCGACACGGCCGCGATGAAACCATTCGACGACGCTGTTTTCCCCGCTCTCGACTTCGCCGGCGGAACGGTCGTCCATATTAGCTCGGGTGTTTCGGCGTTGGTCTGTGCGCTGGTGATGGGCAAGCGGCTGGGTTACGGTCACGAACAGATGCCACCACACAATCTGACCTATACCGTCACCGGAGCTGCCCTTTTGTGGGTAGGTTGGTTTGGTTTCAACGCCGGCAGCGCTCTGGCCGCCAACGGTCAGGCGGCGATTGCCTTCACCACGACGCACTTCGCCGCGGCGGCCGGCGCGGTGGCCTGGGCCGCGGCCGAGTGGATCACACGAGGAAAGCCAACGGTGCTTGGCACCTGCTCTGGGGCCGTGGCCGGCCTGGTCTGTATTACTCCAGCGTCAGGCTTCGTGCTACCGATGCACGCATTAATCATGGGCGCGGCGGCAGGTGTGGTCTGCTGCTTTGCGTGCATCTCCCTCAAATCGAAACTCGGCTATGACGACTCGCTCGATGCATTCGGCGTGCATGGCGTTGGAGGTACCATGGGCGCCATCTTAACCGGCGTATTCGCCACTCGCTCGGTCATGGGAGGGACGAACCCCATTGGATTATTGGAGCAGGGGGGACAAATCGTGCCCCAACTGGGCGCTGCGGCCGTTACCTGGGCTTTGGCTGCCATCGTCACGTTCGTGGTACTCAAGGTACTGGATGCGACCATGGGCTTGCGCGTTTCACAGGAGCACGAGGTCCAAGGATTGGATTTCAGTCAGCACGGTGAGGAGGGGTATATCTTCATTTGAATGGTGGTCCATCAAAAACCGCCGATTCGTTTTCGAGACACCATTTCAATGCCCAATTCATGTGCGACAGTTGCCGCATGTCTCGGCCGGCGCATTCGAGCATCGGGCCTCGTTCCACAGGATGGCAAACTGCAAACCCCTGTTGCAATGCCTCTTGCAGAGCAGGTTGCGCATCCAACGATAGATATCTCAGTACCACGGCACGGTATTTGCGATCCGTCACCGCTTACGCTCATGCTGCGCGCATGCTCTGGAGCAGTACGTTCGGATCTGGTGTAAATAGGCGATCGTTGCAATTGTCCCACCTGAGGCTGATGGATTCACGATGGATTTCACGAAAATTCTCCACTCGCTCGGCGAGAACCTGCTCACGCCGATTCCCATGTGCTTTGCCTTGGGTATTTTCTGCAAGGTCATTCACGGCGGCATCAAGATCCCCAAGGAGCTCTACTACTCGATCGCCATCTATCTGCTGATGTCGATCGGTTTCATCGGAGGGCACGAACTGGCCAAGGAAGTCAGGGATCATGGTATTTCAGGTGTGCTACTGCCCGCCGGGATCACGCTGATCTTGGGAATTATCACTCCGATCAGTGCCTTCACGGTCCTGCGGTACATTGGGCGGTTGTCGGTGGCCGATTCCGCAGGCATCGCCGCGCACTATGGCTCAACTTCGGCGGTGACGTACGTCGTCGCGGACGTCTTTGCCAAGCAGAATGGCGCCGATCCAAACCCCTACTTGCCGACCCTGGTGACGATTTTGGAATGCCCCGGGATCGCGGTCGCCCTGGCGTTGGGGGCCGTCTTGTCGGCGAAGCCCAAGTCAACCGGTGAGAAGTTCGAAGTCCAAGACGAAGAGAAGCAGGAGGGAAAGCTTTGGGAGGCGCTCTATGAAGTGATCACGGGACAGTCGATCATGCTCATGGCCGGCTTGCTGGTGATCGGCTTCGTTGCGACGAACTTCATGTCGGAAAAGGGCTTCGATCCGTTCTTCCATTTCTTCTATAGCAAGGAAATGATCTTCCGAGGCGCGCTGTGCATCTTCCTGTTGGAAATGGGCCTGGTGGCCGGAGAACGTTTGCGCGATCTGGCCAAGGTCGGACCATTCCTGATCGCATTCGGTGTGCTGATGCCCCTCTTGCACGGCTTCGTCGCCGTTTGGCTGGGCCATCAGGCGGGTCTGAACCTGGGCGGCTGCACGGTGTTCGGCGCGATCGTCTCGAGCGCCTCGTACATCGCCGCCCCGCCCGCCGTGCGGCTCACGCTGCCGGAAGCCAACCCCACCTACTCCATCACCGCGGCGCTGGCCATCACCTTCCCGTTCAATATCGCCTTTGGCATTCCGATTTACTTTCAAATGGCCAAATTCGTGGGCGCAACCTGAAACATCGAATCAGCGGAGCCTTCCCGTGCAACTTTATCCACTGAAGCTGATCACGATCGTGGTCGAAGAAGTCCTCAAGGACCAGATCATTCACAAGACGCAAGAGTTGGGCGCCACGGGCTACACCTGTTACCAGTGC
>Ga0265325_10002232_pt1 | contig 13140 bp, 14 predicted proteins | sample 41420metaG_FD_202090 | JGI IMG/M metagenome (GOLD analysis project Ga0265325, IMG submission 202090) | Rhizosphere microbial communities from Carex aquatilis grown in University of Washington, Seatle, WA, United States - 4-14-20 metaG | ecosystem: Host-associated > Plants > Roots > Rhizosphere...
GGTGTGCAGTGGCTTTGTCTTTGCCCTGGCAATCGCTGAGAAGTTCATCGCTACCGGAGCGTCGCGTCGGGCGCTGGTCGTTGGCGCAGAAGTCTTTTCGCGCATTCTTGACTGGAGCGACCGCGGCACTTGTGTCCTGTTCGGCGACGGGGCCGGTGCGGTGGTCCTGGAAGCGGCCGACGCGCCGGGCATCGTCGCCAGCGCCATGCATGCCGACGGTCGTCATCAAAGCATGCTGTCGGTACCGGGACAGTTGTCCGGCGGCAAGCCGATTGGCGATCCCTTCTTGCGTATGGACGGCCAGGCAGTGTTCAAGTTCGCGGTACGCGTGCTCGCCGATGTCGCGCAGGAAGTGCTGGCAAAGGCCGGATTGTGTACGCACGATGTCGACTGGTTGGTTCCGCATCAGGCAAACGTCCGCATCTTGCAATCCACTGCCAAGAAGCTTGGCCTGCCAATGGACAAATGCATCGTCACCGTCGATCGCCATGGCAATACTTCCGCCGCATCGATACCGCTGGCTTTGGACGTCTCGATCCGCGAAGGCAAGATCCGCCGCGGTGACCTGCTGCTGCTGGAAGGCGTCGGCGGCGGCTTCACCTGGAGTGCGACGCTCCTTAGATATTGAGAGATCGACACATGCAATTTGCGCTGGTGTTTCCCGGACAAGGCTCTCAGTCGTTGGGCATGATGAACGCCTATGGCGACTCCAGCGTTGTCCGCGCCACATTTGCCGAGGCCTCGCAGGCGCTCGGTCGCGATTTGTGGCAGCTGGTTGCCGACGGTCCGGCAGAGGCTTTGAATCAGACCGTCAATACGCAGCCACTGATGCTGACGGCCGGCGTGGCCGTTTGGCGGCTCTGGCTCGACAATGGCGGTGCGCAACCAGCGTTGCTTGCCGGGCATAGTCTGGGCGAGTATTCGGCATTGGTGGCAGCGGGAGTCCTGTCGTTGCAAGATGCGGTACCGCTGGTTGAATTGCGTGCCAAAGCCATGCAAGAAGCGGTGCCAGCCGGTACCGGTGCCATGGCAGCCATCTTGGGGCTGGATGCCAGCGCGGTCGACCAGGCCTGCGCGGCGGCTGCGCAGGGTGAGGTCGTCCAGGCGGTGAACTTCAACTCACCCGAGCAGACGGTGATTGCCGGCAATAGGGCCGCGGTTGAGCGCGCCGCAGAAATGTGCAAGACGGCTGGCGCAAAGCGTGCGATCATGCTGCCGGTTTCCGCGCCGTTCCATTGTTCCCTGATGCAGCCGGCGGCGGAGAAGCTGCGCCAACGACTGGCTTCGGTGACTTTGTCGCCAGCGCGAATTCCGGTAATCAATAATGTGGACGTCGCCACCGTCGACTCCGCCGATGCCATTCGCGATGCCTTGGTACGGCAGGCTGCGTCGCCGGTCCGTTGGGTGGAAACGATGCGCGCGATGCAGGCACGAGGCATTACCCACGTGTTTGAATGTGGTCCGGGTAAGGTGCTGGCGGGGTTGGTCAAGCGTTGCGCCGACGGTCTGGTCGGCGGGGCGATCAACGACAAAGCAGGATTGGCGGCGGTACTGGCCGCAGTTGAAGGGTAGACATGGACAACAACTTGCAGGGACAGGTGGCACTGGTTACCGGGGCCTCCCGCGGTATCGGGCAGGCGATTGCCATGACGCTGGGACGGCGGGGCGCGACCATCGTCGGCGTCGACATCAATGACGCCGCTGCGGCCGATATTCAGAAGATGCTGGACGATGCTGGAATCAAGGGCTGGGGAACGGTCCTGAACGTCACCGATGGTGCCGCCATCGAAGCGGTCGTGGGCGAGATCGAGAAGCGCTTCGGCGCGGTCTCAATTCTTGTCAACAATGCCGGCATAACCCGGGATAACCTGGCGATGCGGATGAAGGACGAGGAGTGGGATGCCGTCATCGATACCAACCTGAAGGCGGTGTTTCGCTTGTCGCGGGCGGTTGTGCGCGGCATGATGAAGGCACGCAGCGGTCGCATCATCAATATCGCCTCCGTGGTCGGCGCTTCCGGCAACGCCGGTCAAGTCAATTACGCGGCGGCCAAGGCGGGTGTCGCCGGGATGTCGCGCTCGCTGGCGCAAGAGCTCGGTAGCCGCAACGTCACGGTCAACTGTGTAGCTCCCGGCTTCATCGATACCGCAATGACGCGTGCGCTCAACGACGAACAGCGTGGTGTTCTATTGCAGAAAATACCTTTGGGTCGGCTGGGCCAAGCGGAGGAAATCGCCCATGCTGTGGCCTTTCTCGCCGGTCCCGAGGCCGCCTACATCAGCGGTGTCACCCTACATGTCAATGGCGGCATGTACATGGCCTAGTCCTGTTCGTTGTTGCGGCTAGTCCGTTCGGCGACAGATTTGCTAAAATAGACAAGTTTTCGACCAGACCCTAATATCAGGGAAGGAGTGAGTAAATGGAGAACATCGAGCAACGTGTGCGGAAGATCGTCGCCGAGCAGTTGGGCGTCAATGAAGCCGACATCAAGAACGAGTCGTCCTTTGTGGATGATCTCGGTGCCGATTCGCTGGACACTGTCGAATTGGTGATGGCGCTCGAAGAGGAATTCGAGTGTGAAATTCCGGACGAGGAAGCCGAGAAGATCACCACGGTCCAGCAGGCCGTCGACTACATCAACAACCACCTCAAGAAGTAAGCGGAAGTCCCGCTTCAATCCCTCATTTTCCCTGGAGATCGACTTGTCGCGCCGTAGAGTGGTCGTGACCGGCATAGGGCTTGTCTCGCCCGTCGGCAACACAGTTGCAGAGACCTGGGATGGCATCGTTGCGGGCAAGAACGGCATCGGGCGCATCACGCGCTTTGATGCCTCGGCATTCAAGTCCCAAGTAGCAGGTGAAGTGAAGGGATTCGATGTCGGTACCTACCTGTCAGCCAAGGAAGCACGCCGGATGGATGTCTTCATCCATTACGGCATGGCTGCCGGGATCCAGGCGGTGCGCGATTCGGGGTTGATCGCGACCGAGGAAAATGCCGATCGCATCGGCGTCAATATCGGTTCGGGAATCGGCGGACTGCCGATGATCGAAGACACGCACCAGGACTTTGTCGCCGGCGGCCCGCGCAAGATCTCGCCGTTCTTCATTCCTGGAACCATCATCAACATGATCTCGGGCAATTTGTCGATCATGTTTGGCTTCCAAGGCCCCAACCTGGCGGTGGTGACGGCGTGCACGACCGGCCTGCATGCCATTGGCACCAGCTATCGCATGATCCAGCACGGTGATGCCGATGCGATGATCTGTGGTGGCGCCGAATCAACGATTACACCGCTGGCGGTGGGTGGATTTGCCTCAGCACAGGCGCTCTCGTGTCGTAACGATGATCCGGCAACTGCCAGTCGTCCTTGGGATAGAAATCGCGATGGTTTTGTCCTCGGTGAAGGTGCGGGGGTGTTGGTGCTCGAGGAATTCGAGGCCGCCAAGCGCCGTGGTGCCAAGATCTACGCCGAGTTGATTGGTTTCGGCATGAGCGGCGACGCCTATCACATGACCGCGCCCAACACCGACGGTCCGCGCCGGAGCATGGCCAACGCGCTACGCGATGCCGGCCTGAATCCTGATCAGGTCGACTACGTGAATGCCCATGGTACGTCGACGCCGCTTGGCGACAAGAACGAGACGGAAGCGATCAAGCTGGCTTTTGGTGAGGCCGCCAAGAAGCTGGTCATAAGCTCGACCAAGTCGATGACTGGCCATTTGCTCGGTGGTGCCGGTGGCCTTGAGTCGGCCTTGACCGTGCTGGCCGTGCACCATCAGATTGCGCCGCCGACGATCAATCTCATGGAACAGGATCCGGAATGCGATCTCGACTACTGTGCCAACGTAGCGCGTGAAATGAAGATCGACGTTGCCGTCAAGAACAACTTTGGTTTCGGCGGCACCAACGGTTCGCTGGCGTTCCGTCGCCTCTAGGGCAACCGGCGGCGATGCGGCTGCCACTGAGCCTGAGTCCCCGCCGGTCGCGGCTGCTGACGGTGGTCCTGTGGCTGGCCCATGCGCTGGCGGCAGTGGCTATTGCCGCTGCCGAACTTGAGACTCTGATCAAACTTGCGCTCTGGCTCCTTGTCGCCGTGTCGTTTTGGCACCAATCGCGGCCTTGCCTGCCTGCGCAAATTGTTCTCAAGGCCGACGGCCGCTTGATTCTCGTTGAACGGGATGGTGGTTGCCGCGAAGCCATGGTCGAAACCGACACTACCGTCTATTCATGGTTGATCGTGCTGCGGCTAAAGGTTGACGGTCGCCGCCGCGCTCTCAGCCTGCCGTTCGATTCACTCGCTGGCGACGGCCATCGGCAGCTTCGCCTGTGGCTGCGTTGGCTGACAGTCAATGCCCCGGCTTGAGCACGGTATCGCGCGCAGCAGGCAGCAACTCGGGGTAATCGCGGCTGAAATGCAGGCCACGGCTTTCTTTCCGCCGTTGGGCACTGCGCACGATCAGGTGCGCCGTCAAGACAAGGTTGCGTAGTTCGATGAGGTCGTTGCCGACGCGGAAGTTTGCGTAGTACTCGTCGATTTCGCGCTCCAGCAGTTTGATCCGGTGCAGAGCGCGTTCCAGACGTTTGCTGGTGCGAACGATGCCGACATAGTCCCACATGAAACGACGCAACTCGTCCCAGTTGTGCGAGAGGACGATTTCCTCGTCGGCATCGCTGACTCGACTATCGTCCCAACGGGGCATCTTTGGCGGCTTGACCGGCTTCTGGCGGAGAATGTCCCGGGTCGCCGCCTCGCTGAATACGACACACTCCAGAAGCGAATTGCTCGCCAGTCGGTTGGCGCCATGGAGACCAGTACAGGCAGCTTCACCGAGTGCATAGAGCCCCGGCAGGTCGGTCCTGGCTTCCAGGTCCACGACAATGCCGCCGCAGGTGTAGTGCGCCGCAGGCACTACCGGGATTGGTTGATGTGCGATATCGATGCCCAATTCACAGCAACGGGCCTGAATGTTGGGGAAGTGCGTGCGCAGGAAGGCTTCGCCCTTGTGGGTCACATCGAGGAAGACGCAATCGAGGCCGTGCTTCTTCATCTCGAAGTCGATGGCACGGGCTACCACGTCGCGCGGCGCCAGTTCGGCACGGGCGTCGTGGTTGGGCATGAAGCGCGTGCCGTCAGGCAGGCGCAGGATGCCGCCTTCGCCGCGCATCGCTTCGGTGATCAGGAAGGACTTGGCGTGCGGGTGGTAGAGGCAGGTCGGGTGGAACTGAATGAACTCCATGTTGGCGACGCGGCAGCCGGCGCGCCAGGCCATGGCGATGCCGTCGCCGGTTGCCGTGTCCGGATTGGTCGTGTAGAGATAGACCTTGCCGGCACCGCCCGTGGCAATGATGGTGTTGGGCGCGGTGACTGTTACGACTTCGTCGTGGTCGATGTCGAGAACGTAGGCGCCCCAGCAGCGATTGGTCTTGAGGCCGAGCTTGGTGCCGGTGATCAGGTCGACGACGATGTGTCGCTCGAGCACCGTGATGTTTGGGTGCGCGCGTACCTTTTCGTTGAGTGTTTGCTGGACGGCGGCGCCGGTGGCATCGGCGACGTGAATGACGCGCCGGTGGCTGTGGCCGCCTTCGCGCGTCAGGTGGTAGCCGGAGCCGCCGCGCGTAAAAGGCACACCCTGTGCGATCAGCCAATCGATCGCCTCGCGTCCGTGTTCGACCACGAATCGCGTCGCCGTCGGGTCACATAGTCCGGCGCCAGCAGTGAATGTGTCCTTGATGTGCGCTTCAACGGAGTCGGTATCGTCGAGTACGGCTGCGATGCCGCCCTGGGCCCAGGCCGTGGCCGAATCTTCGATGGAACGCTTTGTGATCAGGGCGACCTGGCAATGGTCCGCCAGCCGAAGCGCGACCGACTGGCCGGCAAGGCCGCTGCCAAGCACCACTACGTCGAAGGCCTTGAGAAAGTCGTGCGCCATGTCGTTGCGGAATATAGCATTGCGCGCGGGGGCTCCGGAACTATTAGGCCGCTTTCCTGTCTTTGCAAGTGGCGGAATGACGACGCCTTGTGGAATCCCGAGTGCTCTGATCGGAAAATGGCATGGGATATACTTCCGGGCCGTCCGTCTCCGGTACTGTCCGGCGGCGGCGATCATCAGAGGAACTATCTACGCATGGGAGACCGCGAAGCGGATCAAGCGCTCGTTGAGCGTGTGCAAGCCGGCGATCAGCAGGCCTTTGGTTTGCTGGTGGCGAAGTACCAGCGCAAACTGCTGCGGCTTGTATCACGTTTGGTGAGGGATCCGGCCGAGGCCGAAGATGTTGCGCAGGAAGCCTTCATCAAGGCGTATCGGTCGCTGACAGGCTTTCGCGGTGATAGTGCCTTCTATACGTGGCTCTATCGCATCGGCGTCAATACTGCCAAGAATTGGCTCGTTGCTCACGGGCGGCGAGTGCCGACGGCCACGGACATGGACAACGTCGAGGCCGAGGGCTATGGCGAGAATGATTTGCTGCACGACTCCGACACGCCGGAACGCTTGTTGATGTCGAAGCAGATTGCGGCAACCGTCAATGCGGCGATGGACGAGTTGCCGGAAGAGTTGAAGACAGCGGTGACTTTGCGGGAGATCGAGGGCTTGTCGTACGAGGAAATTGCGCAAGTGATGGATTGTCCGATTGGTACCGTGCGATCGCGCATTTTTCGGGCTCGCGAGGCCATTGCCGGAAAGTTGAAACCGCTGCTCGATACCGGGCCGGATAGGAGATGGTGACATGAAGAACGAACTCTCAGCATTTGTCGACGGTGAAGCGGAAGTCCACGAGATCTGTGGCTTGCTGGCGGCGATGAGGTCCGACGCAGATCTGCGCCAAAGTGTGTCGTTGTATCGGCTGATCGGCAATTCGATGCGTAATGAGGGTTCGCTCGATCGGGACCTGTTGCCAGGCGTCATGCAAGCCCTCTCCGAGGGGCCCGTCGTGCTGGCGCCGAAGATCCGGCAGAAGGCCGCGACGCGCCCGCTGCTGGCGTTGGCAGCTTCATTGGCTGGCGTCGCAGTGGTTGGCTGGTTGGCCATCGCGCCGCGGCTGCCAGAACCGTCCCAGATCGCGCGCACGGAATCGGCTGCGCCGGCGCGCGTTGAGCCTGTCACCCTTGCCCGGGTCCGATCGATATCGCCGCAGGTGAGCAGCGGGAACATGCAGGAATATCTGGTAGCGCATCAAGCCAGCGTTTCCAGCATTCAACTTTCCAGTGCCGCCGGACACATCCGCACTGTTTCGGCGGTGGGCGGCCAATGAGCCGGGTAATCGCCGTCTGTCTCGCTGGCGGCGTCTTGGCTATGCCAGCATTGGCTCAAGAGAATGCCGGCGCTGCCCTGCAATGGCTGCAAAAGATCAGTTCCGCTGCCCAACGGTTGACCTATAGCGGTGTCTTCGTTTACCAAAATGGCAACCGTGGCGAGACTTCACGCATCGCCCACTTGGTCGACAACAACAACGAATCGGAGCGCCTGGAGGTACTCGATGGCAGTCCGCGGGAAATCGTCCGTCAGAACGACGAGATTCGCTGTTTCCTGCCCGAGAGCAAGTTGCTGATCATTGCTCATCGCAACAACCGCCGCAGCTTTCCGGCCTTGCTGCCCAAGTCCATGGCCGGACTCACCGAGTTCTATCAGGTTCGCAAGGGTCCCCCAGGGCGCGTGGCAGGTATCGACTGCCAATCGATCGTCATCGAACCGAAGGATGACAATCGCTATGGACACACCTTGTGGTTCGACCCGCAAAGCGGCCTGTTGTTGAAAGAGGGCCTGTTGAATGATCGCGGTGAGACTCTCGAGATGGTGGCGTTCACAGAAGTGAGAATTGGCGGCCCGATCGAGCCGGATGCATTGAGATCGCATCTGGAGTCCAAGACCAGCGGCTGGCAGGTCTTCAACGTGCAATCGAGCGACAGCCGTGGCGACGACGGTCAATGGCAGTTCCACGTCTTGCCGGGATTTCGGCGCCTGTCGTGGCTCAAGCAACAAATGCGGCCCGATGCGCCGGAAGTAACCCAGGTGGTCTTCTCCGACGGCTTGGCCGGAGTGTCCGTGTTCATCGAGCCGGCTTCCGGACAGGAGAAGATCGCCGACAACGCGTTTTCGATGGGAGCCATCGGCGTCTACAAGCGGCGCATCGGTGACTATCAGCTCGTTGTGATGGGCGACGTGCCGCCTCCGGCGCTGAAGCGGTTTGCCGAAGGAATCGAACTGAGGAAGAAGTGAACGAGACTGAAGCCTTGGTTGCCCGCGCCGAGGGCGACTATATCTGGGTGCGGTCCTGTGTCCGGCATTGCGAGAAGTGCGCGGACTCCGGCAGTTGCGGCATCACTGCCCAGCAACCAGCGCTACAGCGCCTGAGGAATACCGTTAATGCGCGGGTCGGCGACGTGGTCGTGGTCGGCATCGCATCGGGAGCTGTACTGAAGGCCGCAGTCTTGACCTACCTGCTGCCGCTCATCCTGGCCTTGGGCGCCTCGGCAATCGGTCTGTATCTTGGTGGGGATGGTGGCGCGCTGGCCGGTCTGGTGGTCGGCCTGACCGTCGGCTGGACACTGGCACGCCAGGCCGGGCAGGGATTGTCGATTGCCGGGGAACCCGCCGTGAGCCTGAGACTCAAAGCTGTCGATTCAACGTCGCAGAGGAAATGACAACCATGAAGCGTTTTGCCATTGCAACCTTGCTCCTGCTCTTGTCTTCGCTTTCCTGGGCGCAGGCCAAGGACTTGCCTGACTTCACCGATCTGGCGGAAAAGCAGGGACCGACGGTCGTCAATATCAGTACCACGCAGGTACTGAAGACGCGGCCATTCAACCATGCCCTGCCGTTTGACGAAGATGATCCGGCGGCCGAATTCTTTCGCCGCTTCATGCCCAGGCAAATGCCGGGTGCGCCGCACGAATACCGCAGCCAGTCGTTGGGCTCCGGCTTCATCATTAGTGGTGATGGCTATCTGCTGACCAATGCCCATGTGGTCGAAGGCGCCGACGAAGTCTTGGTCAAATTGACCGATAAGCGTGAATTCAAAGCCAAGGTGATCGGCGCTGACAAGCGCACCGATGTAGCGCTGTTGAAGATCGATGCCAGCGGCCTGCCGACGGTTCGCCTCGGCGATCCGGTAAAGCTGAAGGTTGGCGAATGGGTGGTGGCGATCGGCTCGCCATTCGGCTTCGAGAATTCGATGACCGCCGGCATTGTCAGCGCCAAGGGGCGCGCATTGCCGCAGGACGCGTTTGTTCCTTTCATCCAGACTGATGTCGCGATCAATCCGGGCAATTCAGGTGGTCCGTTGTTCAACATGCGCGGCGAGGTGGTCGGTATCAATTCGCAGATCTACTCGCGATCGGGGGGCTACATGGGGTTGTCGTTTGCCATCCCGATCGACGTCGCCATGGATGTCACCAACCAACTGCGGACCACCGGCAAGATCAGCCGCGGCCGGATCGGCGTGGCGATCCAAGAGGTCACCAAGGAACTGGCGGATTCCTTTGGCCTGGCCAAGCCGCAGGGTGCGCTGGTTGCTGCGGTCGAGAAGGGATCGCCGGCGGACAAGGCCGGTCTTGAGGTCGGCGATGTGATCCTGAAATTCGATGGCAAGAACGTCGCCCAATCGGCCGATCTGCAACGCTTGGTTGGTGCCACCAAGCCGGGAGTGCACGTATCCATGCAGGTTTGGCGCAAGGGTGCGACGCGGGAGGTGGCGATTGCCGTCGGCGAAATGGGCGGCGACAACGTCGCGCGCCTTGGTGGCAAGCGCTCGAAGGATGGTGAGTCAGGGACTGTCAATAAACTTGGCATGAGCGTCGCAGAACTCTCTGGCGAACAGCGCAAACAGCTGGGAATAGAGCACGGTGTGGTGATCGAGGACGTCGGTGATGCTGCCGCACGAGCCGATCTGCGCGCTGGCGACATCGTTCTGGCGGTGATCAGCAAGGGCAGCCAGACCGATGTCAAGAATCCCGAGCAGTTCAACTCATTGCTGGCCAAGTTGGACAAGGCGACGACGACTCTGTTGGTCAGACGCGGTGATTCGCAGATTTTCGTCACCATCAAGGGTAGCCTTGACAAGTGACCGCAAGGCGCGGCTGATGCTCTACAGCCGCAGCTACTGTCATCTGTGCCAGGATATGCTCGCCGCGCTCGAGCAAATGCGCGGCGAGTTTTCCTTCGAGGTGGCGGTGGTTGATGTCGACGCGGAACCCGCGGCGCTGGCTCGTTACGACGAGTTGATACCGGTGCTCGAAGCTGACGGCAAAGAGTTGTGCCACTACTTCCTCGACGACGCGAAAGTTCGTGAATATCTGACGCGTTTCCGCTAGAATCCCACCTTTCCGCAAGGTCCCCCAAGGTGCTGAAATGGCACCTTTTTTATTCCTTGGATCACATCCGAAACTTCTCGATTATCGCCCACATCGATCACGGCAAATCGACACTCGCCGATCGCATCATCCAACTGTGCGGTGGCCTGTCGGATCGCGAGATGGAAGAGCAGGTTCTCGATTCCATGGACCTGGAGCGTGAGCGCGGCATCACGATCAAGGCACAGACGGCGGCACTCTGGTACCAGGCGCGCAATGGCAAGCGCTACAACCTGAATCTGATCGATACCCCCGGACACGTTGACTTTTCCTACGAGGTCAGCCGCTCCCTGTCGGCCTGCGAGGGGGCGCTACTGGTGGTTGATGCCTCCCAAGGGGTTGAGGCGCAGACCGTCGCCAACTGCTATACGGCGCTCGATCTGGGTGTCGAGGTCGTGCCGGTACTCAACAAAATGGATTTGCCGCAAGCGGATCCGGAGACCGCAAAGCAGGAGATCGAGGATGTCATCGGCATCGACGCCGCCGATGCGGTTCCCTGTTCGGCCAAGACCGGCATGGGCGTCGAGGATATCCTGGAGGCGGTCATCATTCGCATGCCGGCACCCAAGGGTAACCCCGAAGCGCGCCTGAAGGCGTTGATCATCGACTCGTGGTTCGACAATTACGTCGGCGTCGTGATGCTGGTGCGCGTGGTCGATGGCGCCGTGCGGGCCAAGGACAAGATTCTGCTGATGTCCACCGGTGCCGTGCATTTGTGCGAGCAGGTCGGCGTGTTTACGCCGAAATCGCTGACCAAGGATGTGTTGTCTGCCGGCGAGGTTGGTTTCATCATCTCCGGAATCAAGGAGTTGAAGGCAGCAAAAGTCGGCGATACGGTAACCATGGCCGACAAGCCAGCCGATGCCGCTTTACCGGGTTTCAAGGAAATCAAACCGCAGGTGTTTGCCGGCCTTTATCCCATCGAGTCCAACCAATACGAGTCGCTGCGCGAATCGCTCGACAAGCTTCAGCTTAACGATGCTTCGCTGCATTTCGAGCCTGAGGTTTCGCAAGCGTTGGGCTTCGGCTTCCGCTGCGGGTTTCTCGGCCTGCTGCATATGGAGATCGTGCAAGAGCGCCTGGAGCGAGAATTCGATCAAGACCTGATCACGACGGCGCCAACCGTGGTCTATCAGGTGCTCATGCGCGATGGCACCGAGGCCTTCATCGAGAATCCATCCAAGCTGCCTGAGACCCAGAAGGTCGAGGAAATCCGCGAGCCGATCATCACCACGGAAATCTTTGTCCCCCAGGAGTACCTTGGCCCGGTGATTACGCTGTGCATCGGCAAGCGCGGCAATCAGGTCGATATGCGCTATCACGGTCGGCAGGTTCATCTCACCTACGAGATGCCGCTGGCCGAAGTGGTGTTCGACTTCTTCGACAAGCTGAAGTCGGTGTCACGCGGCTATGCCTCGCTGGACTACGAGTTCAAGGAGTATCGTGCCGCGGATGTGGTCAAGCTCGATGTCCTGATCAACAGCGAGAAGGTCGATGCGTTGTCCGTCATCGTCCATCGTGCCAATGCGCCTTATCGCGGCCGGGAACTGGCGGCCAAGATGCGTGGCCTGATCCCGCGCCAGATGTACGACGTGGCGATCCAGGCCGCCATCGGCTCAACCATTGTCGCCCGCGAGAACGTCAAGGCCATGCGCAAGGACGTGCTGGCAAAATGCTACGGTGGCGATATCTCGCGCAAGAAGAAATTGCTGGAAAAGCAGAAGGCCGGCAAGAAACGAATGAAACAGGTCGGACGCGTCGAGATACCGCAGGACGCCTTCCTGGCCGTACTAAGGGTCGATTGAATGAACTTTGCACTGATACTGTTTGTCCTTCTGGTGGTGACGGGCATTCTCTGGCTCGCCGACCGCTATTACTGCCTCAAGCGGCGGGCGGCGCAAGCGCGGGATCCCTGGTGGGTCGAGTACGGGGCCAGCTTCTTCCCGGTCATTCTTATCGTTTTTTTCCTGCGCTCGTTTCTGGTCGAACCCTTCAAGATTCCATCCGGTTCGATGATCCCGACCCTGCAGGTTGGCGATTTCATCCTGGTGAACAAGTACACCTACGGCATTCGTCTGCCGGTGGTCAACAAGAAGATCGTCGAGCTCGGTTCACCCCAGCGCGGCGACATCGTCGTCTTTCGTTATCCGGTCGATCCGACGCTGGATTACATCAAGCGCGTCGTCGGCGTGCCGGGTGACCGGATCGAGTATCGCAACAAGCGCTTGACGATCAATGGCGAGGCTCTGGCGGTTCGTCGCATCGACGATTATTTGAACAAGGATAGGCTGTATTACACACCCAGGTACGTGGAGACCTTGAACGGCGTCGACCACCAGATGCTCGTTGAGGACGACGCGCCGCCTTTCGTGGCGCAGATCTTCCAGTTTCCCTACCGCGATAAATGTCACTACAATAGCGAAGGCTTCGACTGCGAGGTGCCGCCCGGCCACTACTTCATGATGGGCGATAATCGCGACAATTCGCAGGACAGCCGGTACTGGGGATTCGTCCCTGACGAGAATCTTGTCGGCCGGGCATTCTTCATCTGGCTCAATTTCGGCGATTGGCAACGGATTGGTTCGTTCAAGTGAGGAGTCGTGGCATGACCAACAGAATCGCACTACAGCGTGGGCTCTCACTCATCGGCATGATCTTGATCACTGGCATGATCGTGATCGTGGGCATTCTCGGTATGAAGGTGGTTCCCGAGGTCATCGAATACTTCAAGATTGTCCAGGCCATCAAGGCCACCGCCGGTGACAGCGCCTTGGCCGGCGCCTCGGTTAACG
>Ga0265325_10002235_pt1 | contig 13138 bp, 13 predicted proteins | sample 41420metaG_FD_202090 | JGI IMG/M metagenome (GOLD analysis project Ga0265325, IMG submission 202090) | Rhizosphere microbial communities from Carex aquatilis grown in University of Washington, Seatle, WA, United States - 4-14-20 metaG | ecosystem: Host-associated > Plants > Roots > Rhizosphere...
CGGAGGCTGCGAAGCCCTCGTACTGCATCGAGATGAACCAGACCACCGCGCCGGCAAACAGGCCGCCCGGCAGTACCTGCCGGCCGTGGAACAGCCGGGCTCCGGTCCAGATCATGCCGCAAGCGATGAACAGGAAAGCGTTCGGCATTTCGGGGCCGAGATAGGCTGCGCTTTGGGGGATACCCCAGAGCATCACCGCGCAGGCGCCGATGAGATAGGCGCCGCCCCACCAGGCAAGGGCGCGCACGCTGCGTTCCTGGAGCCACAGCAGCAGCAGGAACACACCGAGCATCGCGGTAATGGTCGTTGCCACCGCGAACAACGTGGCCTGGTCGAAGATCATCGCGGTCCCTTGGCCCCGGCTTCTGCCTGAGGCTTGGAAACATTGGCCGGGGAGGTTCCTCCGGCCTACGCAGTATCGCGTACGGGGTTTTCCGAACCGTTTTCGTTATTGCGCAGTTTTTCGACGAGAAATCATGAAAATGCGAGACGATTTCTAGCAAAAATAAAGGGGCGCCGAAGCGCCCCTTTTCTAGATCTGCGCGGCCCTTCCGAGGGTTAGCGCTTGGAGAACTGGAATGACCGGCGGGCCTTGGCGCGACCGTACTTCTTGCGCTCGACGACGCGGCTGTCGCGGGTGAGGAAGCCGCCCCGCTTGAGCACGTTGCGCAGGTCCGGTTCGAAGTGCGTGAGCGCCTTGGACAGGCCGTGGCGCACCGCGCCGGCCTGGCCCGAGAGGCCGCCGCCCGACACCGCGCAAACCACGTCGTACTGGCCCGCACGGTTCGCCGCGACCAGCGGCTGCTGGATCAACATGCGCAGCACCGGTCGCGCGAAAAACACCTCGACCGGACGGGTGTTGACGACGATCTTGCCGGAGCCGGGCTTCAGCCAGACGCGGGCGACGGCATTCTTGCGCTTGCCGGTGGCGTAAGCCCGCCCCTGTTTATCCAGCTTCTGTATGTATTTCGGGGCCTCGGGCGCAGCCGGCTTGAGGGCCGAAAGCTGGTCGAGCGATTGCATGGTCTCGGCCATCAGGCGGCCCTCATGTTCTTGCGGTTCATCGAAGCGACATCCAGTTTTTCGGGTTGCTGGGCGGCATGCGGATGGTCGGCGCCCGGATAGACACGGAGATTGCCGAGCTGGACCCGGCCGAGCGGTCCGCGCGGCAGCATGCGCTGCACCGCCTTCTCGACGATGCGCTCGGGGAACTTGCCTTCGAGGATGGAGCGGGCGGTGCGTTCTTTGATGCCGCCGATAAAGCCGGTGTGGTTGTGATAGACCTTTTTCTCGCGCTTGCGTCCGGTCAGCACCACTTTGGCCGCGTTGACGACGATGACGTTGTCGCCGTCGTCCATGTGCGGGGTGTAGCTCGGCTTATGCTTGCCGCGCAGCCGCATCGCGATGATCGAGGCGAGCCTGCCGACGACCAGTCCGTTGGCGTCGATCAAAACCCATTTCTTTTGAATATCCGCGGCTTTGGTTGAATGCGTTGCCATAACACTTCACGTCCGTGAACGGTCCATTGGATCAGCGCGGCTTGTAGAGAACGCTTTTGAAGCCGTCAATGCATTCCGAGGTCAAAATACCAAGGCAATTCAATATAGTATCAAATAGGTATTTCAATACCTGCACCCAAGCCGCTATCGAACAGGGATGGAATAGGTCGAGGTGACGTGGGCGACCGGTTCGTCGATGCCATCCGAGTAGATATTGACCTCGCCCACCGCAAGCCGCTTGCCGAGCTTGAGCAGCCGGCATTCGGCCACCAGATCGCGGGCCTCCGGCTTGCGCAGGAAATTGATGCTCAGATTGGTGGTCACCGCGAGCGGCACCGGGCCGATGGAGGCCAGCACACCGACGTACATGGCGAAGTCGCCCAGCGCCATCATGGTCGGCCCTGAAATGGTCCCGCCTGGTCGGATGAACTGGGCCTGATAGGCCTGCCGGACGCGGCCGCCGCCATGCCAGACCGCCTCGATCGACAGCCCGCTGTGAGCATGAAACACCTGTGGAAATTCGGTCGCGAGGAAATGATCGAGCTGCGCGATCGTCATCGCCGCTGGTTTGGCCGCCTGCGCCATTTCGACTGATCCCCCTGCCCTTGCCGCATTCGTCCGGCGGCCTAGATCGGATACAATGCCGGAATCCTGCCCGCAAAGGTCGAAATGAACATTCAAGCAGCCCGCACGACGATCGAACCGGTGTTGCTGCGGACCAACGACGGCCCGATCGCCGTGCTGACGCTGAACCGTCCGGCGGCTCGCAACAGCTTGTCGGAGGCGCTGCTGATCGCGCTGGGCGATGCGCTTGCCGAAATTGCTAAAGATGCGAGCGTCCGCGCTGTCGTGCTCGCGGCCAATGGGGCGGCGTTCTGCGCGGGCCACGATCTCAAGGAACTGACGGCGCGGCGGACCGATGCTGACGGCGGTCGCGCCTACTTCCATCACATCATGACGACATGCAGCGCGATGATGCAGCGCATCGTGACCCTGCCGCAGCCGGTGATCGCGGCGGTTCAGGGCGTGGCGTCGGCTGCCGGCTGCCAGCTTGTCGCGAGCTGCGATCTTGCCATCGCCTCGACCAAGGCCGGATTCGCGACGCCTGGCGTCGACATCGGCCTGTTCTGCTCGACGCCGATGGTCGCGCTTTCGCGCAACGTGGCGCGAAAGCACGCCATGGAGATGCTGCTCAAGGGCGACATCGTCACGGCGGAGCGGGCGGCCGAGATCGGCCTCGTCAACGAAGTCGTTCCCGCGGGACAAGAGTCCGCGAAAGCGCTGGAATGGGCCAAGGTGGTCGCCTCGAAGTCGTCACACGTCATCGGCATCGGCAAGGAGGCGTTCTACCGGCAGCTCGAACTGTCGCTCGCCCAGGCCTACGATTACGCATCGCGGGTGATGACGGAAACCATGATGGCGCGCGATGCCGAGGAAGGCATCTGCGCATTCATCGAGAAGCGCGATCCGACCTGGGAAGACCGCTAGTGAATCACGACAGCTACGCGGACACATACATCCGCGGCATCCTCAACACTGTGAAGACCATCGCCATGGTCGGGGTCTCGCCGAAGGACAACCGGCCGAGCTATTTCGCGTTCAAATATCTGCTCGAGCGCTGCTATCGGATGATCCCGGTCAATCCGGGCCAGGCCGGCAAGGACATCCTCGGCCAGAAGGTCTACGCCAAGCTCGCCGATATTCCCGAACCGGTCGACATGGTCGACGTCTTCCGTGCCTCACAATTCGCGCCCGCGATTGTCGACGAGGCGCTGGCCATGAAGCCGCAGCCGGCCGTGATCTGGATGCAGCTTACCGTGCGCAACGATGCCGCGGCGGCGAAGGCCGAAGCCGCTGGCCTCAAGGTCGTGATGAACCGCTGTCCGAAGATCGAATACGGCCGGCTGTCTTCGGAGATCGGCTGGATCGGTGTGAACTCACGCACTCTGAGCTCTAAAAGAGCGCCGCTGCTGGGCAAAGGTGTGCAACGCATGTCGCTCGCCCGCTCGAGCATGACGGGCGGTGCAACCGATGCGGCAGAGCGGGCGGCGGCCACGCAAGCCGACGACGGCGCAGCCAAGTCCTGACATCGGCATTGGTGGCGAGCGGCGCCGTCCGCCCGCGAAAACGACAGCCCGGTTTGCCGCCCGACCGGAGAACACGCTTCTGCGCATTTTGATGGCTGGAGAATGGCAGTTGCGAATTAACGCAATCACCGGTCTTTGCCTTGACGCTCCCCTATGGTTCGATGCACCACCGTGGGCCTGCGCGCATGCTGCGCCGGCTCGACTGAAGGATGGGGCGCTATGACCGAACGTATTCCAGGCTTCGCCACGCTCGCGATTCACGCCGGCGCGCAGCCCGATCCGACCACCGGCGCGCGTGCGACGCCGATCTATCAGACCACGTCGTTCGTGTTCGACGACGTCGATCATGCCGCCTCGCTGTTCGGCCTGCAGGCCTTCGGCAACATCTATACGCGCATCGGCAATCCGACCAACGCCGTGCTCGAAGAGCGCATCGCCGCGCTCGAAGGCGGCACCGCAGGTCTTGCGGTCGCATCGGGCCATGCCGCGCAGGTGCTGGTCATGCACTGCCTGATGAAGCCTGGCGACGAGTTCGTCGCCTCGCGCAAGCTCTATGGCGGCTCGATCAACCAGTTCAATCATTCCTACAAGAACTTCGGCTGGAATGTGGTCTGGGCCGATCCAGACGACCTGCCCTCGTTCGAGCGCGCGGTGTCGCCAAAGACCAAGGCGGTCTTCATCGAGTCGATCGCCAATCCGGGCGGCGTCATCACCGACATCGAGGCGGTCGCCAACATCGCGCGGCGCGCAGGCGTGCCGCTCATCGTCGACAACACACTGGCCACGCCTTACCTCTGCAAGCCGTTCGATTACGGCGCCGACATCATCGTGCACTCGCTGACAAAGTTTTTGGGCGGTCACGGCAATTCGATCGGCGGCATGATCGTCGACGGCGGCACCTTCAACTGGTCGCGCGAGAACCGCTATCCGATGCTGTCGGAGCCGCGGCCCGAGTACAACGGCATCGTTCTGCACGAGACCTTCGGCAATTTCGCCTTTGCCATCGCCTGCCGGGTGTTGAGCCTGCGCGATCTCGGCCCGGCGCTGTCGCCGTTCAACGCCTTCCTGGTGCTGACCGGCGTCGAGACCTTGCCGCTTCGCATGCAGCGGCATTGCGACAACGCCAACGCCGTGGCGCACTGGTTGTCGCAGCACAGCAAGGTCGCGTGGGTGAGCTATCCCGGTCTGCCCGGCGATCGCTATCACAACCTCGCCAAGAAATATTCGCCCAAGGGCGCCGGCGCGGTGTTCACCTTCGGGCTCAAGGGCGGCTACGACGCCGGCGTCAAGCTCGTCTCCAACGTCAAGCTGTTCTCGCACCTCGCCAACATCGGCGACACCCGCTCGCTGATCATCCATCCCGCCTCGACCACGCACCGGCAGTTGTCCGACGCCCAGAAGACCCAGGCCGGCGCCGGACCCGACGTGGTGCGGCTGTCGGTCGGGCTTGAGGAAAAGGACGACATCATCGCCGATCTCGAGCAGGCGCTGGCGGCTGCTTAATGGCCGAGCGGACCCGGCTCAGCCTCGCCACCGCGACCCCGGGCGGCGGTTTTCCGTTCTTCGGCGACAACGCCGCGGCGGTGATCAACGAGACCGATCCGTCGCTCGACGTGGTGACGCAGAACACCAAGGGCAGCACGGAGAACATCGGCCTGCTCGATGACCGCAAGGTCGACATCGCGCTGGTCGCCGGGGAGCCGGCTTACGAGGCGTTCCAGGGCATCGGCCAGCCCACGACCACGGCGCTGGTGATCCAGGCGATCTATTCCAATCCCGGCATGTTCGTAGTGCGCGGCGACAGCCCTGCGAAAAACCTTCGCGATCTGGTCGGCAAGCCGATCGCCTGGGGCACCCGCGCCTCCGGCCTCACCCTGCTCGGCCGTTACGTCACCGACGGCCTCGGCCTCGACCGCGACAAGGATTTCGAACCGCATTTCCTCGACAAGGCCGGCGACGGCCCGGTGATGGTGGCCGATGGCCGGGTCGTAGCGCTCTGGGGCGGCGGCATCGGCTGGCCGGGCTTTACCGCGGTGATGCAGGCCGGCGGCCGGTTCATCGGGCTCACGCCCGACGAGGTCGCGCGCGTCTGCGCGAAGCACAATTTCCTGAAACCCATCACCGTGCCGGCGGGCGCCTATTCGGGGCAAACCGCGCCGGTGAATTCCGTCGGCTCCTGGAGCTACATCCTGGCGCGGGCCGACCTCTCCGATGATTCCGCCTATCGGCTCGCCAAGGCGCTGCACCACGGCCACGCCGCGCTAATGAAGCGGCTCGACCAGGCCAAGGAAACCACGCCGCAAAGCACCTTTAACGCGGCGCCGAGCCGCGCGCAGATTCATCCCGGCGTGCAGAAATATCTGCGCGAACTTGGCGTGATGGCGTGATCAGGCTTTCTTGAAGGTCTTCGACACATAGCCGTTGATGGTGGAAAGTGTCTCGGGGGCGGTCCACACCTCCATGGCCGCGGCGTCCAGGCGGCGGCCGTTTCGCTCGAGCGCCTCGGCCACCGGCAGACGCACTTGATGTTTGGTCTGCGCGAAGGCGCTCGGCGACAGCGCCGCCATGGCCTCTGCAGTTGCAAGCGCACGCGGCATCAGCTCGGCCGCGTCGACCAGTTCGTCGACGAGACCTCTCGCCAGAGCGTCGGCCGGCGCAAACGTCGCGCCGCTGAACATGCCGTCGGCGAGATAACGTGCTGGCGTGGTCAAACGCATGATCTCGAACGGCAGCGCCGGAAACGGCACGCCGACCAGCAGCTCGGTGACGCCGATGCGGCCGCCGTCACGCACAGCGATCCGCTTGTCGGCGCAGCATTGCAGGATGCAGCCGCCGGCAATGGCATGTCCGTTCACCGCCGCCACCACAGGTTTCGGGAAGAAGAACACCGCCTGGTAGAGCCGATGCAGCGCCGGCAGGAAACGCCGCACATAGTCGGCGCCGCCATCGCTCAGCCGGACCAGATCGACGCCGGCCGAGAACATGCGGCCCTGCCCGGTCAGCACCACGGCCTTGGCCGGCATTTTTCGGAGCTCGTCGAACTGCACCGCGATGGCCTTGCAAAGCTCCACGTCGAGCGCATTGGCCTTGCCATGCGCCATGGTCACGATGGCGATGCCACCGCGTTCGGACAGTTCGATCATGCGGCCCCCCGCGACACCGATGTTGCCGCGACGACATCCGCTCGCCTTGCGGCGGCACCCGGTTGCGCCAGCCGCTCGGCGTGGAGCACGGCGATGGTCAGCACCGCGATGCCGGTGACCTGATGCAACAGCGCAAGCGGCAGCGGCGCCTGATGCAGCAAGGTGACGATGCCGATGCCCGCTTGGATCGTCACCATGCAGGCCAGCGCCAGCGCGCCGTTGAGGACCGCGCCGCCGCACCGCGAGCGGATCACGTCGACGGCGTGCAGCGTTGCCGCGAGCCACAACGCATAAGCGACCATACGATGGTCGAACTGCACGGTGAGCGTATTCTCGAAAAAGTTGCGCCAGAACGGCGTCTCGAACCACAGCCGCGCGCCCGATGGGATCAACCCGCCGTCGATGTCAGGCCACGTGTTGTAAACGAGCCCTGCATCGAGGCCCGCGACCAGCGCGCCAAGATAGATCTGAAGCAGAACCAAAATCAAAAGGCCGAGCGCAGCGATGCGCAGCCGCCGCGGCACGGCATCGGGTTGTTGGGCGCGAAGGCCGCGCGCGGTCCACAGGATCGCGGAATAGATCGCGCAGGCCAGCGTCAGATGGAACGCGAGCCGGTATTGCGACACGCTCAGCCGTCCGGCAAGTCCCGACGAAACCATCCACCAGCCGACCGCGCCCAGGCTCGCACCGGCGCCGAACAGAATCCAGAGCCGCGTCCGCAGCGCCGGCTCGATCCAACCCCGCCACAAGAAAAACAGCAGCGGCAGCAGGAAGGCGGCTCCAATCAGTCGCGCCAGCACGCGGTGCGTCCATTCCCACCAGTAGATGGTCTTGAACGCATCGAGGCTCATGTCGCGGTTGAGTTCGCGGTATTGCGGGATCTGCTGGTACTTGGCGAACTCGTCCTGCCAGGCCTCCGCCGAAAGCGGCGGCACAACGCCGGTGACCGGCTTCCACTCCACGATCGAGAGCCCGGATTCGGTGAGCCGCGTCGCGCCGCCGACAGCGAGCGTCACCACCATCAGCGCTGCCACGGCATAGAGCCAGACGCGAACCGATGGACGATGGATGGCGGCGGGATGGGATGCGGTCATGCGGCTTGCGGAAGCTCTCCCCGACCATATAGTCCTGGTGCTCCCATCGCATCAATGGCGCACCAAATATGCCGGTTCGAATCCGCAAGCTGATTGGCGCTTTCGCGCTCATTGCGCTGGTGATCGTGTGGGCGCTGGTGGCGATGGCGGTCGCCCAATTCCCGCCCATTTTCAACAACGTCTGGATTGCCGGAATCTATTACGTCGTCGCTGGCCTTGGCTGGGTGCTGCCGGCCATGCCGCTGATCCGATGGATGTCGAAGGAGACGGTCAGGCCACGTTGACCGGCCGGAAGCCGTTCCACAGCCCGGTGGCAGCGCCCGAGATCAGCACCTTGGCGTAGCGCGTACGCTGGAAGTGGCCGTTCAGCGAGATGCGCGGCAGCGCTGTGAGATGCTGCCCATGACGGCGGAACACCACGCCGGGCCGTGTTGTCACCGCGGTCTTGAAGCCGAGTTCCGAAGCGATCCTGAACTCGCGGGGGCCGGCGGCAAAGCGGTCGCCGACCGGATAGGCGAGATGCTCGGGCCGCACGCCGAGCGCCGATTCAATCACGTTGCGGCTGCTGTCGAGTTCGGCGCGGATCGAGGCATCGTCGAGCTTGGTCAGGATCGGATGGTTGACCGTATGCGCGCCGATGGTCACCAGCGGATCGGCGGCGAGCGTCGCAAGCTCCTTCCAGTCCATGCAGAGATCGGCGCAGAACGCCGCCATATCGACCTTATGGCGCGTGGTCAGCTCGCGCATCGCATGGCGCAACTCGGCCTCGGTCTTGAGCGCGCGCAGCCAATCGTAGATGAAATCGAAGGTGGCGCGCTTCTGCTGAACGCCGTGGGCCTCGAACCAGCGGTCCTCGCCGTCGAGACGAAGCCCGATGATATTGTTTTGTGCGATCACCGCTTCCAACGCGAGCCACCACAGTTCGCCGATGCGGTCGGCGAAGCTCGTTGCGACGTAGAGCGCGAACGGCACCTGGTATTTCTTCAGGATCGGATAGGCGAATTCGAGGTTGTCGCGATAGCCGTCATCGAAGGTGATGCAGACGAAGCGCCGGCCGTCGAGGTCGTTCTCGGTCATGCGCCGATGCATTTCGCCGATCGAGATCAGGTCGACATTCGAGCGGCGCAGACGGCGGATCACGCGTTCGAAAAACTTTGGCGTGACCTCCAGCAACTGATTGGGCTGGAAGCGGTCGCGCCGCTGTGGCCGGACGTGATGCAGCGTCAGGATCGCGCCGACACCGCCCAGTAGCGGACGCATCGTCCAATGCGCGGCGCTGAAGTACATAGCTTCCAGCGCTACGCGTAACAGCGCATGTCTCAGTTCTGCCAAGGTAACCTCGCCCCTCAAGCCGCTGTCTGAACCGTTGCCGGGTCCAGCGCAGGCGGCGCACCTGTCAACAACGCAACCTCACCAAAGCCTGTCGATCTGAGCTGTGCCGCCAGCGCCTGCAGCGCGTTCGCCGGCGAACCGCCGCCGACCAGCATGGCAAAGGGAGCCGTTGCCGCAATCGGCGCAAGCGCTGTCTCGGACTGCGCACCAGCATCGATCACAAGGAAATCATAGCTCTGCGCCAGAGCGCCAACCGCCGCCCACAGCATGTGCGATTGGATCAGATTCGGCGCATCGTTACCAACCCGCCCGGCAGCCACCAGATGCGCCCGCGAGCCGCGATCGCGGGTGATGATGTCGCCGAACGATGCCGCGCCGTGAACCAGATCGGCGATGCCCGGCGCTGCAGGATCGTTCGAGATCACGTCCACATTGGGCGAGGCGAACGAAAGATCGATCAGCACGACGCGGGCGTCGCGGGCCAGCGTCCTTGCCAGCGCGATGGCGGTGAGTGTGGTGCCGACCTCGCGGGCGCTGCCGATCACGGCGACGCGGCGGCCGCGCTCGCCGGCCTGGAACAATGTGGCAGCGACGCTTTCGATGGTCGCCGGCGGAACGGGCGGCGGAGCCGCCTCGACGGGAGCAAGGTTTGCCGCCGGCGGCAGGCGGTCGGACGAACGAGTGCGCGAGAGGAAGGAGCGCTTCGGCTGCGGCGCTGCGGGGGCCGGGGCCCGCGCCGGCCGGTAGGTGTCGCTGCTCAGAAGCGCGCCGGTCACGACGATGGCGGTGGACAAGCAGAACGTGCCGAAGGCGACGATCAGCACGATCGGCATCTTCTTCGGGAAATACGGGATGTTGGAGGCTGCGGCGCGCGAGATGATGCGGGCGTCGGCCGGTGCCGCGGCGATGCTGTCGCGCGCGGTCGCCTCGCGGTATTTGGCAAGGTAGGATTCGAACAGGTCGCGCTGCGCCTTGGCCTCGCGTTCCAGCGCCCGCAATTGAACGTCCTGGTCGCTGGTTGAGGCGCTCTGCTTCTTCAACTGATCGAGCGACGCCGTCAGCGTCTCAAGCCGGGCGCCTGCAATTCTTGCCTCATTCTCGAGCGAACGCGCCAGACGCTCGCCCTCGGCGCGGATTTGCTGGTCGAGATCGGCGATCTGCGCCTTCATTTCCTTGATGCGGGGATGCTGCGGCAGCAGCGTCGAGGATTGCTCTGCCAACTGGCCCCGCAGCGTGACCCGCTGTTCCGACAGCCGGCGGATCAGTTCGGAATTGCCGATGTCGAGCGACTCGAGCGAGCGGCCGTTCGCCAACGCATCGCGAAGCAGGCGCGACCTCGCCTCCGCATCGGCCTTCTGCGCGCGCGCCGCGGACACCTGGCTGCTCAGCTCGGTGAGCTGCTGGTTGGCCAGGCTGGTGTTGTTGGAGCCCATGAACAGATTCGACTTGGCCCGGAAATCCTCGACCTTGGCCTCGGCCTCGGACACCTTGTTGCGCAGCTTCTCGAGCTCACCGGACAGCCATTTGCTCGCCGAGCGCGCCTGGTCCTGCTTCGCCACCTGCTGCAGCACCAGATATTTTTCGGCGATCAAGTTGGTGATCTTGGCGGCAAGCTCGGGATCGGCCGACTGGAACTCGATGACGATGACCCTCGACTTGTCGATCGCGTAGGAGGTGAGCCGGTCGTAGTAGGTGGCAAGCACCCGCTCCTCCAGCGTCATCGACATCGGGTCTCGCAGGATGCCGATGCTGCGCAGGACCGACAGCGGCGAGAATTCCTTCAGCGCCGCGTTGAATTCCGGCACCTCGCTTAAATGCAGGTCATGGATCACATCGCGGGCGAGATCGCGCGACAGCACGAGCTGGACCTGGCTGGTCACCGTCTCCGGATCGACCGAGCTGCGGTCCATCATGCTTTTTTCGGCTTCGGGGCGCAGGAAGATGTTCTCGCGGCCCTCGACCAGCACCCGCGCTTCGGATTTGTATCGCGGGGTCAGCAGATTGACCGCGACGAACGCCGCAGCGGCCATGATCAGCATGGGTCCGATGATGGAACGCTTGTTGCGCCACAGGGCGCGGCCGATCATGGCGAGATTCATCTCCTCGCCGTCCGGCCCGCCAAACTGATCACCATCCCGCATGCCTACTCCATACACACCGACTCGGACCTCGCACCGCTAGGTGCAATCTCAAACGCATTATGGTTGCCACCGCGTTAAGCCGACTGCAGACGCGGCGGCGGCGAAATGGCGCGGTCAGGCTTTGTTAACCATGGAATGTCAATCCGGCTCTGCCTTCTGCGGGCCGGATGCGGATTCGATGCAACCACGCTGCATATCAGTGTTGTTCGGCGAGTGCCGGTGCTGACCATGCCGGACGCGAGCTCGCTCAAGATCGTCCACGTCACCCGCACGCCGGTCGGCGGCATCTTCCGGCACATTCTCGATCTGGCGCGTGGACAGGCCGAGCGCGGACATCGAGTCGGCATCGTCTGCGACAGCACGACCGGCGGCCAGCGGGCCGACGCAGCGCTCGCTGCCATTGCGCCTGCGATGCAGCTCGGCATCGCGCGCTTCGCCATGCGGCGCGAGATCGGTCCGGCCGACGTTGCCGGATTTTTCCAGGTGTCGCGGCATCTGGCCGCGCTTGGCGCCGACGTATTCCACGGTCACGGCGCCAAGGGCGGCGCCTTCGTCCGCATGATGGCGGCGCCTTCGGCGATCCGCGTTTACACACCCCACGGCGGCTCGCTGCACTACGGCCGCTACACGCTGCGCGGCATGGTCTATGGCGGGATCGAACGGTTCCTGATGCGGCGCACCGAGCTGTTCCTGTTCGAAAGCGCGTTCGCCCGCGACACCTACCAGGCTCTGGTTGGCACGCCGCATGGCATCGTCCGCGTCGTGCCGAACGGCATCGGCGCGGCCGAGATGGTGCCGGTCGCGCCCAATCCCGATGCCGCCGACATCGTCTGCGTTGGCGAATTCCGCGCGATCAAGGGCACTGATGTTCTGATCAACGCGATCGCCGAACTCCACCGCGCCGGACGCCGCGTCAGTCTCGCGATCGCCGGCGACGGGGAGGAAGGCCCGGCGCTGCAAGCCCAGGTCGAGCGGCTGGGTCTTTCCGAGAGCATTCGTTTCCTTGGACACACGCCGGCGCGGCAAGCCTTTGGCCATGGCCGGCTGCTGGTCGTTCCGTCGCGGGCAGACTCCCTGCCCTACGTCGTGATCGAGGCTGGCGGTTCCGGAATCCCCATGGTTGCCAGCCGGGTGGGAGGCATTCCTGAGATTCTGGATACAGAAGGAACCATGGTGCCTCCGCAAGATCCGCAGATGCTTGCCGGCGCCATTGCCGCGGCCCTCGACGACCCGGCGCGGGCCAAGGCCAGCGCCGAGCGTCTGCGCGAGCGCGTCCGTCTGAAGTTTTCCCAGGACGCCATGGTCGAGGGCGTGCTCGACGGCTACGGCGCTGCAATTGGCGCCAAGTTTATGCAGTCGCACTAACGGATTTTTGAACTTTCTTAACTACTTTCGCCCGCGATCCCGACCACCGCGGCGCACAACTTGCCGCAAGAGATGCCGAGCCATGTCGTTGTTCGACAGCCGCACGATTATCGAAGCCTCTGCCTCCACGGCCCACGCCTCATCCGGTGTGGGATCGCGCGGCGAGCCGCGCGTGCTCGCCGAAGCCGCAGCGCGCGTTGCCGCGGAGCCGGTCGCATCGGCCATGTCGCCGATCGTTCTCGCCGGTGCAGTGCGCCTGATCGAGCTCGCGCTGGTCGCGTTGATCGGGATTGCGATCTACGTCGCCTACGTTGTGCCGCAGGATGGCCTGGCCTGGCGCTATTTCGGCGCGGTCGCTGCAATTTCGGTGCTGGCGATGCTCGCGTTCCAGACCGCCGACATCTACCAGGTGCAGGCGTTCCGCGGTCACGAGAAGCAATACTTCCGGATGGCGTCGGCCTGGTCGGTCGTCTTCAT
>Ga0265325_10002240_pt1 | contig 13113 bp, 11 predicted proteins | sample 41420metaG_FD_202090 | JGI IMG/M metagenome (GOLD analysis project Ga0265325, IMG submission 202090) | Rhizosphere microbial communities from Carex aquatilis grown in University of Washington, Seatle, WA, United States - 4-14-20 metaG | ecosystem: Host-associated > Plants > Roots > Rhizosphere...
CCGTTGCGCCGGTCTCGAACCGCGCAGCGGCGTCGCAGATCGCCCGGGTGCCGTCGCTGTTCCTCGCGCCGGTGCCACCCGCGCCGGTGTCCACGATGACGAAGTACGACCCGTCAGGGGCGAACTGGACCTGCCGGATGTAGGCGTCGAAGGCGTTCGACGCGCAGGCCGAGGTGAAGCCGTCGGTGGCCCAGTTCTGGTCGACCGAGGCGGAGGTGCCGGTGAGGGTAAGCATCGCGACCTGATCGCGTGCGAACCCGGAGACGCTGGTGAAGTTTCCGGTCACGACCATCGTCGTACCGTCCGGCGTCACGTCGATCGAGCGGATGCCGACTCCGGCGTTAGCGCAGTTCGTCCCCGTGCAGTGGACGCCGAAGTTGTGGTGGCCGCTGAACGCCAGGGTTGAGTACGACGTGAGCGCACCCGTGGTGGCGTTGAGGGTGGCGAGGCCACCACGGCTGCTGCCTGCCACGTTCCCGAAGAAGCCACCCACGAACAACTGTCCGTTAGCGAGCGCGAGGCTGTTGACGTCGCCGTTGATCTTCGGCGAGGTCCAGCCGGGAACCATCTGCCCGGTGGTGGCGTCCAGCAGAGCGACCCTGGAGGTGACGCCGTCAACGGTCTTGAAAGCCCCGCCGATGTAGATGGTGCCTGGTACCGGTCCGGCGATGACGGCGTTGACAGCGCCGTCGAGGGTCGGCTGGAAGCTCGTCACGATCGCGCCCGTGCCGGCGGTATAGGCGACGACGTCGGAGACCGGGATCGAGGTCGAGGCGGAGCCGGCCGGGCTGACCGAGTCGAAGGTGCCGCCCATCACAACGGTCGATCCGGTCTGTCCGATCGAGTAGACGATCCCGTCGTTGATGTTCGGCGTGTACGCGGCCGGGACGGCGTTGACAACGGTCGGTTGCGCGGTCCCCAGGGCCTCGGCCGCCGGTGCCGCGAACGCAGCCAGCCCGGTGACGCTCAGAACGACTGCTGCCGCGAGCGCCGCGGGCTTACGAAGGCAGACGTGAACGAACCCGTTCAAGGGGACTCCCGTGAATCCGCCGTGGGCAGGCGGTGTGCGTCACCGACCCGGATTGGTGATCCTTCAACGGTAGTCTCGCTTGATCGTCCGTGCGGGTGAATGTGAAGAGTTCCCAGCAAATCGAGACCCAATTTTTGGGCCGGCTCCGCCATTGGGGCCTTGACCCGATCGGCCGTTCGGCGCAATCCGAATGCCGCCCTCGCTCGGCGGTGGAACCTCGTGCACAAACGGGCCCTGATCGGTAGGTTCAGCGGGCAATGCCGCAGCGCGCCTGATGATCGGAATCGTTGGATGACCCGCACCGTCGCTCGCCGACCCGCCGTTCGCACCGCCGCGTTTGCGTTGGCCCTCCTTGCCGGTAGTGGTCTGGCCGGCGCGGGGACGGCAACCGCCGCACCGAGCGCCAAGCCGGCCAGGCTGACCACCTGCACGGGGTCGGCGCTGGCCGCGGCGGTGGCCAAGGGCGGCGCGATCGAGATCGCCTGCAAGGGCCCGATCGTGCTGAGCACGCAGATCGTGTTCCCCAAGAAGAAGGAGTCGATCACCACCAGCGGTGGTGTGGTCCAGATCGGGTTCACCGAGAATACGTCCTCGTCGTTTCGCCGGCTGTTCGTCGTGCCGGGCGGCGCGACTCTGAGCCTCAAGGACCTGGCGATCGAGAACGGCTCGTACGACGGGGTGTCCGGCGCCCAGGGCGTCGACGGCCCGCACGGAGGTGATGGCGGGAACGGGGCCGGCTCGAAGGCGGGCGGAGGTGGCAAGCCCGGCGGCGCGGGCTTGTCCGCCGGCAAGGCGGGCAATGTGGCCCGGGGCGGCTGCCTGCAGATCGCCGCGAAGGCGACCGTGACGATCGTCGACTCGCAGTTCGACAACTGCAGCGTCACCGGCGGTGATGGCGGGGTCGGCGGCAGCGGCGGCACCGGTGGTGACGGAGGCGACGGCGGAGCCGGCCCGGCGAATACCGGAGGCGCGGCCGGCGCCGGTGGGGACGCCGGTCCTGGCGGGACCGGACTGGCCGGCGGAGCGGCGGCTGCCGGTGAGGGCGGCGCGATCTACAACGCGGGCACGCTGGTGCTGTCGCATGACGCCTTCTCCGAGAACGACGCGTTCGGCGGGCTCGGGGGCAACGGTGGATCGGGTGGCAACGGCGGACATGGCGGTAACGGCGGCGCCGGTGGGACGGGCACTCCGCCGACCGAGTCGCCCGGCGAGGGTGGCAGCGGTGGTGGCGGTGGTGCCGGCGGGTCCGGTTCGCCCGGTGGCAACGGCGGGGCGGCTGGTGTCGGCGGGGCGGCTCGCGGTGGTGCGGTCTATAACGCCGGAACGCTGTCGGTGACGGCAACCTCGATCGACGGCAACGAGGTGGTCGGTGGTGCCGGCGGGAACGGCGGACCGGCGGGCAGCGGCGGCGGAGCAGGGCTCGGCGGCCAGAACGGCGGCAGCGGCGGGTCCGGTGCCGCCGGAGTCGGCGACGGTGGGCTAGGTGGCGGCGGCGGGACCGGCGGGAGCGGCGGCCCCGGCGATCGGGCCGGTGCTTCAGGTCCGGCCGCGGTCGGTGGTCCGGGGCAGGGCGGCGCGATCTACTCCTCCGGCAGCCTCACGCTCAAGGCGACGACCTTGACCGGCAACGAAGCGATCGGCGGGTCAGGGGGCCAGGGCGGCACGGCGGGTCAGGGTGGCAACGGTGGCGGTGGTGGCGACGGTGGCGCGGGTGGAGTGAACGCCGACGACACCGATCAGCCGCCCGGGACACCGGGCGACGGTGGCGACGGTGGCGACGGGGGCAACGGCGGCAACGGGGCCCCGGGCGGATCCGCCTCCGGCGGCGCGGTCGCGGTGACCCACGACGTGTTCGTCGGACCCGGGACGACGTACGGCACTGACTCAGTCGAGGCCGGCAGCGGCGGTCTTGGCGCGTTCAGGGGTAGCGGTGGAGCCGCCGGGCTGGCCGGGCCCGGAGGAACCGCGGGCACCGACGGCAACCCGGGGACAAACGGAGCGCAGGGCACCTCAGGCGGTCCCGGCGGTGCCATCGATCCGACCCTCGCCGGCACCGCGGTCAGCGCGCTCTCGATCACGACGACGTCGCTGCCCACGGCGAGGCTGCACCACAAGTACGCCGCCACCCTCGCTCACAGCGGTGGCACCGCGCCGATCACCTGGGCGCTGGCCAAGGGCAAGCTGCCGCCGGGCATCGCGCTGTCCGCGGCCGGGAAACTGACCGGCAAGCCGACGAAGGCCGGGACCTACCCGTTCACGGTCCGGGCCGAGGATGCTTCAACGCCGAAGCAGGCGGTCACGAGAGCGTTGTCCATCAAGGTCTGACGCCCACAGCGGTCGGGCGACGGGTCGTCCCGGCTAGTTCCGAGGCGCGGTGGGCGAGGTCGGCATCGGCTCCTCGACCACCGGCGCGGGTGCCGAGGCCCGGGCGGTCGTGGTTGCCGGCGCGGTCGCCGGCGTCTCGGCCGCGTATTCCGGCAGCTCGACCACGTTCACCGCGCCGCTGTCCAGCGGGTCGGGCTCGACCGCCACGCGGTCGAGCACGCTGACCCGGCCCAGCGCGATCGCGGCCAGCAGGACGATCACCAGGCCGAGACCGTCGAACATCCCGATCCGCTCGAGAACCGCATGGTCGGTGCTGCCGACCGGCACCCCGATGTTGCCGGCGCTCCATATCGGCGCGATGACCGTGCCTAGGACGAACCAGGCGCCGGCCGCGGCGGCCAGCCAGCCGGCGATCGTGGCGCTTACCCGATCCGCGCTGACGGTGAGGACCGCGCCGCCGAAGAAGGTCGCGGCACCGGGCAGCACCTCGAGCCAGCCACGCGCGGCGGTCCAGGTCCAGGTGTTGTCCGGGGTGAAGCCGTAGCTGAAGGAGTGACCGACGAACGGGATGATGGCGCCCCAGGCGCCGAGCAGCATCAGCAGCAGGCCGCTCACGACTCCTCTGCGGCGAGCCATTGTCATCCTGCTCGGACGCTCGGTGTGCGGTGCTCGAGTGGTCATGGGTCTGCGCTCCCTCCCTGCGTCGCGATCTCGCGGCGTACCTCGTTGATTCCCGGTCTGCCGCCGAGGTATGCGGCTGGTCACCGACTTTGCCTCGCACGCAGAAAAACTGTCGCCGCCGTGTGCCAGGCTTGGCCGCGACCGATTGGAGCGTCTTGTCCGAATTTGCCGTCACCGGACCCGATCCCCGGCGCTGGAAAGCGCTCGGCGTGCTCGGGCTGGTGCAGTTCATGCTCGTGCTCGACATCACCGTCGTGAACGTCGCGCTGCCGCGGATCCAGCACGATCTCGGCTTTTCCGCGGCCGGGCTCGCGTGGGTGGTCAACGGCTACGTCCTCACCGCCGGCGGGTTGCTGCTGCTCGGTGGCCGGCTCGCCGACATCCTCGGCCGCCGCCGCCTGTTCCTGCTCGGGGTCGGATTGTTCGCGGTGGCATCGGCGACCTGCGGGGCTGCGGTCGATCCGGGCATGCTGGTCGCGTCGCGGTTCGTGCAGGGTGCCGGTGAGGCGCTGGCCGCACCGGCCTCGTTCGGTCTGGTGGCGCTGCTGTTCCCGGACCCGCGGGAGCGGATCAAGGCGCTCGGCATGTGGGGCGGCATCGCCGGGTTGGGCGGCACAACCGGCACGGTGATCTCCGGCGTCCTGGTCGATCTCGCGTCCTGGCGGTGGATCTTCTTCATCAACCTGCCGGTCGCGGCGTTCGCGCTGATCATGGTGCCTCGCTTGGTGGCCGAGAGCCGGATGGTGCGCGACTCGGCGCGGCCGGACTACGGCGGCGCGATCACCGGCACCGCCGGTCTGATCGCGGTGGTCGACGGCCTGCTGCAGGCGGCGTCACATCCGTGGGGGTCGGTCCGGGTGCTGTTGCCGTTGCTCGGCGGTCTTGCCCTGCTCGCGTTGATGATCTGGATCGAAGCACGCTCGGAGTCGCCGCTGATTCCGTTGGAGTTCTTCGAGAACCGCACCCGCGTCGTCACGAACTTCACCACTCTGTTCTTCTCCTCGGCGTTCTTCAGCTACTTCTTCCTGATGACGCTGTTCGAGCAGCATGTGCTCGGCTACTCGCCGCTGAAGGGCGGCCTCGGCTACGTGCCGTTCGGTCTCAGCATCGGTGTCGGGATCGGCCTGGGCACGACGATGATGCCGAGGTTCGGGGTCAAGCCGATCTTCGCCGGCGGCTTCTTCCTCTCCGCGCTCGGCATGTTCCTCACCAGCGGGATCCACGTCCATTCGACGTACGTCGCCAACGTGATGCCGGGCATGATCGTGCTCGGCCTCGGCTCGGGCCTGTGCTTCCCGGCGATCGGGAACGCCTCCCTTCACCAGGTGACGGGACAGAACTCCTCGCTGGCATCCGGGGTCCAGAACGCGATGCAGCAGGTCGGCGGCGCGCTCGGGTTGTCGGTGCTGGTCACCCTCGCGTTGCGCCACGCCGCCGGGCTGATCCGGCACGGCACCGACGCGGCCGTTGCCGTGACGCACGGCTACGTGCTGGCCTTCCGGGTCGGCTCGGTGCTGTTGATGGTCGGCGGGGTGTTGATCCTCGCGCTCCTTGAACAGGTCCTCGCAACGCCGCGAACCCCGGGTGCCGAGGTCGAGGCCGAATCGGAGGCCGCGGGGGTGCCGGCCTAGGCGCCCGCGACGGAAGCGAAGCGGGCGAGCAGTCCGGGCCAGCCGCCCTCGCGGCTGATCGCGTCCCGGATCGACTCCCACCCCTCCCCGTGGACGTCGAGCCGGTCGTGGACGAGCTCGACCCGGGTGCCGCCCTCGGCCGGGGCGAAGGTGACGGTCACCCGGCTGCCCGGCGCATCGGGGACTGGAATCGCCCAGTCCGTGCCGATCTGCCAGGAGAACGCGACGCTGCGCGGCGGGTCCCACACCAGCACGCGACCCCAGTCGCAGCGCTCGCCCGCGTCGTTGCGCTCCCAGACCGCGCCTCCGACGAACGGCTCGAAGCCGACCTCATCGAGGGTGCCGGACAGCAGGTGATGATCGCGGTTCCACCAGCGGTCGAAACCGGCCGTGAACACCTCGAAGGCGTGCTCAGGTGTCGTCGCGACATCGAGCCCGACTCGGACCGTCGTGTCGCTGTCGGTGGATGCGGTCATTGCTTCTCCTTGGTCCCGCTGTTGTCGGCGTCGATCGCCGCCGCGAAACCGGCCAGCGACTGGCTCCAGAACTGCTCGAAGTACTCGCGAATCGCGGCCAGTCCGGCCGGATCCAGCGAATAGATCCGGCGGGTGCCGATCGGCCGGACGCTCACCAGCTGGGCGCTCTTCAGCACCTTCAGGTGCTGGGAGACCGCGGGTCGGCTGATCGGGACGTCGCAGGCGATCTCCGCGACCGAGCGGCCACCGGAGCCCAGCAGTTCGAAGATCGACCGGCGGGTCGGGTCGGCCAGCGCCTCGAGCGCTTGCATTCGGTAAGCCACCACGAACGGTAAGATGTCACGGCAACTATCCCGCGACTGTATAGACTCGTTCGGTGGTGGGCTGCTCGCGGCAGCCAGTCGCGGGAAGCCCTCCGTAAGCAAGGGTCGGGGCCCTATCTGCTGACTGGCCCCTCATGGGATCGAGTCCGCGACCTCCTCGACAACCTAGAACCGCGCGAGCGCGTCACCCTCCGGTGGCGGTCGGTGGAAGCCTGTCCACGGCATCCTGAAGTGCCGCCAGCAACGTCTGGGCAAGAGGCGGCGTCAGGATGAACGCGAAGCCTTCGTCGACCTTGGTGGCATACGCCACGTCCTCAAATCTTGAGCCGAGGCTCAACGCTGACATGACGACCGTCACGGTCGGCAACGACGCCTCACCCTTGGCGGTCATCACGTCTACGTCCCGCGAGATCACCGTCACGCCGACGGCCCACCGTGTTGGCACTTCATCGCTTGTCACGTCGTCTCCTCGTTGGTCGGTGCGCCGTGGGTAAGTGGGACGACATCACTGCGCAGATACTCAACGAACTGCGCAGCAAGCGAGAGCACGTAGGCCCGGATCTCATCAGCGGCGTCCGGGAGCGCGGCGTACACACCCTTCGCTCCGATTGGGACGACTACCTTGACGGTGCCGTGGATCTCCACGTCCACTACTCCTGGCGGCATCGGCACTATTGCGCCGTCCTCGTACAACTCGCTTTCGGAATCACTCGGACCAAAGAGCAGCGTCTCGCCATTGGCGAGCCGTGCTTTGGAGAAGACGGTCGAGCCTTGCAAGCCGGAGGCCAACACATGGAGCCGCGTGTGACGGTCCTTGTTAGCGAGCGCGTTCAGGGCGACAAGATGATTGACGAACTCGCCCCCCTTGATTGGACCGCGCTTCGGGATCTCCAACCCCTTGAGCAATGCGAGTACGCCGCTGGGCATTGCTCGTTCGAAGAGCGACCAGTTCTTCCGCATCTGAGTTCGCTCTTCGTTCTCCCCCTCCACCTGAGGGATCTCCCAGATTCGTTGCTGTATGGCGGGGGTTGGGAAGTAGACCTTCGTGGCGTCACTGCGGCGGCGGCAGACCTCACCCATGAGGTAGTCGAGGCTGGCGCGAATGTTGTAGAGCGCGTCACCGAGGATGAGGGCCGTTTCGGGTCGAGGTTGTTCGGTGATGTGCATGCGCCACACATCTTTCTTGCGTGTGACCGTCTTACGCATCTCGTATGGGTGGGAGCCCTGGTAGGTATCGATGATCCCCTTGAGTTCGACGAGGTGCTGCTCGCCCCTGCACAGCTTCTTGAAGAAGTCGCGCTGCCTGAGTTCGGAGTCGTCCATGATGACCTACCCTCGAATCGTGCCTGATGAGCCGAAGCAGCAGACCCCGCAGGGGCACGAAATCCCTATACCTAGACGGGATAGCGTCTTCGCCGCGCTACGCAAGGTCGCCGGCAAAGCGACGCCTTCAGACGCGGGTGAACGCGGCGCGGACGAGGAGCAGAGCGAATAGCGCTGGTCCGTCCTCATCACGGTTGTTGTACCGCCAGACGTACTCGTTCAGATACCCCTGCAAGTGCTTGGCGGAGACCGCGTGATGCGTACCGCCGATACCACGCTTCACCAGCGACCAGAACCCGTCAATGGTCTGAGTGTGCACGTCTCCGCTCACGTAGACCTTCTCCGAGTGCTTGATCCGGTCATGACCCGCGTACTTCAAGCCGGGTGCGATGTAACCGGGGTGCTCGTCGGTGATCAGCTGCGCGTCGGTGGAGACGTAAGCCTCAACCGTGCGCGCGATAGCACCATCGGTCTGAGGCACGACCGACGCGCGGACACGACCACCGCGCTCGACGGCACCGACGACCATCGCCTTCGGCTTGTTCGACGGACCCCTGCGGATACGGCCGTCTGGCAGTCGCACGCGGTCCTTCGCGCGCGGCCGTCCACCGACGTAGGTTTCGTCGGCCTCGACCGCACCAGTGAGCAGAGCCTCGTCGGACTGGTCCATGAGTTCGTTGCGGATCAGGTGGAACATGCGCCACGCCGTCTTGTAGGTGACGCCCAACTCGCGTTCGAGCTGCTTCGCGGAGATCCCGCAACGAGTGCTGGTCATGAGGTACATCGCGTAGAACCACAGGTGCAGCGAAGTGGAGGACTTGTGAAAGATCGTTCCCGCTGTCGGATGAACATGCACACCGCACGCCGTGCACGTCCACGACTGACGCTGCTGCGCCGTCGTGTACTTGGCGAACTTGCGGACACACTGGCACTTCGGGCAATGCGCACCTGTGCCGTCCTCTGTCTCGAAACGGGTTTGCCACAGCCACGTAAGACAGGCATCGTCGTCAGGGAAGTCGCGCATGAACTCCATGAGCGAGTAGCGCGATTCGGACGACTGCGCCCGCTTCGGGGACTTCCTGTTACCTGCGGCCATGAGGTGAGTCTGGCATGAATCGCTTATACAGTCAAGGGATAGTTACCGATGTCACTTACCCCTGGTCAGGTCAAGGGGCCGGGCGTGCGTGAGGGGTTGCGCACCGTACTGTGCGCAACCCCTCACGAACGAGGTGGAGCGACCTGCTCAGTCAGCCGAGGCGGGCTGCGCCGGGAGATCGATCGTGGTCTTCGGCCCCGTGAACCAGTTCTTCACGGACAGGTGCCACCAGGCCCAGAGGATCAACAGGGCCCCCGGTACGACCAGGATCGTGTAGTTCACGTACTTCCAGGCGAAGCCGGTCTTCCACGGGACGCCGCCGAGTGAGGTCGGCGCCAGCGCGATGAGCGAGGTGATCGTGATCTCGATCAGCGCCACGATGCACATCCACTTGTACTTCGAGCCGAGCGACCACTCCCCGCCCACGAAACTGTCGCCGGCCTTCCAGCGGTAGAAGATCGGGATGGCGAAGGCGACGTACAGCCCGATGACGCCGATCGACACGACCGCGAAGAAGGCGACCGGCACGGGTGCGCCGCCGATGTCGACCTTGACGAGCGCCGGAAGAGTAAGGATGACGCCGATCACGGCTGTGGCGAGCACTGCGTAGACCGGCACCTTGTTGGCGTTGAGGGTCCGCCAGTACTTGCCGCCGGGGACCGCGCCGTCCCGGCTGAAGGCGAACATCATCCGGGTCGTGCTCGTCATGCACGCGACGGTGCAGAAGAACTGCCCGGCGGTCGAGATGATCAGCACGGTGCCGTGCCAGTTGGTGCCGAGCGCCTGGCTGAAGATTTCATTCACTGCACCGCCGGCTGCCGTGACCTTGTCCACGCTCTGTACCGCGAACAGGAAGGACAGCAGCAGGATCCAGCCACCGATCGCCGAGTAGAAGATCGAGCGCCACAGCCCCTTGGCCGCGCTGTTAGCCGCGCTCTTGGTCTCTTCGGACAGGTGGGCGGACGCGTCGTACCCGGTGATCGTGTACTGGGTGAGGATCGCGGCCAGCGGAAGGACGTAGAAGATGAAGCCCGCGCCGCCGAGGCGCCCGCTGAAGAACCCGGTGTTGTTGACCCTCGTCGTCGCGATGGTGTGCAGGCTGGCATGGTGACCCGGGACGAAGATCAGGATTCCGATCACCGCCGCCGCGCCGAACACGTGCCACCACACCGAGACGTTGTTGAGGACCGCGAGCAGGTGGCTGGAGAAGATGTTGATCAGCGACGCGAGAAACAGGAACACGATGAACTCGATGAACACGCGGTTCAGCGAGTAGTGGCTGGCCCATGACGTGCTGAACGTCGAAAGGGTCAGGTCGAAGAAGGTCGCGCAACCGTACGCGACCGAGGCAACGATCGCGAGCAGCCCGATCAGGTTCAGCCAACCGGTGTAGTAGCCGGCCTTGGCGCCGCCCAGCTTCGAGGCCCACCAGTAGATGCCACCCGAGGTCGGGAACGCCGAGACCAGCTCGGACATGCAGAACCCGATGATCAGGATGAAACCGGCGATGATCGGCCAGCTCCAGAAGATCGCCGCCGGGCCACCGTTGTTCCAACCGACGCCGAAGGTGGTGAAGCAACCCGCCAGGATCGAGATGATCGAGAACGAGATCGCGAAGTTCGAGAAGCCGGACCATGAGCGGTTCAGCTCCTGCTTGTAGCCGAGCTCAGCGAGTCGTTGCTCGTCTTCGTTGAGCTGCGAGATATCTGTCACGGACGCTCTTCCCCTCTAGCTCACGGTTGCTGGACATCGGTGATGAGGCCTTGCAGGTCTGGATGCCGGAAGCGTTCGAGCGCTCGCTCGTACTTTTCCATCCCCCAGGCCCAGAAGTCGAAGTCGAGATCGCTGGTTGCCGCTTGTATTGAAGCCCACAACGTCCAGCCGTAGTCGGACATTTGGCCGAGCAATCTGGCCCGTGCCACTTTGCCGGCCGTGGCCGTTCCGTAGTACGCCGCGACCAGCTCGGTCAGCCGGTCCGTGCCGAGGTCGGACTCGCTGCACAGGTTGCCCAGCTCGAAGCAGGGATCGCCGTTGCCGGAGTACTCGTAGTCGATGAGCCAGAGTCGCTCGCCGTCGGACATGATGTTGGCCGCGAGCAGGTCGTTGTGGCAAGGCACCGTCGGCTCCCGGCGGACCGCGAGCGCCTCGCGCATGGTGGCCACGATCGGCATGTAGTCGAGGTAGCCGGTCGGTAGCCGGAAGCCCCGCGCCGTCACGAGATCGAGATAGCGCCGCTGCACCTCGAACATGTCGAACTCGGTCGAGAAACGCGGCCCGGCGTGCAGCCGGCGGCAGGTGGCGCCGACCTCCGCGAGCATCGCGCTGTCGTCGAGGTCGGCCGGCCCGAAGGTGTGGCCCTCGATCCATTCGATCGCCAGCGCGCCCAGCTCCGGGGCGTACGCCAAGACCGTCGGTGCGACTCCGGTCGACGCGGCGGCCTCGGCGTTGGCGTGCTCGGCATCGCGGTCGATGGTGAGCAGGGCGGACTGCGGTGAGGACAGCCGGACGACAAGTCGCCGCCCGTTCGCTGCGGTGACCCGGTAGTTGCGGTTCGTGAGGCCGCCCGGCAGCAGGTCAGCGGTGAACGCCTCGCCCGCGAGCCCAGCAACCCGGGCGACCGTGGCGGCAAGTCGCGACTGGTCCTCGGCGGGATGGGTGGGCGGGCTCGGAGGCGTCATGAGGGAGCGTGCGGCGGTCACGACCCTCCCTAGTCCCGCGGGCTCGAACCAGGCGCCGAATGGAGGAATCGCGCGCTCGTGGCCGAGGTGGAGGGGATGCTAGGGCCTACTGGCCGGAAGGTCTAGCCCCCAAACCTTTTACTTGCGAACCGCAGGGTCCATGATGTCCGTCGTGACCGCACCACGCGAGCTGCCTGAGGCGGCCCGGATCGTGGTGATCGGTGGTGGGGTCGGCGGCACCAGCGTCGCCTATCACCTCGCCGAGCTCGGCGAGCGCGAGGTGGTCGTGCTCGATCGGGCCGAGCTGACGAGCGGCTCGACGTTCCACTCGGCCGGGCTGGTCGGGCAGCTGCGGGCCGACCCGACCTTGACCCGGATGAACATGTACTCGGTCGAGCTCTACCGCCGGCTCCAGGCCGGCGACCAGCCGGCCGGCTGGACCGAGAGCGGTGGCATCAAGCTCGCCTCGAGCCCGGAGCGGCTGGCCGAGATCCGCCGCCAGGTCAGCTGGGCCCGTACCTATGACCTCCCGCTGCACGAGATCTCGGTCGCTGAGGCCGCGGAGCGGTTCCCCCTGATCGACACCGAGGGTGTCGTGGGTGCGGCGTACCTCGAGTCGGACGGCTATCTCGACCCGTCGCAGCTGTGTTACGCGCTTGCGGCAGGGGCGCGTGCCAATGGGGTGCGGATCTTCACCCACACCCGGGTGACCGGGATCGACGTTACCGCGGGTCGGGTGACCGGCGTCAGCACGGACCGCGGCCATATCGACTGCGAGGTGGTCGTCAACTGCGGGGGCATGTTCGCCGCGGAGATCGGTCGGCTGGCCGGGGTGCGAATCCCGCTCGTGCCGATGTCGCATCAGTACCTCGTCACCGAGGCGTTCCTGCCGCGACGGGACGACCCGCTGCCGACGCTGCGCGACCCCGATCTCCTCGTCTACTTCCGGCAGGAGGTCGACGGGCTGGTCATGGGTGGCTACGAGCGCGACCCCGCGCCCTACACCGCGACCGCCACGACCGTCGACGCGATCCCGGCGGACTTCAACGGGCAGCTGCTCAAGGAGGACTGGCCGCGGTTCGAGGAGATCGCGACCAACTCCCAGCGCCGGGTGCCGGAGATGGCCGAGATCGGGGTACGCCGGATCATCAACGGCCCGGAGGCATTCACGCCGGACAACGAGTTCTGCCTCGGTGAGACCTCGGTGGCGGGGTTCTTCGTCGCGGCCGGCTTCTGCGCGCACGGCATCGCCGGCGCAGGCGGCATCGGCAAGGTCATGGCCGAGTGGATCGTGGCCGGCGAGCCGAGCTTCGACGTCTGGCACATGGACATCAACCGGTTCGGGCGGCAGTGGCGCTCGCCGGGCTTCACCCTGGCGCGCACGATCGAGAGTTACCAGCGCTACTACGACATCCCCTACCCGGGCCTGCAGCGGCTGGCCGGCCGGCCGTTGCGCACGAGTCCGGCGTACGAGTGGCATCGCGCGCACGGCGCGGAGTTCGGCGAGAAGTCGGGCTGGGAGCGGGTCGACTACTACGAGACCAACGCCG
>Ga0265325_10002243_pt1 | contig 13104 bp, 11 predicted proteins | sample 41420metaG_FD_202090 | JGI IMG/M metagenome (GOLD analysis project Ga0265325, IMG submission 202090) | Rhizosphere microbial communities from Carex aquatilis grown in University of Washington, Seatle, WA, United States - 4-14-20 metaG | ecosystem: Host-associated > Plants > Roots > Rhizosphere...
CAAAACCTCCATCTTGCCGTTATTCCCTCAACCTTATGTCCGTGGGCACGCCACACAATTGGGAATTCAAGTCATGACAAAATATTGGTTAGGCATCGCGGCTGCGATCGCGCTGATCGCGGCGGCACTTCCGGCAAACGCAGCTCCGGAGCGTGGCGGTGGCGGCGGTGGAGGAGGCGGCGGCGGCGGCGGAGCGCATATTTCGGCCGGCCATTTTGGCGGCGGCGGTGGCGCGCGGTTTAACGGCGGCCGCTCGAGCGGACACTTCGCCGTTTCACACAGCCGTTCACGCGCAGCCGTCAGCAGCCGCGCCAGGATCGGCGGCACCCGCTCGGCATCGCACATCAACGCCACGACCGCGCATCAACGCTCAGTTACCGCCGCGCGGAGTGCTGCGACGCGCACCAACGCGGCGACGCTTCGGCAAAATCGCGCGGCGCGCGTCACGGCGGCCCGGCAGGGCCGTTTTGCCTCACATTATTACGGCAACGCCGGCCGCGCCCGCGTCGCCTACCGGTCTAACCGCTGGGCCTGGCGTCACGGCTGGCGTGCCGGCTTTGTCGGCTGGTACGGCCCATTGTTCTGGCCCTACGCTTACGCCGATGTGTTCGGCTACGCGTTCTGGCCTTGGGGCTATGCACCCGGCTATTGGGACTACGCCTATGACGACTTCCTCGATGGCGTGTTCTACGGCGATGCCGGTTACGGTCCCGGCTATGCGTCATCCGGCCGCACGGCGGGCGCCACCGCCCGCGCCAGCACCGCTTCGGTTGCCCAGCTCTGCAAGCAACCCGGCGAAGGCGTGACCGCGTTCCCGTTCTCGCAGATCAACAGCAAGGTGCAGTTGACCGATCAGCAGAAGCCGCTGTTCGACGACTTCCAAAACTCGGCGAAAAAAGCGGCCGAGACATTCGCGGCCGCTTGCCCGGCGAACAATGCGTTCCCGTCGACCGCGCCCGGTCGTTTGCAATCGATCGTCGCGCGGCTACAGGCGACCGACGAGGCCGTGCAGACGGTCAAGCCGGCGCTCGACAAGTTCTACGCGTCGCTCAATGACGACCAGAAGGAGCGCTTCAACGCGCTCGGCCCGAAGCAGGACAACAGGGCCGTCGCCGGCAATGCTCCGGCGACCACAACCGGCTCGGCGGTCGACGAGAAGCAGGCTTGCGGCGAGTCCAAGTCCGGCCTCACCGACCTGCCGATCCAGCAGATCCAGGCTTCGGTGAAGCCGACCGAGGCGCAACAGGGCGATCTCAAAAACCTGCAGGACGCAACCGCCAAGGCGGTGTCGCAGCTTCAGGCGTCTTGCCCGACCGAAGCGGCAATCACCCCGCCGGGCCGGCTCGACGCCATGGATCAGCACCTCAAGGCGATGATCGAGGCGGCGAATACCATCAAGCCCGCGCTCGACAAGTTCTATGCCTCGCTCAACGACGAGCAAAAGGCGCGCTTCGACCGGCTCAATCGCACCCAAATCTAGCCCGGTCGGCGCCAAACAATGAGAGGGCGGCCACATGGGCCGCCCTTTTTTATTTGTGCCGCGCTCGCTGCTATACACTGATGACGAGGCTTGCTCCGGCGGAGACATTCATGGCCAGGCACACTTTCTTTTGCGTGGACGCCCACACCTGCGGCAATCCGGTGCGAGTTGTCGCCGGCGGGGCGCCGCTATTGCCGAACGTGCCGATGATCGAGAAGCGCGAGATCTTCATCCGCGACCACGATTGGGTGCGCCGCGCCCTGATGTTCGAACCGCGTGGCCACGATGTAATGTCCGGCTCGATCCTTTACCCCTCGACCCGCGCCGACTGCGACGTCGGCGTGCTGTACATCGAGGTGAGTGGCTGCCTGCCAATGTGCGGCCACGGCACCATCGGCACGGTGACGGTAGCGATCGAAGAGGGGCTGGTGACGCCAAAACAGCCGGGCCGCCTCGCCATCGAAGCCCCGGCCGGTCGCATCGCCATCGAATATGTGCAGAACGGCCAATACGTCGAGCAGGTGCGGCTGTTCAACATCCCGAGCTATCTGCACGCGTCCGATGTCGAGATCGAGGTGCCCGGCCTCGGCACGCTGACGATCGACGTCGCCTATGGCGGCAATTATTACGCGATCATCGAGCCGCAAAAGAACTGGAGCGGGCTCGACGGCATGCCGGTCAGTGAACTGGTGCGGCTCAGTCCGCTGGTTCGTCGGGCCGCGCAAGACAAGGTGGCGCCGGTGCACCCGGAGGATCAGCGCATCCGCGGTGTCACTCACATCCAGTGGTGCGACAAGGCGCGCAATTCGCGGGCGCATGCGCGCAACGCGGTGTTCTACGGCGACAAGGCGATCGACCGCTCGCCCTGCGGCACCGGATCGTCGGCGCGCGTCGCACAACTCGCCGCCAGGGGCAAGCTCAGTGTCGGCGACGAGTTCATTCACGAAAGCATCATCGGCACGATGTTCGATTGCCGCGTCGAGGCCGAAGCGACCGTCGGCAATTATAAGGCGATCCGTCCGAGCGTCGCCGGCTGGGCGCAGGTCACCGGGCACAACACGATTTTCGTCGACGACCGCGATCCGCTGGCGCACGGATTCCAGGTCGCCTAGCGGGGGACGTCTCATGACCATGGCTTCAACAACAGCCGGCGACCAAACGTCACGCAACGAGATGGACGCCGACTCGATCGCCTTCATGGCGATGCAGCCGCCGGCGCCGAGCATCCCGCCGACGCCGGCGATGGCGCGCGAAATGCAACGCCGGTCACGGCTCGCCAATCAGCCGGACCTGCCGCAGGTCGCCAGCATCAGGGAATATGCCGTACCCGGACCGGCCGGGCCGATTCCGCTGCGCGTCTACCGTGGCGCCGGCACGTCGATAACCGAGGCACTCCCGGTCCAGGTTTATTGTCACGGCGGCGGCTGGGTCGTCGGCGACCTCGACAGCCACGACTGGATCTGCCGGATGGTCGCCAATGCCGCGACCTGCGCGGTCGTCAGCGTCGACTGCCGTCTGGCGCCGGAACACCGTTTTCCGGCCGCGTTCGACGACGCTCTTGCCGCGACGACGTGGGTTGCTGCGAATGCCGCGTTGCTGCGCATCGATCCCGCCCGCATCTCGGTCGGCGGCGACAGCGCTGGAGGCAATCTCGTCGCCGCGACCGCACTGGCGTTGCGCGGGCATCGCGAAATCAAGCTGTGCGCCCAAATCCTAATCTATCCAGCGCTCGACCTGACCGCGGCCTATTACGGCCGTTTCCCCGCCGGCGTATTCCTGACCGACGAGCGGATGCGCACTTACATCACCGAATATGCACCCAACGCGGATCTGCACAAGGATTGGCGCGCCTCGCCACTGTTCGCGCCGACCCTGAAGGGTTTGCCGCCCGCCCTCGTCATCCTCGCCGGCTTCGATCCGCTGCACGACGAAGGCGCGGCCTATGCCGCGCGGCTCAAGGACGAAGGCGTGCCGGTCACTGTCACGCGCTATCCGGGCCAGATGCACGGATTCATGTCGCGCGCGAAATTATCGCCGAAGGCCTATGACGCGGTCGCCGATGTCGCGGCGGTCCTGAAGGCAAATCACTGAATACAAAGGTCTGTCTTGCAATGGACCTCGTATAGCTTTTTTGACTACTCCGCCGCGATCCGCACTTCCGGCGCCGCCGCCTTGACGTCGGCAGTGACGTGGCTCTCGAACTTGGCGAAGTTCTTCTGGAACATGGCGACGAGGTCGCGCGCGGTCTTGTCGAACTCCGCCTTGTTCTTCCAGGTCTTGATCGGATCGAGCAGATGCGGCTCGACACCCGGCACCGAGGTCGGCACCGCAAAGCCGAAATAGCGATCGGTGCGGAAATCGGCGTTCTTCAGCGAGCCGTTGAGCGCGGCGGTCAGCAGCGTGCGCGTCGCCTTGATCGGCATACGGCGGCCGACGCCGTATTGGCCGCCGGTCCAGCCGGAATTCACCAGCCAGCAATCAACCTGGTGCTTGGCAACGTAGTCGCGCAGCAGATCGGCATAGACTGAGGGATGGCGCGGTAGGAACGGCGCGCCGAAGCAGGTCGAGAATTCCGGCGCGACGCCGACCAGGCCTTTTTCGGTGCCGGCGACCTTGGCGGTATAGCCGGAGATGAAATGATACATCGCCTGCTCGGGCGACAACCTGGCGATCGGCGGCATCACGCCGTAGGCGTCGGCGGTGAGGAAGATGACGTTCTTCGGGTGTCCGGCGCGACCGGTCCGCGAGGCGTTCGGGATGAAATCGAGGGGATAGGCCGAGCGCGTGTTCTCGGTCTTCGAGCCGTCGTCATAATCCGGAATGCGCGTCACCGGATCGAACACCACGTTTTCAAGCACCGCGCCGAAGCGATTGGTGGCGTCCCAGATCATCGGCTCGGCTTCCTGCGACAGCTTGATGCACTTGGCGTAGCAGCCGCCCTCGAAATTGAAGATGCCGTCCGGACCCCAGCCGTGCTCGTCGTCGCCGATCAGAGTGCGTGCCGGATCGGCCGACAAAGTGGTCTTGCCGGTGCCGGACAGTCCGAAGAACAGCGCCGAGTCGCCGTCGGGCCCGACGTTGGCCGAGCAATGCATCGGCACGACGTTCTGCGCCGGCAGATAGAAATTCAGCGTGGTGAACACCGATTTCTTCATTTCGCCGGCATAAGAAGACCCGCAGATCAGCACGATCTTGCGGGTGAAATCGATTGCCACCATCGTGTCGGAGCCGTCACGGCCACCGTGACGTTTGGCATCCGGCTTGAACGACGGCAGGTCGACGATCGTCAGTTCGGGCGTGAAGCTCGTAAGCTCGGCGAGCTCCGGGCGGATCAGAAGCTGGCGGATGAACAGCGAGTGCCAGGCATATTCGGTGAACACCCGCACCTTGATGCGGTAGGTCGGATCGGCACCGCCATAGAGATCCTGCGCGTACAGCGTCCTGCCTTCGGCGTGTTTCAGGAAGTCCTGATACAGCGCTTCGAAGTTGGCTTGCGTCATCTTGCGATTGTTGTCCCACCACACTGAGTTCTCGGTGAGAGCGTCGACAACCGTATGCTTGTCCTTGGGGCTGCGGCCGGTGTGGTGGCCGGTCTCGGCGCACAGCGCGCCGCCCGCGACGATCGCGGCCTCCTTGCCGGCGACGGCAAATTCGTAAAGCGACGGCGCGGTCAGGTTCCAGCGCAGTTCGGCCAGATTTTTGAAGCCGAATTTGTCGGCGCCAAAGGCACCGTTCCGGACACCCGATTCCTGCACGCAAAGCCTCCCAAACCGACCAGAGCCTGTCCCGCCCGCCTCATCCCTGGGCTTTTTTGGGCAGTTGGACCCGACGTCACTATAGCGCCGACCAAAGCGCGCGGACCATAGTCAGGAACGTCACCGACTGCCAACAAAAAATGCTGATCTGCGCCGCATTGCGCTGCACACTAATAGCCGCCACACAGTGTGTGTTTAATGAGACGATAACCCTTGCGCTGCCGAATTATGTTGCGTTGGTTAAGTCAAATTCGGCGCGCGACGAAGGCCGGTCAACGGCTCGAAGTGCCTTGGAAGCAAACAAGGGTGATTTCATGAAAAAACTGCTCTTTGCCGCGCTATGCGCCCTCGCCCTCCAAGGCTCCGCAGCGGCTGCAGACGATTACCCATCGCGGCCCATCGTGATGATCGCTCCGCTTGGTGTTGGCGGCTCAACCGACGTGATCGCCCGTATTGTCGCGCAGGGGCTGAGCCAGGACTTGGGCCAGAACATCGTCGTCGAGAACGTCACCGGCGCCGGCGGCTCCATAGGCGAAGGACGCCTCGCCCGTTCCAGGCCTGACGGCTACACGATCGGCATCGGGCAGTGGGGCACCAACGTCGCCAACGGCGCAATTTACAAGCTCACTTACGACCTGATGAACGACTTTGAGCCGATCGGGCTGATTGCCACACAACCGTTCCTCATCGTCAGCCGGAAATCGATACCGGCGACCAATCTCAAGGAGCTGATCGCGTGGCTTCGCACCAACGGGAGCAAGACCAATGAGGGCCATTCCGGCGTCGGCACGCCCGCTCATATCTCCGGCCTGCTTTTTCAGAAACAGATCGGAGTGACTTGGACGATGGTGCCTTATCGCGGCGCGGGCGAATCGCTCCAGGCGGTCGTCGCCGGCCAAGACGACATCATCCTCAGCACGCCCGCCATCACGGTCGGGCAGATGAAGGCCGGCACTGTTCGCGCCTATGCGGTGACAGCACCGACGCGGACGCCGATCGCCGCCGACATCCCGACAACCGACGAAGCGGGGCTGCCCGGCTTCTACTTCACCTTCTGGCACGCTCTATGGGCGCCAAAAGGTATGCCGCCTGAGATCGTCGCCAAGCTCAACACGGCGCTGCAGAAAACACTCGGCGATCCGGAGATGCGCAAGCGCCTCACCGATATCGGCCAAGAGATATTTCCGGCCGATCAACAGACACCCGCCGCGCTGCGCCAATTCCAGCAGAGCGAGATCGACAAATGGTGGCCGATCATCAAGGCCGCCAATATCAAAATGGATTGAGCGGCTCGCTCGCAACTCCATTTGCACGCGCCTCCTCGGCAAGCTGCGCCAGCATGGCGCGCAGCGGTCCCGGCGCGATGACGCGCTGCGGAAACGGCAGCCGCAGGCCGACGCGCGCCAGCCGCAGGTCGAGGCCCTCCGGATCGCAGCCGGTGCAGCGCCAGTCGCCGTCCGCCGCGCCGAGCAATTTGGTCGCATAGAGCCGCAGCGCCTCGGCGTGGTCGCCATTCATATGCGCGACGATCTCGGCTTCGGCGTCGAGCAACGGCTCGGCGCCGCTCAAGCCCGTCAGCACGTCCTGGCCGGCGAGATCGACGATGCGGCCGAAGCCGGCGACCAGATGGACGCGGCGAAACTGCATCCGGTAGAGGTTGAAGTCGCCGAAGCCGGCGAACAGCTCGGCTTCGGGATGGCGCGCGAGGTAGCGCCTGCGCGCCGAAGCATCGTCGGTCATCGCGATGGCGCCGATCAGCATGATGCGCGCCCCTTCCAGCGGATCGCCGTCCTTGCGCTCGTCGAGCATCAGCGAGGCGCGCCCGTCGGCAAGAAGGTTCTTGGTGTGAACCGCGAGCTTCGACAGCAGCAAAAGCGGTGCGCCGTCGGCCGCGGTCGCGACGTTGACCAACGAGCAATAAGGATCGCCCGCACCCGGCAGCAAGGTCGCCAAGGCGCCGCTCAATCCTTCGCGCAGCAGTTTTTTGGCGGCGCTCGTGGCGTCAAAGGTCTCGGACGGCTGCATGCGCCGACCCTAGCCTCAGCCGACCACGCCTGCCAGATAGAGCAGCACGCCGGCCGCCGACCATCCCGCCAGCAGCGTGATCATGCCGACGCGAAGCCAGAACGCCGCGATCAGAGCCGCGGCGGCCAGAACCAGCGCGACGAGGTCGACGCTGGCCCATACCGGCACGTCGAACCACAGCCCATAGGCATGGAACGGATGGGTGTCGCGAAAGATCATGTGCACGGCGAACCACACCGCCAGATTGAGGACGACGCCCACCACCGCGGCGGTGATCGCCGACAAGGCTCCGGCCAGCGCCTTGTTGCCGCGCAGCGTTTCGACGAAGGGGGCGCCGAGGAAGATCCACAGAAAGCACGGCGTGAACGTCACCCAGGTCGCCAGCAGCCCGCCCAGCGCGCCGGCCCAGAGCGGCGCCAGCGTGCCCGGCGCGCGGTAGGCCGCCATGAAGCCCACGAATTGCAATACCATGATCAGCGGGCCCGGCGTGGTTTCCGCCATGCCGAGGCCGTCCAGCATCTCGCCGGGCCGCAGCCAGTGATAGGAATTAACCGCCTGCTGCGCGACATAAGCCAGCACCGCATAGGCGCCGCCGAACGTCACCATCGCCATCTTGCTGAAGAAGATCGCGATCTGGCTGAACACATTGGCTTCGCCGAGCGTGAACAGAATGACGACGACGGGGGCCAGCCACAGCACCAGCCAGATGCTGGCCGCGGTCAGGGCCTTAGCAATACTTGGCCGCGCATGGGCTGGCATGTCGACGCCGAGCAGGCTATCGGCGTCGGACAGACCCTCGCCGTTACCCCCGCCATGGCCGCCGCCGCCAAACGCAGCGATACCGGCCTTGGTGCCGATGAAGCCGATCAGGCCTGCGCCGAACACAATCACCGGAAACGGCACATCGAAAAAATAAATCCCGACGAAAGCCGCGATCGCCATCGTGCGCAGGGTCGCATTGCGCAGCGCGCGCGACGCGATCCGCAGCAAGGCCTGCAGAACAATGGCGAGCACCGCGGCCTTGAGACCGAAAAACAGACCAGCGACCAGCCCGACGTTGCCGTAACCGGCGTAGATGCAGCTTAGCGCCATGATCGAGATGACGCCGGGCAGGATGAAAAGTCCGCCGGCCATGATGCCGCCGGCGGTGCGATGCATCAGCCAGCCAATATAGGTGGCCAGCTGCTGCGCCTCCGGGCCGGGCAGCAGCATGCAGTAATTGAGCGCGTGCAAGAACCGGCTGTCGGAAATCCAGCGCTTCTCGTCGACGATGATGCGATGCATCACCGCGATCTGCCCGGCCGGCCCGCCGAAGCTCAGCAGCGCCACCCGTAGCCAGACGCGGAACGCCTCGCCGAACGTGACGCCATGCGCGGGCCGCGCAAGCCGCGCTGTCGTTGTCGCGGTGTCCATTACGCCGCCGGCTTCTTGGAGTGCCAATTGTGTTTCTCGTCGGTGGCGTCGCGGCACCAGCGGTAGAACGCGTCGTAGAGCGACAGCCCGGCGTCGAGTTGCGCGAGATCGTCGGAATACATCCGCGACAGCCCGAGCGACACGGCGAGCAGACCGGCCGCCTCCGGCACCAGATCGAGCCGGTCGGTGTCGGCGCCGCGCACGATCAGAGCGAGATGCTTGAGCGCATCGGTGTTGAGCCCGAACTCCTCGACCATCAGGTCGAAGGTGCATTTCGGCCCGCGATGGCTCCAGTACACGCCCTCGACGTCGAACGGCGTCGCGCCGAAGCGCTCTGCCACTGTCTCGACTTCCGACGGCGTCACGAACAGGAATACTGCGGACGGATCGACGAAGCGCCGGATCAGCCATGGGCAGGCGATGCGGTCGATCTTCGGCCGCACCCGCGTCACCCAGACGGTGCGGCCTTGCGCATTGCGCGGCGGAATCTTCTCCTGCGGCACCAGCGGCAGTTTCGCCGCCGCCCATCCGAGATGGCCGCCGTCAAGAATGTCGGCGGCGATGCCGGCGTGACGCAGCCAGGCGGCGACGCCTTCGCTGAGCTTGAGGCCCTTGTGGCAGGACACGATGACTTGGCGGCCGGCGAACTCCTTGGCCCAATCGGACACCAAGGCGTAATCACGCCGCAGCGCGCCCGGTATCAGACGTGCATCGGCGGCGAAGTCTTCACCGTTGCGCACATCGACGAGCGCCGGGCATTTCGGCGTCCCGATCAGGCGTGCGAGCTTTTCTGATGTAATGCTGTTGATTGACGGCATGGTGCGTCCTCAGTTGGTTGGGACGCGATTCTTCGGCATGTCGCCTCGTGGGGAGATCGCATTCCCCATGGGGCAATTTCTGTCGAGTCCGGGTTTAAAGTCAACAATCCGCATGGCTGGCGGCAATTTCGGCGCTTCCCGCCATTAACGATATCGGCGGCCGGGGTTGAAATCGCAGCAGAATCGCATAGTTGTTGCAAAGAGGCCACATTTCAGCCCTCGTTCAGAGGCTTCAAGGGCAGCGGGACACCGTCACGGATAAGGGGCTTCATGCCAACCATCGCTCTCGTCGACGACGACCGCAATATCTTGACCTCCGTTTCACTCGCGCTTGAGGCGGAAGGCTATCGGATCATGACCTATACCGACGGCGCCTCGGCGCTCGACGGCTTCAAGACCTCGCCGCCGGACCTCGCCATCCTCGACATCAAGATGCCGCGCATGGACGGCATGGAGACGCTGCGGCGGATGCGGCAGAAGACCGACATCCCGGTGATCTTCCTGACATCGAAAGACGAGGAGATCGACGAATTGTTCGGCCTCAAGATGGGCGCCGACGATTTCATCCGCAAACCATTTTCGCAGCGCCTGCTGGTCGAACGCGTCAAGGCAGTGCTGCGGCGCGCGATCAGCAAGGACGGGCAGCCGGCCAAGGAAGCCGAGAGCAAGACCACGCTCGAGCGCGGCCAGTTGCGCATGGATCCCGAGCGTCACACCTGCACCTGGAAGAACGAGCCGGTGACGCTCACGGTGACCGAGTTCCTGATCCTGCAGGCGCTGGCGACACGGCCCGGCGTGGTGAAGAGCCGCAATGCGCTGATGGACGCCGCCTATGACGATCAGGTCTATGTCGACGACCGGACCATCGACAGCCACATCAAGCGCCTGCGCAAGAAATTCAAGCTGGTTGACGACGATTTCGAGATGATCGAAACACTGTACGGCGTCGGTTACCGCTTCAAGGAAGCGTGACAATCCGACTGACCGGCGTTGCCGTTTTGGGTAGAATGCCGCGGCCATGAGGGGGCGCGATAACCCTTTCGGGGGTTGAACCCAAAGGTCTGAAACCAGGTGCTCGATCGAACGTCGGAACTGCTCGCGAAAATAGTCGAGAGCGAAGGGCTCGGCAGCGACGCCGCGTCATCGCGCGAGCGGCCGGGATTGCGCGGCCTGTTGAGCGCCGCTTGGGGCTTCATCGTCCGCCAGAGTTTTTCGAGCCTCACCCGCCGCATCGTCATCCTCAATCTCGCCGGGCTGATCGCACTGCTCACCGGCGTGCTCTATCTCTCGCAATTCCGCGCCGGCCTGATCGATGCACGGGTGCAGAGCCTGCTGGTTCAGGGCGAGATCATCGCCGGCGCGATCGCCGGCTCGGCGACGGTCGAGAACGAGGCGATCACCATCGACCCGGAACGGCTGCTCGAATTGCAGGCCGGCGAAAGTTACGGCCCGTCGGATGAGGCGCTGTCCGGCATCGAATTCCCGATCAATCCGGAGCGCGTCGCGCCGGTGCTGCGGCGGCTGATCATGCCGACCAAGACGCGGGCGCGGATCTACGACCGCGACGGCGTGCTGATCATCGACAGCCGCAACCTTTACGGCCGCGGCGACGTGCTGCGGTTCGATCTGCCGGCGCCGGACGCGGAAAAGCCGGGCCTCGCCGAGCGCGCCTTCATCGCGATCCGGCGCTGGTTCGGCCGCGGCGACCTGCCGCTTTACAAGGAGCTCGGCCCGGACAACGGCAAAGGCTATGCGGAAGTCGCCGAAGCGCTCGACGGCCAGCACGCCAGCCGGGTGCGGGTCAACGACCGCGGCGAAGTCATCGTGTCGGTCGCGGTGCCGGTGCAGCGCTTCCGCGCCGTGCGCGGCGTATTGATGCTGTCGACCCAGGGCGCCGACATTGACGACATGGTCGAGGCCGAACGTCTCGCGATCTTCAAGGTGTTCCTGGTCGCTGCCGCCGTTATGGTGGTGCTGTCGATGCTACTAGCCGGCACCATCGCCGGCCCGGTGCGGCGGCTGGCCGATGCCGCCGAGCGGGTGCGCCGGCGTATCCGCACCCGGGTGCAGATTCCGGATTTCACCCGGCGGCGCGACGAGATCGGCCATCTGTCCGGCGCGCTGCGCGAAATGACCGACGCGCTCTATACGCGCATCGAGGCGATCGAAAGCTTCGCCGCCGATGTCGCGCATGAGCTGAAAAATCCGCTGACCTCGTTGCGCTCGGCGGTCGAGACATTGCCGCGCGTCAAGTCGGAGGACAGCCGCCAGCGCCTGCTCGCCGTCATCATTCATGACGTCAAGCGGCTCGACCGCTTGATTTCCGATATTTCGGACGCAAGCCGGCTCGATGCCGAATTGCAGCGCAACGAAATCGCGGTGGTCGACACCACCAAATTGCTCGAAGCACTGGTCGCCGCCAGCAACGAAGTGCGCCACGACGACGTGACGGTGAAGTTGTCATTCGAGGGCGCGCCCGGTCGCTTGAAGATGCCGGGTCACGATTCGCGGCTCGGCCAGGTGGTCAGCAACCTGATCGACAATGCGCGCTCGTTCTCGCCGCCCGGCGGCACCGTGCGCGTGACCTGCCGCCGCGTCAAAAAGGACATCGAGATCGTCGTCGACGATGACGGACCGGGCGTGCGTCCCGACGCGATGGACAAGATCTTCGAGCGTTTCTACACCGACCGGCCCGAGCAGGGCTTCGGCCAGAACTCCGGTCTCGGCCTGTCGATCTCCAAGCAGATCGTCGAGGCGCATGGCGGCACCATCCGTGTCGAGAACCGCGTCGCGCCTGCTGCAGCCGGCGAGGAGCCGCGCGTCCTCGGCGCCCGGTTCGTGGTGCGCCTGCCGGCGGCGTGAGCGGAGCCTGTTCGGACAATCCGCTCGTCCCCGCGGAAGCGGGGACCCAGACTAAGCTGCAAACTGCAAACTCGCCGCAAAAGCTGGAGTCCCGCTTTCGCGGGAATGAGCGGCTGTGGCAAACGAGTGATCGATGACTCCCGCCCCCACCATCCACGCGTCCGCCGTCCTGGTCGGCGCCAAGGCGGTGCTGATCCGCGGTCCGGCCGGGTCCGGCAAATCGCGGCTGGTCCTTGAACTGATCCAGCTTGCAATGCGGGGCGCCATTCCCCTCGCCCGCCTGGTCGGCGACGACCGGGTCCACCTTGCCGCTGAGTCGGGCCGCCTGCTGGTGCGGCCGGCCGCGGAACTCGCCGGTCTGATCGAAATTCGCGGATTCGGCATCCGGCGGATGCCCTATGAGGCCGTCGCAGTGGTCGGTCTCGTCGTCGATCTGGCCACGGCCGCCGAGCGCCTGCCCGGGCCGGCCGCGCTGAAAACCAGCATTTCCGGGCTCTCTTTGCCCCGGCTGGCGCTGCCGGACGGGGCGTCCGCCCTGCCGCCCCTGCTGGCGGCGTTAGGGTTTCCGGGGAGCGGCATTTGACCGCAGCGGCCGCCTGCGCTACCTCCGGCCGCCATCCCGGTTGGAAAAAAGTAACCATAATCGGCCTAAATAAGGCCCATGCCGTCACGACCCGAAACCCCGCTCGACCCTACTGACCGCACCGCACCATCGTCCCTATATAGGGAGAAATCCCCTTGCACCCGGTCC
>Ga0265325_10002247_pt1 | contig 13093 bp, 12 predicted proteins | sample 41420metaG_FD_202090 | JGI IMG/M metagenome (GOLD analysis project Ga0265325, IMG submission 202090) | Rhizosphere microbial communities from Carex aquatilis grown in University of Washington, Seatle, WA, United States - 4-14-20 metaG | ecosystem: Host-associated > Plants > Roots > Rhizosphere...
GGCGAGGTTTTTTACGACAACGCGGCCATGGGCCTGCATTTAACGGAAGCGGCGCGTCGGGCAGGGGTAAAAAAGATGGTTATAGCCGGTACTGTCAGCAGTTATCCGGAATTTTCACCGGTTCCATTTGATGAAAAAGATTTTTGGAATGGACTTCCCGAAAAGGGGAACGCTTCTTACGGGTTGGCAAAACGCATGCTGGCGGCACAGTTAGTGGCTTATGAATTGCAATATAAGTTTACGGGTGTCAGCCTGTTATTTTCCAACTTATACGGTCCGGGAGATGAATTTGATTTGGCGCATTCCAATGTTGTGGCATCGTTAATCAGGAAGTTTTTTGAAGCCAATAGGGACGGCGTAAAGGAAATCGTAATGTGGGGCAGCGGCAAGGCTACCCGCGAGTTTTTGTATGTGGAAGACGCCGCCCGCGCCGTGGTAATGGCAGCCGAGAAATACAACTCGCCGGAGCCGGTTAATATTGGTTCTGGCAAGGAAGAAAAAATCAAAATTTTGGCAAAAATTATAGCCAAGCTGGTTGGTTATCGTGGAGAATTGGTTTGGGATAAAACAAAGCCCGAGGGTGCCTTAAGGCGGGTTTCCAATATTGGCCAGGCAAAAAAAACATTTGGTTTTGCTGCAACGGTTAATTTAGAATCAGGTTTGAAAAAAACCGTTAATTGGTACAAAGAAACTTATGGATAGCGACTCTTTATCTTATAAAACACTAAAAAATGTGAGTTATAATTTTATCGGCTATGCGTGGCCGATAATCTTTTCAATTTTTATAACACCTTTTGTCGTACACAGGTTGGGGTTGGCTGACTACGGCGTGTATGTATTAATTAATACAATAATCGGTTTTTTAAGCTTGCTTGATTTGGGGTTGGCCTCAGCCCTGATTAAATATGTGGCCGAATACCAGGCGTCAGGCAATTTAGCGGGCTTGCGAAAGCTCTTAAATTCAGCCCATACGCTTTATTTTTTAATTGCCTTTGCCGGATTATTGATTTTTTTGATACTTGGGAAGTTTTTTTTACCATCTTTCCATATTACCGGGGAAACAGCCCAACAAATATTTTTGGTATTTATTTTGGCTGGACTGGCTTTTTTTGTTAACACCTGGGGTTATGTTTATGCCATTATTCCTGCCGCCACGCAACGTTATGATATTGCCACTAAACTAAGTCTGGCTCAATTAACCTTTTTTAATTTGGGAATTTTGGTATTGGTAATTATGGGTTTCCGTCTTAAAGCGATTATGTGCCTTTATTTAGTTTCCAATATCTTGTTAATTATGGGCTTTCGCCATTATTTTCATAGGTTATTGCCTGGTATAAAATTGAGCCTGGGCTGGGATAAGGAAGAATTAAAAAAATCTTACAGTTTTGGTATATTTGCCGCGCTTACCAACTTGGCCTCAACCTCGCTATTCCAGTTGGACCGTTTTTTAATCCCTATATTCTTAGGCCCGGCATTGCTTACTTATTACAGCCTTCCCGGAAACGTGGCGCAAAAAGTTTCAGGAATATCCGGGAGCCTAACACAAATACTTTTTCCCTTAACCAGCGCGCTGTCAGGCAGCGGGCAAGAGGCAAGAATCGGACAAATTTACCGAAGGACTATCCGCAACTTGGCTGTTTTGGCCGCGGCTGGGGCGTCATCTTGCGCGTTTTTAGCTTATCCGATTTTACTGGTTTGGGTTGGTCCGCAGTTCGCGCAACACGGCTGGAAAATTTTAATTATTTTGGCTACTACCCACTTTTTTTTGGCGCTTTATGGGCCTCTAACTTTTTGTTTATTGGGCTTGGGTAAGTCCAGACTCCTGACTTATATTTCAACTGGTTTGGCTTTGGTTAATGTGCTGTTTTTAATATTGCTGGTGCCGCAGTACGGCATAGAAGGCGCGGCGTGGGCCTATCTGGCCGGAGTATTGGTCATCCCGGTTTTGGCTCTGTGGGTGGAAAAAAGGTATTTAAATCTTGGAGGGATAGGGTTATTTTATTTAAAGCTTTACAGTCAAATAATATTTACCGGCTTAGCGCTGTATTTTATTTCCAGATTAATTTTGTACAAACTTGCCATTAATTTGTATTCCGTTATCGGCATCGGACTGCTATTTGTTGTCCTTTACCTCCTGATGTATAAATTATTCGGGTTTATGGCTGAGGAAGACTGGAGTCTGCTTAAAGCTTTTGGATTGAAAATAAGACAAAGAATTTTACCTTTAAAAAATTAATTATGGTGGATAAGGCTATATATTCGGCGTGTTCAAATAAATTTTTTCCGTCCGTCATAAATTTAATTGGATCCATTAAAACCAATTACCCCGCCCATCCCCAGATTTTTATTTATGATTTGGGCCTGTCTTGGAATTTTCGCCGAGAGCTGCGGAGTATACGCAATGTGGAATTGCTGCCAATGCCAAAATTTTGTGCTTTTTGGCGCGCTTGTTATACATGGAAAACTTATATTTTTCAGCATCCGCAGGCCCGACTGAATTTTTATATGGATGCCGGTTGCCAGGTTCTTCGTCCGTTGGATGAGGTTTTTAATTTTATAGAAAAGGATGATTATTTTTGTGTTGAACAATACGCTCCTTTGTCCGAAATCGCTCCAGCGGAATTTAAATATCTATTTCCTGTTCGGGAGGAGTGCCTGGGTCAAAATACCATGACAGCGGGAATATTTGGCTTTAAAAAAAATTCTACCATAAGTTGCATAATTGATGAAGTTTATGAGGCTGGGCTCGCGGGGATGTGCCTGGGCTATTCAAAAGGGGAGCCCTGGAAAAATCGTGGTGCTAATAAAACCAGCATAGTCCGCGGTTGCAGGATATTCCGTTTTGACACCAGCGTATTCAATTTGATTTTAAGAAAAAATTTAGGCAATTTTATTATGCATAGCTTGGAGAAATATGGAGGCCATTTGACGCCTTACGACCACCCGGAACAGTTAATCTGGAATTTCCGTATGAATTATTCAGCTTTGGAATATTTGCCGTCAAAAATTTTGCATAAAAATTTTTCTGCTACCGCTGTTTTTAACCGATTTTGGATAAGCGCTTTTTTGGCGGTAAAGAATCTCCGCGCTTTGGCGGGGAAAGTTTTTTAGCGAACATATATGAATTCAAAACTTACCATTGTCATGCCGGTTTATAATCAGCTGGATTTATGCCGGCAGTGTTTGGCGAGCTTGGAAGCGCAGACATTCCGCGATTTTAAAATTATTTTGGTTGATGACGGCGGCACCCAGGACTACCAGGGTCTGATAGGAGAGTTTTCAAATTTAAAAATAGGTTATAATCGCAATGATAAAAATTTGGGGGCAATAAACAATATTTTTAATACGATTTTTTTTCCAGTACAGTCGGATTACGTTATGTCTATGCATGAGGATGATTTATTGCATCCCGAATATTTAAAAATTGCCGTAGCAAATTTGGTGGCAAATCCTCAAAGTGTTTTTATTGGGAGTAATTGCATTTTTTTTGACCGGCGGCAGGATATTGACGCTTTAGTCACATTAAAACCATCCAGTACATCCGTAGAATATGCGGTTCCCGATTTTGTCCGGTTTTTACTTCAAGATAATCCTTTTATGCTGGCTTCGGTTATTTATCGGTCAGAGGTTCTAAAAACGGCAAAACAGCCGGACTTGAAAGAGCTATCCATTGCCTGCGACCGCCCGTTTCTTATAGACTTGATGAAATTCCGGACTTGCTTGATTTTGGACGAACCGTTATTTTTTTCCCGCAGGCACGGGAAGAAAGATATGAGGGGCAGAGATCTCAGTTGGCAGCAGGCTTTTGGCTTATTTGAATATTACCGGAATCATTTGCCGCAGCCTTTGTCTTTGTCGGACACAAAAATCTTTTTAATCGGCGCCACCAATAATTTATTGTTAACTTACAGAAGTTTATTTTTGGACAGGCGATCAAGCCGGTTAAATTATATTATGGAAGGTGAAAGGCGGGGGCTGATAAAATTCAGGTATTTAAACTCCAAGGGCTGTTTTGGTTTATTGTCTATGTGTTTGGGTTCCTGTTTATCGTTTTTTTTGTTGAATCTAGTTCAAAAATCGCGTCAGTTTTTTAAACCAAGCCGTTTTTACGTATGAAAAAAATTCTTGTAATGCCGGTAAAAAATGAAGATTGGATTTTGGAAACCAGTTTGGCCTGCGCCAGTTTATGGGCAGACCATATTATTGTTGCTGACCAGAATTCCACGGACAGGAGCCGACAAATTTACAAAAAGTTTTCTAAGGTAAGGATGATAGAAAATTCGGCCAAGTTTCATTCCAGCAATGTTAGAAAAATGTTACTTGACGAGGCTCGAAAATTTGAAGGTAATAACGTAATTTTTAGTTTTGATGCTGACGAAATTCCGACTTCAGAAATTTTAAGGCCTGAGTTTTGGACAAAAGTAGAGAGTTTGCCTGTAGGATCATCGGTGGAAATGCTCTGGGTTAACTTGTGGCGATCAGTCAAACAATATCGTTCCGACGGTGTTCAGGCGCCGGCCTGGAAGCACATAGGTTTTATAGACGATCGCAAGACGGAATATACCAACCTAAACGTTATAAACGACCATACCTCGCGAGTGCCGCTTTTGTTTGCCCGGAACAGTTATAGATTTGAGGACCCAAAAATTTTGCATTACCAATTTGCAAATTGGGATCGCACCCAGTCCAAGCAGGTCCATTACCGTATGACAGAATGGTTGCAAAAGGACAAAACTTGGCTCAATGCGCTTAAAATAAATTTAAAATATTTTCCCTCCAAAGACGAGCGTGATTTAGTTTTAAAAAATGTCCCTGATAAGTGGATGGCAGGTTATGAACTTAAGGGGGTGGAAATAAAAAATTTACGAATCATTCCGTGGTCTTGGCATAATGAAGAGATTTTTGGCTATTTTTATAACTACGGAGTAAACTTTTTCAAGTTATTGGACATTTGGGATGTAGACTGGAAAACTCAGCAAAAAAATTTTTTTAGCACAATGAGCGGCTCGGATATTTATGATCCCCGAGGTGTTTTTGGCAGATTTTATCAGGCTCATTTGGCGGGTTTGTATAGCATATACCGGTGTTATAGATATTTTAAAAATAAATGATCAAAATAGCATTTATAAAATTTGCCGGCCTCTCCGCCGGAGGTACGGAAAAATTTTTACAGACCGTTGCGGCAAATTTGCCCAGGGATCGTTTTTTGGTTGATTATTATTACTGTGATACTGCACCCTTTTTAGGATTGAATTATGAGCATGCGGGCAATGATCCGGAGCGTTTGGATTATATGAGGAGCCATGGCGTTAATTTGGTTAAATTCAGCGTTGGTGCGGTAAATGGACGCAAACACACCCGAGATTGGTTAAATACGGATTTTTGGGAAAAATTTGACGAAAGGAATTATAATATTATACAAACAGGACGCGCGGGTTTCCCGGAGTATCCCTTTAATAAAATAAAAAAAACACCAATTATTGACTCCATACATTTATTTGCCGGAGTTGACAACCAGTTTAATATAAGCAGGGTTATGCACTTGTCGGAATGTAATGCAAAAAAATGGATTAGAGCCGGGGGTGATAAAACACGGGTTGTTATGGTTTCTCATCCTATGGACATTCCAAAACAAAAATTTGGGGACTTAAGAGCCAGGATTGGGTTAAAGGATAAATTTGTTTATGGAATGCATCAGAGGGCTGATGATGGAATCTTTTCTCCAATCCCTCTAGAAGCTTATAAAAAAATAGAGAATGATTCCAACGCTTTTATCATAATGGGTGGTGGAGAAGCTTACCGCAAGCAAGCCGAACGTCTGCAATTAAAGAACTTTTATTTTATTCCTCACTCTGCTAACCGGGGCGATATTTATGGTTTTTTATCAACTTTAAATGTGTACGCCCACGGCAGAAAAGACGGGGAGATAAATTCAACAGCAATGGCCGAAGCAATGAGTTTTGGCCTGCCGATAGTAAGTCATTTTTCAAAAATTAATAATGGGCATGTACAAAATATCGCTCATGCCGGTAATGTTGTCGCTTCGGTTGATGAGTACTCAGCTGAATTAAAGAGGTTGTGTAATGACGAAGCTTATTATTATTTCCGTTCTCAGCAGGCAAAACTGAGGTTCCATCAAAAATATGACCTACAGAGCCAAATACAAAATATTGTCGGAATTTATGAAGATGTAATTATGAAACCTTTTCCGAATGTCTGGAAGAGAAGGCTAAGTCAGCTTCGGTTGAAATATATTTTAATGTATTCTTTTGTCAGGGTATTTAACAAAATAAAGAGAGCGGCAGGAGTATAGAGTATGAAAAGAATTCTAAAAAAAATTTCTTCTTATTTTCAAACTTCAAAGGAAAGTTTCCGCAGGCATAATTCTGAATATGAAGAACCCGGTAAGCTTGATAAAGAACGGCAAATAGCTGAACGTTATCGCAGGGAAGATATTTTTAACAGCGAAGAATTTAAGTTGGGTAAACTTTTATCGGCTTATCCGAATATTAGGACTGTAGCCGTTGATATTGGTTCGGGAACGGGTTGGCTATCGGCTGAACTTTCCAAGAAATTTCATCGTGTTGTCGCAATTGAGCCATCGGATGCCGCCAACAATATCTCAAAATCGCTTTATCCGGTAACCAAATTTCCTAATATCGAGTCGCGGCAGGGTTTTGCAGAGCAAGTTTTGCCCCGGTTGTCTATAAACAGCCCGGCATTATTCGTGACAGGAGTTGTCTTAAGCCATTTACGCGATCAAGAGGTAAAAAAAATATGCGGTTGGTTGAATGACAAAGCTCCGCGCGGTTCAATTTTGGGTTTTGTTGAATGCTGGGGTTCTGATTGGCATCAATTGAGGTGGCATATTCGGACTGAGATTTGGTGGCAGAAGCAACTAACTAATTGGCGATTAAGTTTCCATGGTCCTGAAATGCGCAGGGAACAGGTATATCATTTGGGATTTCACGGGGAGAAAATTAAATAGAATATATGCCGGAAACGATAGTAAAAAAATTTGGACGCAAGATTCTCAGTCCTTTCCTGGGAAAATTTTTTTTACAGGATTTTTACGAACAGCTTCAGCTACTGGGAATGAAAGGGCGAAATTTTGGTATGGGTTCCATGTTGGAACTCAGCGGCGAGCAGTCAGCAATAATCACTGTTGCCAATCGTTTAAAGGCGCAAGGATTGTCAAAACCGGTGGTCTTTGACGTTGGTGCCAATATTGGCGAATATAGTTTATTTGTTGATAAAATTTTTAGTCGGTATTTTAAAGATTTCCATATTTTTAGCTTTGAGCCGGCAGTTAGTATTTATTCGGAGTTAAAGAAAAAAACATCGAGCGTAAAACATATTCAGCCAATTAATGCAGGTTTATCTAATTCTAGCCAATCCCGTACTTTATTTATTAATAAGCAGTTTAATGCTACTTCATCACTGTATAAAGAAAATTTATCAAATTTTGATTTAAAGATTGATGTGCAAGAGCAGGTCACCCTTTTTACTTTGGATTTGTTTTGTGAACAAAATAATATAAGCAAAATTAATTTTTTAAAAATTGACACGGAAGGTCACGAACTACTTGTGCTAGGGGGGGCTAAAAAAATGTTGGCTTCGGGTAAAATTAGTTTTATCCAGTTTGAGATGGGTCGGACAAGTATTAACGCGAGAGTATTTTTTAAGGATTTTTTTGAGCTTTTAACGCCTCAGTACCAGCTTTATAGAATTTTGAAGAACGGACTACAGCCAATTAATATTTATAAAGAAACAGACGAAGTCTTCTTGACTACTAATTATTTGGCTGAATTGCGGAAACCATAACTTAATATGCTGAACATTATTTCTAAAAGCCATAATCGCCTGGCTACTTCAGGGCCTAAGAAGGTGGTGGATAATTTAGTCAAAGGGCTTGATTTAATTGCTTACCCATATGTTATAAACCGCAGGCTGGACGCATGTCAAAGACTGTGGGTACACGACGACGTAGAAGCCTTGTGGCAAATAAATAGTTTACCGGCCGGAATTAAAGTTGTTATTGGACCAAATTTATTTGTGAAGCCGTCACAAATTCCCAAAGGCTTGGATTTGTCGCGCGCTGTTTATTTACAGCCTTCGGTTTGGGCTTTGGATTTTTGGAAAACTTTCGGTTTTTCCCAATGCCCGCTTGAGGCGTGGCCAACCGGCATAGATACGGATGAATTTGCCCCCACCGAAAGCCAAAAAGATTATGTGTTGGTATACTTTAAACAAAGGTTTAAGTCGGAACTTATTTCGGTTTTGGCCGAATTAAAAAAACGCGGACTCAAGTATAAACTTTTAGTTTACCCTGAATATACCGAGAAGGAGTACAAGGAGTTTTTAGCAGCTGCCAAATTTGCAATTTGGATTGGCAGACAGGAGAGCCAGGGTATTGCTTTGGAAGAAGCCCTGTCTTGGGGGGTTCCTATTATTATTTGGGATGTTATGAGGCTAGGGCACTGGGAGGCTTCCAAAAAAGAAATGTCCATATTTACGGTGGAAGAAAATAATTTTGCTAGAACTACCAGCGCGGAATATTTTGACGAAACATGCGGAATCAAGATAAAAAATCTAAATGGTTTGCAAGTTGCTCTGGATAATATGGAAAGTAATTGGAGGATTTTTAAACCCAGGGAATTTATTTTAAAAAATCTTGGTTTAGAAAAACAGGCCAGGGATTTTATTGAGATTTTCCAATATCATTTTGGGCTGGCATATAAAGACGGCTTAAAAGAAAAGCTATTAAAAGTTGGTAAATGGAAAAATGACAGCTTGTTCAAAAGGATAAAATTTTGGGTTAAAGATGGGGCTAAAACAGTTATAAAAATCTGTAGGAGATTAATTACATAATAGCATTATGAAAAATAAAATTTTTATCACCGGAGCGGCCGGATATATTGGAAGTCATGTGGCCAGGCATTTTTTAAGTCTGGGTAGTCAAGTCATTGCCTATGACGATTTTTCCACTGGTTTTAGACAGTCTTTGGAAATTTTGGGGAAAAAATATAAAGGCTTGCGTGTGGTGAAAGGTGATATCCGCGATTTTAAGCTCCTGCGGCAGGAGCTTAAAAAATTTCGGCCCGAATTGGTTGTTCACCTTGCGGCTAGATGCAGCGTTGATGAATCAACCCGCAATCCATTTTTATATTTTTCCAACAATAGCTTCGGAACGGCCGTTTTACTTGAAGCTATGCGTTTGGAAAAAATTAAAAAATTAATATTTTCCTCGACTTGCGCTGTTTATGGAGAAGTTCAAAAATTACCAGTTTCAGAGAAACATTCCTTGTCGCCTACAAATCCTTATGGTGAATCAAAATTGGTATGCGAAAAAGAAATTATCAGATTCGGAGAAACTTATGGATTCAAGTACTTGATTTTTCGTTTTTTTAATGTTTGTGGCGCGGCCAACGATGGACTTATTGGCGACAGTAAAAAACCGTCATCGCTTTTAGTTCAAAATGCGGTTCGGGGAGCTATGGGCATAGAACCCTTTTATTTAACCTGCCCAAAAGTAAAAACGCCGGACGGTACCCCTGTTCGTGATTATATTGACGTGGAAGACTTGGCCAGAGCGCATGCGTCTGGTTATAAATATCTTAATAGCGGGGGTGAGTCGGCTTTTGTGAACTTGGGTAGCGGTCAAGGCTGGTCAGTAAAGGAAATTATTTCAACAGTGGGGAAAATATGTGGTGTTAGAATCGCCTTTTTAAAAGGGCGAATGAGGAATGGCGAATACGCAAAGCTCTATGCAAATACTGCTTTGGCTAGTAAAATCCTTAAATTTAAGCCTCAAAAGACACTAAAACAAAGCGTGGAAAGCCTTCAAAAGTGGTATAGTAGTCATCCGCACGGGTATGGTTATTAGGATTATTAGGAATGGCTGAAAAATCTTTTTTTCGTTATACTATATATCAGATTTAATAATAAATTTTTTTATGGCCACAAAAAAAAATAGATTTAGTAAGATTGGTATAATCGGCGTGGGGTTTGTAGGCGGCGCGACACGGGAGTATTTTGAAACCCAAACGGTTGAGCTTTTTTTGTATGATAAATTTAAAAAAATCGGATCCGAAGCGGAAGTAAACAGGGCTGAAGTAATTTTTGTCGCCACTCCAACACCCTTTGATCCGGATAAGGGTTTTGACGGTTCGGCCGTGGACGATGCCATAAGAATTTTAACTGGCAGCAAGGTTGTTGTCATTAAATCTTCGGTAGTTCCAGGAACTACGGAAGCTCTGCAAAAAAAATATTCGCAGCATAAATTATTGTTTAATCCCGAATTTTTACGTGAGGTTTCGGCTTATGCCGACTTTATAAATCCCGATAAGCAAATTGTCGGATACACCAAGCAGAGCGAGGGCGCCGCCGAAGGCGTATTGCAGCTTTTGCCTAAAGCCCCTTACGAAAAAATAATGCCTGCTACGGAAGCAGAAACGGTTAAATACATGGCTAATTCATTTTTGGCTCTTAAAGTTGTTTTTGCCAATGAAATTTTCAACTTATGCGACAAAATGCGAATTGACTATGAGCAGGTCAGGGAAGCGGTTATTCAGGATCCCCGGATAGGTAATTCCCATTTTGATGTTAGGCATTGCGGATACAGCGGCTACGGAGGGAGCTGTTTTCCAAAAGACGTAAATGCTTTGGTTGAACTGGCCGAAAATAACGGTCTGGACATGAGGCTGCTTAAGACTATGCGCGCTATTAACCGTGAACTTTTAAAAGGCAGCGGATTAAGTGAAGAGTATTTTTTAAGAAACGAACATAAACAGTATGGGCATTCAAAACAGGATAAAAGCTAAACGTGTTCTGGTAGCGGGCGGAGCCGGTTTTGTGGGGTCGCATTTATGCGACCGTCTTATTTTGGCTGGTCATAAAGTTGTCTGCGCGGACAATCTCGCTACGGGCAGTAGATGGAATATAAGGCATTTGTCTAAAAATAAAAATTTTATTTTTTTCCGCCGGGACGTCAGTCGGCCTTTTAATATTCAGGTTGACGAAATTTATCATTTGGCTTCCCCGGCGTCTCCTCCGCGCTACCAAAAAGATCCAATTGGAACTTTTAAAGCAAATGTTCTTGGCTCCCTTAATCTTTTGGAGCTAGCCCGGCATCAAAAGGCTAAAATTTTGTTGGCGTCAACATCCGAAGTTTACGGCGACCCTTATGTGCATCCCCAAACAGAAAGTTACTGGGGGAACGTTAATCCTGTGGGCATCCGCAGCTGCTACGACGAAAGCAAGCGCGCGTCGGAAACTTTGTTTATGGATTTTCACCGCCAATATCAGGTGCAAACAAAAATTGTCCGGATATTCAACACTTACGGACCTCGTATGGCTCCCGATGACGGCCGCGTGGTTTCCAATTTTATCGTGCAGGCTTTAAAAGGCAGTCCAATAACAATATATGGTTCGGGCACGCAAACAAGAAGCCTCCAATATATAGACGATCTGGTCGCTGGGTTATTAAAACTTATGGCAACTCCAAACCACTTTACAGGTCCGGTAAATATCGGAAATCCCGTAGAATTTACTATGCTGGAACTGGCAAAAAAAATAATTTTTCTTACCGGCAGCAAATCAAAAATTATTTACAAACCGCTTCCCAAAGATGATCCTAAACAGCGCAAGCCCGATATTTCCATGGCAAAAACCAAACTTCACTGGGAGCCTAAGGTCCAATTGGTTGACGGTTTAAAAAGAACCATTGAGTATTTTAATTCCGTTTTGCAGTAATATGCCCAAAGTATCCATAAACATTTTAACCAAAAACCGCGCCGAGCTTTTAAAAAAAGCTTTGGCCAGTGTTGAGGCGCAAACTTTCAGGGATTTTGAGGTTGTGGTGGTTGATGATGGGTCGACTGATAACACCCAGGAAATCATCGAATCATTTTCCGCTGAAGGCGGACATTTAAATATCAAAATATTTAAACATCCGCAATCAATCGGCATAACTTTAAGTAGACAGGAGGCGCTGGGGAAATCGGCAGGGGAGTATGTGGCGATTTTGGATGATGATGATGAATGGGTGGACGTTAATAAGTTAAAAAAACAGGTTGAGTTTTTAAATACTCATCCGGATTGTGTTTTAGTCGGCGGCGGCATGCGCGTAGAAGACAGATTCCAAATGACAAATTATAAGTTTAGGCCTGAAACAGACAAAATTATACGACAGACGATGTTATCACGCAACAATTTTTTTACATCCGCCGTAATGTTTAAAAGGGCAGCGGCCATAAAGGCCGGCGGGTTTATTATAGACGGTGCGGATTTGGCTGAGGACTATGATTTGTGGCTCCGCTTGGGGCTTTTGGGCAAAATGCGCAATTTCCAGGAGGTATTTACGGCTTACCGCGCCCCGAGCTATAATAAGGACAAGTTTAAACAGTTTTTGCAAAAACAGCTTACCCTCATCAGCAAACACAAAAATGACTATCCCGGGTACTGGTCGGCAAAAATTATTTTGGTTTTAAGGATGTTTTTAAATTAGCAGAAGCGGACGCCTCAGTTATTTTTGTCAATTTTGTCAATTTTTTAATTTTTGTCAATTAAGCTATGGTCTCTACCAACCAAAAAAATATCAGCTTCTGGGCAATCGCGCTTTCCGATTTGCTCCTGTTTTACGCAAGTTTATGGCTGGCTATAAACATCCGTTACAACGGGCAGCTGCCCGCGGCGGAAGCCCAAACCCATTACCAGATATTTACGGTAATTTTTTTAATTTGGCTGGTGGTGTTTTTTATCCACGGCTTGTTTGAGGTAGATGTTTTCCGCCGCTATACCAAGCTGTTTTTTAATTTGGTCTCGGCCATGGTGGTTAATTTGCTGGCGGCCATTATTTATTTTTACTTTCAGCCGAACCTGATTATTACCCCGAGAAGGTTTTTGTTAATTCAGGTAGCGGTGGCCTTTGGCCTGATTTTTGTTTGGAACCTGCTGCTGAAATATTTAATTAAAAATCGTTTTATCCAGGAAGTGTATTTGTTTTCCTTTAACAACGAGCTGCTTGAGCTGGAAAAGGAAATTAACAGCCAGCCTTATTTGGGTTTTAAAGTTTTGGGCCATTTAAACGAAC
>Ga0265325_10002248_pt1 | contig 13085 bp, 11 predicted proteins | sample 41420metaG_FD_202090 | JGI IMG/M metagenome (GOLD analysis project Ga0265325, IMG submission 202090) | Rhizosphere microbial communities from Carex aquatilis grown in University of Washington, Seatle, WA, United States - 4-14-20 metaG | ecosystem: Host-associated > Plants > Roots > Rhizosphere...
CGAGGCCGAAGCGCAGCAGCGTGCCAGAGCGGAAGCCGAAGCGCGCGACGAAGCCCAGAGACGTGCCCAGGCCGACGCCCAGCGCGTAGCGGCCGAACAAGCGAATGCTGCCGCACAGGCCGCGGCTCAGGAAGCGGATCGCCAGCGGGCCTCCGCGGAACAGGCCCGGGCAGCAGCGGAGCAGTCCAAAGCCGAAGCCGATGCCGCGCGCCAGCAACTTGCCATCGAGGCGGAAAAAGCTCGCATGTCCGCGGCCGAGGCCGACCGCCTCCGCCAGAAAGCGGAACAGGATCAGGCCCACCTTCGCCAGCAGTTACTCGACGAATTCAACATGGTGCTACAGACCCGCGATACCGCGCGCGGCCTGATCATCAACATGTCCGATGTATTGTTCGCCACCGGCCGCTGGGATCTGAAGCCGATCACGCGTGAGAAGCTGGCGCGGTTGTCCGGCATTATCTTGTCGCATCCCGGATTGCGGCTACAGGTGGAAGGCTACACCGACGATGTCGGCTCCGACGCAATGAACATGCGTCTTTCCGAACACCGCGCCGATTCCGTGCGGGATTTCCTGGTCTCACAGGGCATCGTAGGCAGCAACATCACAGCGCAGGGTTTCGGCAAAACTAATTTCGTGGCGGACAACCGGACTGCAGCAGGCAGGCAGCAGAACCGGCGCGTGGAACTGGTAGTGTCGGGCGAAATCATCGGCACGAATATCAACACCATTCGTACCCAGCCCGCCGCGCCGGCTCAACCGTAACAATCGTTAAGAACCGCGAAGGTAACAGAGCGGGCTAGAACTTGTAGTCGGTCGGCTTGATGCCCTTCAGCCGCAGGTAGACAATCAACTGGCCACGATGGTGTGTGGTGTGGTCCCATGCCAGCATCAGCACTTCGTGGCCGGACATCTGCTGCCCTTCCATCGGATAGGCCTTCTGCATCTCATCACCGGTCACCTTGGCGAGTTCGGCATTCGTCCAGTCGAAACTGGCGCGCAGATACTTCATCACGTTTGCTTTGTCGAGAACAGTCGGCTTCTGCACAGGCGGCTTGTCGCCCGTCACGGCCGAGAAGAAGTAGCCGTTGGCATCGGCAATGTGCACCAGTTGCTCGGCAAAACTCATCTCCTCCGGCACGGGTTTGAAGCCATAGGATTCCGCCGGCATCTGCTCGGCGATTGCCAGCGTATAGTCTCCGGCGGTCTTCCAGTGTTTAGCGAAAACATCCGCGTGGCTGGGGAGCGCATCGGCCGCGATTGCGGATAGCGTAAACGCGGCGCAAACCGTGGCAATAATCAGATTCTTCATGGATCTCCTTGAGCTGGCTCGTATGCCATAATCGCACAGTGATGCCCATTCAACGAACCCTGACGTTTCTGTTCCCTCTGGCGGCCGCCATCGCGCTGCCTTGTTTCGCGCAGCAAACACCCGCCAATCCGCTCACCGCGGGTGAAAAATTGGTCTATTCCGTGCTTAGCGGCTACGCCGTTGGCGCCGCCGAGAAGATGCCGGAGGCGAACTACGCTTTCAAGCCAGTCCCTGAGGTGCGCACGTTTGGTCAACTTGTGGGGCACCTCGCCGATGCCAACAATATGTTTTGTGGTATGGTCCTTGGCGAGCCAAGGTCCACAACGAGTGTGGAGAAAACCGTTACGGCCAAAGCTGACCTCGTGCAGGCTCTGAAGGATGCCGTCGCTCACTGCAACAAGGCCTACGACGCGATGACCGACTCGCAGGCGGTCGAAATGTTGAAGTTCATGGGACGCGACATGCCGAAGCTGACCATTCTGTCGGTGAATAACGCGCACACCGACGAGCACTACGGCAATATGGTCACCTACCTGCGTCTACAGGGCATCGTGCCGCCGAGCAGCGAACCGCGGCCATCGGCACCTCCGGCCGCAGAGCCGAAGAAGTAACGGTCACTCCCCGGCGCGCGCTTCCACTGCGGCACGGTGCACGTTCACGGTGGCCAGCAGCATGAGCCCGCCGATGAAGAACGTGACCAGCGAAAGAATCGCCAGCCGGTAGCTGCCCGTGAACTGCAGCGCGAGTCCAAACAGCAGGGGGCACAGCCAACTCGTGCCCTTATCGCTAATCTCGTAAACGCTGAAATACTCTCCCTCGCGGCCTTTCGGAATCATCTGCGCGAACAGCGACCGGCTCAGTGCCTGCGTTCCACCGAGGACAATCGCTACCACCGCGGCCGCGATAAAGAACTGCGTTCGATCGCGCACAGAGACGTACATGGCCACCAGCACACCCGTCCAGATCACCAGGCTGACCATCACCGCGGCCTTCGCACCCATCCAGTCCGCCGCCCACTTGAACAGATAATTGCCGAAAAACGCGACGAACTGCACCATCAGGATCACCATCGTCAGGTCCGCCATCGGTAGTTTCAGTTCGTCGTTGCCAAACTGCGCAGACAGAGTAATCACCGTTTGCACAGCATCGTTGTAGATGAGGTATGCAATCAGAAACCGCAGCGTTTGCGGATAACGGCGCATCTCGGCCAAGGTGGCCGCGAAGGCGCGGAATGTACTGGTGGCAGCGCCAACACGTCCCGGCGGCCGGTCGCGAAGGCATGCCAGCGGGATCAGCGTGAACGCCGCCCACCAGACGCCCGCCGACGCCAGGTTGATCCGGACGGCCATCCCTTCCGAGATGCCCAGAGCGCCGGCCTTCGCGAACAGCACGAGATTCAAAGCGAGCAGCACGCCGCCGCCGAGATATCCGATGCCCCACGCCTTCGACGACACCGCGTCGCGTTCTTCCGGCGGAGCAATGTCCGGCAGGAAGGAGTTGTAGACCACGACGGAAGCACCGAAGGCCAGGTTCGCGATCAGAAAAAGAACGCCCCCGGCGAGCCACGCATCGCCGGTCAGCAGAAACATCGTCGTGGTCGCCAGAGCGCCGATGAAAGCAAACGTGCCCATCAGCCGTTTCTTGTGCGCGCTGAAATCAGCGATTGTGCCCAGCATTGGCAGCACAAGAACCTGCGTGAGGACGGAGAGCGAGACCAGATAACTCCACCACGAGCGCGGGTCGACGGGAATTCCCAACGGATGAATGCGTCCATCGAGACCAACTCCGGCTTTGGCCAGCGCCGTCAAATAGGGTCCAAGGAAAAGGGTAACGACGGTGGTGGCGAAGGTGGAATTCGCCCAGTCGTACATGTACCAACCGCGCTGCTCGCGCCTGCTGTAGGGGAGTTGGGGCATGGCCGCTCGGCCATTATCGCAGGACGGACCGACGCGTCTTCAATGATCGAGTTCTCTCCGATGGAACTGATCGGATCAGCTCACCAGATTCCGAGCCCGTCAGGAAACAGCGTGTCGGGCGTGATCTGCGCTGGATCGAGCAAAATCTCATCCGCAATGAATTGCTGAAGTGCACCCCAGACTTCTTTATGGCTCCAGCCGTTCGCCCATCTGACCAACGTGCCATAACTGTGCGCAACTGTGAGCTTGATCAGATCCCCGAAAGTGCGGCCATTTCTCGGGAACTGGCTCGCGAACGGACGCATGTTGCGAACGATCACCCAAACGATGAGCGCGACGAACGACGTCAGAAGCGCACTTAGCAGCCAGCTCAGAATGGGTAGAACTTGCCAAAGAGCCGCAATAACGGCTAACGCAGCGCACGTAACCATCAGACCGATGCACCATTCGGTGCCCGTGCTTAGTTCCAGATCTGGCAGCTTCAGCGGCAACACTTGCCTCTGAAGAACGCGCCATTGGTTCCTTCGCTTACGCCCGGACGAGAATAGACTTGACAGCTCCGTGGATGGAGTGACAGCCTTGCGCTCGGCCCTGAACGTTTCGACGGCATTTCGTCGTACCCAGTAAAACGCCATGCTGCTGAAGCATCTGGATGTCTTCTGCGTTTCAAAGCGGGCAATCACACAATCACATAACTCGCCGACAGTTCGTGGAAATGGGCCCTCGCGAGAGAACTGAATGCCGAACGCGTTCTCAATCGACTGAAGCAGATCGGCCGTATCCTCTCCGATCAAAGGTCCATCGCCCTCGATGATTGTTTTGATCTCCATCGCTTAACCGAGGCAACTATCCTATCACTCCACCATCCCGTGCACCTTGCCGCGCACAATCCCCAGTGCTCGAATCCGCTTATGCAGGTTCGTTCGCTCCATGCCCAACACGCGGGCGGCGCCCGACACGTTCCAGTTCGTCTCCTCCAGCACGCGGACAATGTGTTCGCGCTCGGCCGAGGCCCGCGTCTCCTTCAGGTTCGACGGCGGCGGCACATCCAGAGCGATGCGAATTTCCACTGGAATCGATTCCTCGGTCAGCAGGTTCCCAGCGGTCAGAATCGCCATGCGCTCCACGGCATTGCGCAACTCGCGCGCATTCCCCGGCCAGTGCCACGATTCCAACAGCGGAAACACATCCACATCAAATCGTTTCGGGCGAAAATTGTTGCGCGTGCAAAATTCTTCCAGAAAATACTCAGCCATCGGCCGAATATCGCCGGGGCGCTCGCGCAGCGACGGCACGCGGATGGGCACCACGCACAGCCGGTAATACAGATCCTCACGAAATTTCTGCTGCTCCACCAAATCCGCCAAATTCCGATTGGTCGCCGAGATCACGCGCACCACAACGCGGATGGACTGCTCACCCCCGACGCGATGGAACTCGCCTTCCTGTAACACGCGCAGCAACTTCGCCTGCGACGAGGCATGTAAATCGCCGACTTCATCGAGAAAAATGGTGCCGCCGTTGGCCAACTCGAACTTGCCCTTGCGAGCCGTCACCGCGCCCGTAAACGATCCCTTCTCGTGCCCAAACAGCTCGCTCTCCAGCAGTTCCCCAGGAATTGCCGCGCAGTTCACCTTGACGAACGGTCCGTCCACGAATGGGCTCTCGCGGTGCACGTGCGCAGCCAGCAATTCCTTGCCGGTGCCCGATTCGCCCATCAGCAGAATGCGCGCATCCGACCGCGCGGCCATGGTCGCCTGCTCCAGCACACGCTGAAACACCGGCGACGACCCGATCATGCGCGGCCCCGATCCTGTCAGCTCGCGCAGGCGCTCGTTCTCGCGGCGTAGCTTTGAACTTTCCAGGGCATTCCGCAGCGCCAGCAAAACCCGATCGCGGCTCAGCGGCTTCTCCAGAAAATCAAAAGCGCCGGAGCGAGTCGCATCCACCGCATCGGCGATCGTGCCGTGGCCGGAAATCATGATCGCAGGCGTCTCGCTATCCACCTGACGAACCTGACGCAGAAAATCGATGCCACTGCCATCCGGCAATCGCACATCAATCAGCATCGCGTCAGCACGCGGCGCTTCGCCCTTCGCTTCCGCCAGTGTAGATGCGGTGGACACCGCGTATCCTTCGTGCTCCAGAATCAAACGGAGCGTGCGGCAAATGTTCTGTTCGTCGTCGAGAATGAGAATTCGTCGCGGAGTCATGCTTCCTGTTTCACCCGTGGCAGGAGCACGCGAAATGCCGCGCCTCCCAGCTCGCCGGGAACTAATTGAATATCGCCGCCTGAAAGCACCGCGCCTTTGTGCGCGATGGACAACCCCAGGCCCATGCCGTTCTGCTTGAACGAAATGGTGGGCTGGAACAGCGTGCTGCGGGCCAGCGCACTCAGGCCGGGGCCGGAGTCGTGAACTTCAATGCGCACGTGCCCGTTTTCCGTGGCCGTCGTGCTCAATACGCTGCCGCCCGGCCGCGCTGCCTGCGCTGCATTCTCCAGAAGATTCGTCACCACGCCCCGCACCAGATCTTCATCCGCGAACGCCAGCGGCATATCGTCGCACAATCGAATCTGATAGCGCACCTCCGGGTGCGACTTGCGCAGAAACGCAACTCGATCTTCCAGCAGCGAGTTCACATCGACGGAGCCGGGGCAGACCGGAGGCTCGCTGGCAAACTGCGAAAACGCGCTCACACGCCGCTCCAGCGCCATCACTTCATCCACCACAATCTGCGCGGCCTGCTCCAGAAATTCGGGCTGGTTATCGCTACCGCGCGCCGCAATTTCTTCCATGGTGAGGCGAATCGGCGTTAGTGAATTCTTCACCTCGTGCGCCATCTTGCGCGCCACCGCCTGCCAGCTCTCCAGACGCGTGGCCTGCACCAGCCGGTCGCGCGCATGCTGCAACTCCGACGTCATCCGATTGAAGGCGTGCACGGCGGCGCCAATTTCGTCGTCGCGCGCGGGTGCCACTCGATATTCCAGATTGCCGCCAGCCACCTGCGAGAGCCCGCTGGTCAGTTCACGAATCGGCTGGCTGATGCGGTGCGCCCAGTAAATCACCACCGCCAGCGAGGCCAGCCACACGGCAATGGCAATCGCCAGAAACGCCCCGAATAATCCGCGCCGGGGATTGTCCAACCGGTCGACCACCGCCCGTGAGCGTTTATACACGCTCATGGACATGCCGTTGAGAGGCATCGAGTATTGCAGCACGTCGTCGCCGCGCCGCACCAGGTAGTTGAGCCGGTTCGCATCGTCTCCGGCGGTTACGAAGGCCTCGGTTTTGCCGTCGTCGTGGAAATCGCGGATGTCCGCCGGCCAGGCAGCCGCCCGCGCAGCGGCATAAATCACCGGCGCCACTTTCTTCTCGCCGACCTGCTGCTTCAGCAGCGCGCACGCGGTGTGATAATACTCGCGGCCCGTTTGCGCCAGCGCCTGCGAGGTCTCGTCGAGTTCGCGAATCGCGTTGTATTCGAGGCTGCGGTCCAGCAGCGACAGCGTCACCCAAAAAGTGATGGCCACCGGCACCAGCGTCGACGCCGCAAACGCAAAAATCAGCCTGGTTCGCAGCCGCCGCATGCTAGTGTTCCAGATCTTCCATGCGAAACGCCGTCGAATCCAGCATCCAGTGCTGGGAGTTTCTCGGCGGCCGTCCGAACAGCTCAATCAGACTGGTCAGGCTGATACCGGGGTCGTTGATGCCGGAGGCCCCCTCCGGTGAGTCCTGCGCGCGAATCTCCAGACGAACCCACATCCTGTTGCCGGGCGGGACGCCTGCCGCGGAAACGGTCAGGTTCTGCAGGCAAAAGTTCTCCACGTCGCTGGCCGAAAGGCCGGTCCGCCGGGCGCCGCGCGTGCGCGCCACCTTGAATGTCTCTTCCCAAAGGTCGTAGCTGACCACAAAGCGCTCCACGGTGCGCCGGAATGGGGTCTCGCGCGTGCCGCTGAAGAGGGTCAACTGAAAATCGAAGGGCACACTCACGCCGTCGTGAAGGCGCGTCAGTGGCTGTCCGGAGAGGAAATGAATGCGTGGAGCGGAGACGCGCAGATCGTCATTCACGCGCTGCACGTACAGGTCTTCGTTCGACACGCGCATGGGATACAACTCCGCGGTGCACGCGATTGCAATCAGCAATGCGCGCCCGGACAGTCGAGCTATACCTGACCGTGTCGTCAGACTCAGAAATTCATACCTGCCACGAACATCGGCTCCAAATGACCCTGATTCAGCGGAAATGCGAACGCCATCAGAAACTCGTTATGCCCCAGGAAACCCAGGTTTCCTTCCAGCCCCACTCCCACCGATTGCTTCGGCTCCGCCCTTTCGCCGCGATCCCAGACCGCACCCACATCGTAGAATGCGCGCATCATCCCATATTTGTAAGTCACCGATCCGTCGGCAACGCGGGTTGCTCCCAGCGGGTCGAGATTGAACTTATCCCAGCCCCGCAGCGTGCTGCTGTCGCCCAGCGCAAATCGTTCAAACATAGGCGCTGTTCCAACGATCGCGCCGCCTTCAAACCCAACCTCCACCTGATGCCGGTTGTGCGCGACGGTGTATTGGGCTTTCACCTTATGACGCGTATAAACGAAATCGGAACCGAGATTCCGGTTTGCCGCGCGCACGTTGTAGCTGGCGTCGAGGGCCTGGTTCAGCGCCGATCCCTCAATTGTCTTGTGGTAGCGCACGGTGCCCGTAACCGAGTTCGCCGACTTGTCCGGCTCGCCTGCGGTTTCCGGCTGCATCGATTCCATGCTCACGCCGGCGGTAAACGCCAGATCGCGGGACACCAGAAATGTCAATTCCGGCTCCACGTTGCGGCGGCTACGATACAGGAACTGGGGATCGGAACCGGCAGCTTCGAGAGTCGCCCGGTTCCATTCCTCGTGGTAGTCCTCGAAGGTCAACGCGAAGTTCACCTTGTCGGAGCCGAGCGCGCGGCGCTGGTACGCCGCATTAAAACCGGCATAGCGCTCCAGCAGATCGTCACCATTACTCAGCAGGCCTATTGAGAAGGAATTGTTCCCGAGCGTGGTTGTAGCCCGGCCCTCCGCAGTCCATCCTTCGCTGGAGTGCCAAAGAAACTTGGGAACGGACACGTCAAACCGGCTGTGGCCTTCGTTGACTTCCAGAACCACTCGCACATACTCGGGTTCGGAACCGCGCAGGACGCGCACCGAAACTCCTCGCGCGCGCACTTCTCTGCTGATGGCTCGTGCCAGACTGGTCAGAGCCTCGGAATTCAATTTAGCACCCACCAAGGAGTGGATCTGCTGCAGAAGTGACTGACTCAGCGTGTAATCGTGCTGCCCGGCGACGTCGATGCTTTCCACGGTGTAACGAGAATTGACGTTCGCCTCGTCCACCGCGTTCCCCCCATCGGGATCGCCAGTGTTATTGGCGAGAGCGGGGAGAACAAAAACGCAGGCCGCGCCCAGAAGCAGGAAGCGGAGATACCTCATATACTCCCCGAGTGTTGCACGCTGGCTACCGGCAGTCAAGGCTTTTAATTACTTACACTTACGACACCGCTGGTGTGAAAGTGAGGCACGCTGTGAAGCGGCCGTCTGGGTTCGTTTCGTAATTCTAGGCGTTCCCTGCGGCCTGAACGCTCCGCTGGTTAGCGGCATTGCGAACATGGTCGATCGACGCAATGATCAGCATGCGGCGCCCCAGTCGGACCAGACCTCGCCGCGCCAGCGAGTTCAGCGTCGTCGAGGTGGTCTCGCGCGTGGCCCCGATCAGGCTGGCCAACTCGCTCTGCGAGAGGGGAATTGAGTATTCCTGCGCGCCATCGTTCCGGGACCCTACAAGCGCGGCCAATTCGCCGAGATAGTAAAGGATCCGGTATTCCACGTCACGAAGGCACAACAGTTCGATCTTTTTGTCGAGATCGCGCTGCCGTACCGCCAGAGTTTCCGCCAGCAAACGCCAGACGTGCGCGCGCGATTCCGCCCATGTTAGGAACACACCGCGGGGAATGACGTAGATTACGCCCTCCTGCAGCACTTCAGCCGAGACATTCCGAGCCTCCCGGGTTTCATCCCCGGGTAGCGCTTGTTCCCCGAACAGTTCGCCCGGCGCAACGATGCGGAGAATAATCTCCTTACCGTCCTCACCGCGTTTAAATACTTTCACCAGTCCGGAATCGAGAAAATACAGTGAATCCGCGGGACTGGAATCCGTGAACAAGGAAGCGAAACGACGGCTGGGAGCGAATCTCGAAACGCCTTCGAGGTGCACAACTTCGTTCCGGAGGATCGTAGCGAGGGCAGTAGTCGAAGCAGTGTGCATGGGAAAGACTCGAATTATTATAGTCCGAGTGTCAAGTAAATTATAGAAAAATGTTATGCTGGCTGTCAGTTGGAAGCGTCCCGCAGGAGCCGTGAAAAGCCGCTACCTTGTTCAAACAAATGGCGGATATCCGAATTCGCCAACGTTACAACGTTTTTGTGAACAGCTTGTAAAGAGGCGATATAGGACTCCAGCGCGGAGGCCACGTTTTCACGATTGGTCGCCAGGATGTCGGCCCAAATCTCATAAGAGCTAAGAGCAAGGCGGGTCATATCTTCCAGGCCTGGGCCATGGACCGCCGGAGTAGTGGATAATTGATCGGCCAGCATCGCGGCCAGCGCCGTGGAAGCCAGTTGCGGCAGATGAGAAGTCAGCGCCACGATGCGGTCGTGCTCGGCTGCGTCCAGAATTCGCGGGATCGCGCCAATCTTTTCCAGCCATTGCACGAAATCGCGGCACTGAGGCTGTTGCAGGTCTTCCTGGCGCGACGGCGTGAGTGCCCAGACTCGGCCGCGAAAGAGGTCGGCGGAGGCTGCCTCGACACCGCGCGCTTCCTTACCGGCCATGGGATGACCGCCGAGGAACAGATTCCCTCTAATTTGGCTGTTAGCGGCTGCCAGGATGGCCGATTTCGTACTCCCCGCATCGGTAACCAGCGCCTGCGGCGAAAGGCTGGCGGCGATGGCGCCGATGGTCTCGATGATGACGCCGATCGGCTGGGCAAGGAAAATCAGGTCCGCTGCAGCCGCGGCCTCGGTGGACGGCATTCCCTCGTCGATGGCGCGAAGGGCGATTGCTCTGGCAATCGTGGCCGGGGAGCTGACGCCAACAATACGACCGGTGTAGCCGGCCTCGCGCAGAGCAAGGCCGAACGATCCTCCAATCAGCCCTACGCCGAAAATTGCTACCGTCTCCACACTAATCTCCTGAAAACCTGATCCGGCGCGGGGACCGCGCTACAAAGTTCGGCCAACCGCTGGGGCGATGATCCTGAGCTGGTCCATTAATTCGTGGAATTGCTGAGGAAATAACGACTGGGCTCCATCGCTCAGGGCTTTATCCGGATCGTCATGCACTTCGATGATCAGTCCATCGGCTCCGGCGGCCACCGCGGCGCGAGCCATGGGCAGTACCTTATCGCGCCTTCCGGTGCCGTGTGATGGGTCGGCAATCATCGGCAGGTGCGACAGTTTCTTCACCACCGGAATGGCCGAGATATCCATGGTGTTGCGCGTATATCCTTCAAAGGTGCGGATTCCGCGCTCGCACAGAATGACGTCGTAGTTTCCTCCGGCCAGAATATATTCCGCTGACAGCAACAGCTCCTCAATGGTGGCGGAAATGCCGCGCTTCAGTAAGACTGGTTTTCGGCGGTCGCCCAGCTCGCGCAGCAGATTAAAGTTCTGCATGTTGCGCGCGCCCACCTGCAGGATGTCGGAATATTCGGCCACCAGAGGGATTTGGGTCAGATCCATCACTTCGCTTACGACCAGCAGGCCGTGCCGGTCGGCGGCATCGCGCATGAGTCGCAGGCCGTGTTCGCCGAGCCCCTGAAAGCTGTATGGCGACGTCCGGGGCTTGAATGCGCCACCCCGAAGCACCGTGGCACCCGCCGCGGCCACCGTTTCGGCGACCTTCTCAATCTGCTCTTCGCTTTCGACGCTGCAGGGACCGGCCATCACCACGATCTTCGTGTCCCCGATTTCCACATTCCCCACGCGCACGATGGTTCCGGCCGGACGAAAATGGCGGCTGGCCAGCTTGTAAGGGGAGACGATCCGGTGGCATTCCTTTACGCCCTCCAGCACCTCGAAATCGGCAGGCTCAAATTCGTCCAGAGGACCGACGCCGCCAAGAACGGTATGGCGGACGCCCGTGGAGCGGTGAACGGTGAAGCCGAGAGTCACCAATCGGCCAATCACTTTTTCGATCTGGGACTCGGTGGCCCCTTCCTGCATGACGACAAGCATAGGGAAATACCAATATACGGTAATGGCGAGGTTGACCGGCAATCAGGCCGTGCAAATCGGCGTCGGACGATATAGAATCGGTTCGTAGTTTAATCCCGGCGAAAAGGGGATTGGTTATGAAGAAGAAGCTCGCACTGATATTATTCAGCCTCGGCGCTGCAAGCGTGGCGCTGGCGCAACCGGTACTTCGTTCCGTCACGCCAGTCCTGAATTCCGCCAGCTATAACGGGCCGGAACTGGGCAACGGTGGCGGCATTGCCCAGGGATCTTTGTTCGCGCTATTCGGAAGCGGGATGGGCGATCCCAATTCTTACGCGCAGGCTCTGACCTATCCTTTACAGACGAATCTGGGCGGTGTCTCGATTGACGTCACGGTGGGCGGCACGGTGACACACGCCATCATGCTCAACGTGTATTACGGACAGCAGATCAACGCTGTTCTTCCATCCGCAACGCCGGTTGGCACGGGGACGATGACGGTGACGTACGCGGGTGTGACCAGCGCACCCGCGCCGATTGTGGTGGTGGGCAACGCGTTCGGTATATACTCCACCAATTCACAGGGCACGGGGCAGGCTGCCGCGACCGATCCTTCTTTCAATGCGAACAGCATTATTCACACCTTTCATCCCGGCGACCCGGTGATCTTATGGGGAACCGGCCTGGGCGCTGTGAACTGGGATGAAACCGAGCCGCCGCCCTCGACGGCGTACGTCAATCTTCCGGCACCGGTGACGGTGTATGTTGGCAATACCACCGCGACGCCGGCCGCGTCCGATTACCACGGCCGATCCCAATACGCAGGCCTCGATCAGATTGTCTTCACCGTGCCGGCAGGAGTAGAAGGTTGTTACGTGCCTGTTGCAGTGAAGGCTGGCGCAGTGATCAGCAACTTCACCACGATTGCAGTGTCCAGTTCGGGCGATACGTGCACGGATTCCCCCATGGGCCGGGGAGCGATCGACAGGCTGGCGGCGGGAGAAACCGTCAATTTCGGCTGGATTCGTCTGGAAGGAGGCGCCTACAGCGGCGACTATTCTTCCGCTACATTTAATGAATTCACACCCGCCACAGCAAAACTGGCTTCCTACGGAGCATCCTCCGGCTACTGCATGTCCGTAGAAGGCGGCAGCTACAACGGGCCGTTTCTCAATGACTTCACATATCCTCGCCTCAACGCCGGCACCGGGTACACCGTGCAGGGCCCGACCGGAACATTTGCAGTGGGACAATCGTTCCTCCCAGGCAGTTACTTCCAATTGCTCAATCCCAACGGCGCAGCCAGAGTGCTTTGGGCGGGGCTGAAGTTCACCGTTGCCAGTTCGGGAGGCGCCGATGTCGGCTCTATTCGGACATCCGACACCATGCCGATCCTTGGGTCTCAGATCACCAACGTTCCCGACTTCAGCAGCCGACCTCGCAACAGCGACTTGAACATTACCTGGAATCCTGCGCAGTTTCCCTACCCCACTGGCGTTGCCACTCTGGGCGGCGCCTCAGTGGTTGCCACTCCGGCTGGATCTTTGGTTGCGTATTCGCAGTTCGAGTGTACGGTTCCGGTGGCGGCGGGACAGTTCACAGTCCCGG